>Ga0210044_10000637_pt1 | contig 52737 bp, 49 predicted proteins | sample CryGey13umfilter_2_FD_183959 | JGI IMG/M metagenome (GOLD analysis project Ga0210044, IMG submission 183959) | Groundwater microbial communities from aquifer in Utah, USA - Crystal Geyser 4/9/14 3 um filter (SPAdes) (version 2) | ecosystem: Environmental > Aquatic > Deep subsurface >...
TTTATAAAACATTTTATATAGCGGGGTTAACCCCTGGCAATTTGTAAGAAAAACATATTACTCAAATAACGAATTCCGAGATTTTTATATAACTAAGTATATGATCTTTATTTACTTACAAATTGTCGGCCCGGAGGGCAGATTTTCCAATGGAAAATCTGGGATTATAATTTCTTTTAAAATGATTAATCCTTAATTTTAATGCTTATTATTTTTGGTGTTTGATAAATTTGGAAGATAAATGAAGAAAATTGCTGTTGTTGCACTGGGCGGTAATGCTCTTTTAAGAGAAAGTGAAATCGGGACTATACAGCAGCAGAATAAAAATTCGCATAGAAGCTGTACAGATATTATTAATTTGTTGGACAGTGGTCACGAAATTGTAATTACTCACGGTAATGGTCCTCAGGTTGGTAATATCTTTCTTCGTAACGATGCCGGTTTTAAAGAATACAAAATCCCCAAAATGCCTTTAGATATCTGTGTAGCCGACTCACAGGGCGGTATAGGTTATATGGTTGAAAGAGAATTAAGAAATGTACTTTCAGAAAAAAAAATTAAAAAAGATATTTTAACTATTGTTTCACAAGTAGTTGTAGATAAAGATGATCCGGCTTTTTTAACTCCGACTAAACCTGTTGGTGGATATTTTTTAAAGGAAGAAGCAGAACTGCTTGCAAGAAATAATAAATGGGTTTTTAAAGAGGATTCACAAAAGCGAGGCTGGAGAAGAGTCGTTGCTTCGCCCCAACCTAAAGAAATATTAAATAAAAAAACTATTAAAAATTTAGTCTCTAAAGGTAATATTGTAATTACAGCAGGCGGCGGCGGTGTTCCTGTATTAAGAGATAAAGATAATCTTTTACAAGGTGTTGAAGCAGTAATCGACAAAGACCTGGCATCTTCATTGCTTGCCTCATCAATTGGTGCACAAAAATTATATATTCTAACTGATGTATCAAAAGTTTATATAAATTTTAATAAACCCAACCAAAAAGCACTTGATACTCTTACAATTGAAGAAGCTCAGAGCTATTTGGATAATGGTGAATTTGGTGAAGGAAGTATGGCACCAAAAATTAAAGGTGCAATTAATTTTATAAAAAATGGCGGAGAAGAAGCCATTATTACTGATTCAGCAAAACTATTAGATACCGATAGCGGAACAAAAATAATTTCAACCAAATAATTTTAGGGAAAACTTATGGTAGTAAATATGAAAGGAAAAAGTTTAATCTCAATAAATGATTTAACCTTAGAAGAAATAAACTGGATTTTTGACCTGTGTAAAGAATTAAAAGAAAAACAGAAAAAAGGCATACCGCATAAGTTGCTTGAAGGAAAAACACTCGGGATGATATTTTCTAAACCCTCAACCAGAACAAGAATTTCTTTTGAAGTTGGAATTTATCAATTAGGTGGAACAGGCTTATATTTTAATCAAAATGATTTGCAATTAAAGAAAAGTGAAAATATTTCTGATACAGCGAAAGTTTTATCAAGGTATCTGAACGGAATAATGATAAGAACTTTTGATCACCAGGATGTACTTGATCTTGCAGCATATAGTTCTATACCTGTAATAAATGGATTAACAGACCTGCTTCATCCATGCCAGGTATTAACTGATCTTTATACCATCCTTGAAAGAAAAGATATTCTTAAAGGATTAAAATTGGCTTATGTAGGTGACGGAAATAATATGGCAAACAGTTTACTGCATGGGTGTTCAAAAGTTGGTATGAATATTTCAATTGCATCTCCGTCAGGTTACAAACCTGATCCTGAAATTATTAAAAATTCAGAAAATAATGCAAAATTGATGGGAAGTAAAATTGAAATTTTAGATGACCCGGTTGATGCAGTAAAAAATGCCGATATAGTTTACACAGATGTTTGGGCAAGTATGGGGCAGGAAAAAGAATCAGAGGATCGAAAAATAAAATTTGCTGCCTATCAGGTTAATACTGAGCTAGTAAAAAATGCAAAGGATGATTATTTATTTATGCACTGTTTACCTGCACATCGTGGTGATGAAGTTGTTAATGAAGTAGCAGATTCAAGTAATTCTGTTATTTTTGATGAAGCTGAAAACAGATTGCATGTTCAAAAAGCTATAATGGCTTTATTGATGTGATATAAATTTAAAATTAATTGAGGTTAAATATGTCAACATTAAAAAGAATCAGTTTCATTGTACTTTTTCTTCTTCCAATTTGTTTATTTTCTCAAACAAATGTAATAAACAACTCAAAGTATACAATTGTTATTCATGGCGGTGCCGGATTTATAAATAAAGATATCCCGGACTCTACAAAAAATGAATATTTAAATTCCTTAAATGAAGCTCTTACCATTGGAAAAAATATATTGGCAAACGGCGGTAAAAGTATTGATGCTGTAGAGAAAGTGATTAGGTATATGGAAGATAATCCAAATTTCAATTCAGGTAAGGGAGCTGTGTTTACTGCTGTCGGTACTCACGAATTAGATGCTTCAATAATGGATGGAAAGGATCTATCAACCGGTGCAGTTGCAGGTGTAACAATAATAAAACATCCTATTAGTTTAGCAAGAAAAGTAAAAGAGAAAACTAAACATGTTTTATTGGCCGGACCAGGTGCAGATCAATTTGGTAAAGAGATTGGTGTAGAAATAGTGGACAATCATTACTTCGATACACCGGAAAGATTAAAAAGTTGGCAAAAAAATCATAAGAAAAAAATCGACAAACACGGAACCGTAGGCTGCGTTGCTTTAGATATGTATGGCAATATAGCAGCAGGTACTTCTACCGGAGGAATATCAGAAAAAATGCATGGCAGGGTTGGTGATTCACCATTAATTAATGCCGGTACTTATGCCAACAATAAAACTTGTGGTGTATCTGCTACGGGTGTTGGTGAATTGTTCATTAGAAATACAGTTGCATTCAATATTTCAGCATTGATGGAATACAAGGGTTATACACTTAAACAAGCAACAGATGAAATGATCCATAAAAGATTAGAACCCGGAACAGGAGGATTAATTGCTGTGGATAAAGACGGAAATTATTCTTTATCTTTTAATACCCACGGAATGTTCAGAGGTGTTGCTAATTCTAAAGGACTATTTGATGTTAAAATCTGGGAATGAAAAAGTATCTCTAAATTAAGATGTATTTTAATATTTCGAAATTATTTAATAAAAAATAAAATATATAAAAAGGTAGTTTATGGTTTCAAAAGATTTTATAGAACTTGAAGAAAAATATGGTGCACATAATTATCATCCACTTCCGGTAGTATTGGCAAAAGGAAAAGGAGTTTTTGTATGGGATGTTGAAGGTAAAAAATATTTTGATTTTCTTTCAGCATATTCAGCTGTTAACCAAGGTCATTGCCACCCTAAAATAGTTGCTGCAATGAATGAGCAAGCAAAAGTTTTAACTCTTACCTCCAGAGCATTTTTTAACAATTGTCTCGGTCCTTATGAAAAATATATTACAGAGTATTTTGGTTATGATAAAGTACTACCGATGAATTCCGGTGCTGAAGCAGATGAGACAGCAATTAAACTTTGCAGAAGATGGGCTTATGATAAAAAGGGAGTGAAAGAAAACGATGCAAAAATTATTGTTTGTAAGGATAATTTTCACGGCAGAACAATAACAATAATTTCAATGTCAAGTGACCCGGATTCATATAAAGGATTTGGACCTTACACACCAGGCTTTATTCAAATTCCATATAATGATATAAACGCACTTGAAGATGCACTTAAAGATAAAAATGTAGCCGGATTTCTTGTTGAACCAATACAAGGTGAAGCCGGTGTTATGGTACCTGATGAAGGCTATCTTTCAAAAGCATACGAATTGTGTAAAGCTAATAATGTTTTATTTATTGCAGATGAAGTTCAGACCGGACTTGCAAGAACAGGAAAAATGCTTGCCTGCGATCACGAAAATGTTAGGGCAGATATTTTAATTTTAGGAAAAGCACTTTCCGGTGGAACAATGCCTATCTCTGCTGTGCTTGCAGATGATGATATAATGCTGGTAATCAAACCGGGTGAACATGGTTCAACATTCGGTGGAAATCCTGTTGCTTCAAAAGTTGCAATAGCAGCTTTACAAGTTTTAAAAGATGAAAAACTTTCTGAAAATGCAGAAAAAATGGGTAAATTATTTCGTGAAGAATTAATGAAAATAGATTCTGAAATGATTGAATTAGTCCGGGGTAAAGGATTATTAAATGCTATTGTTATTAAACCTAAAGATGGAAAAAAAGCCTGGGATGTATGTGTAAAAATGAAAGCGAATGGCTTACTTGCAAAACCTACACATCAGCATATAATTAGATTTGCTCCTCCTCTTGTTATTACTGAAAAGCAAATTAAAGAAGCAGTTGGAATAATTAAGAAATCAATTAATGAAATAAATAATTCAAAATAATTTACCAATAGATTTTAAATAAATAAAAAAAATAATAGGTAGAATTTATGTCCAGACCATCAAAAAATGATTATGCGGAATATTATCATAAATATATACAGGAAATTGACGGTGATAACATTTTTGAAGTACTTGAGAAACAATTAAATGCGACTTTAAATCTTTTTAAAAATATATCGGAAGATAAAGGAAATTATTCCTACGCAGCAGGTAAATGGAGTATTAAAGAAGTAATCGGACATTGTATTGATACTGAAAGGATTTTTGCTTACAGGGCTTTATGCATAGCAAGAGGAGAGAAAAAATCTCTCCCTGGTATGGAGCAGGATGATTATGCAAAGAAGGGGGAATTTAATAGACGCACATTAAAAAATTTACTTAATGAATATGAACTGGTAAGGAAGTCAAACATTATTCTTTTTAATTCGTTTCAAGAAAAAGTTTTGCAAAACAGAGGTATTGCTTCTGATAATGAAGTTACTGTTTTGGGACTAATGTTTATAATAGCAGGTCATGAATTACACCACATAAAAGTAATAAAAGAAAAATATTTAAAATCTTAACCTTTTTTAAGTTCTGTTTCAATAGCTGAAGTTATTTCTTTTCCCTCCGGAACAATTTTACTTCTGAATCTTGTCACAATATTTCCATTTCTATCAATTAAAAATTTTTCAAAATTCCATTTTATGTCAGAAGATCCAGTTACAGTATTGTTAGTTAGAAAATTATATAGAGCTTCTTTTTCATCTCCCAATACTTTTATTTTATTGAACAATGGGAAAGTAACACTATAGTTTGCAGAACAGAAATTCTTAATTTCTTCGTTAGTCCCAGGCTCTTGTTTCCCAAAATCATTACAAGGGAAAGCTAATATCTCAAATCCCTGAGCTTTATATTTTTCATAAATAGCTTCCAATCCTTTGTATTGTGGTGTGTAGCCGCATTGGCTTGCAACATTTACAATCAGTAAAACTTTACCTTTATAATCATCTAATTTGATATCTTTTTTATCAATATTTTTTACCGTAAAATTATAAATGTTAGTATCCGTTTTATTGTTCTCTATATTATTTTGTGAATTAATTGTCAATGTGAACAATGAAAAACAGATAATTGCTGTTAATAATAAAATTTTTTTCATAGTAGTAAATCCTCATTTATATAATACTATTAATTTCATCTAAAATTAATTTTGATGCACCTAAATTATGATGAACGAAACTATTATTAATTTTGCCTTTATCTTCCCTTAGTGTTTTATTGGAAATAAGGTCACTTATTATTCTATATGCATTTTGTTTATTTTTAATCAAAATACCACCACCAATTTCTACTAATTTTTGTGCTTCTTGAGAGTTGTCAATCTTTGGCCCAAAAATTACAGGTATTCCGTAAACGGCTGCTTCTAAAACATTATGAATATTCTGTCTAAAACTACCTCCCACATATGCTATATCAGCATAGGTATACAATGCCAATAGAATACCTATTGAATCTACAATTATCACATTTTCTTTATTATAATTATTAAGATAGGAAAATCTTATAGTGGATAAATCATTTGAAAAATCCATATCAATTTTATCTAAATTTAAAATGGAAGGTTCGTGGGGAGCAATGATTAATACTATATTCTTGTTTTTTTTGCAAAGTTTTTTTAAGACAGGTATAATAATTTCCTGATCTTCTGCCCAAGTACTACCTGCAACAAAAACAATTTTTCCTTTTAAAATATTCTCATTAATAAGATTTCTATCTCTTGCTGTAATACTTTTTTCATAAACTCTGTCAAATCTAGTATCACCCACTACTTTTATTTTGCTTTTATCCTTTACAAATCCACCAAATCTATCGGCATCAATTTGAGAAACAGTTAATATTTTTGTAAGGTCATTAAATAAATACTTATGAAAATTTTTAATCAAAGGAAATCTTCTACTTGTATTTTTTTTCATGGTTGCATCTATTAGAAAACAAGGGATACCTGCTTTTTTTGTAGCCCAAATATGATTAGGCCAAACATCATATCTCATTAATACAACCAAGTTAGGTTTTACAATTTTCAAAAATCTTTCTGCGTTAGATTTGGTATCTAGATTGATATATGAAACTAAATCTGCATAAGGATATCTTAGAGAGTTTTCATAACCGGAAGGGGAGAAGAAAGTAACAAGGATATTAAAATTTCTTGTTCTCTTTAATTCCTTAATTATTGGTTTTGCCTGTTCAAATTCACCCAAAGAAGATGAATGAAACCAAATAAGTTTTTTTGTTTTGTCTAAAGATGCAGAATTAACTATTAAGTCTTCAAAAATTCTTTTTCTTCCCCTAATTCCTCTTCTTATTTTTGAATTAAAAAGACTACTTGTTTTAATTAAAACAAAAAGTATTGGAACAAAAATTATATTATATATTATTTCCCAGATAAATTTCATTGAGCAAGCATTTCTTTTAATTTACTATATGCTAATTGAGGAGTTAATTCTTTCATGCAATTAAAATGATTTTTAGGACAGCTACTTCTGCCAATATGTGAACAAGGTCTGCAATTTAGTGAATTGTTCTCTAATATTAAATTTTGATTTTTATACGGAGTGAATCCAAATTCTTTTACCGTTGAACCGAAAAATGTTAATACAGGAATTTTTAATGCACAAGCTACATGCATTAACCCAGAATCATTACATATTATAGCTAAACATTGTTTCATATTAATAGCAGTTTTAAATAGATTATCATTATTTGATAAGTTTATTGAAGAATTTAATTCTAAGTTAAATTTATCACAAACTTGTTTATCATTTTTACCACCAAACAAAACTATTTTATAATCATTTTCACTTAATAATTTTCCAAGTTCTAAATAATATTCTAAAGGCCACATTTTGGTATAATGTCTGCTGCCTGGAGCAAATCCAATATATTTGATTCCTTCCTTTAAAATTGGTTTAATATCATTTGGTAAAAAAATGTCTAATCCTTTTTCATCTAATTTAAAGTTTGGAACTATCTTAGCATATCTAGCCGGAATCTGTGGTAAAGATTTTAACATATTTATTTTAAGATTGACCAGCAAGATTTTCTTAAAATTATTCTTTTTAAATTTTAATGAATGCACCCTTAATTTATTTACTACTTTTCTAGACCTAAAATTATTTTGTAGATCAATTATCAAATCATAATTATTATTAGTTAAATAACCCAAGTCAGATTCATATAGAAATAAATTAGAAATATATTTATTATGTTTAAGAGTATTTTGATATTGTTCTTTTAGGAGAAAATCAATCATAATATGTGGGTGTTGAGTTTTAATTGACCTAATCACCGGTGTTGTAAGTAGTATATCCCCCAGGGAACTGAGCCTGATAATTAAAATTCGGTTTTTATATTTGAGTATTTCAGCCAATATAATTTTCTTCTTTATTTACGATTAAACTTAATTACTGATGACCTTAATATACAATCTACTAGTATTTAATTAAAAGAATATCAAAACCCGTTAAAATTTAGTAAATAATTGTAAATTGCAGTTGACAATAATCTAATTTAATTTAATAATCAAAATTATTAAGAATATTTATGACAGAGATAAACACAAAATTATCAATTGAAAAACAAGTTTATTCAATAACTGAAGGCTTAAAAGAATATATTCATCTTCCAAATGATAGAAACCGATTGGCATATTGTCTTTATAAATATGTAAAAGGGGAAGGGGATTCACCTGAAATTTTAGTGAAATCCACAAAAATAAAATTTACAGGTATTACTGAAAAACAATTGATTTCAAAATTAAATGAAGCTATTATCACTGTAAAAAAATAAAGGTAGATTATTTCAATCTACCCTAATTCTTCATTATACGAATATTTTAAATTATTTAAGCTTTAACTTTATCTTCTTCTGCCATAAATTTTTCAACCATTAATACATCTTCTTCGCTTCCACAAAAAATCGGTGTCCTTTGGTGTAGAGTTTCAGGTTGTATTTCTAAAATTCTTTTCTTTCCATCAGAAGCTCTACCCCCAGCTTGCTCAATTATATATGCAATTGGATTACATTCGTACATCAATCTTAACTTACCATGTGCATTGCGGGAATCTGCAGGATACATAAATATTCCACCATATAATAAATTACGGTGTATATCTGCCACCATTGAACCAATATATCTTGATGAATATGGTCTTTGAGTATTTTTATCTTCATCTTGAAGATATTTTATATAGTTTTTTAATCCCTTATGCCAGTACAAATAATTACCTTCATTAATACTGTATATTTTAGATTTTTTTGGAATTTGAATATCTTCATAAGACAAAAGGAATTCACCAAAAGAAGGATCCAAAGTAAATGCATGTACACCGTGACCGGCAGTATAAACCAAGATAGTACTTGATCCATAAACTACATAACCTGCAGCAACTTGCTTTAAACCCAGCTGTAAACAATCTTCCATAGTACCTGGAGTATTGTCAGGAGAGATTCTTTTATAAATAGAAAATATAGTTCCAATACTTACATTTGCATCTATATTAGAAGAACCGTCTAAAGGATCGAATAATAATACATATTTTCCAACTTTGTGTTTTTTAGAAATATGTATAATATTTTCTTCTTCTTCAGAAGCCATAACACAAAGATGCTCGCCGTGGTCCATAGCTCTAATCAGCATATTGTGTGCAAATAAATCAAGTTTTTTTACCTGTTCGCCATGAACATTATTATCACCGGTAAAACCCAGCAGATCAACTAACCCTGCTTTGTTTACTTCAAGTGAAATTACTTTTGCAGCTAATGAAAGATCTCTAAGTAGATGGGAAAGTTCACCTGTTGCATGTGGATGCAATTTCTCCCCTTCAATTATATGACGCCCTAATGTCATAAATTTTTGTTTTGCCATCACTTTTCTCCCTTTTTGTTTATGCTGATTTATTTATCTCTTGATCTTTATATTGTAATTGATACAATTTATAATAAATCCCTTTTTTTGCTAAAAGCTCTTGATGATTTCCTGTTTCTCTAATTTCACCTTTATGAAGCACAATTATTTTATCTGCATTTTGTATAGTTGAGAGCCTATGTGCAATAACTATTGCCGTTCTTCCAATTAGTAATTTTTCAATCGCTTTCTGTATCAATTCTTCAGTTTCAGTATCAATGCTCGAAGTTGCTTCATCTAAAATAAGTATTTGAGGATTATAAGCCAAAGCCCTTGCAAATGAAATTAATTGTTTTTGTCCCACACTTAAAGTTGCTCCTCTTTCCATAACAATTTCATCGTATTTATTTGGTAAGGCTTCAATAAATTTATCAGCGCCAACAAGTTCAGCAGCTTTTTTAATTTTTTCATAAGATATATTAGGATTATCCATACTTATGTTTGAACTAATTGTACCTGAAAAAAGAAAAACATCTTGTAAAACAATTGAAATATATTTTCTTAAATCTCGTTTATTTACTTCTTTAATATCTTTTCCATCTACAAAAATATTACCTGACTTTATATCATAAAATCTAGTAAGAATATTAATAATACTTGTTTTTCCAGCTCCAGTTGCTCCAACTATAGCAACAGTCTCACCAGGATTTATTCTAAAATTAATATCCTTTAGCACAGGTTCATTTTCTTTATACTCAAACCAGACATTCTTGAATTCTATTTCTCCCTTGATATTATCAAAGTTTAATGGTGTATCAGAATTATTAATGAAAGCTTTATTGTCTAATAATTTGAATATTCTTTCAGAAGATGCCATAGCAGTTTGCATAATGTTATATTTTTCTGATAAATCTCTAATTGGTCTGAAAAACATTTCAGTATATTGAATAAAAGCAAAAAGAACACCAATTGTAATAGTTGAACTTAAAACATTACCTCCTCCATACCATATTATTAATCCAACTGCGACAGAACTTATTAACTCTACAGAAGGGAAAAAAACTGCGTAGTAGAAAATCGATTTTATATTAGATTTTCTATAATCACTATTAATAGAAGAAAACTTTTTTAATTCTGATTTTTCTTTGTTAAATATTTGAACAATATTCATTCCGGTTATATGTTCTTGCATATATGAATTTAATCTTGCAAGGTGCAATCTAACATCTCGGTAGCTTTCTCTCACTTTTCTTCTAAATAAAAATGTACCGTAGAATAAAAAGGGAAGTACAGAAAGAGTAACCAAGGATAATTTTACATCAAGAAAAAACATAAAACCAAATATCCACAGAATTATAAATATGTCACTAAAAACCATAACTATACCGGATGAAAAAAGAGCATTAAGCGATTCAATGTCATTTGTTACTCTTGTTACTAATCGGCCAATAGGAGTTTTATCAAAGAATTTTAGAGCAAGTTTTTGAACATGAGAAAATAATTGTGAGCGTAAATCATATATAATTTTTTGACCGAGATACTCAGTAAAATAAATTAGAAAATATTGTATAACAGCTTGGAATAGTAAAGAAGCTAATAAAAGTAAACCAATTATCATCAAACCTTTGTAATCAGAGTTTGCTATGTAGTTGTCTACTGCAATTTTAGTTAAATATGGACGAATAGGTCCAAGTGAAGCAACTACAACATTCATAAGAATTGCAAAAATAATATACTTTCTGTATGGTTTTGCATAACTCAAAAGTCTCTTCATCAACTTTGAGTCGTATGCTTTTCCTAATATTTCATCGTCTTTTTTATAATCGTTAGACATATTAAATAATTAAACTTACCTCCTATTAAATTTCTTCCAATTCTTTTTCAAGTAATTGTTTAAAGTGCAAATCAGAATAAATACCTTGTTTAGCAAGTAATTGCTCGTGAGTACCTTCTTCTGTAATTTTAGAATTATTTAGAACAATAATTTTATCTGCATTTTTAACGGTTGATATTCTGTGACTGATAATAATAGTTATACGGTTGTGTGTATAATCACTTAAGTTTTTAAGAATTTGTTCTTCTGTGTTAGTGTCAACAGCGGAAAATGAATCATCTAAAATTAAAATCTGTGGATCAGTAACCAATGCCCTTGCAAGACTAGCTCTTTGTTTTTGTCCACCCGAAAGTGTAATTCCTCTTTCACCCATAATTGTTTCATATCCATTTGGGAATGAATTTATTTCTTCATCCAAACGAGAGATTTTTGCAGCATTATGAATTTTGTTTTCTTCAATATTGTCCAAACCATATGAAAGATTATTTTTTATTGTATCTGAAAAAAGAAAAGCTTCCTGTTGAACTAGTCCAATATTACTTCTTAAGATATTCAGTGGAATTTCTCTAATTTTTTTACCGTCTATTAATATTTCACCCTCAGTGCAGTCGTATAATCTAGGTATCAAATTAATTAATGATGTTTTTCCAGAACCAGTAAAACCCATTATTGCTAGTGTGCTGCCTTGTGGAATTGTTAAATCAATATTTTCTAAAATTTTAGGTAAGTGATTACTATATCTGAAAGTTACATTTTTAAATTCAATACTTCCTTTTAAATCTTTAATGGAATAGTCAGTGTTTTTAGAACCTGTAATCTCAAAAGGCTCAGAATAAATTTTATTCAATCTTTTCATACTTGCTTCACCTTGTTGAATAATATTTATTACCCAACCAAAAGCAATCATTGGCCAAATTAACATTCCCAGATAAACGATGAATGCGGTCATTTCACCTAAATCAAGTTGTTGCTGAATTACTTTTATTCCACCCAACCAGATTACTATTATTATTGATAAGCCTGTAATTAAAAATAATAGAGGATAAAATAATGCCTGTGTTTTTACAAGATTCATATTCTTCTTAAGATAGTCTTTACTCATCTCGTTGAATTTTAGAATTTCGTTTTCTTCCCTTACATAAGATTTAATAATTCTAATACCAGAAAAATTTTCTTGTGCTTTTGTAGTTAGTTCAGAAAATTTTTCCTGAATTTTAGTAAACTTGAAATGTATTATGCTGCTCACTTTATAAACTAAATAAGAAAGAATTGGTAAGGGAATAAGTGTATAAAGAGTAAGTGAAGGATTAAGAGAAATCATTATTGAAATAACAATTATTAATCTGACTGAAGTATCTAGTGAATACATAACAGCAGGGCCTAGAAAAGTTCTAACAGCATTTATATCATTTGTGGCGTGTGCCATTACATTACCTGTAGAGTTGTTTTGGAAATAACGCAAAGGCAAGTTTTGTATATGTTTCCAAAAGTCTTTTCTTAAATCAAATTCTATTTCGCGGGAAACTACGATGATAGTTTGTCTTATTAAAAATCTAAATATACCGGCAATTGCAGATGCACCTATTATTAGCAGGCAATAGTTTACTAAACTTTCTGTTGTAATATGATGTTGAAGACCATTTATTGCATCTTTCAAAAATAGAGGGACATACACGGTTGCAATATTGGAAAGGAGTATAAAAATTATACCTAAAAATAATTTCTTTTTATACCGGACAAAATATTTTTTTAAAGTATATAAATTTTTCATATGTAAACTTTACTTCCGGATGTAAATACTAGAAGTTATAAGTATGAAATTAGACTAATCTATTATTTCGAAGCCTGTGTATTTTTGTAGTACTTTAGGAACAATTATTTTACCTTCTGGTGTTTGGTAATTTTCCAAAAGTGAAACCATTAGTCTGCTTGTTGCTAAACCTGAACCGTTTAAAGTGTGTACAAAATTTAATTTTTTTGTTTTATAGTTTCTAAATCTAATGCTTGCTCTTCTGCCTTGGAATTCTCCGAAGTTACTGCAAGATGAAGCTTCAAGCCATTTATTTTCAGCAGGGGACCAGGTTTCTATATCGTAACATTTTGAAGCAGCAAAGCTTAGATCCCCGGAACAAAGCAAAAGAATTCTATAGGGAATTTTTAATAATTTTAAAATAGCTTCTGCATCACTAACAATATTTTCCAGTTCATCATAAGAATTCTCCGGTTTAACAAATTTTACCAATTCAACTTTATTGAATTGATGTACTCTTAAAAATCCTTTTGATTCTTTACCATATGATCCTGCTTCTCGTCTAAAGCACGCAGAATATCCAACATAATTAATAGGTAAACTATCTTCTTCCAATATTTCATTGCGATGCATGTTAGTAATAGGAACCTCAGCAGTCGGAATAGGATATAAACCATCTTTTTCAATATTATACATATCTTCTTCCATCTTAGGCAATTGTCCGGTACCAATCAGTGAAGCACGATTTACCAAAAAAGGAGGGAGTACTTCAGTATATCCATGTTCTTTTATATGGGTATCAAGCATAAAATTAATTAATGCTCTTTCAAGCGTTGCACCTTTTCCAATATAAAGCGGAAACCCTGAACCTGAAATTTTAGTTCCTCTTTCAAAGTCGAGTATATTTAATTTTTTACCCAGCTCAATATGATCAAGTACTTTTTCTTCATTCTCTAAAGAAAATTCTTCGGGTGCCCATTGCCTTACCACTACATTTTCTTCGGAAGACTTACCAACAGGAACTGACTCATCAGGTAGATTTGGAAAATGATATAAAATTTCATTCAATTTTTCTTCAATAGCATTTAACTCATTGTCTATTTCTTTTGTCTCATCTGAAATAATCTTCATTTCAGATATAATAGAAGAAGCATCTTCCCCTTGTTTTTTTAATTTTGCAACTTCCTGCGATACGCTGTTTTTCTTAGCCTTTAATTCTTCTGTTTGTGTAATCAGGTTTCTTCTTTGTTTATCTAAAACAAGCAGCTCATCAACTCTATCTTTTCCATTTTTATTTTTAATCCCTTGTTTTACAACTTCTGGATTGTCTCTTATAAATTTTATATCAAGCATATTTATTTTACTACTATGTTATAAATTTTGTTTTTTACAAATATTTCTTTTACTACTTTTTTGCCTTCAGTATATTTTAATACTTTATCATCATTAAAAACTAATTCTTTTACTTCGTTTTGTTCACTGTTTGAAACAACAGCTAAAGTAGTGCGTAATTTTCCATTTATCTGCACTGCAATGTTTACAGTATCTTCAACTAATGCATCGGCATCAGGTTCAAACCAAATTGGATTTTGCATTACAGTTTTTTTATTACCTATTAACGACCAGCATTCTTCGCCCAAGTGAGGTGCAACAGGTGAAACCAAAATAGCAAGCCTACTTAAAGTATAAGCTTTAATTTCATCCGAACATTTATCGAAATTCTTAGTAATGTCATTAAGTAATTCCATTAATGAAGCAATAGCTGTGTTAAATCTGAATGTATCAATTTCTATTTCAAATTTTTTGATAGTTTGATTTAATTTTTTATAAATTATTTTTTCTGAATCATTTAATTTATCAATTTCATATTTATCAGCTAATTTGAGCTTGTTTAATATATCTTTATTACTTAGGAAAAGGTCATAAATTCTTTGAACAAATCTGTCAGTTCCGGTAATTCCTTTATCATCCCAATCTCCACCCATATCATATGGACCCATAAACATAAGGTATAGTCTAAATACATCAGAACCGTATTTTTTAATAAAATCATCAGGATTAACAACATTACCTTTAGATTTACTCATCTTAGCACCGTTATTAGTAATTGTACCCTGATGAATTAAATTTTGAAATGGTTCATCAGAATTTACACTTCCAATATCCCTTAAAAATTTATGAATAAATCGTGAATATAATAAATGCATAGTTGTGTGTTCTGCTCCACCGACATATCTATCAACAGGTGTCCAACTATTAGCTAATTCTTTATCAATAGCAGAAGAATCAAGATGAGGATTAAAATATCTAAGGTAATACCAGGAAGAATCTACAAATGTATCCATAGTATCTGCTTCTCTTTTAGCATCCTTATTACAAGTAGGACATTTAACATTTACAAAATCTTCATTTACAGCTAATGGAGAAACACCTTGCGATTTAAATTCAACATTATATGGTAATTCAACGGGAAGTTCTTCTTCAGGAACAGGAACCTCTCCACAATTTTGACAATGAATTATTGGAATTGGTGTGCCCCAATATCTTTGTCGGGAAATCAACCAATCTCTTAATCTATATTTTATTGTTTTTTTACCAATGTCATTTTCTTCAAGCCATTGAATAATTCTCTTTTTTGAATCTTCAACATTTAGTCCGTTTAGAAAGTCACTATTGATTGCAGTTCCATCACCTAAATATGCTTCTCCATTAAAATCTTCAGGAGGTTGAACAGTTCTTATTATTGGTAGATTAAATTTAGTTGCAAATTCCCAATCTCTTTCATCTTGTCCGGGTACGGCCATAACACATCCGGTTCCATAAGTAAGTAATGTATAATCTGAAATCCAGACAGGAATTTTTTTACCATTAACTGGGTTTATTGCCATTGCGCCTATTGGCACACCGGTCTTTTCTTTTGTTGTAGAAGTTCTTTCAATCTCTGTTAAAGATTTAATTGAATTCCTATACTCTTCTACAATTTTTTTATTTTCTTCAGAGGTTAATTTATCAACTAATGGATGTTCAGGTGCCAATACGACATAAGTAGCACCAAAGAGAGTATCTGGTCTCGTTGTAAAAACACTTATTTTTTCATCACTTTTTTCAACACTAAAATTTATTTCTGCACCTATACTTTTTCCTATCCAATTTCTTTGCATTAGTTTAGTTTTATCTGGCCAGTTGATAGTTTCTAATCCTGTTAATAATTCTTCTGCATATTCTGTAATTTTAAAAAACCACTGAGTCAAGTTTTTTTGGATAACTTCACTCCCACACCTTTCACATGTACCATCAGATAAAACTTGTTCATTTGCCAAAACAGTTTGACATGAAGTACACCAATTTACTGGGGCTTTTTTTCTATATGCCAACCCTTTTTTAAATAATTGAAGAAACAGCCATTGATTCCATTTATAATATTCCGGAATGCAGGTCATAAGTTCAGCACTCCAATCATACATACAACCTATCTGTTTTAGCTGCTCTCTTATTTCCTTTATATTCTGCATTGTGCTGTCGTAAGGATGAATTCCGGTTTTGATGGCATAATTTTCAGCCGGAAGACCAAAAGCATCATATCCAATTGGCTCAAAAATGTTGAATCCTTTTATTTTTTTAAATCTTACCCAAGTGTCTGTTGGTCCGTAGTTATACCAATGACCGCAGTGTAATTTAGAACCAGAAGGGTAAATAAACATTACAAGGCAGTAAAGTTTATTTTTTGTATCAGAAAAATCAGTTTTAAATACTTTGTTTTCTTCCCAGTAACTTTGCCATTTTTTTTCTATTTCTGTATAAGGATAGCGCATAAACTTTTAAAAATTTTAAAATAATTATAAATTTACCTAAAAATTAGTGTACTTAAAAATAGGGATATGTAATAAAAATATAGTAAAAAAAGTAGTGGTATTTTAATAAAATCATCATTTAACTTTAACCCAAAAAATTCATTGGAAATGAATTTTTTGCCGAAGGCCGCTATATAAAATGTTTTTATAAAACATTTTATATAGCGGGGTTAACCCCTGGCAATTTGTAAGAAAAACATATTACTCAAATAACGAATTCCGAGATTTTTATATAACTAAGTATATGATCTTTATTTACTTACAAATTGTCTGCCCAGAGGGCAGATTTTCCAATGGAAAATCTGGGTTTAATAAATTATATTGGCTAATAAAAATATAGAATTGTATATTATTGTAATAAAAATCAGAGATGTATAACAATTATTATATTTTGTTTATTAAAATGAAAAAAATAATCTATTCACTAATACTAATTTCATTTATAACATTATTTAGCGGGTGTTTAGTTTCAGAGAGGATAGAATATTCTATTAATTTAGATACACCCACTTCCGGAAATGTTGAGGTTAACCTTTTTAATATTAAATCCGATGCTATCGGGGCTCGTGAATTTGAAGATGATAAGAAAAATCTATTTGAATTTGCATTAAAGGACAAGAATTTAGTGATTCAGTTAGGAACAGAAGGAAAATTTTTAACTCACCGTTCTTTATCAGTTGAAAATAATCAATTAAATGCAAAGGTATTTTATAATTTCAAAGATATTACAAAAGTTGACGGAATAAGATTTGAGGATGGATTTTATTATTTAACTATGGCTTTAGATGATAGCTTAATATCAACAAATGGAGAATTGATCATATCAAAAGAGTACAAAAGAATTTTATGGGATAAAAATTACAAACAACTTAAATTTGAAATGTATTCCAGCGGTTTTGATAATAATACCTTTAAAGGTTTAGCATCATTTTATAACAAGAATTAAAAATGTTTGTTGAAGTTGTCTTTCCTCTTCCATTCCGAAAAGCTTTTACCTACAAAGTCCCAAATGAATTAGAATCAGATATACAGCTATATAAAAGAGTATCTGTACCTTTTGGGAAAAGAATTCTTACTGGTGTAATTGTAAATACCACAAAAGAAACTAATGTTAAAGAAGAGATTAAAGAAGTCGTTGATATTCTGGATAATCAACCTATTTTTAATAAATCTTTACTAAAATTTTACAGTTGGTTATCTGAATATTATATCTCATCATTAGGTGAAGCTCTAAAATTAGGTTTCCCGTATGGCACTGATGTAGAATCTAAGAAGAAAATTATTGTTCATAATGATGTTTGTGAAAAATTATTATCTAAAGAAAAAAATAAAAAAACTTTAAAAGGGGAAATTCTATTAGCGATTATTAATAGAGAAGAAATATCATTTTCTATTTTGCAAAAATTAATTAGTAAAAAAAATATTTACTCAGCTGTAGACTCTCTTGAAAAAGATTCTGCAATAACTATTATAACCGAAATTGATAAGGGTAAAGTAAGTATTAAAAAGATTAATTATGTTTCGCTGATAAAACCATTGGCTGATGTTTATAGCTTACTTCCTGAATTAGAAAGGAAATCTCCTAAACAGTTAAAAATTTTACTTGAACTAATAAATAAAAAAAACAAAGATTATTCTGTAGTAGATATTCTTAAAAAAACAAATTCGTCTCAGTCAACTATTAATTGTTTGAAAAACAAAGGCATTGTTAAAATTTTTGAAAAAGAGATAGAGAGAAAATATGTTGAAAATTTTACAGAGGATATAGCAGACTTTGAATTAACAAAGTATCAAAAAGATATTATTGAGAAAGTAAATGAAGATATTAATGGCAAAAGATTTCAACCATATCTTTTACACGGTGTAACTGGTAGCGGTAAAACACAGGTTTATATTGAGCTAATAAAATCAGCATTAAAGCTTAAAAAAACAGCTTTACTTTTAGTACCAGAAATATCACTCACACCTCAAATTACCGGGAGACTTACAAATAATTTTAGAGAAGAAGTTGCAGTAATTCACAGCCGAATGTCTATTGGTGAAAGGTACGACAGTTGGAGAAAAATCCAAAATGGGAAAGCCAGGGTTGTAATAGGTGCAAGATCGGCATTGTTTGTTTCCTTAAATAAAATAGGAATTATTATAATTGATGAAGAGCACGATTCAAGTTATAAGCAAACAGATTCTACACCAAAATATCATGCAAGGGATGCGGCAATTATGTATGCAAACTTTAATAAATGTCCAATTGTGCTTGGCTCAGCTACTCCATCAATTGAAAGTATGTACAATGCAAAGAACGGTAAATATAAATTACTTGAGTTAAAAGAAAGAATAGATAACGCAAAACTACCTGTAATAAAACTAATCAATATAGTAAGTGAAAGAAAATCTAACAGAATGGAAAATATTTTTTCAAAAACCTTACTTGATGAAATTGAAAAAAGATTAAAGAAAAAAGAAGGTGTAATTATTTTTCAAAATAGAAGGGGATTTTCGACACAAGTATTTTGTGAAGACTGTTCTGAAATTGAAACTTGTGATAATTGTTCGGTACCAATGGTTTATCATATAAATAAAAATAAACTTCAATGTCATTACTGTGGACTTATTAAAAAAATACCAAATGCTTGTACCCATTGCGGATCTATTTCCATTAAATATTTTGGAACCGGGACGGAAAGGATAGAAGATGAATTAGAATATTATTTTCCAAATGCTAAAATTAAAAGAGTTGATTCGGATGCTGTTTCAAAGAAAAACTCTTTAAGTAAAATTCTTTTTGCATTTGCTCAAGGGCAGATAGATATATTAGTAGGAACACAAATGGTTTCTAAAGGGTTGGATTTTTCTAGAGTCACTTTGGTTGGAGTTATAGCCGCAGAGAACAGTTTATGGATGCCTGATTTTAGAGCAGATGAGAGAACTTTTCAATTATTAACTCAAGTATCGGGCAGATCAGGAAGAAGTGACAAAAAAGGAGAAGTATTAATCCAAACACAAAATGATTCGAATCCAACCTTGCAAAAGGTTTTAAAATATGATTACGAAGGTATGTACGATAATGAAATTTATCATCGTGAAAAATTATATTATCCTCCATTCGTTAGATTAGCTCTGATTGAAGGAAAAGACTTAAACGAAATAAGATCAAAAGGTGCTGTGGATGAATTGTTTAATTATCTTAATCAATTTAATAAATGGATTTCAGTTTCAAATCCAACGCCGGCTATAATTTCTAGGATAAAGGGTTTTTATAGATTTCAAATTTTACTTAAAAGTGAAAAAACAAGTGACCCAGGTGGTGCAATTTTAAGAAAAGCTATTTTGGAAAGTATAACTAAATTTAAACAAAGATCCATTTTTAAGGATGTAAAAATATTATACGATATTGATCCCCAGAGTATTATGTAATTAAAATTTATTGTGAATGGTAATAAATTACTAATTTTGGGTGTTTGAAAGTCTCTATTTCGTTAAAGAGTTATCATTTTATTTGAATTCAATTCAGGAAACAAAGATGTCATCTTTTCACTGTTCACTTTTTGCGTAAGATGAGTTACTAAGTCTAATATTTTCCTATTTACTAATCAAGTCACACAAAAAATGTTTTAAGTATTTCTTTGAAGGTGAAATGTTTTTGTTAGGATGTATTACAATAATCATTCTGGAATTAATCTATCAATTTCACTTTTAACAGTTACAGTTCTAATAGAGTTAATATCCAATAATGATCTATATCTATATTGCTTATAAAGTTTTTTTATTTCATATCTATTGTTCATAATCTCAGCAGGATAGATTGCAGAAATTGCTGTTCCAGATTCAATAGGATATGGAATAAATCTTCCGTATTGTGAGCCGTTTAATATTACTATTGTTTTAGTATTTACAGATGCTGCTAAATGTATAATCCCTGAGTCATTTGATATCAGTAATTTCGCTTTTCTTAAAAGATATGCAAGTTCAGCTAGAGTTGTCTTTTCTGATAAATCAAACACTTTTTCTTTGTTTACTAAGTGATTAAAAAGTGAATTATTATCTTTGATTTCTTCTTTTTTCCCTACTAACAAAATATTCAGATTATATTTTGAAATAATATAATTTGCTATCTCAATAAAATAAGTTAATTTCCATTTTTTATATTTTCTTTTTCCACCCAAAAAAATAATAACAAAATTGCCATAACTTTCATCTGTCTTATTCTTATTATTTAATGTGATTTGTGGTTTTAACAATTCTATTTTAATATTGAGAATATATTCAAAAAAAGAACGGTTTTTGTAAAAATCAAAAATTTCAGTATTGCTATCAAATAATATTTTATAGTATTTATCACTTATTTTAATTTGCCATTTGTAAGAATTGGATAAGTCTGTTTTAAATGAAATCTTTGTGTTTGCCGGTGTTACAGCTGCAATAGAATCGTCAATAAAAAAACTTCTTGAATAACTGCAATTAATTAAAATTTTTGGTTTTATAGATGAAACTTTTTTTAAAAATCTGAAACGATATAAAAGATTGTTTAAATATTTTTGTTTATTCATCCATACAAAATCATCAACAAATTCAGAATCAAAATTTTCAGCAATATTTTTCCAAGCAATATTACCACATAGTATAATTTTATAGTTTTTAAATTTATCAGATGATTTTATATATGGAAGTAGATTCCTAAAAAGGATATAATCACCAATTTCATCTAATTTAATTAATAATAATACCTTATTAAATATAGTTGGTTTGTGTTGCTTGGCAGCTGTATTTGTTATTGTAATAGGTAAGAATTTAGTCAAATCAATCATAAAGAGAATGAAATCTCTAAAAACACGATCTATTTTAATTAATATATTTTTCAATATTTCATTTATACTTAAAGAAAATTAGAATTAATTAAATTATTCAAAGTTTTATTGATTTGGAATATTTCTTTCATCAAGGTAATGAAAAGCAAGAATGTTTTGTGGTTTTCCACTAAAATTATTGTATACTTCAGGTATAAGATTTCCACTTTGACTTATTGAATAAAAACGATATCTATAGGACTTTAAAGTTTCAAGCAGGCTTGCAGGCGGATTTTCATATTCAATTAACAACATAGGTTTGTATTTATCAATTAAATTTTTTGCACCCACCAGCACTTCTGTTTCGGCTCCTTGCACATCAATTTTTATTAGATCAATTCTTTCATTTATTAAATCATCTAATTTGTAAGAATCAACCACAATAGTCTCTGTTCTTTCTCCTGATGGTTTTAACGAACAATCTGTTTTCCTATCAGGAATATGCAGTTTAATTTTTCCAGTAATATCTGAAGCCACACCAATTGTTATTGCTACAGGTAATCCATTAATATTTTTTTTAAGCAATTCCACATTTTTTAAATAAGGTTCTATCGCAATTACTTTTGAACAATATAAACCAAAGATCACTGAGAAATAACCAATATTTGCTCCCACATCAACTGAAGTCCAATCCGGCTGTATCACCTTCTTCAAATATTTTATCTCTTTTTTTTCATATACTCCTTTAATAAGGTATCCATCATCATTATCATCATAATAAAATATTCTGCCTTCAAGTTTCATTGTATGATTACGATTATAGCGCAATGATTTCATCCAGCCTGTATGGATATTAAAGATTCGTGCAACAGGTACAAATAAATTTAGAATTTTATATAGAATTATTTTTGTATTCATCTTCAATTGAATAGAGTTGACTTAAAATTAATTGCTATTTTATTTTTTTTAGAATAATGGAAAGATTACCATAATCTTTTGCTTTTTTAAAATTTTCTGGTGATGATTTTAGTAATGAAAAACCATAATATAAATTTATTAAGGCATTTTTTAGATAATCTATTGCAGATATTCCGCAAGTGTTTCTCAGTTTTGAAATCATTTTATTGTAGTTACCGTTCTTTTTTTCCCAATAAATTTTTTTTTCTATAACACTAACATTATCAAGTTTATTCAGAAATGATTCCAATAAAATATTGTCTAATCGATACTGAAAAAAAGTCTTATTGTTATTCACATATTGGTCAGAATAAATTTTATTATCCAACCATTCTTCTTGGTATTTGGCAGATACTGGAAATGATATATATATATGTCCTCCAGGTTTAGTTACCCTTACCATTTCATTTACAGATTTATGGAGCCCCTTGTAAATATGCTCTATTGCACTAATAGAATAAACGAAAGAGAAAACATTATCTTTATACTTTAATGCTAATGCATCTTGAATTTCAAATTTCAAATTATCAGATTCAGTAATAAATCTTCTTTCATCCGGAAATATATCAGTTTTAATAACTCTATTTTTTTTTGATAATATATATGCTAAAATATATGGGCTTGAAACATCTAGGCATAATGATAAATCTAATAAATTTGATTTAATAAAATAGAATATATATGTAATCTCGGTATATCTTGTACTTTCTAAAGGTTTAATAAACAGTTGTAACTTAGTTTTTAATGGTACTCTTGGAATACAACCCCAGGCAATCCAAATTAAATTTATTTTTTTATAAATTGAAATAACCATAATTTAAGTTTAATAAATTTATTTGGATTAAAATACTTTTTATATGTATATCTATCAGCTTCAATATTTGGTATAATAAATGAAGGATGAGAGATCTTATCTAATTTATCAACTGGCCTATTAGAGAATGGATGATGTTTTTGTGGAGTATGAGTTGCTTCTTTCCCAAATCCGATATTTGAAACCAAATTTTTATTTGGAGTAATTGATAGTCCATTATTTATCAAATTTGTATAATGCCATTGATAATCCCAAGTCATTTTTTTATTTGTATATGCAAGGTTAAAATTATTGAGTAAAAATTTTTGTTCTTTTTTATCAGTAAATATATTTTTTATTGATTTATGCATTAAGAATTTATCAAAATTTTGAATTTTTACATCATACAAATCCCAAGCACGCTTCCAGGTTGCCCAACCCCATACATAAACATATTTAGAAAAATAATAACTACTATCATCTCTTAATATACCGTCTTGAAAATTTGTACCACTTATATGCATAATTCTTGTATCATAGCGATATTTTTTAAGCAAATATTTGCAAAAACTAAAGAAAGAAATATCAGGCACACAATCATCTTCAAGAATAATTCCTTCATTTACATGCTGAAAAAACCAACTTATTCCTGAACTTACACCAATTTTACAACCAAGATTTTTCTGATTTAATTTTGTTTTTAGTTCACAGTCCCAATCAATTTGATCAATTACCATTCTGGAATCATTACAATTCTCAATATCTTCAATCATTCCATTCTTTGGTCCATCAGCAGAGATATATAAATATTTTGGTTTTATTTCTCTAATTTTTTTAAATACCTTTCTTGTTTGTTCCGGTCTGTTATAAATTAAAAATAAAATAGGTGTTGCAAACATTCTAAATTCCTTAGTTTAGCTTGATGTTGATTCTGTTATATTTATTTTCCTTCTAAAAAAAATAAATCCCAAACCAAAGAAAATTAAGATATTGAATGAAAGAGTAACATACTTACCAACAAAAAAACTTTTTGGTTCTACTGAAAACCGGATGCTGTGATATCCTTTCGGTATTATTATTCCCATAAATCCATGGTTGAGTTTGTAAATAGTAGTTGGTTTTTCATTGATATAAGCTTTCCAATCTATAGGATAATAAGTGTTTCCAAGAAAAAGCATATTATTCCCGGTAGATCGGGTATCTATATTTATATTTTCATCATCATATGATTTAATAACAACATAAGTGGAATCAGCTGGTTTATCTATATTCACTTCTTCTTCGAGGTATGCAATTTTTTTAGGATCAAAAGAATTATTTTTAATAAGGTTTAGAATTTCCATTGGTTCTGCGTTTGCAACACTGTCAACAAAGTATGCACGCGGTAATGCATTATTGTTTTTATAAACAATATCTTTTTCATTATTAAATATTTGTTTAAAACCAGGTAAATTCACTTCTTTGTCTATTATTAGATATTTAACATTTAACATTCTCCAAAGAGTAATATTGGCTGGACCAATTACATCCATTATGTCCTGATAAGTTCGTGGTTTAATACCAGAGTAGCCATAAAAATCATCCATAAGAAAATAAACATAATAATTGTTATTCTGATTTAATGATCCAAGTGTACCATCCTGTTTTAAGTTAATGAGTCTGTATGGTGCAGTATTTTTTTCACCCTCAATAGCTTTTAGATATTTGGGCATAACAAATTTCTGTTTGATTGATGTGTTATCAATATAATTTATACCTCGAAAATCAACTCTCCATAGATCTATCAAAACAATTACAAGGACTAGAATACCTAATGTGTCAAATGTTATTTTTCTTTTTACATAAAAGTAAGCTAACCAAAATGCACCAACACAAAAAATTAATGAGAAATAAACATCACTTGCGAACATATCACTCATATAGTCATATAACTGTTTCAATCTATCGCCTTTTTGTGAGGATGCGACTCTTTCAATAAACCAACCCACAATAGCCTGGTTAAGAAATAATGCTAAGGCAAGTAATACTGATAAAACAATAGCAATTCTTTTTAAAAGAATTTCACCCTTAATGTCGTTATCATTTTTTATGGAAAATATTTTCATCAATCCTAAACCAGCTAATATAGGGAAACTAAGCTGAACAATATTTAGAATCATTACAGGTGCCCTAAATTTATTGAAGAAAGGGAAGTAGTCATAAAATAAATTATATAAAACAGGAAAAGTTCTTCCAAAAGAAAGAACCAGACAAATAAAAATCAGAAGGGTCAGATATCTAATCAACGGTTCCTTCCATCTTGTAACAATCGCAAAAAGCCCAAGTAATAAAACTACAATACCCATATACTGAGCTGCATCGACAAAAGGCATTTGTCCAAAATATGTATTGACTTTTACTTCCTGATTGTTTGAAAGAGACCCACTATAAGTTGAATTACCATAACCGTAAAAAGATGGGAAGAAAAATGTACTAATTTCTTCTGGAGAAAATGACCAATTTGTTGCATAATTATAAAAATCTTCTTGTTCTTTTTCAGGCGATTTTTTTTGCAAATCAACAATGCTTTTAGTGCCTCTTGTTGAATAAGGTGTATAATCATAAATCTGTTTTAGCTTATAATAATTCATTCCAAGTGCAATGGCAGAAATAATAATAAAAGCACCAGCTGATTTTAGGAGATTTGAAGTTAGTATCTTGTCTTTAAGTCGCAGGCTTCTTATGAAAAAGTATAAATAAAATATCCCCACACTTAAATAAATATAAAACATTATCTGAACATGCCATTGACTGAAAAGGAAATGCATAGTAAGAATAAAAAGTAATACATCAAGCAATTTCATCTTATCATTAAATCGTAGAAGGAAATAAATTACTAAAGGGAAAACAATTAAAGACAATAATTTTGTAACATGTCCAATAAAGTAAAGTAAAATTATACCAGTACTAGACATAGAAGCTATAGCAACAATTATACTAATAATAAATGAAGCTTTTAAGTAGCGCATAAGATAAAAATTAAAGAATCCAAGTATAATCAAGTAAAAGGTCCAGCTAGTATATTCATTTGAGAATAAATTATATACTACAAAAATAATTTTCTGAACAGAGAAGATGAAAAAATCTGCCAAACCAATATTCCCGAACATTGGCATTCCAAGAAACACATATGGATTCCATAAAACATTTGGTGATTCTTTAAAATAATTTTGGAATGCATAAATACTTATAATATCACCTGATTCTGGGACCTTACCACTAAAATAAACAGGGGCAAAAAATATAATGACAGTAAGTAAGATAATAAAATGTGAAAAAATAAAAAGAATTTTTGAAGAAAATTTATTCTCAAAATTAATACCAATAATATTGTTATTGTTTTTTTTCTCTTTTTTATTCTTTGTCATAAGCGTCTTTTATTTATATTGAAGAATTAAGTGGCAAATATTATTATAAAATTACTAAATAACTTAAAACTATATATTATAATAATATTCTTATAGTAAAGAACTTAATTATTTAAGGATTTAAATATATCTACAAAATAAATATTTTCATTTTTTCGGTATAAAATAAAACTTAGTTGAAATTGGAGACTCCTCTTTAATTAAGCTACCTTTTGTTTTTTAAGTTTTAGTTCAGTTTTTAATGTCGTTCTTAATAGATTAAGTTTCTCATCGTTGTTAACTCTTCTCATCTTTTTCTCAATTTCTATAAGAGCAACAGCAACACTTCGTGATTTCATTTCTTTTTAATTAATTTAAATAAATCAAAAAATAAAACAGATTTTAGCATTAAAGTAGTTTGAATTCTTGTTTTTATATTAAAAAACAAGAAAAAAGTTGCTACAGAATATGAAATTAGTGTTGCCAATGCAGAACCTACAATTCCATATTTAGGAATTAAGAAATAGTTTAAAATAACATTTAATACCATACCAATAAATGATCTATAAAAAGCAATTTTAGTAAAATTTTCGGCGATCAAAAATTGGGTGCTTGCAACCCCAAGGAACACAAAAACCCCGGCCCAAATATATATAGTTAAAACAGGTACAGCTGGCATAAACTCAGGTTTATAAAGTATATCGATTATTTCTTTAGAAAAAAAAGTAGTTAGTAATGCTATTGAAATTGAAATCCAAGCAAGTAAATCATATAATTTCTGCATTCTGCTTAGGAATAATTTTTCGTTAATATTTTTTGTAATTACAATAGCAGGAAATAAAGAAGATGTAATAATCAATGGCAAAAAGTACCAGGCTTCAGATAATCTTACAGCAGCTGCATAATATCCCACTTCAGCAATCCCTAGCATTTGCTTTATCATAATTTGATCTATTTTCATATAAATTGTGATTACAATTCCCGATAAAATTAAAGGCCAAGAATCTTTTAAAAATGTAATAGCTAATTTCATTTCAAATTTCCAATCAAAAATATTTAAACCTATACTTTTGTATGTAATTAAATATGTAATAGCTAAAAAAACATACTCGGCTGTTGTGAATACAACAAAACTTAAGAGAGATGAATTAATTATTATAAGAGCTAATTTTATTACAGAACTAATAATGAAAGACGAGGATTGAGCAATTACTGAATATTTAGACTGTACTTTTGATTGGAAATAGCTATCAACAACATTAAATGATTGGAAAATAGGTGAAAGAGCAATTATAAATATTAAAAAATTAGTAAATCTATCCTGGTTAGTAAAGATAAGTGCAATACTTAAAAGAGCCAATGAAATTAAAGCACCAATTAATTTTAATCCTAATCCAGTACCGAGTAATATATTCATTCTCTCTTTATTGTTAATTAATTCTCGTGTTAAAATGGTATCTATTCCGAGTGTTGCAATAACTGTAAAAATACCAGCGAAACTTAAAGCGTAAGAATATAATCCAAAATCTGATGGTCCTAAATAATTAGTAATAGAAATTACAACGAAAGCACCTAAAATTACCCGTATAATCTTTTCAAAAAAAAGCCAAGAAGTATTTTTGAAATACTTCTTAAAAGTATCTGACTTAAAATTAATTTTTGTATTTATATTATCCTGCACTGCTTAATTTATATCTTTTTAATTTTACTTTATTTTTTTACTAATAAATTTATACCTGAGCCGATTTTATTTTTACTTTTATAATCAATAAACATCATTATATATGTAAATGGGAAAGTAATAATGAAATAAAAGGGTAATAATATGAAAAATAATTTTGAATGATTTAATATTTGCATAGGAATCTTTATTCCTAATCTCCAAGATTTATCACCCCAAAATCCATAAGAATATTTAATACTTTCAATCTTAAAGCCCAAAGGTTCTAATTTTTCTTTAAGGTCTTCAGGTGAGTATCCGTCTCTTGCGTGTTCACCAATAAAGCTTTCATCATTGTCACCGTGTACATCGCTGCCACCAAATATTGATGGGGTATTAATTAACAAATATCCGTTATTTTTTAGAGAGTTATAAAAATTCTTGAAGACAAGTTTGTCATCTTCTATATGCTCCATAACATCAACATTCAATATCAAATCAAATTTTTCTGAGTGATTAATTGTTGTTAAATCTTCTATGCCAAATTTAATATTATCAATCTTTTTTGCTTGACAGAAATTTTTACAGTCATTTATCCAATCTTCTTTTATATCTGTTGAATATATATTACAAGGCTTAAGATTTTTGGACATAAAATAAGTGTATTGCCCAAAACCTGAACCGGCATCATAAATATTTAATGTTTTATCAGGGTTTAATCTTCTTATATTTTTTAATTCTCTTCTAACATACCAAGAGCGAAGAAAGAATAGATCAAGTATTTTATAAAATAAAATCCTTATAAAGGTATTTGTTTTAATAGCTGAGGCAAATATATTTTTAATAGGATCGTATTGCATCTAGGTTTTAACAAAATTTATTAATTGATTAGAAAAGCTTAGCCATGAATATTTTTCTTTTTCCATTTTAATAAAAGAATCATATTTTTCTTCTAGTTTATGATTATAGAACTTTAAAATTGCTTCAGCCAATATTTCCGGGTTTTCTTTTTCAACAAGTAAACCTGTTTGATTATCTATTATTATTTCAGATAATCCGCCAACATTTGAAGCGATTACCGATTTATTAAAATTCATAGCTATTTGAGCAATACCACTTTGTGAAGCTGTTTTGTAAGGTAAAATAACAACATCGGCGGCTGAAAAATAATATTTTACTTCAGAGGCTGGAATAAAATCAGTTTTTAAAATTAAAGAGTTATCAATGTCAAGTTCTGAAATCAATTTTTTATATTTTGTTTCGTTTGAATAATACTCACCGGCAACAAGCAATTTAATATTTTCTTTTTTATCTATTAAAGAAATAGCTTCTAAAAGAACATCCAATCCTTTGTAGTCACGGATAAATCCAAAAAAGAGTAAAAGTTTTTCTGTATCAATCTTTAAATATTCTTTAGCTTTATCTTTTTCTATTTCATCTCCAAATTTATTATAAACAGGGTGGTGAATAATTTTATATTTAGCATTTTTTTTTATTTTTAGTAATTCATCCTTTACTGTTTCAGATAGCAAAATAAACTTGTCAACATATTTGAAGAATAATTTTGTTAAGAAAATATCTCCAGGTCTTTTCTCATGAGGGATAATATTATGGCAAATAGTTAAAATTTTTGTGTGACTATTTTTTTTAACAATTTTAGAAATTGATTTTAAACAAGGGGCAAAAAAAGGAAGCCAAAATTGAATTATTAATAAATCAGGTTTATCAAGTTTAATCCTTTTACCTACCTCCCTCCAATTAAATGGATTTGTAGAATCTATTAATGACTCTGCATTAATTATTTCTGATTCAGGGTCTAATTCATTTTGTGTTTTACCGGGAAATAAAAACGAAGGGTATTGTTTCTTAAAGGAAATTACATTTACTGAAAATTCTTTATTTAGTTCTTTAAATAGTGAACCAGCAAAGTTTGCAATTCCACCTCTTAATGGATATGCAGGTGAAAGAATTGTAATTTTCATTTTGAAAGAAGGTTACCTATAGTTGAATAATAATTTACAAAAACCAGGATTATCCTTTTTCCTTAATTAGATATTCTTTTTCATCCATCGAATTATGAACTAAAATTTCACCAAGCAATCCAATAGAAAAGAATTGAACACCGACAATTATTAATAAGATACCTAAAAACAACATTGGTCTATTGCTCAACGGAACTCCGATTATCCATTGATATGTTAAATATCCGTTGACAATTATACCTATAAAAAATGCAAAGGCACCTAAAAATCCGAAAAAGTGCATTGGTCTTTTTATATAACGAGTAGCAAAAAGAACAGTAATAAGGTCAATAAATCCTTTGAAAAAGCGAGAAATACCAAATTTTGTTTTGCCGTATCTTCTTGGGTGATGCTTTACAATTATTTCTGAAACCTTATAACCCTGCCATTTAGCCAATACAGGAATATAACGATGAAGTTCGCCATAAACCTTTATATTTTTCACAACATCTTTTTTGTAAGCTTTAAGTCCGCAATTAAAATCATGAATTTTTATACCGGTTAAAACTCTAGTAATAAAATTGAAAAATCTTGAAGATATTTTTTTAATAAAAGGGTCTTGTCTTTTTTTCTTCCAGCCGGAGACTAGATCAAAACCTTCATCTAATTTCTTTAATAAATTTATTATTTCAGCCGGATCATCTTGCAGATCAGCGTCCATAGTAACTATCACATCACCCGTCGCATGTGTAAATCCAGTTTGCAGTGCAGCAGATTTTCCGTAATTTTTTTGAAAGCTAAAATATTTTATGTTTTTATTTTGAGCATTTAGTTCTTTAATTATTTTTAAAGAATTGTCCTTGCTTCCATCATCAATAAAAATAGTTTCATATTGGATTCTTTTGTTATAAAGAGTGTTGTTAATTGCACTAACTAGTGGTTTAATTGATTCTTCTTCATCAAGAAGTGGAACTAGTACAGATAATTTTTTAAATGAAAATTTTTCTATAGGTTTAAATGGTCTTCTATATTTATAGTATCTTCTTTTTCTATTATACTGTTCTTTTTTGTTGTTAACATCTCTGTTAACGACAGGTTCATTATAATTAGTAATTTTGCTTTTATTATTATCCAACTTAATTTCTTTTTCTAATTAGTTTCTAAAAATTTATTTACCAAATTGATTTAGCAATAATAATATTGTAGCTATACTGCCAATAATTGCAAAATATACACTTGTCTGTTTAAGATAGTAGTTAAATGACATATGCGGTTCTTTCGGAACCCAGATATAATCACCAGGTTCTATTTTTGTCTTATTATCTGATGCAGTGAGCCATTCTTTAGTTTTACCTTTAATAACGATTACATCCTCATCAGAATAGTTAGAAAAGCCACCGGCATTATTTACATAGTATAAATAATTTTCACCTTCTTTAAAACTTATTTTTCCGGTTTTACCAACTTGACCAAAGACATAAACTGTATTATCAATTTTAGGAATAATAATGATATCGCCATCATTAAGAATATAATTTGATGCTTTTGAATTTTTATCATTTAATTCAGTAAAGTCGATTGATGATTCACTCATTAAAGCTCGTAATTGATTTTCTGTAAAGAAGTATGATGTATCTTCTTCAGTTAAATTTGACATTCTTGACATGAGGATATTTTCTAATTCTAAAAATTTATCACTTATTTCTTGAACGGATAACAAATTATTAGTTTCTAATTTTAAACCATATTTACTTGCCAAAATATAATTAGCTACATTCCCGCTTAGTAATTTTGAATGACTAATTGATGCAGTTTCTTTTATACCACCGGCTCTTTTTATTGCTTCATATAGAGTTGTATTACTCTTTGTTATAGGGATATAACCGGGCATATTTACTTCACCGACAACAGTAACATGAAAATCCAATCTCTGTGTTTCTTCAGCAAGTAATCTAATTTGATCGCCTCTTTTCAAAGAAATATTTGACTCCATATCAGTTTTGATTAACTCAATTTTATTACCTTCATATGAAAGTCTGCTTATTTCTACACTGGTTATATTGTCATAAGCTTTATTAATTCCTTGGGCAAGTTCAATAGCATCAGAAAGTTTATCACCTTCAACAAAATAAAATTTACCCGGTTTATTAACAGCACCATTTATGGTAAAAAAATTTTTCTTCATATCAGATGGAGGAAAAATAATTACATCATCATTTTTTAGATAAGGATTATTGACAAAATCACCGTTAAGTCTAAATTTTAATAGATCAATGTTTAAAGATTGACCACCCGCTCTCTTTAAAATTATTCCTCTCAATGGAATAGACTTAAATTGTTCATTTAATTGCTCTATTAATTTTGTATCCCTTAAACTTTGCAAAGCTTTTGAATAAGTTTCGTTATAAATTCTTGTAATAAATTGGTCTGCTCTTTCTATAAAAGTAGAAGGAAAAGTACCGGTAATAATAAAATCACCACCAACTGTAACAGAAATAATACTAGCAGTTTGAAGAGAATTATTTTTTAAATCTTCAGTTGTTTGAGCGTTAATTGTATTAAATATTAATATTAAAGTTAAAAGAGAAAGTATCCTTTTCATTATAATATCCTTTAATTTTTATACTGTTTTTGGTAGTATTGCAAATATTCACCAGTTATTATTCTATTCCACCAATCTTTATTACTAAGATACCAATCTATTGTTTTTATTATAGCATCTTCAAAAGAATATTTTGGCTCCCACCCTAAAGTATTACTTATTTTTGAAGAATCAATAGCATATCTCCTGTCGTGACCTAATCTGTCGGTAACATATTCGATTAAAGATTCAGATTTTTTTAAGTAATTTAAAATAAGCTTTACTATTTCAATATTCTCCATTTCTGTTGAAGCACCAACATTATATACTTCTCCATTTATTCCTTTTTCAAAAGCTAATTCAATTGCCTGACAGTGATCGGTCACAAAGATCCAATCCCTAACATTTTTTCCGTTACCGTAAACTGGAAGTTTTTTATCGTGGATAGAATTTATTATCATAAGAGGAATTAATTTTTCCGGGAATTGATAAGGACCATAGTTATTAGAACATCTGGTAATTACCATAGGAAGTTCATAAGTATGATAATTTGCAATTGCCAACATATCAGCACTAGCTTTACTAGAGGAATAAGGACTGTTTGGAGATAGGGGAGTTTTTTCTGTAAACAAACCATCTTTGCCCAGACTTCCATAAACTTCATCAGTAGAAACTTGTAGGAATTTTTTTACTTTATATTTTCTTGCAACATCAAGAATGCAATTTGTACCCAAAACATTTGTCACTACAAATTCTTTTGAACTTAGTATACTTCTGTCAACATGAGATTCAGCAGCAAAATTAATTACATATTGCAATTCATATTTTTCGAACAAATAATTGATAAGTTCTGTATTTATTATATCTCCGTGAATAAACTTATAATTTTTTTTGTTTTGAGAAGGGATAAGATTTTCCAGATTTCCGGCATAAGTTAGTTTATCAATGTTTACAATGTTGTAATCATCTCTCTTATCTAAAATATAATTGATGAAATTACTTCCAATAAATCCTGCCCCGCCTGTTATTAAAATATTTTTCATAAATTTAAAAAGAGAAAAATCCTATAAAAACACCTGTTTGAATAAAATAGGAATCGGCATTTAAATCTGAAGGAACTCCGGAAATATCAACATCATTATCTAATTTCCATTTATCCCCAAAAGTAAATTGGTAACCAGCCCCAATTCTAAAAGAAATAAATCTATCAACTGGAATGTCAATATTTAAAGTTGGAGTTAAAAACCAATATGAGTTTTTTAATTTTTTGTTTATGTTTTGTGAAGTGTTAGTACTTAGATCAGTCCAAATATTACTCCAGCTAACGCTTCCTTTATTTTGGAAAAGTTCTAATTCTAAACTTCCCCTGCCAATAATTGTTCCGATTGAAATTCCCCAGTCTCTAACATAGGGCAATGTATATTCAATTGTTAATCCGCCTCCGCTTAAAGAGTAAACGGCTTCTTTATTTATTCCGGCAATGGAAATATCTCTTGAAGTAGAACCGCCAAAACTAAAACCACCCACTCTTACTTGTTTTAAAAATCCCAAATAAATAAATCCGCTAATTCCTGAAGTATAAAATCCACTCTTTGAAAATTCAGGTATTCCCAAAGATTTTATTTGTGTATTAATAATATCAACATTTGGAATTATCCAACCCGGATTATAACCTAAACCACCACCGAATGGTGCATCAAAATATTCTTCGGTTTGTGAAAATATAGTTGTAAAACTAATTAATATAAAAAATGCTATAAAGTTGATTTTTTTCATAAATATAGATTAAAATATAGGAATAAAATTTAAGAATTCTGATTTAAATTAAACAAAACTATCTATTTATTTGCTAAAATCAGGTCAGAAAATTCTCTAAATGCCCCAAAACCCCCGACTTTATTACTAATAAAATCAACACAATCTTTTACTTCTTTTATTGCATCACTCGGACAGGAACTTAAACCGATACTTTTTAATACACTCAAATCAATTTCATCATCCCCCATATATGCAATTTCTTCTTTGGTTACTTTTTCTTTAGCGCAAATATCTTCAATTATATCTAATTTATTTTCAATGCCGTAAAAGACAAAATCCAATTTTAACTTATCTGCTCTAGCTTGTGCTATTGGGGACTTATCAGATGAAATAAGTCCTACTTTGTATCCGTTCTTCATTAACTTTACCATTCCCATTCCGTCTTTAACCTGGAACTTTTTCATTTGAAAGCCTTCGGCAGAATAATAAAGTCCGCCGTCTGTTAAAACGCCGTCCACATCAGCAAAAACAATTTTTATTTTGGATATTTTCTCTACTAAGTTCAAAACATTATCCCTCAATTATTTTAATATGCAATATATCAATTAGTAAAAAGAAAATTAAATTTATTTGATTGTATCTATTCAAAATACAAGGTTCATGAAATCACTGCTACAGAAAACCTTAAAGGTTGTAAAAACTTATAATTAAAAGCAAGTAAAGAAATATAATTTGTTCTAAATGTCATTGCCTCCTACCCCGAGAACATTATAAAACTTATTTGCTATAAGCCTATAAAAAAAACTAGAAAAGTAAAACATTAAAAAATAAATCAAGCAACCTCCTGGATTGCAACACTAAAACCACGGAAGTTTTTGTAAAAGTAATTAGATAAGCTGCTAGTTATTTTTTTGGTTCCAATGCTCTTGCAACCATAATTCCGGTTTGTGATCTGTTGTTCATTAAATAATCTGATAAAGGTTTATCAGAAATTTTTACTTGTTGACCGACATTTGGTGCATGAAGATAATGAATTCTTCCACCCTCCATTTTTATTGCAATTCCCACATGAGCAATATCTAATCCCTCAATACTTGTTGTTATGGCAATTAAGTCACCTGTTCTAATTTTACCTTCAACTTTACTAATCATTTCTTTGGGGATATAATAGTATTTTCTTTTGTTTATTTCTTTTTCTGTCAGCTTAATTTCTTTTAGGTATTTTTCGTTACTCAGCTGCTTATAAAAATTTTTATTCTTTGACATAAAGAATATTTTTTTACTATAAATTTTACCGCCTATTTCTTTAGAAATATTTTCTATCATACCTCTTTTTTCTGCATCATAAAGCCAGTCAGAAAAATAATGAAGGCGTGAAGTGTATTTATTTAGTGTCCCATTTCTATATCTTTCGTGAGTAAGTTCATTAATATAATCTGTAAAAGAAGAGTCATTCTTTTTAACCAATCTTGCGAGCACTAAGGAATTATCTAAAAAAGTAGTGCAGTCAAAATTTCTAAGGTTTACAACCAAGTCTTCTTTATCCCCAACTTCTAATGAGTGTTCAATATAATCTGTGCCTATAAATTGTTTACCAATTTCAACAATTATTTTTCCGATTGATTCATTCTTAAGACTATCTTGTTGGGCTTTATTAATTAAATTTTTAAAAATTTCCACATCTTTTTGTGTGTAAATCTGAGATGAAATAGAAATATTAAAAAGTAAAAAAAGGATTGTAACCAAAGGAGTTTTCATAAAACTTCTTAAATTATATCTTCGCTGATTTCTTCGGGGAAGCTTTCTTCAATTTGTCGTTTGTGCTCTAGGTTTTCAAATCGGGCATATTCTTTAATGAAAGCCATCTTTACAGTACCAACAGGACCGTTTCTTTGTTTGCCTATTATTATTTCAGCAATTCCTTCCAGTGAGTTGCCTTCTTTGTCTGATTGCAAACCATAATATTCGGGTCTATTTAAAAATATAACAACATCAGCATCTTGTTCAATTGAACCTGACTCCCTAAGATCTGAAAGCTGAGGTCTTTTTTCATTTCTGCTTTCAACAGCTCTGTTTAATTGTGATAGAGCAATAATTGGAATGTTTAATTCTTTGGATAAAGCTTTTAAGGAACGAGAAATATGAGAAATCTCTCTTTCTCTGCTTTCCATTTTTGATTGCCCTTGCATAAGTTGCATATAGTCTATAATTATAAGTCCAATATCTTTTTCTGCTTTCAACCTTCTGGCCTTTGCTCTAATTTCTAAAACAGTTTGCGCCGGAGAATCATCAACATAAATTGGTGCTTCAGTAAGTCGATGTGCGTTTTTACTTAATTTTACTCCCTGACTTGCAGGTAATTTACCAGTCCTAACTTGATGTGCATTTAATTTTCCTTCGGCACAAAGCAATCTTATTATTAATTGCATAGTAGACATTTCCAAACTAAAAATTCCTACAGGTACATTAAATTCAATGGCTGCATTTCTAGCTATTGATAGTGCAAAAGCAGTTTTACCCATAGAAGGTCTTGCGGCTATAATTATTAAATCAGATTTTTGGAATCCGCCTAAAAGTTCATCAAGTTCATAAAATCCGGTTGGCACAGAAAAATCTTTATTGGCATTGGAATGAATTGCTTCAATATATTCCAAAGCATTTTTTACAGCATGGTCCATCCCGATAAATGATTTTTTTAGATGGTTTTCTGTAATTGAAAAAATATTTCTTTCGGCGGCATCTAAAATTTCAAAGGCATCTTCAGTTCCATCATATGCTTGTTGAGCAATACTATGTGAACTTGAAATTAGTCCTCTTAGTATTTCTTTTTCAATAATAATTTTAGCGTGGAATTCTATGTTAGCAGCAGAAGAAATGTTTTGAGAAAGTTTACTTAAATAAACAGCTCCGCCTACTTCGTCAGTTTGTTCTCGTTTTTTTAATTCTTCATAAAGGGTAACAGTATCAATTGGTTCACCTGCTTCAAATAATGAAGTCATAGCTTCAAAAATAAGTTTGTGTGCCTTTAGGTAAAAACTTGCTGGAGTAAGAAGTTCTATGGCTTTTGGTACTGCTTCTTTTTCTATTAACATTGCACCCAATACAGATGCTTCTACTTCGGGAGCATTTGGTGGTTTTACATCTGCAGGAACTAGTTTCTCTAATTCTATATTATTTTTCTTTGTCTTTGCCATTCAGTTTTTACTTAGTTAGCTCGTCATAAAAAATTCTGAATTTTTTAACATCTTCCCAAGCAGCTCTTTTCCAATTTGGATTTCTTAATAATGCAGCAGGGTGGTAAGTTACTAAAACTTTTGTCCGGCAACTGCCTGATTCAAAATCGTAAAACTTACCTCGCATATTACCAAGACTGTCATTTAATTTCAATATGCCTTGTGCTGCTGTTAGACCTAAACATAATAATAATTTAGGTTTAATTATATCAATTTGTTTTTTTAAGTAGGGAAGACAAGTATCCATTTCCTTTTGCTGCGGTGTTCTGTTACCTGGAGGTCTGCATTTTACAACATTAGCAATATAAACTTCATCTCTAGTAAAATTTATGGCTTTTAATATGTCCGTTAACAATTTACCGGCACGACCAACAAATGGAAGTCCTTGTTTATCCTCTTCAGCACCTGGACCTTCACCAATTACCATAACATCAGCATTTGGATTACCCGAACCAAAAACAAATTTATTTCTGTTTTTTGCCAAAACACATTTTTGGCATGTGTTAATTAGTTCTTCTAATTTTTGTAATGAATTTACATTCTGCCATTGACCTGAATTATCAATTGCATTTTTATTCTCAGGTTTTGTATTTTTTTCTAATTTAATATTAACCTCTTCCAATAATTCATTGCCAAAAATATCTCTCTGATCTATCAATGATTCAATTACTTTATATTTAATTAAATCTGTCATTTTAGTTATTTTCTTTTCACAATTTCAGATAGGATATTGTTTGCAATTAAAAATTTAGACTGGACAGGGAAATCTTTACCCGAACCGTTCTTCTTTATTATTTTTATTTTATTAGTATCAGTATCAAACCCGCTTTGGTTTGTTTTTAAGATATTCAAAACTATCATATCTAAATTTTTAGATTTTAATTTTTTCTTTGCATTGGAAATCCCATTTTCTGTTTCCAGAGCAAAACCAACAACAAATTTGTCTTTTTTGTCTATTGATGCTAAAATGTCATTATTCTCTTTTAGTTGAATTGAAGCAAGTTTGCTTTCTTTTTTAATTTTATTAGGATTTTTTTTTTGCGGGCTATAATCTGCTACGGCTGCAGACATAATTAAAATTTCATTTGCTTTTAGATTTTGTTTAACTGCTTCTTCCATTTCATTTGCTGATCTGACAGAAATAAAATTAACTTCCGGATAAATAATTTCAGATGATGGACCTGAAATTAATGTAACCTCTGCACCTCTTAAATAAGCGGTTTTTGCAAGCCAGTACCCCATTTTACCGGAAGATCGATTGCCTATAAATCTGACAGGATCAATATCTTCGTAAGTTGGACCGGCAGTGATTAAAATCTTTTTATTTTCTAAATCTTTTTTTTTAAAACCGTTTAAAATCAAAGCAGCGGCATCAATAATTTTATTTAATTCGGGCAGCCTGCCTTTACCATTTAGCCCGCTAGCAAGTTCACCATCTTCAGCATCTAAAACATTTATTCCAAAGTCTCTAAGTGTTTGAATATTTCTTTGGGTTATTTTGTTTTGGTACATATCAACATCAGCTGCCGGAACAACCAGCAGAGGTGAACGGAGAGCAGTAACAATTGTTGTTAAAGCATTATCTGCAAATCCGTGAGCTATTTTTGCAACTGTATTTATTGTGCATGGGGCAATTATCATTAAGTCAGCCCAAAGTGCCAAGTCAATGTGCCATGTACCCATATCAGAATTTTCAGTTTTCGATGATGGAAATGTATTTATAATAACCGGATTAACTGAAAGAGTTGAAAGAGTTAATGGAGAAATAAACTCAGTGGCAGAAGGAGACATAATAATTTTTACTTCAGCGCCTAGGTTTTTAAGTTCTCTAGTGAGAAAAGCCGCTTTGTAAGCGGCAATACATCCCGTAACACCCAACAGGATCTTTTTATTTTTGAATATTTTATTGTGCATCACAAGCCTAATTAGGTTAAAAATGATGGGTTATCTATTTTTTATATTTATACTCTATTTTTCCATCCAGAAATTCTTTTAAAGCTTGAATATGAGGTTTTTCGCGTTTATCAAACTCTAAAGATATTTTTAATTGTGCAGGATTTTCAAATTCTTCTGCATCATCATCGTTAGCCGATTCAGGAATTGTGCTTAATAAAGCATTGTATTCAATTTTATTTTCATCATTAATTAGACGACTTCTTTTTGAAGCAATAACAATTGCTTCATAAATATTTGAAGCATGTTTTTCTATCTCTCTTAAATCAATCGGTTCTATGTTCATTTAGTTAGTTCTCCTTTTTTATAATTTGTTTTATTAAAATCTTTATCTTTTCTGTTGCAGTTTTCAGATCATTATTTTCTATTAAATAATCAAATTTATCTTTTAAGCTTAATTCCATTGTTGAACGGTCAATTCTTTTTTCTAAATCCAATTTTTCTTCAGTATTTCGATTCTTTAATCTTCTTACTAATTCTTCAACACTGGGGGGTACAATATAAATAAGAAAAGCATCAGGATACATCTTTTTTAAATTTAAAGCTCCGTTTACATCAATTTCAAGTATTATTGATTTTCCATTGTTTACGGCATTTTCTATTTCTGACCTAAAAGTACCGTAGTAATAATCGTAAAATTTTTCCCATTCAATAAATTCACTATTTTTAATCTTTTTTTTAAATTCTTTCTCGCTAATAAAATAATAGTGTTTTCCCTCTTTTTCGTTTTCTCTTTTGGCTCTGGTTGTAGCAGAGACGGAAAAAGCAATTTCAGGGAAATACAGTAAAACCTTCCTTATAATTGTTGTTTTTCCGGTTCCGCTCGGAGCAGAAATTGCTATGAGTTTTCCTTTTGTCAAAGTCTTTAATTATTCTATGTTTTGAATTTGTTCGCGTATCTTTTCTATTTCTTCTTTAATAAAAATTGCTTTATGTGATATTTCGGAAGATAAAGTCTTAGATGCAATTGTATTTGCCTCTCTGTTTATTTCCTGACAAAGGAAGTTCAATCTTCTCCCGTTGGATTCATTTTCATTTATACATTCTATAAAAAATTTAAGGTGACTGTTTAGTCGTACACATTCTTCAGAAACATCAGCTTTGTCAGCCAACAACGCTAATTCTGTTTCCAATCTTTCCGGATTTATGTTTGCATCATCAATTAATAATTTTATTCTTTCTTTTAATAATGAATGATGTTCTTCAACTGTATCTCTTGCATTATCATTAATATCTTTAACGGATTTATCAATTTCATTAATTCTATTAGACAAATCCTTTGCAAGTTCATTGCCTTCATTTGATTTCATTTCATTTAATTCGTCAACAGCAATATTTAATGTTGATTTAATAAAACTAAAATCATCTTCTGTTATTTCAAATTTATTTCCTGAAAAAAGGTCTTTGTTAGTGAGTAAATGATTTAATTTTAAATCTTCTTTTATGCTGCTGAGTTTTTTAATCTCGTTTATACTAACAATAAATTCATTCAGCTTTTCTGTATTTATTCCCCAAGGGGAGTTTTTGGGATCTTTAAAATTAATCTGAATAGAAACGCTTATTTTCCCTCTGTTGATCTTCTTTTTTATTTCTTCCTTTAATTCAAATTCCTTTAAACTTAAAAAATTAGGCAGACGGAAAAATACCTCTAAAAAACGGCTGTTAACGCTTTTTAGTTCAAATTCAACTGAAATTCTTTCATTTTCAGCTGAAGCTTTCCCGAAACCTGTCATACTTTTGAGCATAAAAAAATCCTTTTAAAGAATATAAAAATAACGATTTTTAAGATGTTAACCAATGAAAAAATTAACAGTGAATTTATAAATGGAATTGATTTATAGTTTAAAAGAGGGAGATAATTCAAATATTTTATGTTAAAATGCTTCCCCAATACCGAATTGAAGAACAAAATTACCCCAGAATTTTTTATCAAAAATAAATCTTCTGTCGTTGGGGTCATAAAACTTAAAACCAAAGTCTATTCGAAGAGGTGCTACCAGAGTGTAATATCTGAATCCCACACCAACAGCAATGGCCACATCATCCCATCTAAATTGTTTATAACCAAGCCAGGAATTTCCTGCATCTGCAAAAAGTGTAATACCGTAATAATTTAAAAATCTGTATCTGAATTCTAAAGATGATTCAAGAAGAAATGTTCCTCCCTTTACATTTGGTCCTTGAATAATTCCGGATCTTAAAGCAGGTGTTCCTTTTGGTACAAGTTCATTTGCACGCCATCCTCTAACAGAGTTGCTGCCTCCGGCATAAAAAGTTCTGTTAATTGGAATGCCGGAATAATCGCCAACATAAGCTTGAACATGTCCAACCTTTGTTTTAAATGCTAATATAGAAGTTCTTTTGTGAGAGATGTCAATATAATTTGAGAAAGTCATTAATATTTTATAAAACAATGCACCGTCATAATCATTCCCCCTAAGTTTTGTAATAAGATAAGGAAGTGAATTAGCTTCCTCTATCTGAAATGATAAATTATAACCTTTTGTAGGGAACAATAAGCTGTCAATAGTTGTTGTCCCAAAATTTATACCAAGAGCTGAAATTGTTTTAATAGATAAGCTGTCATTATATGTTCTGTAAATTTCATTTGATTGTTCAAGGTTGTAAAATAAACTCAAAAAATTAATGAAGGTATATCTCGGCATTTCAAATTCAAAAGTTAGTTTTGTACCATAGATTGTATTGTTGTAAGTGTTCTGTTTATTTATGGTTGCATAATTTTCCCAAATACCATAAATATTTCTACCAAATAAATATGGCTGCTCAAATATAATTCTTGCATCAACATATCCCAAAAGTGTTGTATCCCTAAATGAAAAATTCTTAAAAATATCACCAAAGTTTACCTGAAAAATATCCTGCACACCGAATGAAGTACTGATTGTCATTTTTCTGGCTTCACCAAAAAAATTCTTTCTTATATAAGTAGCACCAAGTCCCAAGTTAAAAGCATTTTGTTGGTTGTTGATTATTATTTCCGGAGAAAGTTCATTCATCAAACCAATATTCCCATTTAATTTTAAAGGGACAAAATTACCAACTGTATCTTTTTTAACACCAGAAAGTGAAACGGTATTAAAAAGTCCTGTTCTGAAAAGTCTAATTTGATTTAATCTTATTTTATCCAGGTCATAAAAATCACCCTGTTCAAAACCACTAATTTTTTGAAGCAGACTATCTTCAACTAAATCAGCGCCAACACCGCTTTTTTCTATTATAACAGTATCTATTTTATATCTTTTTCCTGTAGTAAAGTAGGCATCAACATTTGCTTTGTTCATTAAGGTATCAAGATATATCAAAGTGCTGTCAAATGAAGCTAACATAAATCCTGTATTTAACAGTGTACTGTAAGCTTTGTCAATACCGCTTGCTAAAACACTTTGCGAGTAATTTTTATTTGAATCTATTGCAATGTCACTTTCTATAGATTGATATATCTCAGGCGGGATATCATCTAAACCTAATACTTTTAATTTGCCGTAAAGTGATGGTTTGTTTTCATTTATAAAGTATGTTATCCAAACTTTTTTAGAGGTAGTATCTATTTCAACATTGCTTGTTACTTCAACTTTGAAAAAACCATTTGAAAAATAATATCCTTTTAAAGTTTCAATATCTCTTGGAACATTAGTGGAATCATAATATGAAGTTCCCCTTGAAAATCCGGTAATTGAATGAACAAATTTCCAAAACCACCAAGGGCTTTCTTGTGAATAAATTACATAATCCAGAATTGAAGAAGAGTATTCTTCGTTACCTTCAAACTTTACTGATTTTAATTCATATTCTTCGTTTTTCTGTGAGTAAACTTGAAAGTTTAACAGAAAGATTAGTGATATTATTATGTAAAAGTATTCTTTCATTTAATTATTGCAATGATAAAAAAATTTAAAGATTATTGTTATCCAGTTTTATATCAGTAGAACTAATTTGAATACTTGGGAAATCTTTTTTTGCAATACTTATAAAGAAATTTTTAATTTCATCTCTTGTAATATTTTTTGATAAAAATATTGTCTCTTTCCTTTCGGGAATAGAAATGATATGTGAGTAGTAAATTTCATTATCTTTAAAATTAATTATGTATGAAAACTGTTCGCCTCCTCTGCTGCCTAAATAATAATCTTTTGAATTATAATAAATTAGTTCATAATCAAAAAAAGGAAATTTAATTTTATTAGTGAGTGAATGACTTAACGAACCATCCAATATTTTTGTACTATCTGTAATAGATAGATTAGCACCGGTTAAACCCATTAAAAAATATTGTATTCCAGAGGCTGTTGAATTATTAATATCTTTAGCAGCAACAACTTCTAATTGTCCTTTATTATTAAAATTACCCTTTACAGCAAAGCCAACCTCATCGCCCAACACTTCTCGTACTTTTTGCAATAGGTACTCTTTTGACTCGAATTTTTTTATTTCGCTTTCTTTATTTACTCTCTCACTTTTTTTACTGCAACCACTAAAGATAAAAAGGAAAGTAATAATCAGAACTAATAATTTATTTTTATTTGATAACAACTTTAGCTCCTTTTTTAATTACTGTGTAAAGTTCGTCAATATTCTCATCACTTATTGCTATAGAGCCGTCAGTCCAATTAAATACAAAAGGTAGATTCTTAAAAATAAAATTTAATTTTCCAATGCCATGGATTCCAATATTATTGCCTAGGTTAGTAAGTAATTTTGGACAGTTGCCATAATAAAATTCGTATTTTAACTGATCAAATTGTTGCTGAGTAATTACATTTTTTCTAAGCCCCTTCATTGCATCAGAGAGATTAGGGTAATTTATATTAAAGAATTTATGGTATTTATTTACTGTATCAATATCACATATTTTGTATTCGCCCACAGGTGTTGATAGATCACCAATTTTAGTTTTTGCTATTTTATTATTTCTTCCAAATACAGCTCTGTAAGATTTTATTAATAAAGTGTCTTCATAAATAGATAATGAATAATTATATCTATCAATAACAATATTTGGTGAATTGAATTTTTTAATTCCTTTAAGTGCCATTTGTTCATTTAATGGAATTTCTCTAATGTTAGTAATTATTCCATATAAGATCATTCCGATTAAAAATAATACAACACCTCCACTTAAAAGAAAAACATTTCCCCAAAGGTTTTTATCAAATCTATTTGAGTATTCTTCCTGATTTGTCTGAGCACTATTATAGTTGAAATTAAACATATATTAGAAAAAATCAGTTAGTTTTTAATAAAGTGACTAAAAATTACTAATAAAGATTTTAAAATGTTTTTTAATTTAGATTCAAAAAAAAACCCAATTTCTTTCTTAAGAAACCGGGTTATAAATTAAAAATAGTTAGAAGATTAAACTTCCATTATTTCTTCTTCTTTTCTTTTAAGAACTTCATCTACCATTTTGGTATGTTCATCTGTGTATTTTTGTATTATATCTTCTGCATCTTTTAACTGATCTTCTGAAATCTTTTTTTCTTTCTCAATTTTCTTCAAATGATCATTGGCATCTCTTCTTATATTCCTTATTGCAATTTTTGTATCCTCACCAAAATTTTTTACAAGTTTAACAAGATCTTTTCTCCTTTCTTCATTTAAAGGAGGTATTGGAATTCTGATATTAGTTCCATCACTGACCGGGTTTAGACCTATGTTAGCTTCCATTATTGCTTTGTCAATAGATTGAACCATTGTTTTGTCCCAAGGAGTAATAGAAAGATTGTGTGCATCTAAAACGGAAAGATTACCAACCTGGTTCAATGGAGTCATGTTACCGTAATAATCTACTTTTATTCCATCTAACAAGGTTGTTGTAGCCTTACCGGTTCTAATTTTTACAATTTCACTTTTCAAGGCTTCAATCGATTTATCCATTCTGCTTCTTGTATCTTTTTTTATTGTTTCCATATATACCTCATAAAATTATTTTCAAACATATTTATTTTTGCTAATGATTTACCATAGTCCCGACTTGGTTACCCATTGCTAAATTAAATAAATTGTCTGGTTTATTCATGTTAAAAACAATTATTGGAAGACTGTTTTCCCTGCATAAACTTATAGCTGTCATATCCATAACTTTTAAGTTCTTTTTCAAGATATCCAAGTATGAAATATTTTCAAACATAGAAGCTTTTGGATTTCTTTCGGGGTCTTCACTGTAAACTCCATCTACACGGGTTCCTTTTATTATAACTTCAGCTTCAATTTCTACAGCCCTTAATGAAGCAGCTGTATCTGTACTAAAATATGGATGGCCAGTCCCGGCACCGAAAATTACAACTCTTCCTTTTTCTAAATGTCTTATAGCTCTTCTTCTAATGTATGGTTCAGCAATTTCGTGCATTTGTATTGCGCTCATTAATCTGGAATATACACCTTGATTTTCAACAGCATTTTGTAGAGCCAATGAATTGATTAAAGTAGCAAGCATTCCCATTTGGTCGCCTGTTACTCTGTCAATACCTTGATCAGTTGCACTTAATCCTCTGTAAATATTACCGCCGCCGATTACAATTCCCATTTCAACACCGGCATCGTGAACTTTTTTTATTTCTTGAGCAAAAAATTTAACTATATTATGATCGATTCCAAATCCCTTTTTACCCATTAAGGATTCACCGCTTAATTTAAGCAGTATGCGTTTGTATTTTGGTTTTGTCATTTGTTATTTCTTTTTTTGTTTAAATATAAAAAAAGGTCTTACTAAAATTAAGACCTTTTTTGAAAAGTTTATTTATTTTCATCGCTTAGATGAAGACGATGAAAATGCATAATATTTACTTCACTTTTATTTTTTGAGTTATATTCCTCTATAAGTTTACCTACAGATTTAGTGTTATCTTTAATAAAAGATTGTTCAATAAGGCAGTTTTCCTGATAATATTTATTCAATTTTCCTTGAGAAATTTTTTCTAATATTTGTTCAGGTTTACCTTCTTTTTTTGCTATTTCTTTATAAATCTCTATTTCTTTATCTATCACAGATTTTGGAACTTCATCGCGTCTTACACAAATTGGCTTCATTGCAGCAACCTGCATAGCAATGTCTCTGCCTAAACTATTAAGCTCGTCAGTTGTATCTTTTACATTTCCTAATTTTAATAGAACACCTAGTTTAGATCCCATGTGGATATAATCAATAAACATTCCATTGTTATCATTTTCATTAATAAATCTGGATACTTCAATTTTCTCTCCAACCTTTCCCATCAAATCTGTTAATGAGTTTTTGATATAAGTGTCTTTTAAAAAGGCTTCGGTATTTTCTGGTCTATCAGAAAATATTTTTTCTAAAACTGAATTAGCAAAAGAGATAAAGTCATTTCCTTTGGCAACAAAATCTGTTTCGCAATTAATCTCAACTATTGTTGCAGATCTTTTGTCGTTAGAAACTTTTATAAGTACCAAACCTTCTGTCGCAGATTTTTCTGCTCTTTTAGCAGCTACAGAAGCACCTTTTTTCCTTAATAATTCAATTGCTTTTTCCATGTCACCATTGGCTTCGGTTAAAGCTTTTTTACAGTCCATCATACCGGCGCCGGTTTTTTTTCTTAATTCATTTACTTGTGAAGCGGTTATAGCCATAATTATTTCCCTTATTCATTATCTTTATTTTCTGGTTTTTCGTTCTCTTCTTTATCTTTTGTTTCTTCCTTTTTCTCAGTTGTCTTTTTAGCTTTTGCTGAAGATGATTTCTTTAATTTTTTTGTCTTCGGTTTTTCTTCTTTAGCCATTTCTACTTTTGCTTCTTCTTTTTTTGTGTCTTCATTTTTTCCAGAAGAGGCTTCTTCATCTTTTTTAATTTTTTCTAAATCTTCTTTTTCTTTTGCTGCTTTTTTAGCTGCATCTCTTGCTTTCTTTTCTTCAGCTTTTTTCTCTTCTCTTTCTTTCTTTATTCTTTTCATTTCTGCTTCTTCTTCTGCTTTCTTTTCTTTTGCAACATTGTTTCCCTGCATAACAGCTTCAGAAATATATGATACTATCAATTCAACAGTTTTTACTGCATCGTCATTAGCTGGTATTGCAAAATCAACTTCATCAGGATCGCAATTTGTATCAACAATTGCATACACAGGAATACTAAGTCTGTGAGCTTCTTTTATAGCTATTGATTCTTTTCTTATATCAACAACAAAGAGAGCACCAGGCATACCATTCATAGTTTCTACACCTTCAAGAACTTTTTTCAATTTATCTTTTTCTCTAGTTCTAAAAAGTCTTTCTTTTTTTGTTATTTTTTCGAATGTACCGTCAGTTTCTTGTTTTTCAATAATGTTTAATCTTTTTACGCTTTTTCTAATAGTAGAAAAATTTGTAAGCATTCCACCAAGCCATCTTTCACTTACCCAGTTAGCTTCGCATTTTCTTGCTTCGTTTTCAATAACTTTTTTTGCCTGTTTCTTTGTTCCGACAAATAAAATTGTTTTTCCATCAGCAGCAGTTTTGGATAAGTTTTCAGCAGCTTCTACTAATTTTTGCTGTGTTTTTGTTAAATCAATTATATGAATCCCATTTCTTTCCATAAAGATATATGGTTTCATTTTTGGGTTCCAACGACGGGTTAAATGACCGAAATGCGCACCTGACTCAATTAAATGAGCTAATTCTAGTTTTTTCATGTATGTAGCCTGTTTATCTTCTACTTTCTTCGTCTTTACTTTTCATCCCGTATTAGCGGGACACAGGAAGTAAATCAGAAAGTATGAATGGTTAATAAATAAATTATCTTTTAGAAAATTGAAATCTTTTTCTAGCTTTTGGTCTACCGTATTTTTTACGCTCGACCATTCTTGGATCTCTTGTTAATAATCCATCTGGTTTTAATTGTGTTCTAAACTCTGGGTTAATATCCAATAATGCTCTTGCTATACCTAATCTTATTGCTTGTGCCTGACCGGTTGTTCCACCCCCATTAACATTAACTTTAACATCGTATGTACCTTCGGTTCCAGTTACTTTAAAAGGGTTGAGAATATCTTGTCTGTAAAATAACTGAGGGAAAGCAACTTCAAACTTTTTACTATTTACAGTAACTTCACCTTTACCACTTTTAAGTATTACTCTAGCTACTGAAGTTTTTCTTCTACCTAGATAAATCTGATCTGCCATTATTTCTCCATTAAACTAAGTGTTTCGGGCATCTGAGCTTTATGAGGATGTTCTTCCCCTACATAAACTTTTAATTTTTTAATTAACTGATTACCTAATCTATTTTTTGGTAACATACCTTTTACAGCATTGGTAATAATAAATTCAGGTTTTCTAGCTTTCATTTCAGTATAGCTTAGTGTTTTTCTTCCACCAGGGAATCCTGTATGTCTGCTGTAAGTTTTTAGTTCTTCTCTTTTACCAGTAACTTTTATTTTTTCAGCGTTTATTACAACAACAAAATCACCTGTGTCAGCATTGGGGCTAAATGCAGGTTTATTTTTACCTCTAATAATTGAAGCAACTCTGGTTGCTAGTCTGCCCAACACCTGATCTTTAGCATCCACAACAAACCAATTCCTTTCAGCGTTTTGAGTGCTAATAAATCTGGTCATCTTTTCCTGTTTCAAAATATTTCCTCCGGAAACATAAAATCGTTTTTAAATAAGAGATGAAAAATAAGGCTAGTTGATAAAAAAGTCAAGAAATGAGATCGCCAATATTCATATTTTAGGCATTATTTTCAGGTATTTATTTTCCAATATTCATCATTTTTGACATATCAAATTTTTGATAGCCTGCAGGTGGTTCAAATAATGAATTTGAAAGGTTTTCAACTTTTAATTCCAATACTTCAAACATCACATTCGGTTTTCCATCGTCAGTAATTTCAGAAATAACCATAGGGAAGTAATTTTCTGCAATTATTGCCGATTTCCAATCAGCATCAGATGAAGGTTTTTGTCTTGGATTTCTAAAAAATAGAAATCCTCCAATTTCCTTTGTCATCCAGGCTTCACCTTTTTTACCTTTATTTTCAAATACTAAATTTTCACAAGTATATCCGTGTATTTTTTTTGTCTTACCTGTAATCTTAAAGTAGGGTTCAGTTTTTTCTTTTTTAACTGTATCCGTTTTATCATTAAGATCAAGAGGCCTTTCCATATACATTTTTCTTTCGGTTATAAACATTGTCATCATTTTATTCTTTCTGTCATATACTAACACACCTTTTCCTCCGGGTTTGTCAGCTGTCTGAGGTTCAATTCTAAATTTGTCACCTTTTATAAAGTATGTAATTTGATTTGTTTCATTTTCATTCTTTACCTGAAATACAACCTTGCCTTCAAAATTTGTTTGAGAACATAAATTTGAAGAAGGTATTAAAATTAACATCGATATGATTATCAGATATTTAATTTTATTAAACATAACAGCACCTGTAAATTATAGTTTTAAAATTTTCTAAATATACAACTAAATATTTTTACTAAAAAACTAAACTTGATCTATAAACTTAGGAAAGTTTAAAATTCTTTGTTTTTGAAGCAGTTTTTATAATTAGTAATATTACATTATAATTTTATCATAATATTGAGGGTCTAATGAATATTCTTGTTACAGGGGGTTCCGGATTTCTAGGAATAAATATTATTCGCCATTTACTTAATAATGAATACACAGTAACTTCATTAGACATCGCAGATTTTGATTATCCTGAGAAAAGTAAAATAAATGAAATAAAAGGTGATATTAGAAACAGAGAAATTATTATCAATTCACTTGAAAATATTGATATGGTTATTCACTGTGCTATGGCTTTGCCTCTTTATGATGAAAAAGAAATACTGACAACAGGAATTGACGGTACTACGATTTTATTAGAAGAATCTTTAAAGAAAAAAATTAAAAGATTTATTCATATTTCATCTACCGCTGTTTACGGCATTCCTGATCATCATCCTTTATATGAAACTGATAAATTAGACGGAGTTGGTCCTTACGGAAAAGCAAAAGTTAAAGAGGAAGAAATTTGTAAAGAGTTTAGAAAAAAGGGGATGATACTGCCCATAATTCGTCCTAAATCTTTTATTGGTCCGGAAAGACTTGGTGTTTTTGCTTTACTTTATGATTGGGCTTATACTGGCCACAGTTTTCCTATGATAGGCAACGGCAAAAACAGATATCAGCTTTTAGATGTTGAGGATCTTTGCGATTGTATAAATAGCTGTTTAATATTAGATGAAAAAGTTGTTAATGATACTTTTAATATTGGAGCTAAAGAATACAAAACTATGCGTGAGGATTATCAGGCTGTTTTAGATTATGCGGGTCACGGGAAAAAAATTAAAAGTCTTCCCGAGATGCCTATCATTTTGACATTGCGTTTTCTGGAAGTTCTGAATATTTCACCGTTATATAAATGGGTTTATGAAACAGCATCTAAAGATTCTTTTGTATCAATTGAAAAAGCAGAAAAATTGATAGGATATAAACCTAAATTTTCTAATAAAGATGCTCTTATAAGAAACTATAAATGGTATTTGGAAAATTTAGAATCATTTCAAAATCAGTCAGGTGTTTCTCACCGTGTGCCGTGGAAGCAGGGGATATTAAAGTTAGCTAAAATGTTTTTTTAAAATTAAGTTTTACTATTAAAAATTTCATTTAATCTCATATTCAAACACAAAACTTCTTTTCCAACTTTTTTACTTTATAAATTCAGATAAATAAATTTGTAGTAAGTAATTCATTTTTTATTAACTGATGTTACGCAAAGCTGAAAGATGACATCTTTTTATTAACCCAGATTTTCCATTGGAAAATCTGCCCTTCGGGCCGACAATTTGTAAGTAAATAAAGATCATATACTTAGTTATATAAAAATCTCGGAATTCGTTATTTGAGTAATATGTTTTTCTTACAAATTGCCAGGGGTTAACCCCGCTATATAAAATGTTTTATAAAAACATTTTATGATCGGCCTTCGGAAAAAAAATTCATTTCCAATGAATTTTTTGGGTTAAGAAAATAAAGTCTCTATTTCGTTAAAGAGTTATCATTTTATTTGAATTCAATTCAGGAAACAAAGATGTCATCTTTTCACTGCTCACTTTTTGCGTAAGATGAGTTATTAATTGATTATATCCTTCCCACAAAGCTTCACGATATCGGAGAACCTCTTTCGTTTGGGGGTCATAATTATTTGAGGAAGAAGCTATAGCTTCATATAGTTTATCATTTGTTGTAATTACATTTTCAATTTCCGATCTCGAACGGGCTTCATGTAATGGTAAAATACTTATCAGTATTGATTGGTTGGGAATTGTATTTGCAATTCCTTTTAATTCTTAAATTGCTCTATTAGCTTCAATTGCGCTCTTTAAAATTTCCTTAGTTTCAAGATCCACTTTGGGTGGTAACAGAGGTAAATCATTGTAAGGTCTTTCTTTATCAAACATAAAATTATCAAAATTTTTAAATAATGTAGTTCATTTTATCGACATATGTAAATTATGTGTCGATATTTTCGCATAATTTCGACATGTTACAGGAATGTATCGATATCATCGACATGTTGTTTTTTAGAATATAAAAGATATATTTCCGCAGAAAACATTTTACTATTTTTCAATTTTGAATAAAACAAAAACAAATATTCGTCAAATTACTCTGCCCACTGAACACGGTTCCTGGGGATTTGTACTTGAACCGCTTGTTTTGGCTTTGCTTGTTGCCTATACTTTCCCCGGATTGATGTTAGCTTTGTGTACTTTTTTTATGTTCCTTTCTTATCAGCCTCTAAGAATCTTATTTAAAAAGAAAAACAATAGCGAATTAAATAAATATGCATTAATAGTTTTCAGTGTATATGTTTTTCTTGCTGCAGTATTTTTCTTTATTACATTTTCTCAATCTGAATTAATTGCACTAACACCTTTTGTGCTTTCTGTTATTATTA
>Ga0210044_10000640_pt1 | contig 52677 bp, 48 predicted proteins | sample CryGey13umfilter_2_FD_183959 | JGI IMG/M metagenome (GOLD analysis project Ga0210044, IMG submission 183959) | Groundwater microbial communities from aquifer in Utah, USA - Crystal Geyser 4/9/14 3 um filter (SPAdes) (version 2) | ecosystem: Environmental > Aquatic > Deep subsurface >...
AAAGAGGACAATGTTTTTTTAGGTTTCATAGTTGAAATTGAAACCAGTTTGAATTTAGTATCAACAACTATTTGAATTTATTTAGGATAGTGGTAACTCGAGCACACATTTTTTGCCATTATGCCCATCCTGAGTGAAACAGAAGGATCTCCTCTGAGCAATTGAACAAGGAGATCACCTTGCCTGACCGGCAGGCAGGCCACGTCGCTATGCTCCTCGTGATGACAAAGAGGGAACTTACTTCCCCTCAACGTCAAACTGTTCGAAGTGGTAATCGATCATGCCGCTAATGGAAATTCTGCGACCAATTCTTTTTTCCAAGTCATCTAACTGTTCACGCTCGTCATCGTAGAGAGCTTGCGCTACTTTAGGGTGACAAATAACTACAATCTGTTTTCCCGCAATATGATCTACTTCTCTTCTTATTTCGCGAAAAATTTCGTAGCAAAGCGTTGCTGCACTTTTGAGATATCCTTTTCCTTCGCAATAGGTGCAAGGGTTTGTGAGCTGGCGGCGCAAATCTTCTCGCGTACGTTTTCTGGTCATCTCCACCAAACCAAGCTCAGAAATTTTAGTCACACTTGTTCTGGCTTTGTCTTGGCTAAGCGCTTCCTTCAACGCGTGATACACTTTTTGTCGGTTGGCTTCACGTTGCATGTCAATGAAATCGAGAATAATAATTCCGCCAATATCGCGAAGACGAAGTTGATAGACAATCTCCTTCACCGCTTCCAGATTGGTTTTCACGATAGTGTCTTCCACATCACGCTTGCCCACAAAACGGCCAGTGTTTACATCGATAGCCGTAAGCGCTTCCGTTTGCTCGATGATGACATAGCCACCACTTTTCAGCCAAACTTTTTGGCCAAGCGCTCTGGTGATCTCAATCTCAATGCCAAAAGCATCGAACACAGGTTCGCTTCCGCTATATAATTCCAATGCACTTTTGGCGTCTGGCATATACTGCGAAATAAAAGCTTCAATGGTATTGAGCGCCACTTCCGAATCCAAAACGACGCGGTCAATATCGGGAGTAAAGTGATCTCTAGCAACTCTATCGAGCACGCCAAGTTCAGAGCGAACAAGTGATGGACTTTTTACTTTTGTTGCCGACACTTCAATCTCTGCCCATAGCTTTGTTAAGTATTCAATGTCAGCTTGAATTTCGGCTTCACTTGCTCCTTCGCAAACGGTGCGAGCAATAAATCCACCAACGTGATCTTTGCTACATTTTTTGATGATGTTCTTTAGCCGCGTTCGCTCTTCGGCATCTTCTATTCTTCGCGAAGCTCCGTAGTGTTTTACACTTGGCATGTAGACAAGGTATCGGCCGGGAAGACTGATATGGCAGGTAATGCGGGCGCCTTTGGTGCCGATTGGTTCTTTTTCTACTTGAACCAAAATTTCATTTCCCTCTTTCAGCAGCTTATCAATAGAGGAATACACTTTCGTTTTTTTCTTTTTTCGAGGGTCGATATCGTCATCAAGGTCTTTGCGGCCTTTGTCATCCATGTTGTCTTCGCTGATCAAATCATGAGCATGCACAAAAGCCGTCCGCTCCAGACCGATGTCCACAAACGCAGCCTGCATGCCGGGAAGCACGCGCACCACTTTTCCCTTGTAGATATTGCCTACAAGGTGGCCTTGATGAACGCGCTCTATAAAAAGCTCGGTCACCACGCCATTTTCCAAACGAGCCACACGGGTTTCGCCAAGGGTAACGTTGATAATCAGTTCATTTGCCATGTTAAAAGCAGTTACTAGTTACTGGTTTTTAGTTCAAAGATACAAAGTCACGGCCCTCGTAGTCTATATCCCCAAATTGTGCAAGCGGAGTATCTCCCTAGGCAGAAGAGAAATACAGCTCCACATTGGCCTCTTGCACTCTTTGTCTATTATATTAAATCACGAATAGACTTTTTGAGAAGAGCCTCCATATGGCTTCCCACTACAAACAAAGGAGCACACAATATGTTTTATATCGATCCCTCATACCTCATCGTGATGCTGGTTTCACTGGCCTTGTCTTTGTTTGCCTCATCCAAAGTAAAAAGTGCCTTTAAAAAATACAAGCAAGTTCCAGCCCACGGAGGGCTTACAGGTGCAGAAGTGGCGAAACGTATTATGGATTATGCTGGCATTCGCTGTGACCTTGAACCAACCGGGAAAAAAAGCTTCTTTGGTGGCGATGGCGAAGGCTTAGATGATCACTACGATCCCAAAACAAAAACAGTTCGCCTCTCTCCGCAAGTGTATGGCGCGCGGTCTGTTGCGGCTTACGGAATAGCAGCACACGAAGTTGGCCATGCCATTCAACATGCCCAAGGCTACAAGCTGCTTGAATTTCGCAACACCATTGCTCCCGCGGCTCAGCTTGGAAGTAACTTTTCATATTGGCTTATCTTGATCGGCTTTGTTTTAAATTCCCTTAGTTTTATTAAAATTGGGATTATTTTCTTTGCGGTTGTTGTGGTCTTCCAGCTGATTACCGTTCCTGTGGAATTTGATGCCAGCAAGCGTGCCAAAAAACTACTCTCCGAGCTAGGCCTTGTTCATCAAGCGGAAGCCGATGGTGTTGCGGCTGTTTTAAACGCTGCAGCCCTCACCTATGTTGCAGCTGCCGCCACCGCGGTGCTCAATTTGATTTATCTCATCTTACGAAGCCGAAGGTGAAAAATGTTTGCAGTCTCCTTTTTTTCGTTTATATGCTGCGCTCTCTTTATGAGGGCGCTTTTTTTAGGAGGTAGTTGTGGGTTTTAACTGCGGTATTGTTGGGCTTCCCAATGTTGGAAAATCAACCTTGTTCAATGCAATGACAAAGGCCGGCGTGCCTTCTGCCAACTATCCTTTTTGTACCATCGATCACCACAAAGGTATTGTTCCTGTGCCGGATGAAAGATTGAATGTCATCGCTGAAATTGTAAAAACCAAAACCATCATCCCTACCACGGTAGAATTTGTGGATATTGCAGGTTTAGTAGAAGGAGCCCATAAAGGCGAAGGGCTTGGAAATAAATTCTTGGGCAATATTCGCGAAGTGGATGCCATCGCCCATGTTGTGCGCTGCTTCTCCAATGCAGACGTGGTGCATACTTACGGCGAAGTGAATCCTTTGCGCGACATCGAAGTCATTTCACTCGAACTGACGCTTGCTGATTTTGAAAATGTGACCAATCGCCTTTATCGCATCAAGAAAAAAGCAAAGGGAGCCGACAAACAAACCTTGGCTGAAATTGCACTTCTGGAAAGAATTGAACCTTTGCTCAGCGCCGGAAAAGCTGCACGAACAGTTGAGCTTAAAAGTGAAGACGAAGCTCTCATCTTGAAAAGTTTTCAACTGCTTACAGGCAAACCTGTGATGTATGTCTTGAATGTGGGAGAAAACGACATCAACAATCCTTCCGCTACCATCAAGGAAGTACAAGCCTTTGCCGAAGCTGAAGGTTCCAAAACAGTTTCTGTGTGTGCAAGTATCGAACAAGAACTCACCGAACTGAGCGAAGAAGATAAAAAGGAATTTCTTGCAAGTTTAGACCTTGAAGAATCGGGTTTACACCGCCTCATCAAAACCGGGTATGATCTTCTCAATCTCCAAACCTATTTCACCGCCGGCGTAAAAGAAACTCGCGCCTGGACGGTATCGAAAACAGCAACGGCCCCACAAGCTGCAGGCGCTATTCACAGTGACTTTGAAAAAGGCTTCATCAGAGCTGAAGTGTATCACTACACCGACCTCGTCAAAGCTGGCAGTGAGCAAAAAGTGAAAGAAATGGGACTCATGCGCACCGAAGGAAAAGAATACCGCGTAAAAGACGGCGACATCATGCATTTTCTGTTTAATGTGTAACTGCGCTTCCGTAATTTTTTTGTTTTTTTTCTTCCACCATTAATTCTTCTTGTTTCTTTTCTTCTCTCAGTTTCTCTTGTTGATACTCAAGTTGCTCTTCAATGTCTTTGGCAAATGCTGTTAACGCCGTGGGATATAAAGCTGCATCGGGCAATTGAATTGAAGCATCGGTAGTCATGACAAAGGCATTACTTGCATCCCAAAAAAGTCCACCATGCGTTCCCTTTAATCCTCCATGCAACTTTGCTGTGAGCCTGGTAACACTGTCGCCAAATTCAAACTCTTGTTTTGTAGAGCATAAAATAGTTGCTGGATTATCAACCAGTTTGAAAAATGCATCGTGTACTCTTTTTTGTGCAGAAGGATATTGGTGAGAGAAAGTAGCGTTTGCAATATGCTTCCAATGCGCAAAACCATCCGCACGCAACTTTCCACTCTTTTTCAATTCGGTATAGACACTTTGATATGAAAGAGGATCTCCCAAAAGAGGAACATAAGAAAAATAATCACCATCCGCACGCACTTGAGCCTTCTGCATTTGCCGTCCATCAAAGCGAAGGAAGAAAATGTCATTCCCTTTTTTGTAGCTCACTATATCTACACCCGAAATACGAGAAAGCACTTCAGAAATGGTTCCCACTTTATCTGGTTTTGTATAAAAACTTGCACCACTAATGTTTCCCCAATGAACCAAGACAACATCATTTTCACTTAAAAGGTGCTCACTCAATTTAAACTGATGTTTTTCCAAATGATGTTTAATTTTGGAAGTTGAAATAGCTTTAAGTGGTTTGAAGTCAAACCCATGATCAGAAAAAAGAACAAACTCCAAATGTTTTCCGGTTTTCTTTTTGTATCTTCGTTGCAGCCTTTGCAAATATTTATCTACCATTGAAAGAATCGATTTTACTCGCCGCTTTCCCAAAATATGAGCAGCACCATCAGTGCCACCAATATACACCACAAACTGATCGCGCTCTGGCTCTGAAAAAAGAATGTTTGGTATTCGTTCTATGTCACGCTTCACACTGAAACCAGGAATGGCATACATAATAAACTGTGAAAAAAAACTATGCCGGTTGTAATCGAAAAACGTAAGATAATTGGCTGGCGATTTTTGATACGCCGAAAGCAAATTTCCTTCTACTTTGTTAGCAGTATAATCAAAAGAACGTTCATCATACCCAGAGGCTTTGCTCACACCATATGGTTTTAGCAATCCCGTAAAACCTGAAGTGGTAGTGGAGGGGAACGGAGAAATAATAAGTGATGGATCCGAGAACGAAGAAAATTTTCCTTCCGCTTTCATCTCTTTGATAAGGGAAAACGAAACACCATCTAAAGCGAGAAAAAGCGTTGTGCTTTTTTCTTCAGCTTGCACAAAAGAAAAAAAATGTGATGCAAAAAAACACAGGGTACTAAAAAGGATAATCAATCGTCGCACTGGCAGCCACCCCTTCTCTTCCATAACCAATGTCTAATCTTCCCACCACTGACGGCTTGGCCTTGATACGAAGGCCTATGCCGCCGACGGGCTGAAGAGCACTTGTTTCAACTTGAGAAAATGTGTCAAACACTTGCCCAATCGAAAAGAAGGGATCGAGCGATATTTCCACATTTGTTGCCATGATATTCCAACTTGCCAACTCAATGCGTTCCTCAAGATCAAAAGTAAATCGATTTCTCGCAACAAATCGTCTTTCTACAAAAGCGCGTAAGGTTTCAAAACCACCAAGCTGACTTTGCAGATAAAACGGAATTGTTTTTCCAAAGCGTTGAGAAAACTTAAATCCAAGAACCGTCGTGTATTTTCCATTCTGTACTGACCTTGTTATCTTGGAATTCAAATCATAGCCATGAAAAGAAGAATCACTTCCAAATCTCTTGTGCGCAAACAAATATTCTAGCGAAAGTTTTTCGCCATGCTCAGGAAAAACCGGATCTTCGTGAGTGTCGTAAGTAAACAAAAAAGTATTCAAAAGATGTGATGAGTTTCTTACTTCGGCATCGTTTGGAAAAAGTTGCAAGGTGTCTGGTAATGAACCAAGCGCTTTTTGCTGGATTTTCCATCCTTCAAATTGTGCTTGATAGGCAAAGACGATGTCGCGCGTAAGATGATACCCTAGCAAGGCTTGAGCCGTAAATTTTTCAGAAACAAAATTACTTTCATTAGCCTGCAAAGAGTAAGGACCAAAACCATAAAAACGTTCGAAGGGATATTGAATGTAACCAAGCTCATTTTCCAAAACAAAAGCGCCCTTTCGTTTTGGCCCGCGTTGAAAGTGAACGGTTAATTCTTTTGAAAAATGTTCTGCAATTTCGGCAAACACATCAAACGCTGTATCTTTATCGGGATAAACGTAAGCTGCCACAAAACCATCAAAACCCGTCACCTCGTTGTACATTCCTGCGAGAGCAACAAAAGACTTTAAATTTCCCTCGGGATCGGTGCCAAACACAACGGGCAACACGCCATAGGTTTCACCTTCTGAAGGGGAAGTTTTAAAAATGGGAACGGGAAAAATATTCCATTCCAAATCTTTGTAATGTCGATTTTTGAATTGGGGAGAAATTTTACTTTCAGCAAAAAGAGGCTCCGAAAGAAAAAACGAAAATGCACTTATCAAGAGGAGAAAGAAGCTTAGTTTTTTCACATTTCTTCCGCACATGAAAGCATTCTTATGAAAACGGAGCAGCACGTCAAGATTCGAGCACAACCGGCGTTGCGTTTACAAGATCTCGCCAATGTAAAAGAGCTTCTTTAAATTCTTTTTGAGCTAGCTTCATTTCTTTTTTCATTTCTTGAAGTTTTACCTTGGCATGAAGAAACTGTTTTTCTTTAAGCTCTTTGTAATTTCGTTTCAACTCTGCATATTCTTGTTTCAGTGTAACCAACTTTTCTTGAGCTTGGCAAAGCCTGCACTTTGATTCATGCAACATTTTTTCTGCTCGCTCATGAACAGTGTGAGAATAAGCTTTTACACGATCTAAAAAATACACTTCATCTGCTTGAATGCTGGCTTCCAGAATTTTTTTCTCATCCACTTTTTTCAAATTTTTCGCCAAGCCACACCACGCCATGATGTTGATGAGCCACTTCGTAGGGTCCCACTGATAGGCACGAATAGCGTTGCGATAATCGTATTGAAACTTGTGATGAAAATTGTGATACCCTTCTCCAAACGTAATAAGCGCACTGATCCATGAATCTTTTGCTGTAATTTCATCCGAAAAAGATTGCTTTCCCACAAAATGGCAAAGCGAATTGATGCAAAACGTTGCATGATGGTTAATCACCATCCGCGTGAGACCCGCAAACAACAAGCCTCCTAGAGGATCGCCCCAGGTAAACGCAATAAGCGTTGGCAAAATAAAGCCGGAGAAAAACGAAACAACCCAAATAAACTTATGCTGCCACATTACCCATTTATCTTTCGCAAGATCTTTAACCACATCACAACTTGCATCTTCACGTTTTTCTAAAAGCCATCCAATATGCGCATACCAAAAACCTTTGTTGATACCGTATGGATCTTTGTCGGTATCTTCGTAACGATGATGAAGGCGATGCTCAGCACTCCACCACAAAGCAGAGCTTTGGTAACTCGCAGCTCCAAACAGCAGAAAAAATAATTTTGGCAAAAGAGCAATATCGTAGGATTTATGCGAAAGCGCGCGGTGATATCCTGCCGTAATGGAAAGACTGGTGATACAAATGTAGATGCCAAACAAAAGCCAAGTTTGCCATGGCGGACTGCCAAAGTGCACGAAATAGAGAACAAGCCCAACGATTGCAAACACAGGACTAAGGCTGAAGAAAAAAACATTGCGCCAATGATATTTTTCAATTTTATATTTTTTCATTTTTCCTCCTTATTGCTGAGGGTCTACGTACACTTTTTGAGAAAAAAAGTAGAGTGTTTTTTTGAATCGTCGGGAAAAGCTTGTAAAATGGGCACTTAAAGGAGACCTGCCACATACTTCCCAAGAGCGGGAGCTGCAGTTAAGCCCGGAGATTCCATGCCCAGCAAATGCACAACATTGCCTTCACGGAAAAGAGTGAAATCGCCAACTGCTTTTCCATCCTCAAAAAGTTTTGGCCGATTGCCTGCGTAGGAAGGTTCAATTTCGTCCAGCGTTGGTGGTTTTTTCAAGTAGGGAATCATCGCTTCCACAAAATGCTGCGGCGACAAGGAAAAACCATAATCGTGCTTTTCACTCACTTCTTCTTGCGACGGCCCCAACAACACTTCGCCTGCAACATTGCAATGCACATGAATACCCAGGCTGGAAACAAGCGTATTATCGCCGCTTCCCTTCGCCACAAAACTTCGCGGAACAGGATAGAGCACCGCGGTAAGCTTTGAATTTTTCCAACGATAATACTCACCGCGGAATGGCTTTATTTGAAATTGTCTTGGACCACCGCACATTTTGTACACGTCATCAGCATGAAGTCCTGCCGAGTTAACAAGCACATCAAATGGCATTTCGCCGCGAGTGGTTTCAAGCAAGCCTTGTTTTTCATCTATGCCCGTTACCTTGCAAGGCTTGATAATATGCACTTTCCCGGTAGCAGATAAAACACGATCAAGCGTTTGCACATACGATGAAACATCAATCATTGCCGTTGAAGGCTGATACATCACCAACGGTAAATCTTCACGCATCTCTGGAACATGCGTGCTTATTTGCTTTGCCGTCCCATAGCGAAATGGAGCGGCACCACTTTCTTTTGCGTTTTCCATCACGCGAGAAAGCGCTTCCACTTCTGCTTCGCTTGTTGCAGCAAGCCACTTTCCACTTTCTTTGAACGGAACGTTGTAACGGGAAAAAAATTCGCGAGAAAGCCTGTTTCCTTCGATGCACAATTTGGCTTTCAGAGAATGTGGAGGATAGGCAATGCCGGCATGCAGCACTTCACTGTTGCGCCCGGTAGTGTGGTGGCCCAAATATTCTTCTTCCTCAATAAGATAGATATCGCCAGCATTCCCAGATTGGACAAGGGCGTGCGCGATATTGAGGCCAATAATACCGCCACCAATTATAACAATGGTTTCGTTCATGGGCAGGGAATGAATGATGTTTCAGGAAAAAGTGCAAGTGAAATTCGCGGCAAACCAACGGCGTTAAAACTTCAACTGCAACTCCGCCATCAAACCTTGATGCCTAATGCGAATATTTGGCCCCACGCGAAAACTTTCTTCCTGCCTTCCCGGACTATAGTGATTGAGGTAAATCGGCATGGAGAAATTTTTCCATAAATACTCTTGAAGAAGATCGTCGGCACTTTTAAAAGCGAAATCTGTTTCTATTCCAGATTCGAATCCACCTGAATCGTTATCGCTGTCCTTCTCATCTGATACCATGCATACCAATGAAATGGAAAAAATGAACAAAAGAAACGAAACTCCAAAAATAATTTTCGCCTTCATGACACTCCCTTTCGTAAAAAGAACACATCACCTTTAGTAGCAATGTCCGTGCCAATGATTTTTCTTTTTCTTTATTGACAAGTGAACGACCGTTCACTTACTTTGAACAGTGCGAAACGGAAGCGAAAGGAAGAAGGAGGAAGACGATGGCGCCAAAGGTAAAGGCAATTGATGAACAAACCCTGTCAATTTTACGACGATTTCACCGCATGAACCGGCGCATGCCCAGCTATTCTGAAATGGCGCGCATTTTAGGCTTTCACTCCAAAAACGCAGCCTATCGCCTTGCGCAAAAGCTTATTCAAGAAGGCTTCATCGAAAAAGATGACTCCGGACGTCTCTATCCAAAAAGTGAACGCTTTGGCATTCCTCTTTTGGGCTATGTTCAAGCTGGTTTTCCCACTCCGGCCGAAGAGGAATTGGTAGACACTCTCTCCCTCGACGAATACCTCATCGAAAAACCCGAATCCACTTTTTTGTTAAAGGTAAGTGGAGATTCCATGATCCAAGCTGGTATTTTAGAAGATGATTTGGTGATTATTGAACGCGCGCGTTCACCTTACAACGGCGCCATTGTGCTGGCCAATGTAGATCGAGAGTGGACGCTCAAACATTACTACAAACAAGGCAAAAACGTTCGTCTGGTTGCGGCCAATCCCAAATATCCCGATATTTATCCAAGGGAAGAGTTGATTGTTGCAGGAGTCTTAAAGGCCGTGGTCAGAAAATATTAGGAAAACACTTCACACATCGGGGGATGCCATGAAACACCACATCGGAAATCTGCTTTCTTCTTGGCCACAAGCTATTGCCCATGTTGATGCCGATGCCTTTTTTGTGGCGGTAGAACAGGCCATGAATCCAGACCTCAAAGGAAAGCCTGTTATCACTGGCGCCGAACGAGGCATCGCCACCGCCATGAGCTACGAGGCCAAGGCCTTCGGCATCAAAAGAGGCATGCCCCTTTCTGAAGCCACAAGGCTTTGCCCAGAATGCATTCTCATTCCTTCCAACGCAGAAAATTACACCCTTTTCTCTCAGCGCATGCTTCGTATTTTGCACAGCTTTTCACCACAAGTAGAAGCGTACTCAATAGACGAAGCCTTCATCGATCTCACCGGCATGCGAAGACTGCATCAAGCAAGTTACCGCAAAATTGCAGAAACCATACAACAACGCATTCAAGATGAACTTGATATCAGCGTTTCCATCGGTCTTTCTCTTTCGAAAGGTCTGGCGAAGCTTTGCTCGAAGTATAAAAAACCTCATGGCATTACCGTGGTAGAAGGAAAACATATCGCGCTTTTACTCAAGCGCACTTCCATCGAAGCCGTATGGGGTCTGGGTTTCCAGTCGTGTGCACTTTTAAAAAAAGCTAAAATAAAAACGGCATTCGACTTTGTACAAAAACCACAAGAAAAAATTAAGCGCCTTCTTGGGAAAAAAGGTGAAGAAATCTGGAGAGAACTTCGAGGGGAATATGTTTCGATAGTGAGTTCGGGAAATGCTCGGCCTCAGCTTTCAATTCAAAAAAGCAGAACATTCACCCCTCCCTCTTCGGATGAACATCTTGTTCGCGCGCACGCCATGGCCAATCTTGAATCGGCATGCACAAAAGCCAGGAAGCTTAAACTGTTTGCTCAAAAAATTGTTCTCTCTCTCAAAACAGCTCAGTTTGAGTGGAAATCGCTTGAAGCAAAACTTCACTCGCCAACACATAATCCGCTCGACCTCACGCATGTGCTGAAAGAACTTTTTGGCCTTCTCTTCACACCAGGAGTTTCCTATCGCACCACAGGTGTCACCCTCGCTCAGCTGAAAGAAACATCTGCATCACAACTAGAGCTGTTTTCCTCGGCGAAAAAAAATGAGCACGAAGAAAAACTCTTCGAGCTTATCGATAAGATTTGTAAAAAACATGGACGAAATAAAGTGTTTTTGGCGGGAAGTTTACAAGCACACGAAAAGCAAAGTTCAAAAAAACCACGTCTCAGAATCCCACTTTTCAACGAAACCATGCTCAATAAAAAACTGGCTTCGTAGATCAAAAACTCGGGGGCAAGCTCCCGGGCTTAAGGCAGGTGACCTAACCATCTGTTTGCGCTTATAACCATGCAGTTCCCATCCATTTTTACCACATTATTCTTTTGGAGTAACTGAACCGCGGGGACATTGAGATGCTTTGAAAAATAATGCAAGGATTCGGAAAATTGAGTTTCGGCAAGTTTCGTTTCAAGAAGGAGAAAAGGCTTGTTGTCGTTGGTGAGAAGAAAATCTACTTCACGTCCATTACGATCTCGCAAGAAATGAAGCCCAAAATTTCCCTCACCAAGATCGTTCCAAACTTGCACCGCTTTCAACAAATGACTAGCAACAAAATTTTCAAACCTTGCGCCGGCATCTTCAATTTGCGACCAATCATAAAGAAAATATTTTGCTTGTTTGTGAAGAGAACGAACAATATTTCGAGAGTATGGTTTTATTTTGAATACTAAAAATAATTGTTCAAATACTCTCATCCAATTTTGAATAGTCGGAGCACTTACTTGGATATTCTCTGCCAGTGAGCGTTGGCTAAAGAGGGAACCAATACGATGAGGAAGTAATAGCATGAGCTGTTCAACAAGACTAATAAGTTCAATTTGAGAAATTTCTCGCAAGTCTTGTTGAATAAGGAGTTGCCGTCTCGTATTCGACCAACGCCTGTGCTCTTTCACTGACTGAAGAGAAAAAGGTTCGGGAAATCCACCAAAACGTAAAAGTTCGCTTGTATGTTTCAACGGTTCGTGGGCAATTAAAAAATCTTCTGGAACTGTTGGGCGTGATGACGAGTGAAGCTCTCCCAAACTAAAGGGATGCAGATGATAAGGGTAATAACGTCCAAAAAGACTGTCACCTGATTTTTGAAACACATCAAGTCTTGCACTTCCTGTGAGAAGAAGATGAAGGGTTTCATGGTGTTTATCAAAGACTCCTTTAATATGATTTTTCCAACGAGCAAACTTGTGAAATTCATCCAGACAAACCCACTTTTGTGAGGTATATTTTTTTTCTAAAATAATGCGACGATCATCCGCATCGTCATACAGATAATACTTCCCCTTTTTTCCTTTTAAAATGCGCTTTGCAAGAGTGGTCTTCCCCACCTGACGCGGACCAGAAAGAAAGACAAACTTCTTTTGAAGGTCATCAATAATGGTTTTTTCTACATTGCGGTGAAAGTCTTTCATAAAGACAGCTTTACATTTGACATGTCAAATGTAAAGCCTTATTTGCATTTGCCTTTTTTTGACGTTTTTATCGTCAATATCAAGACATTATTCCCGCTGCCCATAACTAGGAATAACAACTCATAAACCAAACCATAAAAACATTACACGCTGCATGGAAAAACACCGCGGCGGTGATGCTGCCGGTCTTTTCACGAAGATAGCCAAACAAAAGTGCGGGGAAGAAAATGGAAAAATGCCACCACTGAACAACAATAAGAGAATGCGCCAAAGCAAATACAAATGCTGTCAGCAGCCAAGATTTTCCTAAATGTACTCCAAATATTTTCCAAGGCTTTGAAGGAAATAGAAGATTCATGCGTTCTTGCAGATAGCCTCGAAAGAAAAATTCTTCTGGGAGCGCTATAACAACAACTTGAAACAAAGCCAACTGCCACATTTCAGCAGTAAATGCAGCAAAGTGAAACGATGAAACATGATAGAAAATTTTCATCCAAAAATGAGCCAGAATTCCAAAAAGTGGAAACACAAGAACTGAAACAAGAAGAAAAAGAAGAACTGAGGAGAAAAACTTTTTTAGCGTAGGATCAAAAAATGAAACATGCGTTTTTGTTTTTTTCAAAAAGAAAAGTGGAATATAAAATAACAAAAAAGCAACAAGAGCTGGCAACAACTCATGAACAAGAGGAATAAAGCGAAGACGAAAAAAAAGATGTGACGGAATAAGCAACAAAAGAAGAGCTATGCATAATTCAAGCATGATTTTTTTTCGCATTCCTCTTCCCTTTCACGCTTCAGCTACAACACATTTGAAGGAAGTGATTTCTTTTTCATCACTTTCCACAAAATAACTCCTGCAAAAAAAGCACATAACATCGAAATTTGACCCGTGGAAAGAGTAACTCCAAAGAAACTAAACAAACCTCTGTCGTCGTCTCCACGTAAAAATTCGATCAAAAAGCGAGAGATTCCGTAATACATAAGAAAAACTGAAGTCACTTGCCCCATAAATTTTTTCTTTTTGTAGACAAAGTGCAAAAGGAAAAAAAGCACAACGGCGCTGAACATAAAATAAATTTGTGTCGCGTGTAGTGGAATATTGGGGTGATAATAATATGCCGTTGAAGCGGGATCGTGAAAAGTAAGGTGAAGCCAAAAATCAGTTGGCTTTCCATAACAGCAGCCTACCAGCAAACAGCCTGCTCGCACGCAAAAGATGACAATGGGCAAAACTTTTACCAACAAATCGACGTAGCGCCAGGCTACAACTTTTTTAAACTTCATGTACCAAACGCACGCAACGGCAGCGCCAATATAGGCACCGATAGAAACAAATCCACCTTGCCAAAAATAGAAAACGCGAATGGGATCAGCCCAATAATAGGAAGGATATTCAACCAAAATATGAAAAATACGCGCGCCGAGCACCGCAGAAAGAATGGCGATAATTCCAAGATCAATCACCATCACCGGGCTCAAGTTTTCTTTTTTGGCTTCATGCGCAGCATAAAAAATGGCAACAAGCGATCCCACCATAATAGTAAAAAAGAATGCGGGAACAGCCATTCCAAAAAGTTCAAAAAGAATTGGTCTCATCTTTGTCCCCCAAAGGTAAAAACGTTAGGCTGGTTTTTTCCACATCGAAATGAGAAGCAAAATCATTGCCGTGCTAATGGCCGCATCGGCAACATTAAACGCAGGCCATTCCAAGGCAAAGAAAAAGGTTTTGCCGAACAGTGAAAAATCCGCCACGTGATCTTGGTAATGAAAAGAAAGAAAATCAACAACGCTTCCAAGCCGGATGCGATCGGTAAAATTTCCAAGCAAACCACCCAAAATAAGCGCCAAAGTAGTTGGCATCAGCTTTTCATTGTTTTGCAAAGAGCGATAAAAAAAGGCCAATGCCACAAGCGCCACAATTCCAATCCCATAAAAGAAAAGAGAACGATAAGGATCTTCAACTTCAGAAAAAATTCCAAAAGCAGCGCCAGTATTTCGAAAAGAAACAAGATCAAAATAACCAGGAATGATACTGATTCTCTCACCAAGAGTGAGAAAATGAAGCACAAGGTTTTTTGTGAATTGATCAAGAAAATAGATCATCGGCGCAAGGAAAAAAGTGATGCGAGTTTTTGTTTTCATGTTTGTTTTTTCCAGAAGCAAAAAGGACTTTATTCTGTAATGCCAAGGTTTGTAATTTCAGGCTCACCTTTTCGAAGTCGTTTTTTGAGATCGGAAAGAATTCTTTTCTCTTCATAGCCTGATGATTTCAAGGTTGAGACAAGACTTTTTACCCTGGAACCAATTTTTACTTTTACTTTATTTTCGTCTGGTTCAACGTAAATGCGAAGTTGGTGGTAGGCACCATTCACCGCATAGTCTCTGTGTTCAAATGGAGCAACATAATGTGAATCAGATTTTGTGGGAACCCAAGTGGTAACAATAAGGCCTTTTGGAAGATCTTCAGATTCAATCCCATAACCAAAAGTGCTCAAACTATCACGAATAGCATAGTAGGCTTCGTTGGGAGTGGACTTCATTTCATCATCAAAATAAACAATTTTTTCACTCACGCGAGCTTGAACCAACGGCTTTGAACATGCAAGCTGCAGTGAAGAAAGCAAAATACAAAAAAGAAAAAGAAATGCAGATCCATGAACAGGTGACTTCAAACGCGAAAAAGATATCATCTTTTTTTCTCCCTTTTTAGGTGAAACAAAATATAGAAAAGCGAAACGAAAAACAAGAGAAGGCTCAAAAACTGAGACGTTGAGAACATACCACCAAAAACAAATCCGCGAATAAGATCGCCTCGGAAATATTCCAGCACAAAACGCACAAGAGAATAGACTGCAATGTAAGAGGCAAAAATCTGACCCGAAAACTTCTGACGCTTTCGCAGTAAAAGGAGAAAGACAAAAAGAAGAAGTTCTGCGCCAGATTCCATCAGCTGTGTGGGATACAGAGGAACATTTGGAGGTGCAATTGTGGACGCTGTATCCGGAAAGACAACCCCATACCAAGCCGCATGATCAAGTTCGCGCCCATAACAGCAGCCCGCAAGAAAGCAACCGATACGTCCAAACACATGGCCCAAAGCAATGCCCGGAGCAATGATGTCAAGATACGCCGAAGCTGAAACTTTTTTTCGTTTGAAAAAAAGAAACGAGGCCGCAAACGCTGTAATGACGCCACCATAAAACGAAAGCCCACCCTTCCAAATCTGAAAGAAGAAAAGTGGATTGGCCGAAAAGCTTTCCCAATCCGAAACCAAAACATAATGAAGTCTGGCGCCAATCATTCCCGAAAAAAGAAGATAGAAAACAAAATCAACTACCGTATCGGGATTTTGCCCACGGACTTTTGCATCATGCTTGGCCCACAAAAGTGCCATGAACACACCGGTGGCAATCATTAAACCATAACTGTGAAGTGCAAAATTTCCTAAAAAGGGAATGTGAAAAAGGATGGGATGCATATTTTAGGGCTTATAATCAAGGAGGAGCAGAGCGTAAAGAAGAAAGATTATTCCGTGCGGATCAACAAAATGTAATCGTTATCTGAAGTACCCGAAAAAGAAAGCGTGCTTGGTGGTGATGAAATGGTATAAAATTTGGCTGCAGAAGAATCAAGACTAGCTGAGGAATATGAAGTGTGAGAATACGTTCTTACTCCCGTCAATGTTGTTCCTCGATTATCATCAGCATCACAGGAAAGACAAACACCTTCCCAATTTCCCGTTGTTGAATTGTATGTACGATCTTCAAAAATGTATCGGCTATCTCTTGTCACTCCAGCATTGGTCATTGCAAGCGCCACACTCCATCGTCCGAAGAATTCTGAAAATTGATCAAAATCTGCTGCACCACCAAAGGCCGCTTCAATATTTTCTGTGCCTCGCAGTGAAGTTTGTTCAAGGCTTTGTAAGAAAGTAGTACTTTTCCCTGATTGCTCGTACAAGAAACGCAAAAAGAGATAGCCACCACCACGCTCATAAAGACTTGGAGATGAAGTGGTGACGATACCAGTAGTAGCCGTGTTATTCAGGTACAACGCGTAACGAGATGGGTTTTCATTTCCGTATCCAAAATAATCTTCCATAAAATGTGAAATGGCTTCATTGAGCCAGCTTTGTTCTATACTTCCACCACTCACGAAAACGTGTTGGTTATAATTGATAGAATGCTGGAGCTCATGCGGAAACACCGCCGGCAATAAATTGCTGAGGCAAAAGCTTTTGCTAATGGTGGGGCCATAATCTCCGTTGGGATCGCACATGATTTGATACACAATTTCACGTTCATTTGAGGCCGGGTTACTTCCAGAACGCGGATGCACATCGGCACTAAAGTTGTATCCTGTAATAATACCTGAAGCAGCTTCCGAAAGAATATTCAGCTGGAAGGTTGCAAGGATCGCCACCTTCCCATCGCCATCCACATCGGAGGCGTCTCCTAAAATGCTGAACTCAGTTCCGGCCATATCATCATACATGTCACCCAAGGTGATGATGTCTGAGGCAGATAAATGTGAATCATCCGCTCTGTCATCGAGATAAAAGATAATGTTGTCTCCAACATATTTTGCGGTAGCATCAACTTCCACATAAGCAGTAACTGAACTTAAACTTGAAAGGACTCGAAACGTTTCACTGTCTCCCACAATCACAGATTTGCTCACACCTTTTCCAAGCGTTGGCGAAGGATCAAGCCACCCTTCCTCAAGAGCAACATCCGACTCGGCCGCTCTCAGCCAGGCATCAAACACTGCTGATGCACCGTATTCGGTTTCTTCATCTCCATCATCATCCACACTTGTGTCGCTCTCTTCATCAAGCTCAGGAATAAGGGATTTTGAAGAAAGATCAGCAAGCGAAAGATCATTTGAAGCTTGAACCAAAGAGCCCGTTCCCCCTTCTTTGGTATTTCCCACAATCATAATAAACTGGGCGCTAGAATCTACGCCGTCAAAACTTACTTCCTCGGTATCACCGCTTGTAAGCTGCAATGAATACATATCTCCAACCGTCATTTCTCCTGGAGATGAAACCGTATTCGAAACCCCAACTCCTCCCGTAGTAGTGTTTTTTGAACTACTGCTCGCAGAGCCCGAAGATCCACCGCAAGCCGAAACCGATAAAAACAGCAGGAGAAGTACGAAAGGGTTAATGTGAGCCCGTAGGCTTGAAAACGACATATTCTTGCTCCCCGAATAACCCTAAGAGAGCAATGAGTGTGCCATAACCTAAACAAGCTATTTTCTAAAATAACATAATATATTCAAACACTTGAAAACGGATGTTTTTTCACCCAAAGATTGAAAAGGGTTTAAAAAAACCCTCCAGAAAGAAGGGGGAAGGAAGGGAAAATGAGAAAACTTTGTTAACTTGATGAATTACAAGGAATTAATGGGAAAAATTGAAAATTCTTTAAAAGATAAGTTTTCACCCGGAAGAGCAAAAAAAGACGCATTTCTGGCACAGGCTGTAAAAAAAATTACTTCTCAAGCCTTACTTCAACAGGCTGTCCTAAGTAAGCTATATGCATGCCCAAAATACTCAAAGAAGAGAGATCCACTTTTTCAGGGACAAATATATCAATCACAAGTCGCGCTCCAATAGGAATGGCAAGCGGATAGGAAAGAAGAGGTTTTGCCGCTTCAGGAACTTGGCTCCAAGCTTCAAGGTCTAAATCTCTGAGGTTAATGAGAGCCTCAACTTGTTTTCTCTCTCCCCTCATTTTCACGTACCACTTATCCTTTGCTGAATCGAGTCGGATAATGTTGAACGAATTATTCACCACCGCCACATTAATCACTCGATATCCCGGAACAAGATTATCGAGCCTGGGGTCATAACTTGCATCCACGGCAAAACCATAACGCTCAAGCGGAACACCTGCATCAACCGTCATGACCTTACTTCTCTTTTTGGCAAACACTGGCGAGGTCAAAAGAGAAACAAACATGAACATGGAAACAATGAGAGCAGTTTTACGAATCATAAACATCATCCTTTAAACAATTCCTCCGAAAGAGGAGGTATAGTTTCTTTAAAATGGCAAGCTGCAAACTGGTTTTGTTGATACGCTTCAAAAACTGGCGTTACTTGAGAACAAACTTCTTTAGCCCACTTACATCGAGGATGAAAGGAACACGCAGATGGAGGATGCAACGGAGAAGGCACATCGCCAGAAAGCAAAATTCTTTTTTTCTTCTCGTTCGGATTTGCTTTTGGCACAGCTGAAACAAGCGCATGCGTATAAGGATGCTTCGCCGTTCCCAAGGCTTCCGCTGGAAAGGTTTCCACAATTTTCCCCAAATACATCACCGCAATGCGATGACTAATATGCTCTACAAGGCGAAGATCATGCGAAATAAAAAGATACGAAAGCCCCTCTTCTTTCTGCAAGTCGAGAAGAAGGTTGATAATTTCTCCGCGGATGGAAACATCTAAAGCTGAAACAGGTTCATCGGCTACAATCAACTTTGGCTTCAAGGCAATGGCTCGTGCAATACCAATGCGTTGGCGTTGCCCACCAGAAAACTCGTGGGGATAGCGTGAAGCGGCACTTTCGGGAAGACCAACTTTGTCTAAAAGTTCTGCAACGCGTTTTTCTCTTTCGGCACGATTCCCAATCTTGTGAATCAGAAACGGCTCCATCAAAATTTCTTGCACCATCATGCGTGGATTTAAAGAAGCATACGGATCTTGAAAAATAATCTGCATCTCTCTTCGCAACGGCTTCATCTGCTTGTGCGAAAGGTGTGAAATGTCGTGACCGTCAAAAAAAATACTTCCCGCATCTGGTTCAAGCAATCGAAGCAAAAGCTGAGCCACTGTAGATTTGCCGCAACCACTTTCTCCCACCAAGCCAAACGTTTCGCCAGGCAAGATATCGAAACTCACTCCATCTACTGCATGCACAAATTCATGGGAACGTGAAAAGATTCCGCCTTTTACGGGAAAATGTTTTACAAGATTTTTTATTTCAAGAATGGGTTTCATGTTTTTTCCAAAACTCTTTTCCTAATCTAAATTCCTGGCACATGCAAACATCTTACAAGCCTTCCCGTATGACAAGGGTCATCAGGAATAGGCTGCTGGCGACAATCAGTTTGCACATAAGCACAACGTTCTTGAAAAGAACATCCAAGCGGCAAGTGAATAAGACTTGGAACGTGTCCTGGAATAGTGGGCAAATGTCCTTTGTGCCGCAAATCTGCTCGTTCTGGAAGTGTGTTCATTAAGCCTTGGGTATAAGGATGCAACGGACGATCAAAAATTTCGCTGGTTTTTCCTTCTTCCACAATTTTTCCTGCATACATAATTAAAACTCGTTCAGCCACTTCCGCAATAACACCAAGATCGTGTGAAATAAGGATCAGCGCCATTCCCAATTTTTCTTTGAGCTCCAAAATCAATTCCAAAATCTGGGCTTGAATGGTCACATCAAGTGCTGTCGTAGGTTCATCAGCAATCAAAATATCTGGCTTACAAGAAAGCGCTATAGAAATCATGACACGTTGACGCATGCCACCAGATAATTGATGTGGATAATCGTCCACGCGTTTTTCAGCGGCGGGAATTCCCACCAACTTTAACATTTCAATGGCCTTCTTTTTCATTTCTCGCTTTGAAAGATGTTCGTGGAGAGAAACGGCTTCGATAATTTGATCTCCGATGGTGTAAACTGGATTGAGCGATGTCATGGGCTCTTGAAAAATCATGGCGATGCGACGCCCTCTCACTGCTCTCATTGCTGATGTGGAAAGTTTTAGTAAATCCACCTGTTCATTGCCAGCGGGATTAGCTAGAAGCATTTCACCAGACACAATTTTTCCAGGCGAATCAAGCAGCCTCAGCAAAGACAACGCCAGCATGCTTTTGCCGCAACCACTTTCTCCAACCAAACCAAGAGATTCACCAGCGCCAAGCGAAAAAGAAACACCATCAACAGCTTTCACCACACCTTCTCGAGTGAAAAAGTGGCTTGCGAGGTTTTTTACTTCAAGCACATTCATGAGTTCTCCTCTTTATTGCTTCAACTTTGGATCAAGTGCATCCCTTAATCCTTCGCCCACAAGATTGTAAGCTGTAACGGTAATAAAAATGGCAACGCCTGGAATAAGCGTAAGCCACCAAGCCACATCCATATATTCTTGCGCTTGCGAAAGAATACTTCCCCAACTTGGCACTTGCGGCGGAACTCCAAAACCCAAAAAAGAAAGCCCGGCTTCGGCCAGAATGGCTCCCGCAATTCCAAAACTTGCCGAAACCAGCACGGGAGCAAAAGCATTGGGAAGCAAATGTCGAAGGACCACTCTAAAATCGCTAGCCCCAAGTGCATGTGCTGCCAAAATAAAATCGCGTTCACGAAATTTGAAAATTTCCGCACGAATTAAACGTGCAATACCTGTCCAACCTGTAACTCCAATTACCAGCATAATGTTGAAAATAGAAGGCCCCACAAATGCAAGCACAGCAAGGATAAGAAAAAAAGTGGGAAAACAAATCATCACTTCAATAAGCCTGGAAATAACCACATCAACCACTCCACCATAAAAACCCGCAAGAGCTCCCAAAAAAACACCAATCAACACCGAAAGCCCAACGGCAACAAAGCCAACCGAAAGCGAAACGCGCGCGCCCCAAATAAGTTGGGCCGCAACATCTCTGCCATCGCCATCTGTTCCTAACAAATGCAAGGCATTCGGAGCTTCCAAAATGTGATCGAGATTATAATTTGTAGGGCTGTAAGGAATGGGAGGAAAAATCATCCACCCTTCTTCGGAACTTTTTTTCATCTCTTTAAAGTCGATGGTTTTATATTTGTTTTCAAATGAAAAAGCCGGGAAAGAGAGCTCTCCTGCATGTTTCCAGACGAGCGGTTTGTCATTGGCCAACACGGGCGCAAACAAAGCAACGCAAAAAAGAAAAAGAATGAAATACCAACATACATAAGCAAGACGATGATAACGAAACTGTTTCCAGATCACCGCGCTGTATCGTTTTGAAAATCCTTTCATCGCCTCTACACCCTTCTTCTTGAAAAAGAAATTCGCGGATCAACAAAAACGTAAAGCAAATCTGTGATGAGAATACTGACGAGCGTGAGAAAGGCGCTAATAGTAGCAATGGCAAGCACAACCGGATAATCTCTTGCAAGCACCGATTCAAATCCAAGGCGTCCCATTCCGGGAAGGGAAAAAATTTGTTCGATAATAACACTTCCTCCCAAAAGAGCTGGCAGCAAAGTACTCATCAGGGTCAGCAAAGGAATGAGAGCATTTCGGAAACCATGTTTCATCACCACTTTCCATTCTGAAAGCCCCTTTGCTCTTGCGGTACGAATGTAATCTTGGCTGATCACTTCCAGCACCGAAACTCTGGCGAAGCGTGCCAAAAAAGAAAAACCGCCATAAGTGAGACACACAAGCGGCAACACCAGATGCCACAAAACATTGCCAATTCTTCCAAAAAAACTAAGTTGGTCGGCACCATCGGAAATAAATCCCACAAGCGGAAACCAGTTAAACACATCGCCTGCAAATAAGACAACCAACATCATGGCCACCCAAAAGCTGGGAAGCGAATACAGCACAAATAAAATAAGCGCCGAAACACGATCGAAAAGCGAATTGGGCTTTAAGGCTGCATACGTCCCAAGCGGAAGTGAAATGAGGTAAATAAGAAAAATAGTCAGCACATTCAAGGTGAGCGTTATAGGAAGAGCATCGCTGATTTTATCCATAACCGGACGATGATCTCGAAATGAAGTACCAAAATCAAAACGAACAACTCGGCTCACCCACAGCAGATACTGAACAGGCAAGGGTTTGTCGAGACCGTATAGTTTTTTGGTATCTTCAACAATTTGCTGATGAACCGCATCAGAGGCAATCATCTGATTACCGGCTTGTGCTTTTAAACTTGCAGGATCACCTGGAGCGAGTTGGACAATAAAAAAAGTAATGAGGGTAATTCCGAAAAAAGTTGGAATCAAAAGAAAAAAGCGTTTCAAAAGATATGCAAGCATTGGCCTCAAAAATCATATTTTTCACGTCTTTGCAAGAATCAAGTCTTGCAACTTGCGACTCAAACTTACCACTCTAGAATTTCTTCACCATGTGGAGCTTGCCATTCGAGAGAATCAAACCCTGCTTTATAGACGTGAACATTCGAAAAACGTTTTGAAATGGCAACCAACGAAGGATTGGTGAACAAAAAGAAAAACGGCTGTTCTTCGTGCAAAATGGCATGCATGCGTTTATAAATTTCTGCTCTTTTTTCTGCATCAAGCTCAGGACGCGCCGATTCAATGAGACGATCTATTTCTTTGTTTTGAAACCCAATCACATTTGAACCTTCTTTTATTTGAGAAGAATGCCACAACTGATAAGGGTCTTGATCAAAAGGAAGAGAAAATGCGAGTGTAATAGAATCGAAATCGTGTTCTTGAACTTTTTTCAAAATGCTCGCAAACTCAAGCTGCTCAATGCTTACTTCAATTCCCACTTTTCCTAATTCTTCTCGCAAAAAAAGACCTATACTTTTTGCAAACTTTGAACCATTCGAAATAAGAAAACGAAAACGAAACGGCACTCCATCTTTATCTCGAATGCCATCACCGTTGTGATCTTTCCACCCTGCTTCATCTAAGAGTTGTTTTGCTCGCTCGGGATTGAAAGGATAAGGCGTAACGGTTTCATTATATGCAGGGCCAAAGCGATAAAACGGGCCTGAAACAATTTCACCTAAACCAAAAAGTTGTTTTTCGAGAATTTTTTCTCGGTCTAGCATCATCGCAAGTGCTTGCCGCACGCGCTTATCCGAGAAATACGGTTTTCTCAAATTCCATCCAATGTAGGAAAAATTTGGTGTGTAGTATTTGTACTTATCGTAACGAGACGTGAAAGATTCTTCGCTTGTTTGCTTTGCCCATTGAAGCGAACGAAGCGAAGAAAAATCGAGACTTCCTTTTTTAAGCATTTGAAAAGACACAGTAGCATCAGGAATAATTTGATAAATAACAGAAGTGACGTCAGGCTTCTTTCCCCAATAATGTTCATTGCGTGTTAACGTAATTTTTTGTCCACTTTTCCATTCTTGAAAACGATAAGCGCCAGTGCCTATGGGAGAACGATTTGCGGGATGCTGATTAAAATCAGTTCCCGTATCAAAAAGATGTTTTGGCAAAACGGGAAGACCACCTATCATTTCCAAGGCTTTAAAGTATGGTGTTTTGTACTTAGCCTGAATGGTATAGCTGTCTATTTTTTTGACTGATTCTACGTCTTGATAATAAACACGCAAAGAAGCTGCATCAACTTTAGGGTCACGAACACGCTCGAAACTGTACAGAACATCGTCTGCGGTAAAGGGAAAACCATCTTGCCATTTTACATCTTGGCGAAGATGGAACGTGTAGGTTTTTTGATCTTCACCAATTTCCCAGCGGCTTGCGAGCATTGGCTTAAACGCAAGCGTTTTATTGTCTCGCTCTAACAACGATTCATAAATACGAGAAAGCACCGTGGAAGAATAAGCATCTCGACTAATAAGAGGATTTAAAATTTCAGGATCGGCGGGAAGCGCTATTAAGAGCGTGCTGGAATCACGCGTAACGCGATAAGTGCAAGAGAGCGTTGTGAGAAGAAAAAAACAAAGCAGCAAAGAAGGAAATATTTTTTTCATGTTAGTTTTGTATCGAATCTAAAGAAAAAAGACGAGCATCAATTTTCCTTGTCCATTCAAACGTTTCATATTCCAAACTCATTTCCACCACTTCATTTTCTTCTAAAAAAGAAAGCTGAATCAAGTGAGGAAAATCACGATCACCTTCAGCTGAATGCTCATCAAAAAAGAGAATCAAATAGGGCTTCTCATCCACAAGAGTTTGTTCATCTTTGTAAAGCCTTGCTTCTCGCACTCTGCCTTGCGTATCTTTGAATTGCTTACTCAGAACATCGTGTGGCACTTCTCCAAAAAACACCGAGACAAGTTGTGCGGGAGACAGATTGAGCTGAAAATATTTTTGCATTTTTTCTCGCGAAGCTTGAAAACGCCCGCTCTTTTTCTTTGCCTGATCCCAAAACCAAACATTCTTGCCATCATTGCCCAAGGCATAGATACGATCAGCCACTTCATCAAGCATATCCACACGAAATAAATCTGGCTTCTGTGCAAGAACAGCCAAACTACTCACTCCACCACCGTTTCCATCTTCAACGGTAAAACGAACTAAAGCCTTTAGGCCCTCACTTTGCGAAGAGGTGATTTTTGCAGGATGAGAAGATTTTGCCGCACACGAAAGAAAAAAAAGAAGAAAACAAATGGAAAAAAAACGAAACATATTCTTCATTGCTCTCTCCTCATGTTTTGGAAAAAAATTATTTTTCCAATTCTGAAATACGATTTTTAATTTTTTCTACTTCTAAAATATCTTGCTCTGGCTTTGTTTCCCACGCTTTAAGTGCTTGCTGGAAATATTCAAGGGCTTGATCTTTCTGCTCTTGAGCCAAACTCACTTCACCCAAGTGATACAAAATAGTAGGCTCATATGAAGCTATTTTTAATGCCTTCATCAAAAGCTTATAGGCATTTTCCAGCTCACCTTGTTTGAAGTACACCCAAGCCAAACTATCGGTGATATAGGCGTCATTTGGCTTAAGCGTTAACGCTCGTTCAATAAGATTTTTTGCCTCTTCAAGATTTTGTGAACTTTCTGCAAGCGTATATCCCACATAGTTTAGCGCAGTTGTGTTTTGAGGATTAATTTCAATGACCTTTCGCATGCTTGACAAGGCCATGTCTCTTTTCCCAAGCCGCTCATACATCATGCCCAACATAAGAAAAATGTTTTCACTTTGTGGAAGATGCACTTTGGCAGACTCAAGCACAGCAAGGGCTTCCTTCAATTTCTGTTCTTGTTCCAAAAGCGCCGCGTGGAGTTCGTAAAACTCACTTGCATCTGGTAATTCTTTTTCCGAAGCCGATAAAAGCTTCAACGCTTTTTCATCTTGCTCTAAAGCACGATATTGTGAAACCAAACGAATACGCGCTTCCTTAAAAAATTCTGAACGTGAAGAAATGCTCAGCAGCACTTCTTCTGCTTCGGGATATTTTTCTATGCTTTGATAAAGCACTCCCAAATAAAATTGCACATTGTCCGAATTTGGATTTTTCTTGAGCAAAAACTGAAACTTTTTGGTTGCCTCTTCAAACTTTCCGGCTTCATAATAAATAAGCGCAATACGAAGTGAAGCGGAAAGATCATTGGGATTCATCTCTTCAATTTTTTCGTAACGCTTTAGTGCTTCTTGCCAATTCTCCACACTTAAATAGAGGCGCGCCATCGTGTGCAAAATATTCGTGTTCTCGGGATCAAGCTGATACGCCTTTTCATAAGCTTCCAGCGCTTTTGTATAATCCTTCAGCTCTCGCTCATAAACCGAAGCGATATAAAGATGGGCCAAAACCGATTCGGGCTGTTGCTGCAAAAGCTTTTCCATGGTTTTGATGGCCTGTTTCGTTTCGCCAAGAGCAACATACTGATGCGCAAGCAATGGGTACACTTCCTCGCGCGTGGGATCTTCAGCAAGAATGCCTTCCAAAAGTGACACCGCCTGCCGGTACTGCTGATTGCCGATGTAGAGCTGCGCCAAAAACACCTGGGCATTTTGCAAACCACGGTCTAAACTCAATGCTTTTTTGCAGGAAATAATGGCCTCGGTCAGATCACCTTTTCTGGCAAGGGTTTGCGCCTTCAGAAAATGTAAAAAAGCATATCGTGGATGCTCCGCTATGGTTTTGTTCAACACGTCTAGCGACGGAGATGGATTTTTGTTTCCTTCAAGCTCTTCTAAACCCATTTTGACAAAATTGAAGTAAGGATCACTTTTTTCGGCTGGCATGCTGGCAGGAGAAACAGACTGTTTTTTGCCCGCGCATGAGAGAAAAAGGCTTAAAAAAACGCACAAACACACTGAAAAACGCACAAAACCTCCAAGATTCGAAAAGAATTGCAGGAACCTACCATCGCCGCCAAAGAACAGCAAGGCTTCATCACGCAACTTTTCCAAAAAACGGCCGATACTCTACGTGATGAGAATACTTCTTGATTTTTACACCTTTCTCTTTAGAAAGCCTGGCAACTTATGAGTGCATCACCAACATATTTTTCTCTCGCTGGACTTACGAGCTACGCCATGCTGGCAACGGGAGCCATGAATGTTCCGGCTGCTGGCACTTCTTTGGCACAAGCGGCAGCAAACACTCTTCGTGAAAATCCCAGTGCAGTACTGGATGCTTTTCGCCCTTACCACGGCGCTGAAAACCGTGGTGCACTGGCCCTTTTTCATCAGAGCGTTACGGCGCCGGGGCTCGCCAGATTTTTGAGTGGAATTCCATATGCTCATCATCCTTTAAATACAATGTTTGCAACTGCTATGAGCCCAGCTACATCAGTCTCTCCAGCCCAATACCTTGGTAAGCTCGCAGATTATCTCGATCTAGCTCAAGGACAAGCGCATAACTTTGACAGACTTGCTGCTCATCACAAACTTCTTCTCACACAACTGCCTCCGCAGCTTTTCGACACGGTTACCCTTAATAGAAATGACAGATATGCAAATATTTCTGAGCGATCCATTGCGTTGCTTTTTCTTACACACTTACCACCTCCCTATGAAGCTGAAGACGCTTGGGCGAATGCTATAGCAAAGATTAGAAGTGTTGAATCAGGTAGTCTCGACTTAGAAAATTCTAGAGATCCCCTTTCGAAGCTTTTGTTAGCATATGCTCAGCCAAGAAACGGTACAACTTCGGAAGCATATCCAGAACTCTTTGCACAACTTTTTTTAGATGGAGGTTACCTTCTTGGAACTGTTCGACAAATTGCAAAAGGAAAGAAGACACCTGAACTTAAAAGAAAATCTATTGAGCAACTTGTTGGAAGTCGCTTAAAAGAAGCAAGGCTATACTTGAAGCATGATGCCCAAAGAGCACAAGAACTCTACCAACAAGCTTTGGCGCTTGCACAAACCACAGGCAACCTGAACCTAGAAGCTAGCGCTATCAGGGAAGCAGCCTACTTTCTTGATTCTCTCACACAACACCAAAGGCATTCACTCTATGAAAAGGCCTTAGATCTTTTTCGATCCGCTGGAAATAAGTTTGAAGAGGCGAATACTGCCATTCTTCTGGCGATGGATCTTGAAGATCATCTTTCAGAGAGAGACTATAGAGCTATAAGAGAACTTCTTAAATCACGTATCTTACGGGCAAAGGCAGCAGCATTATTTAGTGCACTTCATAGAACTCACGGCGCTGACCGTTATCTTAACTACGCTGAGATGGCTGCTGCACAACGAGACCTTCCAGGTTCTATTGATCACAAAACACGCAGAAAACATCCACTTCACTTGCCGCTCGCTCACATGTTCTTAAGCACGCTAGATCAAAAAGACAGAACAAACGGAGCAATTTCTCTCGCTATCAACTATGCGAGAGCGGAAACAACGCTTACAATGGGATCACACGGAACATTCATCGCAAACCTTAGAGCTCCATGCGTTCGGATCTTCGCAGCGCAAGAATTAGCCCAACTTATTGCCAGCATTCTTGAAATTCCGGCAGATCAGATAAGCGTTTCTGAGAGAAAGCTTCATGCCAGAACAGTAACCCTTAGCCTTGCTGCATGTCAGATTTTGGAAGAGAGATATCCTAAGAGGCACAAAAGAATATCAGGTGCTCCTGATTCCCCTTTGCCCCCTGAATCTCAGATGGCACCTGCCCAACCGTAGTCCACCCTAAAGTTGCACCAGCCTCAGACACAAGCTGCACTGCTTCTTGCTGAGCGTTGACATCTTTTACAATACCACCATCGCCCACTTTTTCTGCGGGAAGTTCAAACTGCGGCTTTACTAAAATGATCACGTGAGCGGAAGGTTTTAAAAATGCTGGTAAATACGGCAAGAGTGAACGTGCCGAAATAAAGGAAACATCCATCACCACCAGATCAACTTTTTCGCCTAAGGCTTCGGGTGAAAACGTTTTTAAGTTTGTGCGATCAAACACCACAACGCGTTCATCGTGCTGTAGCTTCATATCCAGTTGACCGTAGCCAACATCAAGCGCAAATACCTTTGCAACGCCGTGCTGCAAAAGGCAATCGGTGAAGCCACCCGTAGATGCACCCACATCAAGGGCTACAAGTCCACTCACATCAACATTAAAATGATGAAGTGCGGTTTCTAGTTTTTTTCCAGCACGGCTGACATATTGTTTTTTTTCACCGCGTAAACGAAGGGGCAAATCTGCCGGAACCAATTCACCAGCTTTGTGCAAAACCGTATCACCAGATAAAACGCGTTTATCCATAACAAGAAAGCTTGCTTCTTTTTTATCTGAAGCAAGCCCTCGTTCTATCAACACTTCATCCAATCGCTTTTTTTTCATATTTACATTACAACGACTTCAAAATCTCTTCGCGTTTTTTCTTGTATTCTTCATCATTAATCAGCCCTTCTTTTTTGAGGGACTCTAACGTTTTTAAACGTTCTTTCACTGAAGATGATTCGGAAACACTTGCTGCATCTGACTTTATGGGTTTTTCATTTTTACTTGAAGAAGTTTCACTGGCTTTATGTTCAGCATCTTCTGCAGCATTTGCCTTTTCCCACGCCGTCATTTCTTCTGGAGTTGCTTGATAGGCAAGATCGATAATTAATTCATCGTTATCATCTGTTGAAAGAGTTTGCCCTGGACGAAGCTCTAATTGAATACGAACACCTTTGGCTTGGGCCGCCGCTTTTTTTCTGCTTCCGCGATTGTCTGCATCACCTAACACACGCGCAAACAGTTTATTGAAGCTGATGTGAAGCTTGTCGCCTTCCAACCAAGTGGAAGCAACCGTGAGCAAATCTTTTCGAAAAATAAAATCTGGATCTTTTGTAAGGTGGGAAAACACTACTTCTTCCGTGGGAGATGCTTGCTCGAAGGCTTTCAAGAGATTGGGAACTAAAAAAGAAAGCGCAGTTTCATCAAACACTTCTTGCTTTACTATTTTTTCCACCAACAAGTGCCGCTTTGAAAGACGAATGGTGGCCAAAGCTTTTTGCAACACTTCCTCATCGAGTTTTTTGGGATGTGTCATGGCCCGCAACTCGGCTTCTTTCACCGAAATTTCTTTCAGCTTTACGTAGTTGTATTTGTTGTTGGTAACAATGTAGGTAGTTTTTGCCGCATATGCAGAACTGCACAAACAGATAAAGCTTAACGCCAACAAAATTCCTTTTTTCATTTTTCCTCCCTCAATTTAAGTGGGGCGCTTCTAGCAAGATTTGCCTTGTAGTGCAAGCAAGCTCAAAAACTCTTTTCTCCTTGCACTCTTTTTTTTCTTCATTAGGAGCCAGCGCATGAGAGTGATTGCTGGCAGGTTCAAAAAAACAAAGCTTGTTGCGCCAAAAACATTTTCCACTCGGCCAGTTTTAGACCAGGTGAAAGAAGCTATTTTCAATATCTTGTTCAATATCAGCGACATGCAAGTGTTAGATCTCTTCGCCGGCTCGGGCTCCATGGGCATTGAAGCCCTGTCACGCGATGCCGCTCATTGCACTTTTGTAGAGAATGGAAAACTGGCCCTGAAGGCCATTTCCGAAAACATTGCAAAATGTTCACTTCAGCCGGAAAACCTTGTCATTCCTACCTCTGTTCAAAGTGCCATCACGCAACTTGAGAAAAAGAAAAAAAGCTTCGACCTCATTTTCGTTGATCCTCCCTACCTTAAAAACCTTCTCAATCCCACGTTGGCAAAGCTCGCAAAAAGCAGCTTGATCCACGAAGAAAGCATTATCGTAGCCGAACATCATCCCAAAGAGCCCATTGAAGCCGACAAACTGGGTTTGGTCTTGACCGACGAACGACGCTATGGTCAAACGCTGATCAGCTTTTTAGCCCTCTGCCCCCAAAAGGAGGAAGACGTATGAATCGCATCGCTATTTGTGCCGGAAGCTTTGATCCTCCCACAGAAGGACACCTCAACATTATCAATCGAGGCCTAAAATTATTCGACAAAATTATCATCGCCGTTGCCATCAACATGAGTAAAACGCCAACGCTAAGTGTTGACGAAAGACTGAGTTTGCTCAAAAAAATTTTCGAAGGAAATTCAAGGGTTGAAGTGGATTCCTTTGAAGGTTTACTTGTGCATTATGCTCAGTCGAAAAAAACATCGTTTGTCTTAAGAGGCATTCGCAACATGAGCGACTACGAATACGAATCACAAATGGCGCTGGCCAACAAAACCTTGTGGCCAGAACTGGAAACCCTTTTTATGATGACAGAGGGAAAATATGCTCATATAAGCTCCAGCATTATCAAGGAGATCATCACTGTTGGTGGATCTGCAGAACAAATGGTTCACCCTCTTGTTGAAAACACCCTCAAAGAAAAATTGCGAAAATAATATCCGGAGGTCGTATGCTTCAGCTTTCCACTCGTGCCCAAAAACTTGAGGCTTCTGCAACCCTTGCCATGGCTGCAAAAGCGAAGGAACTCAAATCTAAAGGTGTTGACGTGATCAGTTTTTCAACTGGCGAACCAGACTTTGATACCCCCGAAAATATTAAAAAAGCGTGCATCGCCTCACTTCAGCGCGGATTCACAAAGTACACTCCAACGCCTGGCATTCCAGAACTTCGAGCTGCCATTTGCGAAAAACTCAAACGTGACAACAATATCATCTACGACCCAAGCCAAATTGTGGTCAGTTGTGGCGCAAAGCAAGCGCTCTACAATGTGTTCATGGCGCTCTTAAATCCTGGCGATGAAGTTATTGTTCCTGCACCCTATTGGGTTTCGTATCCGGAGCAAATCAAGCTCTGTGACGGTGTTCCGGTGATTGTGGAAACACAAAAAGAAAATAATTTTTCACTCCAAGCCGGTGAATTTGAACGCGCTATCACAGCAAAAACAAAAATGCTTGTGCTGTGCAGTCCTTCAAACCCAACTGGAGCCGCTTACACAAAAGAAGACCTCAGCGCCATCATGGATGTGGCCATCAAGCATAACGTTGCTGTCCTTTCGGATGAAATTTATGAACACCTTCTGTATGACAACTTCACTTTTGTTTCTCCCGCTTCACTTTCTACAGCGGCACAAGAAATCACCATTGTGATTAATGGAGTTTCAAAAGCCTATGCCATGACCGGCTGGCGAATGGGATATGCTGCCGGCCCAAAGCACCTCATTGACAAAGTGTCTTCACTGCAGAGTCAGCAGTCCAGCAACATTACCTCGTTTGTGCAAGAAGCCTGCGTTGAAGCCCTCAACGGACCGCAAGATGAAGTGGAAAAGATGCGAAAAACTTTTTCGAAACGAAGAGATCTTATTCTTTCGTTGCTTCGAGATATCCCAGAAATCGAATGCGCAACGCCTCAAGGCGCCTTCTATGTGTTTCCCTGCATTGGCGCATATCTGGGTAAAAAAACTGAATCCGGAGCAAGCATACACACCAGCGATGAACTTGCCGAATATCTTTTGGAAGAAGCGCACATTGCAACCGTTTCTGGAGATGCTTTTGGAGCCCAAAACTATTTGCGGCTTTCCTACGCTTGCGCAGAAGAAAAAATTGTAGAAGGTGTGAGGCGTTTAAAAACAGCACTTTTGCATTTGAAGTAAGCAGAGAAACACTTCCCGTCAGGACTTTACCATGAATTTCCTTCGCTTTCTTTTTCTTGCTTGCTTTTGGGGCGGCTCGTTTTTGGCAATCAAATTTTTAATTGCCGACGTCCAACCCTTTCTAGCTGCAACTTTGCGGGTGGGCCTGTCTTTTCTTTTTTTAACTTTACTCTTTTGCTTTCAGAAGAAAAAGCCCAGCATTCCAAAAGACCTTCGTTTCAAATTACTTTTAGCCTCTCTTTTCTTTCAAGGCATTCCGTTTCTCCTTCTGTTTTGGGGCGAACGTTTTGTTTCTCCAGGCTTGGCAGGTATTCTCAACGGAACCGTTCCGCTGTGGACTTATCTTGTCAGCCTGATCTTCTTCAAAGGGGATGAACTTTTTTCAAAACGAAAACTGTTTGGCCTTTTGATTGGCTTTGTTGGAATGTACACGCTTTTTTCTCCGCAGCTAAACGCATCCGGGAACAATACCGAACTTTTGGGAATAATGGCCATCGTGGGCATGGCCATTTGCTATGGCATCGGTACAGTGATGAACCGATTTTTTCTTTCGCGGCGCAAAGACATCCACATGCTTTCAAGCCTTTATTATCAACACATTGGAAGCTTTCTTTTTATGTGTTGTGCCACACTTCTCTTTGAGGGAAAGCCTCAGTTTCACTCTTTATTCCTTCACGGAAAAACATTGGCGAGCCTTTTGTATTTAAGCTTTTTTTCCACTGCACTTGCTTGGATTTTCTTTTTTCATCTCTTGAAGGAATGGGGATCCGTGCGAACGGTGTCGGTTACCTATGTGGTGCCGTTTTTCGCAGTGCTCTTTGACTATCTTTTTTTGGGAAACTTGCCAGGAAGAGCAGAACTCATTGGCGCATTTGGTATTTTAATTGGCGTAATGTTCTTGCAGCATGAAGAGGTAAAAAAACTCATCCTCCGCAAACACAGAGCCCGCCCACAAATCCCGTGTTAAAACATGCGTTATTCTTTTAAAGCCGGAGCCACACTCTCATTTTCATTTCACTGAAATTACCTGTCGATTGGGATGCACACACCAATCAAATTGTTTCAAAAAAGTCATGCCAACTAATCCTTCAACTCCTTGCTCTTTTAGGTCGTGGCAACGAACTTCTACAGCAGTCATTTTTTCACCTAGAGTCTCGAAGCTTTCGAGCACAAGACGATAGCCTTGTTCTTTACCGACAACAGAGCGAACTGATGAAAAACCAATTCCATCTCTTGCGGAATAACCCAAATCAAAGGCAATTTCATGATCAATAATGAGGGCAGATGAACCAGTATCCAGTACAAATTTTCCATTATAGGTATTGAGTTTGCTTTGGAGTTTGACAGAAACGATTATCAACTCACCATCTAATCGGTATGGGTAATCTGCCATAAGAGTGGAACCTCTGAATTTTTGATGAGTTGACCAGTGAATCGAACAGCTATGTCCCGGTATTTTGGCATCAGTTCTCTGACTTTTTCATGAAAGGCTTTTTTGTTCGGATTATGCGCAATCACCGTTCCTATAATCTCAACAGCATCTTTTTCTTCGTAATCTGCAAGAGCAACCCATTCATCAGGATAATTTTTAACCATTCCTTCCCAGTTCATTTTTTCATTCATAACTCCTCCGCTTTGGAATGCCATTAAACCATGGATAACGGTTAAGTTCAAGACTCCTTCTCGGTTGTTTTAGGATAAGCTCTACATTGGACCTCTTGCATAACCGTAACGAGCAGCCAAACGAAGTCATTGGGTTGCGCAGTAGGTTATGCAAGAGGTCTATTTTAAAACTCAAGAGCTCGAGACTTGAAGCCGTAGCCCATGACATCGTTTACATCGTGCAAAATCACGAATGCAGCTGGGTCGATTTCTTTTACGATGTCGCGCAAATGTGAAATTTGACGTCTATTGATGGCAACGTAGAGAATTTTTTTCGGTTCTCCTTTGTAACCACCTTCACCATGTAAAACGGTAATACCTCGATCGAGTTGTTCGAAAATTTTTAATTTAATCTGTTCATGCTTACCTGAAACAATGAAAGCACCCTTCACATTGGGGCTTCCTTCCGCGGCTAAATCGCACATATGTGACGAAATAAAGAGCGAGAAAAATCCCCAAATAACAATATTGGGATCGCTAAACACAATACCCACCAACAAAATAACAAAAGCATCCACCATGAGATAGCCCATGGTAATGGAAGTGTTGAAATATTTTTTCATAATCATCACGGGAATATCACTGCCTCCCGTGGTGCCCCGAAAACGAAAAATTATTCCCACTCCAATGCCCAGCAAAATTGAACCTGCAATTGCTGCCAAAAGGGGATCATTCGTCATAGCCCACTGAGAGATTTCTTTTCCCACATTGTATTTTTCAAGCACATCCGTAAACAAACCCATGCGATAGACATTTTGAATGGAAAAAAGATCGATGAAGAGAGCTCCCATAATCAAACCAAAAATGGAACCTACACTAAACATGCGCCCAATCAGCAAATGCGCCATGATGAAAAGTGGAATATTCAACCCCACCATCACCGCACCAGCAGGAAGACCAAAAAGATGATAAAAAATTTGCGCCAAGCCTCCAACTCCGCCTGGTGCAATTTTGAAGGGAAGCAAAAACCATGAATAGGCAACGCCAAAAATTAAGGCTCCGCAACTCATTCCAATAAAATTTTTTAAATGCTTTTTCATGTTTCCTCAATTTTTGTTTAAAAAAACCGTTTGTGAAGCTTGGATTTTATTTCTTCGATCACCACATACAAGGTTGGCGTCACAAGTAAAGTTGAAACGGTAGCTACAAGCAAGCCCCAACCAAACGCTAGTGCCATAGGTTTTAAAAAAGGATCATTTCCCATAAAACCATAGGCTACCGGAAGCAGACCAAGAACAGTTGTGACTGTAGTTAAAATAACTGCGCGCAAGCGATACCTTCCCGCTTCATAAGCTGCTGTAAGAATATCTTTTCCCTCTTCACGCATACGATTAATAAAATCGACAAAGACAATGGAATCATTCACCACAACACCCGACAAGCCAATAACTCCCAACATGGCAAAAAAGCTTTTTGGTTCACCGTGTACAACAAAAGCCCACGTGGCACCAACCACTCCAAAAGGAATAGCAAACATAATCACCAAAGGCTGCAACATCGACTTAAACTGAACACACAAAATGAAAAAGATAACCATGCAGGCTATAATAAGCGCAAAGCCAAAATCTTTGAAGCTTTGAAGATTTTTTTCATACTCACCGCCAAATGCAATGTGGTAGCCCTTATGCCGTTGATCTAAATCTCGGAATGCTTTTTTCACTTCGCTTATAACTGAAAGTGAAGTTGCATTTTCTTCATCAACGTTGGCGGAAACAACAATCACTCTTTTTCTGTCGAAATGTCCAAGGCTCAGTACTCCAGGTTTTTTTTCGAATCGTGAAACACTGGTGAGTGGAATTAATTTTCCTTCTGCATTTGGAATAGTGACTTCCTCCAAAACATTCAAATCGTAGCGTCGCTCGTAGGGAAAGCGTACGCGCACATCAATTTCTTCTTCTGACTTTTTAATGGTGGTTGCTACAATGCCGTCTAGAGAAGCTTTCACAGCTTGACCAAAATCTCTTAAGCTAATTCCTGCCTGTGCTAATTTTTGTTCATCAAGTCTAAAGGTGATTTCTTCTTTTCCCTCATCATAACTATCGGTGAGAGCACTAAGACCTTTTAGGCCTTTCAAAAACTCTTGTACTTCAGCTGAAATAACTTGAAGGGTTTCCATCTCTTCCCCTTCAATACGTATCTCAACTGGTTTTCCCACCGGTGGGCCCACTCGAACTTTTTCGAATAAAAGTTTTTCAAGGCCAGCCACTTCTTTTTTGTCTTGCTCGAGCAGTTGTATCAACTGGTCAGCATCTAAATTTCTATCTGCAATGGGCTTAAGAAAAACAGTAATCTGAGCCAAATTGCTGGCGCGTTTAGCTTCTGGATCGTTAGGATCTTCTTGATGTACGCCAACAAGTAAAACAAAATTATCCACTTCAGATTTTGGTAATCGTGCTATCATTTTTTCAACCGGCGTCATTAATTCTGCTGTTCGCTCAAGTGAAGTCCCCGGTGCCGTCTCAGCACGAACAAAGAAAGCCTCTACTCCACGCTGAGGAAAAGCAATGTAGCGAAGTTGGTAGGCTTGATAGAGTGTAATGACCATAACAAGAGAAATGATTCCTAAAAAAAGATAACGTTTTCGAAGAACCCAATGTAAAAGCTTAAGGTATGTTTCGGTAATGGTCTGAATTTTTTGCTCAAGCCAATTACGAATATGCGTAAGACGAGGATGCGTTTTTTTGGGAATACGTTCCATCTCTGCTAAGTGAGAAGGAAGAACAATGAAGGCTTCAAAAAGAGATGCTGCTAAAGCCAAAATGACCACGAGAGGAATGTATCGAGAAAATTTCCCCATGATTCCACCCATAAACATAAGTGGAGTAAACGCGGCACAGGTCGTGAGAATAGAACTTAAAACAGGCTTCCACACTTCAAGCGTTCCCACCAAAGCCGCATCTTTAGCGGACTTCCCCTCTTCCATGTGTCGATGAACATTTTCGGCAATAATAATAGCATCATCAACCAGCATTCCCAACACCATGATAAGCCCAAACATGGTAATGAGATTAATGGTGATGCCATTGAAATACATAAAAATAAAAGTAGTGAGAAATGCGATGGGAATTCCAATAGTAGTTACAAAAGCAATACGAGAAGATAAAAAAGCAAACAAACACACAATGACCAAAAGCATACCAACCCAGCCATTGCTCACCATCACATTCAGCCGGCGTTTTACGTAATATGAAAAATCGTTAATAAGACTAATGCTAAGTTGGGAATCTTGAAGTGTTGATTCATAGTCAGCAACAGTGCTGCGAATTTCTTTTACCAAGTCAATGGCATCTGCTTTTTCTCTTTTGATCACAACCAAGTTAATTGCACGAGTACCATCGGTGCGTGAAATAGTTTCTTCTCGTTCAAAGGTATCTGTCACCTTGGCAAGATCTTCAACCTTTAACGTTCCTCCACCAATGCTGGAGCGGAGAATCATATTGTTAATATCCATCACGCCCGCAAACTCGCCATTGGTGCGCACAAGCGCTTCAACGTGATTATCGATAACACTTCCACCCGCAACATTCACATTGTGATCTGCAAGAGAAGAAATAATTTCGCCCAATGAAATATAATAATCGGCCGCTTTCTGTGGATCTACCTCAACCCAATATTCTCGGTCTCTCCATCCCTTTCTCACTACCTTTGAAACGAGAGGAAGGTCTAAAAAGCGATCTTCAAGCGCCTTTGCATGCACTTGTAAATCGAGCTCACTCATTTCTCCCGAAAGAGAAACTTCAATAATGGGCGTGTCTTTTGTTTTCAGCTCGGTCACAAGAGGCTTGTCTTTGAGGTCTTGAGGAAAATCTGGAACTTTATCTACCGCGCGTTGAATATCATTTACCACTCTTGATATATCATTTGTATCTGGATCAATTTCTAAAACAATCGCAGTTCTTCCTTCAACCGAAACCGAAGTCATTTGAAGAATATCATCAACTTCTTTTAACTCTTTTTCTATGGGGATGGTAATAAGCTTTTCAACTTCTTCCGGCGCTGATCCAGGATAGACGGCACTTACATAAACTTTATCTAAACTAATATTTGGAAAGACATCTCGGTTTAAGCGAGAGAGCGACATAAATCCTGCTATCAAAACAATAATCGTTCCCAAATTTACTAAAAGTGGACGAGAAAGAAAAAATGAAAGAAGTCGTTTCATAAAAAATTATTCCTGGACGCTTTTTTGAAAGGCCGCAGAACCAAGCGTGCCTTTTGCAAGCTCAAATTTCATTTCGGTATTTTTGTATTCTTTCCACATATTTAAAACTCTATCTTCAGCTTCTATAAGATCATCTTGAAAGTTGATAATGCGTTCGGAACTAGATCTTCCCATTTGATATTTTTCGGTTTCTTGCCAAAGCTTTCGAGCATGGAGATGTTTTGCTTCTTCCAATTTTTCCACCTGCTGGGCTTTACGATGCAATGCATCTGAAAGTTGTTGAAGTTCATGATCAATAGAAAGTTTGAGACGTCTTAATTCAAACACAGCCTGCATCTTTTGGAGTTTCGATTGTGTGTAAAGTGCACGCGCTTTTCTATTTTGCAGCGGAAAAGAGAAGTTCACACCAAGCGACCACTTGGGATGATCAGTTTGAAAACTTTCTGAAACGCTTGCATCAATATCATTTTCGGCAAGCGTGCCCACAAGTTCAAGGTTTGGATATCTCCTATTTTTGGCAACAGCAAAATCTACTCCCAAACGTTCCACATTCTTTTTTTGAGCTTGAAAATCGGGTCTCTCCGCTAAAGCTGATTCTAAAAGATCTTGCGTGTAGGAGATTTTTTTCTTTTCACTTTTTTCTGCACTGAACAAAAGCGTAACATCATCATCTATATCTAACGCTGTTCTTAATTCTGCTTCAAAAGCATCGCGTATATTTTCAGATTCTAAAAGTGCAGATGTTCTTAAAAGCACATTTGCTTGTATCGCAAGCACATCAGTTTCTTCAACCGCACCTAAATGTTCTTTCTTGCGAACAATGCTTAAAAAATGTTTCGCCTGATCCAGAGATTCTTTTTTGGCTTTGCATTGCTGCTGACTTACATTCCAATTCCAATACGCATCTAAAACCCCAAGCAAAACTTCTTGAACTGATCGCTTGCTTGCAAAATCAACTGACGCAGAAGAGAGCTTCGAGCTTTCAAGTACTCTTCTTGAGTTTGCTCCCCACGCATTATTCCAAAGTGACTGCGACAGCTGAAGCTCTAAAACACCTTCGTAAAGAGGCGTCGAAGAAATAATGGTGGATCCAAATGTTTTGCTGCGCGTATGCGAATAGCCAAGAGAAGTGGTGGTTCCAGTTGCAAATTCTTTTTTAAGATCAAGATTGAAAAGAGTTGAGTCGATACGATTTCCAAAAAAAGCACTCGAGCGCTCAAGTTCATCTCTTGAATGAGCAGCATTCACATCTAAAGTTACATCGAACTTTGCCTTCGAAAGTGTAATTTGCTCTTCAGCAATGGAGGGATTGAGTTGGATTTGTTTTACCTGAAGATTTTTTTCAAGCACTCGCTCTGTAACTATATTTTCTGAAAGCGTCAGAACATTTTCATCGGCTTGTAAAAAAGAAGATGAAAAAAGGAGGATGAAAAAAAGAAAAATCGTACGCGATTTCATAAAGCAATTATCCTTGTGCAAGAGGTGGCTTAGCTATCACTGCTCTGCTTATTTTGCAAAGTCATTTCAAGCCTTTTGTTGGCTTTCGAATTGTCTTTTAAAAGAAGAAGAAGAACATCAAGAGGGTCAGCAAAATCAATCCCAGAGCGGTTGTCCAAGAAATTATGTTGCCAAGGATACCGTTGGCAAACTCACCCATCAGCTTTTTCTTGTTGATGAGAATCAACATAAAGATGAGGACGAACGGAAGAAGAATACCATTCAAAACCTGCGAAAAAACCATAATAAAGACAAGCGGAAACTTTGGCACCAGCACTACTGCAGCGCTCACGATAATAATTGCTGTGTATAAACCATAAAATTGTGGAGCCTCGCTAAAACTTTTGTTGACGCCAGCTTCAAAGCCAAGGCCTTCACACACATAATAGGCTGTTGCCAAAGGCAAAACTGAAGCCGCAAAAAGAGAGGCATTGAAAAGACCAAAAGAAAAAAGCCACGAGGCGTACTTTCCTGCAAGCGGCTTGAGGGCAAGCGCTGCTTCGGCACCATTTTCAATTTGGATCCCTGCAGGATAAAGCGTTGCTGCACAAGAGATAATAATAAAGAAGACAACCACTCCGGCCATAATGCAGCCAATCCACACATCCCACCTGGATTGGCGATAGTTCTCAACATCAATTCCCTTTTCCACAATGGAAGCCTGCAAATAAAACTGCTGCCACGGCGCAATGGTGGTACCAATAACACCAATCAGCATATACAAGTACGGCCAGTTCATTTCAATTTGTGGATGCACAGCCGCATGCGCCACTTCACCCCAGTCGGGATTGGCCATCACACCCGAAATAGCATAGGTGATATAAAAAAGGCAGGCTCCTAAAAATACTTTTTCCACTGAACGATAGCTTCCCTTCACCACCAGCCACCAGATAAAAAAAGCTGAAGAAGGAACAGAGATGTACTTCGAAACTCCAAAAATATCGAGTGAAGCTGCTACTCCCGCAAATTCGGCCATGGTGTTTGCAAGGTTTGTAACCAACAGCGCCAGCATCACATAAAAGGTAATTTTCAAACCAAAGTGCTCGCGAATAAGGTCTGCAAGCCCTTTTCCCGTCACAGCTCCCATTCTTGCACTCATCTCTTGAATCACAATAAGGGAAAGTATAACTGGTAAAACTGCCCACACAAAACCATAGCCATAATGCGCACCAGCAATAGAGTAGGTTGCAATGCCGCCAGCATCATTATCTACATTTGAAGTGATAATTCCCGGTCCAAGAACTGCGAAGAAAATGGCGAGATTCTTCCAAAGCCCTTTTACGGCAGGTGGTTTTACTTTTTTTATACGTTCACGAAGTTCCATATTTTCACTTATATCCCAGACTTTTCGCCGTATGCTTCTTCAATTACGTGCGTCAACACGTCGTCACTGGTGATAATTCCCTGCAAAATATTTTCATCATCAACTACAGGAGCTACAAAAAAATTGTACTTATCAAACGTGAACGCCACTTCTTTAATGGAGTCGTCGATATGAATTGACGGCACAATAGTTTCCATCAAGTCTTCTACTTTTTTTTCATTTGGCTCAAAGAGGAGATCGCGAACCAAAATACTTCCCAAAATTTTTTGCTCTTCATCCACAATGTAACTACAGTGAATGGTTTCAACCTCTTCTTCTCTTGCGCGAATATGTTCAATGGCTTCACCAACCGTCATATGAATGCCAAGCGTGATAAATTCTGTTGTCATAATACCACCAGCAGAATCATCTTCGTGTTCCAGCAACTCTTCTACCTCTTCTGCTCTTTCTTTTGAGACGTGCGATAAAAGCCGCTTCTGGCCTCGCTTTGAGAGCGCGCGAAATAAATCGGTAGCATCATCAGCTGACATATTTTCAAAAATATCCACCGCTGTTTTCATATCGAGATCTTCAAAGAAATCTTTCTGCCACTTAAGTTCCAACTCTGTTAAAATTTCCACTTGATGCTCAAGATCAAGCATTTTCAACATCGCAGGACGATTGTAAGCATCAAGCTCCATCAACATTTCAGAAATATCAGATGGCGGAATTTCTTGAAGAGCTTCTTGTTCCACATTGAGCTTAATACGACCGCTAGCATCTTGAATGGAAACCGGTTGAACAAACTTCCACGAAATAAAACCTCGCTCGTTAAGATATTTTGAAGAAGGAGAAAAAACTTTTACAATGCGATCAATAAAAGATTCCCAACCTAGCCGGCGCACAATTCCACGCACTCCAACATCAACATGAACAAGACGAAATTCATGGTTGAGCACTAAAAAATGCACATCGTTCACACGCACCACTTTTCGATTGAAGGTATCAACGACTTGTTGATCTACAATACTGGTGCGCAGCGTAATGTGATCGGGAGAATAATACTCTTTTGAAAAAGAAAGTTCCTCATACGTGCTTCTAAGGTGAAAACCTTTTGCTCCATATTGAACTTTTGCCCAAGGAACAACGGCATAACGAGAGGGAAAAGCACCCTTCTTCACCACAATATGAGTAAGATAAGGATAGGCGTTGGAGACGTTTACAATAAAGTCATGAGGCTTCCCAAGCCATCTGCCATGACGGTCAGTAACTCCAAGCTTAAGGACTTCTGTGTAAAATGAGAACATAATAAAGCTTCCGAAATCTGCATAATTTTCGCGTTGATAATGGAGTGGAGTGAAAAAAGCAATAGATAGTTCAGTGGTACGCTGGGGCGATGGTGCAATGGGAAAAAAGGTTTTGTCTCATTAAAGAACATCTGTCACATCCGGCAGCTTAGCATCTGGATCATACAAACCATGCAAAAGTGCGGCGCCATATTTTTTGACAAGCTTTTCAGCATCAGCTTCTTGAATTAAGCCACGCGCTATCATTTTTTTCAAACGTGCACGCAAGCGCGAAGAATAATCGATACGTTCTAGACCAGCGGGATCCATTGAAAAACACTTGGCTTCCTCAGGGTGCTGTAAAAAATCTAAAGCAGCTTTCCACGAAAGTTCGAGATAGTGTTGCCTTCTCCCTTCCTCTAAATCCCACTTCGATTTTTTGGCATACAAACTTAAACTTTCTTTCATGCCTTTTATTTTGTGAAGAATAAGAATGCTGTTGAAAATAGTTTTATTGGTTGAAAAAGAAAAAAGTGTTTTTTTCAAGACTCGTTCAAGCAAAGCATCAAATTCTTCTATTTGATGTTCTGTAATTCTTCCCATCTGCTTCCACGCCACATCACCAACACCCAAATCAAAACGCATTTCCCAATAAAGATGAGATAATGATTTTGTTTTATATGCACGCACCATTTTGTAAGGGACGAAATAATTATGAGCCACCACATCAATGGCAAGATGCAGCAAATAGCCATAGGCCGCGGCTTGCTGACGCTTCGTTTTTGCTTCACTCAAAATGAGTTTCCCCATTCGCCAATTGTGACAATGATAATGATAGCCTGCATATTTTTTTCCCACAATAATATCGGGGCTTGTTGATCCATACACAAAATCATCAGGGTATCTGGAAATAAGTGCTGCAAGATGCGGCGCAATGAGAGGCAAAACTTCAAGGGCGCGAAGTGCGGTTTCTACATGCATCCCCGGGCCCCACGCATAAGCTGATGGAGAATCGAGAAAAAAAAAGCACACTGAAAAAAGAAGGATTGCAATTAGCATGTCAGCTATTATGGTGGCTTCTCTCGATAAATCAATGCCTATCTAAAAGTGGCAAAAAAAATACACTAAAGAGGAAACATGGATAAAAAAAGCTTTTTAGCTGAACTCGAAAAAACACTTCAATACCAAACCCTCATGGGAATAACGAGTATTCCTGTAACAAAAAAAACTCTTTCCTCCAAAGATGTCGTTCAAATAAAAGTGAAAGAAAACCCAACAGCTCTCAAAGGCAATACCGAAGCACTTTTGCAGCTTCGTGAAAATATCGGAGACTGCAAACTGTGCAGACTGTGCGAAGGCAGAACAAACTTAGTGTTTGGAGTAGGAAATCCCAATGCCGATCTTATGTTTGTAGGTGAAGCTCCCGGAAGAGATGAGGATATGCAAGGCGAACCATTTGTGGGAAGAGCAGGAAAACTTCTCACCAAGATCATTGAAGCCATGGGTTATGCACGAAGCGATGTCTACATTGCAAATATCAATAAGTGCCGCCCGCCAAACAATCGCCCACCTGCTGATGATGAAATGCAAACTTGCATTCCTTTTTTGCGCAAGCAAATCGACATCATCGCCCCAAAAGTTATTGTATGCCTTGGCGCAACCGCAGTACGTGGCGTTTTGCAGACGGAGGAAAAAATTGGAAGCCTTCGCGGAAACTTTCAAGACTGGGACGGCATCACCGTAATGCCAACCTATCATCCCGCTTTCTTACTTCGAAATCCAAACATGAAAAAACCAGTTTGGGAAGACATGCTTAAAGTGATTGAATTTTTGAAGAATGACAATACTCTCCCCTCTTAAGTTAAGAGGGGCTGGGGGAGTTATGATGCGTCCTCATTTATTGCATCGAACGGCGCCGCTCTTTTATGCTTGGTTTTTCGGTGCCGTCTTTTGTCATGCCTTCCAGCTCTTTCACTGGGCGTGGTGTGGGTGGGGCGTAACACGTTACTTGATTTCTTCCGCGTTCCTTCGAGCGATATAAGGCAATATCGGCAAAATCTACCAACTCTTCAATTTCACCCACATCATCTGGATATGTCGAAAGCCCCAAAGAAATGGTAACTGTTCTTGTTTCTTTTTGGCCAGCGCTAAAAAAGCGTTGCTTTTCAACCAAGCGGCGCAATTTTTCAGACACCGCTATAGCGCCGTGTTTATCAGTGTCAGGGAGCAGGAGCACAAATTCTTCGCCTCCAAAACGAGCAACGGTATCTACCTCACGAAGATTTTTGACAAAAAGATTTCCCAGTTTTTTCAAGACATCATCTCCAAGAAGATGACCAAAACTATCATTATATTCTTTGAAGTGATCCACATCTACCATCACCACAGAAAGATCTCTGCGAAAACGAACAGCACGTTTCCATTCTACATGCAGCATACGCTGGAAATGACGACGGTTGTAGACACCGGTAAGTTCATCTTTTACCGAAAGCTCTCGCGTTTGCGTATAAAGACGAGCATTCATAATGGCCAGTGCCACCTGACTTGCAACCAGCGACAACATGCGCACATCGTTTGCGCTAAAGGCGTGAACTTGGCTACGAGCAAAGTTAATCACACCTAAAATATCTTTTTTGAACGCAAGTGGAATGGAAAGAAATGAGCCTGCTTTTCCTTCATCTTCTAACTTGTAATGCAGGAACCGTGGATCTTTGCTGACATCGGCAACATAAATTTTTCTTCCCATTTCAGCGGCTAAACTTGAAATGCCTTCACCACGCTGAAACGTTGTTTTCATCACTTTGCTAATATTGACAAAACCATATGCCGCCTTCACTTGCATTTCTTCTTTGCCATCGTTGTAAACCATGATGGCGAATTCATCGATGTGCAAATAGCGTTTCAAGATGGAAGTGAGATGAGCGTAGAGTTTATCAAGATCAGTAACAGAATTTACCTTTTGTCCAATCTCATGAATGAGCGAAAGGTCTTTAACAATAAATTCCAACTTCTTTTTGGAGTGTTCAATTTCAAGATTTTTTTCTTCAAGACTGCGCTTGTACTTCAAAGCTTCATCAGCAATGGCAAGATCTTTCTCCACCTCAACTTGCCGGCGGTAGAGGGTGTCGAGCTGCTTCATCATTTCGTTAAATTGTCTGGCAAGATCGGTTAATTCATCATCGCCTTGAAGTTCTATTTTTTCGTAAAGAGAACCTTTTTTGGCATGATCAACAGCGGTGCGCAAAAGAGAGAGCGGCTTGTCGTAATATCGGTACGACGCAATGGCTGCAGTGAGAGAAACCAAAAAAACTTGAAGCACAAAAAGAAAATGCGAAAGAGAAATGCCAAACACCTGCGAAGAACTTGCTTCAAATTGATTCGAGAAAAAAAGTCCAAAAAACCACAAGACAAACGCCGCCGTTCCCGTGATGAGTAAAACACGAACGGGCACAGAAAGACGATGTGGAATGTGCGCTGGCTTCTGATTCACAACAATGCTCCTTTTCCCTTGAGTAATGCAGGTTCTACCGGGATGTCCAGTCTAAAACAGTAGACCTCTTGCATAACCTGCTGCGCGACCCAATGCCTTCGTTGGGGCACCCCAAAATCCTCACGTATTTCCCTATACGCTCCGGTTTCGGGGCCCCACCCCGCCTCGTCCTTGGGCCGCTCGCGACGGTTCTGCAAGAGGTCTAGTGGGGAAGTGCTGATCCTCTTTTGCTGTTTTCTTTCGTCAAAATTCTGCTAGGGATACGTTCAAAAAAACAGGAGCACTTGCTCTCAGAAGAAAAATTATCTCCAATCATGAAAAAAATAATCCTCATCCTCTTGATTTCACTTGTTTTTCCAGGCTTTTCCTTTGCCAGCTCAGCAAAAAAAATAAGTCACATTCGTGTGCTGATTCAAGAAGATCTTCCCTCCATCAGCCTTGAAGTGGATAAAAGCGGCGCTCACATCACAGCTGAATCTGGAACACAGACAACGTTGCGCCTGAAAAAACTCTTCATCACCTCCAACGCACGTGGCATCGGCATCAACGGACAATCAATTGACGGGAACACTTTTACCCTTTCCCATCCTGAAGCACAGTTTACGGTTAAGGAAAAAACTTACGCCGGAAACCTAACGATCGCGAAAAGGGAAAATGGCCATCTTGATCTCATCAACACCACTTCCCTAGAACGTTATCTGATTGGCATTTTGGGAAGCGAGATGTCGCCAAGTTGGCCCATAGAGGCCCTGAAAGCCCAAGCAGTGGCAGCCAGAAGTTATGCCTACGCAAGTATACAAAGTGTGCGAAAGCACGCGCCGAACAAACTCTTCGATCTGCGCGCAACCGTGATGGATCAAGTCTACAACGGCATATCTCAACTTGACGCGAGAGCAAAAAAAGCAACCGAAGCCACTGAAAATGAAGTGTTGTTTTCAAAGACATCGCCCGCAAGAACTTATTTTCACTCACTTTGCGGAGGGCGAACTGAAAGTGCAGATCATGTTTGGAAAAATGCAAAAGCAACTTATTTCACCAATGATAATTTTTGCAGACGCACTCCACGCATCACGTGGGAATATAACATTCCAAAAAATACTTTCATCCAAAACCTCCATCGAAATGGATTTGACTTTAAAACACTTCAAGACATTTCCGTCATTACACACGAAGACTCACTTCGCGTCGATCACCTTTTGCTTTCAACCAACAACGGTCTCATCATGGTAAAAGCCGACAAGCTTCGGCAAATCTTTGGCTACACTAAAATCAGAAGTACTTGGTTCAACATCGGCATGGGCGACACAGAAGTGATCATCGCCGGCCGAGGTTTTGGCCACGGCGTAGGCATGTGCCAATGGGGCGCCAAAGGTATGGCAGAAGCGGGTTACAGTTACAAAGACATCCTGAAGTTTTACTATGGCAACGCAATGCTGAAAAGGCTTTCGTTATTCTCAGCATCAAAGTAGCATTTTTTGACACTTTCACCTTGAACTCTTGGCGCTTTCCACTATCAAGGCCTGCCTATGAAGGTGAATGACTTTAATTACAGCTATCCTGAAGAGCTTGTAGCTCAGGCTCCTCTTCCCGAACGGGATGCCAGTAAGATGATGCTGCTTTCTCGTGCCCAGAAAACTTTTGCGCATCATCATGTGCGTGAGCTTGCTGCTTTTTTGCGTGAAGGTGATGTGTTGGTGCTCAACAACACCAAAGTAGCGCCGGTGCGCTTGTTTGGAACGCGCGGAGGAAGAGAAAAGATTGAGCTGCTTGTGGTTGAGCCAAGCGACACTGCAAATGTGTGGCGCTGCCTCATCAAAAAGGCAAAAAACATTCGGCCCGGCGAGAAATTTTTCTTTGGCATGCAGGCAACCGCTATAGCAAAAGGCCGCGAAGATATTTACTTGCTCGTAGAATTCAGATCCAACGCCCTCAAGCTGGCCATGAACAATCATGGAGTGCCGCCTCTTCCGCCTTACATCAAACGCACAGAAAAAGATGCTTACACTGAAGCTGACTTCGAACGCTATCAAACTACTTTTGCCGAAAAATTTGGCTCGGCCGCTGCTCCAACTGCTGGCTTGCACTTAAGCCAAAACTTGCTGGCTGAAATAAAACAAAAAGGTGTTGAAGTATGCACTATCACTTTGCACGTTGGCATTGATACCTTTGCGCCAGTGCGTGTTGACACTCTTGAAGAACACAAAATGCACGGCGAAAAAATCAGCATCTCTTCTGAAACAGCAGAACTCATCACGCGCGCCAAACACGAAGGCCGCAGAATTATCGCCGTGGGAACTACCACTACTCGTGCTTTGGAGTCTGCATGGGAAGATAACAAACTGCGCGATGGCCAATGGACTACAAATATTTTCATCACGCCGGGTTATGAATTTAAAGTCATCGATGGCCTGCTCACCAACTTTCATCAGCCCAAATCCACCCTCATCATGATGGTCTCAGCTTTGGTGGGAAAAGACTTCCTGTTCAAATGCTACGAAGAAGCCATCAAACAAGACTACCGCCTTTTCTCTTTTGGCGATTGTATGTTGATTGTTTAGGCTTTAATACTTGCCAGCCAGATTAAAGCATTCTATGAGACGGCCCATGTTTAGCTTCGATCTCATCAGCACATCAGCCGGAACCCGTGGGCGAAGGGGGAAAATCACTACCGCGCATGGTGAAATTCAGACGCCGGTGTTTATGCCTGTTGGCACCCTTGGAACCGTGAAGGCTATGCTGCCCGAAGAACTAAAAGAGCTTGGCGCTTCCATCGTTCTTTCAAATACTTATCACCTCTTTCTTCGACCAGGACATAAACTTGTAGAAGAACTTGGTGGCTTGCATAAGTTTATGAACTGGGATCGGCCCATTCTCACGGATAGCGGCGGATATCAGATTTTTTCGCTGGCCGATTTGCGAAAATCGTTCACCGAAAAAGGTGTTGAGTTTCAAAGTCACCTCGACGGCGGGCAAAAACATTTTCTTTCTCCAGAGTTAGCCATCGAAATTCAAGAATCACTTGGATCTGACATCATGATGGTGTTGGACGAATGCACTCCCTACCCAGCCGATGAAGCCGCGGCAAAAAAATCGATGGACCTCAGCTTGCGCTGGGCCAAGCGTTGCCTGGAGGCGCGCACTTCGCAAAACGCTTTATACGGCATTGTTCAAGGCGGCATGCATCCTCATTTGCGCAAAGAATATATCCAGCGCATTCAAGATATTTCCGAAACTTTTTGCGCGCAATCTGCCAATGCCTCAACCGTTGGCTTCAACGGTTACTCCATCGGCGGGCTCTCTGTTGGCGAGCCTATTCCGCTTATGTATGAAATGACCGAAGTGTGCACTGCACTTCTTCCACAAGACAAGCCGCGCTATTTGATGGGCGTTGGTACTCCGGAAGATTTGGTGGAATGCATCGATCGCGGCATTGATATGTTCGACTGCGTGCTCCCAACCCGAAACGCGCGAAACGGCCATCTGTTTACTTCCGTTGGCGATGTGAAAATCAAAAACGCACCCTACGCCAACGACCCCAGACCACTTGATGAAAACTGCAGCTGTTACACCTGCAAAAACTATAGCCGCGCCTATCTTCGTCACTTGGCACAAGCCAACGAAATTCTTTCGGCACGGCTGAACACAATTCACAATTTACATTTCTACCTCAATTTGATAGATCACGCGCGCCTTACACTAGAGCAAGAAAACTACCCGGAATTCAAGAAGAATTTCCTTGAGAAAAGAAAAACTGGAGCATCATAACGCTTCGTTTTTTTGCTCAAGAAAATCCGGTACCCACGAAGGAGTGTCTTATGTTTTCAGAACTTTTCATTTCAACAGCGCATGCCATGGCAACACCTGGACAAAATGGAGCAGCCGGACAAGGTTCCGCACTCGCTTCATTTGCACCGCTTGTAATCATTTTTGCCATTTTTTATTTTCTTCTTATCCGTCCTCAAAAGAAACAGCAAAAACAACATCAAGAACTGCTCGCAGCTATTGCTAAAGGTGACAAAGTCATCACTCGCGGCGGCATGCATGCAACGGTGTATGGCATTGCCGACAACATCATCACGCTTGAAATTGCCGATAAAGTGCAGGTGAAATTCAACCGTGAAGCGATCGCAACAATTGTGAAATAACTTTTCAACCTAGGTGGAATTATGCCAAACGCATGGAAATGGAAGCTCGCGCTTCTGTGTAGTCTGATTCTCATTTCAATTTACGTTGTTTTGCCCAGTTTTTTAGGAATGTCCGAAAAACGCGAAGCTGCACTTGCATCTGGAACATCGCTTCCTTGGTATTATGATGTGCTTCCTGAAAAAGGCATCAACCTTGGGCTCGATCTCCGCGGCGGTTTGTACCTCGAATTTGAAGTGGAAACGGCAAAAGCAATTGAAAACAGAGTTGATGTGCTTGTTGATGACATCAAAGCTGAACTTGGGAAAAACAATGTTGTCACCAGCGAAATCCGCCAAGAAGTAAAAACGCAAAGCATTGAAATCTTCGCATCCGATGCCAACGCCATTGAAGCCACTCGTGAAATCGTTCAGAAAAACTTTGCAAACGTTTTGGCCATCCAAAAACATGAAAACAATCACTTAAGTTTTGTTTTGGATGAGAGCCATCGCGATTACTTGCTCGATCACATCATCAAGCAAGCACTTGAAAAAGTGCGCAACAGAATCGACCGCTACGGTGTAGCCGAACCTTCCATCCAACGCCTTGGCAACGATCGCATTGCGGTTGAACTTCCCGGCATCAAAGACCCCGAGCGCGCCATTGGCATGATTAAACGCGCGGGCATGCTCGAATTCAAATTGGTGGATGCAAGTGTGCAAGCCGCCGACTTAGCTTCCATGCTCAAAGAAGCTCGAGAGTCACTCAAGCTTGCCGAAGATGATTTTTCACTGGAAGCAAAGCAAAGTATAAACGAGCAGCTTGCAAAAAAACTTCCGCAAGATACCGAAATAAGCTTCAGCCTCAACTATGATCCTCTTTCACACAAACTGCTTGGTGGAACGCCATACCTTCTCACCCGCAGAGCCGCATTAACAGGTCAAATGCTGAAGAGTGCTCAAACCAACATCAACAACAATGAACCTTTTGTCAGCATTACTTTCGATGCTCAAGGCACCACAAAATTTGGCGATCTCACAAAAAACAACGTGGGAAAACAGTTAGCAATTTTGCTTGATGGAGTTGTAAACTCGGCGCCACTTATTCGTGAGCCTATTCTTGGCGGCCGAGCTCAAATTGAAATGGGTCGCGGCAACTTTAGAGATATTTTAAAACAATGCGAAGATCTTGTTTTAGTTTTGAATGAAGGCGCTCTTCCCGCAACACTTACAGAAGCAACCAAAACCATTGTGGGTCCAAGCCTTGGAGCAGATTCCATTAAACAGGGAGTTTCAGCCACACTGCTTGGTGCACTGTGCGTCTTTGTCTTCATGGTGCTTTATTATCGTGGCTCAGGTTTAATTGCCAACGTCGCCCTCGCTATTAATTTACTTTTTATTATGGCGGCACTTGCGCTTTTCCAAGCCACCCTCACCCTTCCTGGTATTGCGGGAATTGTACTCACGCTTGGTATGGCTGTGGATGCGAACGTGCTTATTTTTGAGCGCATCAGAGAAGAACTGAAAAAAGGAAACCTCGCCAAAGCCGCTATCAATGCTGGTTATGGAAACGCAATCCGCACCATCACCGATGCCAACATCACTACACTCATCACGGGAATTGTGTTGTATCAGTTTGGAACTGGCCCCATTAAAGGCTTTGCGGTCACTCTTATTATTGGTCTTGTCATCAGTATGTATACCGCCATCGTGTGCACACGCATGGCATACGATTATTTCTTAATCAAAAAACGAATTACAAAGGTGAGTGTCTAATGAAAACTTTCCATTTTGACTTTATGAAATACAGAGTACTTTTTTTGCTCATGTCTTCAGCCTTAGTTGCCTTCTCCATTTTTGCCATGGTGAAAAAAGGCTTCAACTACGGTATCGACTTTAAAGGCGGAGCCAAACTCGAATACCAATTCAAAGAAGCCATAAATGAACAAGCTATCAGAGATGCTCTTAAAGACTTAAATTTAGGAGACATGAACGTTGTTCGCTTTGGAGATCCTGAAGAACGTCGAATGAGTATTAAAGTTGGATTACCGGAAGAGCACGCCAGCATTAGCGATCCCATCACTGCTGCTCTTGCAAAACAATTTGGAGAAGAAAATGTACAGCTCGATCAAGAAGTAACCGTTGGACCAAAAGTAGGAAAAGATCTTCGCACAAAAGCATGGCTCACCATTCTCACTTCATGGCTCATCATGCTCATCTACATTGGCTTCCGCTTCGATTTCAACTTTGCACCAGGCGCGGTTGTTGCCTTGATTCATGATGTTACCATTACGCTTGGACTTTTTGCTTGGATGGGAAAAGAGATCAACCTTACTATTTTGGCGGCCATCCTCACGTTGATTGGATATTCTGTCAATGACACTATCGTGGTGTTCGATCGCATTCGTGAAAACAAAGCTGACATTTCTCCTTCAACAGTTTTAGACGTGATTAACTCAAGCATCAATTCAACTTTGGGAAGAACGATCATTACTTCCCTTACCGTTTTATTTGTAGTGCTTGTGCTCTTCTACCGCGGTGGCGGCACTTTGCACGACTTTGCCTTTGCCCTCACAGTGGGAACAATCGTGGGAACCTATTCCTCCATCTTCGTTGCTTCACCTTTATATATTTGGATGTACCGCTTGATGTCTTCGAAGAAGTGAATTACAAATTCTGTCATTGCGAGTTTTTGTACAACAAAAACGTGGCAATCTCCTCTGACAATTTTAATCCCATTACCGTAGAGACGTTTTGACAAAACGTCTCTACAATTATTATCGTCATCGCGGCAAAACACAAAATTGTCAGAGGAGATCCTTCGTTCCACTCAGGATGGGCATAATGGCAAAAAATGTGTGCTATTTAGGTTTGAGAAAGAAGTAATAAGCAAAGTAATTTTTTCTTTTATGAGGTGCAAGCCCACGATGTTGACGATAGTGAGATTTAAGTCGAGAGAAGTA
>Ga0210044_10000641_pt1 | contig 52625 bp, 59 predicted proteins | sample CryGey13umfilter_2_FD_183959 | JGI IMG/M metagenome (GOLD analysis project Ga0210044, IMG submission 183959) | Groundwater microbial communities from aquifer in Utah, USA - Crystal Geyser 4/9/14 3 um filter (SPAdes) (version 2) | ecosystem: Environmental > Aquatic > Deep subsurface >...
TTCAATCCTCCGCCTGCTGGCGTGTCACGGAGTGACTGGGATGAAATTTTGAATGTTTTTGCATAGTCTCATCGGAAAAAATTTCCGCTAAATTTCCGCTAAATTTCCGCTAAACTGTAATATGTTTTTTTATCACTAACGCCCCTCTTTATTACGATTTTTTTTTCAATCAATTCTTTTAAATCATTCCTTGCCATTCTCATGGTTACGCCAAATATTTCAGAATATTTCTTAGTTGTTATCTTTCTGTGCTCTTTGAGGTATTCTATTACCTTCTTTCCTCTCTCATTTAGACCTAAAGCTTCCAGGCGGTCTTTTGTTAACTTAGACAATCTAAAAGTAACAATCAGACTTGTTCCAGTAAATTCAAATTCAGGTTCTGGTAATCCCCATTCTTTACAACTTCTTATTATATCCAATGTTCCGCCGCCAACATCTTCCACATATTTAACCCAGAAAAGTTGTTTGAACAGAAGCGGATTTCTTGGTATGGATTCGTGTTTCTGTTTCAATCTTTCAACTGTCCAGCCCATCGGCAATCTTCCTGGATTCCAAATCTCAATCCTATCATTAAATATCCTAACCTGAACTTTTGAGGGAGATTCATAATCCCTGTGAACAACAGCATTAGCTATAGCCTCTCTGATTGCATCAGGAGGATATTCGTATTTTTCTTCTCTTTGAACCTGGTCAGGTATTAGCCAAATAGACATTTTTATGTTCCTGAGAACAAAATCCTCGGCTTTGTCCACCAAATCAAACACATCTCCATTCAAGGTTTGAAAGTCAATATACGGCTTGACAGGATCATTTCCAGAAAATCGTATACACTTTACTTCTGATTGCAAAAATTCTGGCTTTTTGGAAAACAGTAACATACATGCATTTGTTGGTTTTTTGTTTTTGAGTAATTTTAGTGATGTTAGTGCTTCTGTCATAGCAGCGTTTTTGGAAATTTTTAGCCCCCTTTCTCCTCTTGCCCTACTTATGAACAATCTAACCTTATTTTTATCAATATCCTCTAGTTTAGCTTCCTTACATACTTGAGAATCCCACAAAAATTCTTTTCCCTCAGAAATAATCTCTCTTAATTCATTTACATCAATTTTTTGGTTTGTTCTCCCGACTCTTTTAAATGCTATTGGAATTTTGTTTATCTTTGCAAATACCGGCTTGATATGGTATCCATTTACCTTAATAATCATCACAGATTTTCCTTGTAGGTCTTTCATCTTGATAGAAGGATAAATTCTCGGATCAGTATTTTGTTTTATTTCATTTGCTAATTTTTCTATAGTTTTTCCCCCAACATTTACACCAACTATTCTTTTGATTGTACCATCCTTATTTTCTTCAATACCAACAAAGATAGCCCCCCCATGCCTATTAGCAAATGCTGATATTGTTTCAATTATCTCCTTTATCACAGCTAATGATTTCTTGAATTCAATTTTTTCTGACTCTCTTAATTCAAGGAATTTTTCTGCGTCCATGCTATAACTTTTGGAAGAGTGGATATAAAAGATATTTTTCATGGAAGATACAAGTCTTTTTCTCAGAAAATAAAAATACTGACAAACTTTTCAACTTCCGCCTGCGGGGTGTCCCGTAGGGACGAAAATTAATTAATCTCTGTTCCCATGAAGCAGAAAAAACATGAGAAGAATTCTTCTTGACTAAGACTAAACTAATTCTTGCCAATCTGGTACAGGTATCCTACAGGCAATAGACCACCCCCAAGATTATACAAAAACTCAAACCTCAGCCCCCTACCTTTGATAGAAAATTCATATATTGATTTAAACCAATCTTGGTATACGCATCTCAACTCACCGACAGGAGTATCAAAGCCAAAGAAAACCCCACGCTCGTCCTGCCAAAATTTCAAAACACCTATCCCAGGCACTTCTCTTGTTTCCCCAGCTTTCAGGGCTGTTATATACTTGGCATCAAAAATCATTTGGTTTTTTATAAGGAAGAAAATGATTTAAGCCTATCTTTCCCTTCAATTTCCTGAATTTTTGGCAGCCTCAATCCTTCGCCTGCGGCGTGCCACGGAGCGGCAAGAATTAATTAATCCTTTGTTGTTTCGTTCAGGCGCCGTATTATTTGAGGCTTTCGGTCAATCTATTGCTATTCCGTTCATTTGTGCTGTTAGCTCCAATCCATGATAAAATCTTGTTAATTGTCTTTTAGCCCCAATATTGCCATGTCTTGCTCGTTTAACATCAGTATAAGGTGCAGAAGACCATCCGCGGCTTTCTGGTATTCTTTCTGTCACCCCTTTGAGCGCTCTGACTACTCTCCCATCATAAGGGCATCTGAACCTCATTATTCCGGTAGTTTTAGTGCCTGAAAACAGTACCCTATATTCACAGCTTGAGCCACAATTATGATCCATGCAAATAGGATATGATGGCATATGATTTACATTTTATTTGAAATTTAAATACTCTTCCAGTGCAGTAAAAATAACATCCCATACCTGTATGGCAAATCCAATCCAGATGGAAAAAAGGAATAATCCTTCGCCTGCGGCGTGCCACGGAGCGGCAAGAATTAATTTCTGACTATTTCCATGAGGCAGAAAACCCGCTATAACAGAAGAGAATTTAAGGTTAACCGCCAAAAAAGTAGGCATGAGTGACTTAAGTTCAATGTTTGGTGCAGACGGAAGAAATACAGTTGATTTATTCATTTCTTACCCTTTAGCTCTAGAATGCACGGGTTGTGAACATGTTAGAATGACTGGATCCAATTCACCCGAGGGATATTGTTCTCGCACCGACAGTTTAAGATGGTATTATTATAAAGGAATGGCTTCAAGAAAAACCCTAGAAACTTTCCCAAAAAAATACAGATGTGATGGCCATTCAGAAACTAGAGAAAGAATTACTCTTGGAAGAGTTATAACACCTGTTGAAGATTAAATCTACCTTTTAGATGGCTTGATTCTTAAGAACTTTTTAATTTCAATCTTCCGCCTGCGGCGTATCCCGTAGGGACGAAAAACAACAATATGCCTTCTGTAAGTAGATAGGGGCACTGATTTTTCTCCTGAGCTATTTGGTTCTGAACGAGGATTAAACATTGTTTTAACAAGAACAAAAGAACGCTTACTTCTTTCCCCAAACATAAAACCAGATATTATCAGGATCCTTATGGGCGTGCTCAGGAATTGGCTTGTTTGGTTGTGGCATACAATATTTTAGCAGTTGTGAATTAAGAGGATTGTGGTGGTTGAATTAGCAACTTCAAAAACAATATTTTCCAGAAATATTTTGGTACAAAAAATACCAATAAAATGGTAAAGTATTTATGAAAACGGAAAAAAATACCAAAAACGAGGTAAAAAAAAGAACAATCAGCTACGGAATCAAGTTGATTTAACCCCAGGTAATAACCACTTCCAAGTAATATGTTCATTCAGTAGAAGCGTTTTTTCCCTCTAGCCTACTAGCTTGTTATATATTATTTCTAAGATAAAGAATATTACAGGAAGCACTTGGGGATTAGGATGAAGGGAATTACAAATTTCGAGAAAATTTCTTCCGTGGCTATAACAATTGCCATGCTTTTAGTTGTCACGCTCCTGAAGCCCGCAACAGCCTTAAACCTTTCATTAATGACAGACAAGCCCTCTTACCTGATCGGCGAGATTGTTGAGTTGACAGTTGATGTTAATATAGAGAACGGCGAATCAATTCCATTCACGGATGCTTTAATCAAAGTCAGCGGCATTGATCCCCACAATTCCGGGTTAACAAGCACATGCCTGCTTTCAAACCTGAATCAAGGCCCTCATCCAGAATGCTCTTCCCAGGATTCAAACTTCCAATCAGTTACAATCACATACTTTAATGCTGCAAATGAATTTGGCAACAGGTCAGCAGAGTTTGAAGGCGAAGAGTATGCATGGGGATATGGGTACGGCTACAAGAACAACCCAACAGCCGCAAAAATCGTTGCCACAGTAGAGTGGAGGTTCCCAGTATCATGGGATGAAGGCAACTATAAGGCTGAAGTAGAGATCAGGTCAGAAAAAGACCTGCTCAACAATTACCCGACTTTTACTGGATCAACCCAGTTCTCGACAGAGCAGATTGAAAGCAAAGTCGCTTTCTTCTGCAAGGATTCAACCTGTTCTGACGGGATAGAGTCCGACCTTATAGCATGGCTGAGAAGCAACGGCTGGACAGTCGAAGCAAAAGCCTACGATGAATGGACTAACACTCAGCTTGATGATTATGCTTTAATGATGTGCTCCGATGAGGTTTTGGCATGCAAGCCCAAAGAAAACACACCAATGAACTTCCAGAACACACACAACAGCAAGCCTTTGGTTGAAGTGGCAGATGACAGATACTCATTCGGGGCATTCTATCTAGGCTACATTGACAGCGCCAATACTATTTTAGACAAGGAAAACCTTAACATAGTCCAGTCGCATCCATTGACAAACGGCTATTTCGGGGAAACCAATATCTTCCCAGAGAAGCAAAAGATGTCAGACATTCCTGAAAACAGGCTGCCGGATGAAATCATAAGCTTAGGCGAAGCAGGGAATACAGGAAGGTCAACCATGTTCATAGCCGAGGAAAATGGAACTACAGGACGATACTTATACTTAGGATGGTTCTACAAGGGGATGCCTTCTAACCTCACAGAAATTGGCAATACCTTATTGAAGAGGTCTATAAAATGGGCCCAATGCAGCAACCCTGAAACATGCAATGTAATCGGGGACACAACTCCGCCAGCGCCTTTCAACGGGAAGCCAACAGGGATAATAAAATACAGGACAACAGAGCTTTCACTCGAGACAAATGAAAACTCAGAATGCAGAGGCAGCGTTGACTTAGACAAGGACTACGAGAACATGACTTTTGAATTTACTGGGTCAGAGCTTTTGCATAAATATATAATAAATGAGCCTTTGAGCCTAGGCGAACACACAGTTTATGTGAGATGCGTTGACAGGTTTGGGAATAAGATGGCAAGCAGCTATCATTGGGCTTTCACTGTTCAATCCTCTGATGTCGACGGGATAGCATTCTTCTGCAAGGATTCAACCTGTTCTGACGGGATAGAGTCCGACCTTATAGCATGGCTGAGAAGCAACGGCTGGACAGTCGAAGCAAAAGCCTACGATGAATGGACTAACACTCAGCTTGATGATTATGCTTTAATGATGTGCTCCGATGAGGTTTTGGCATGCAAGCCCAAAGAAAACACACCAATGAACTTCCAGAACACACACAACAGCAAGCCTTTGGTTGAAGTGGCAGATGACAGATACTCATTCGGGGCATTCTATCTAGGCTACATTGACAGCGCCAATACTATTTTAGACAAGGAAAACCTTAACATAGTCCAGTCGCATCCATTGACAAACGGCTATTTCGGGGAAACCAATATCTTCCCAGAGAAGCAAAAGATGTCAGACATTCCTGAAAACAGGCTGCCGGATGAAATCATAAACTTAGGCGAGGCAGGAGCCACAGGAAGGTCAACCATGTTCATAGCCGAAGCTAATGGGACAGCAGGGCGATACTTATACTTGGGTTGGTTTTATAAAGGAATGCCTTCCGGCTTGACAAAAGATGGGCAAAATCTTTTTGCGAGATCGCTATATTGGGCTCAATGCGGGGATATTGAGGGCTGCTCCTAGGAAAAAACCCAGTTTAAGCGTTTTCTATCCTGAGGCTAATATCACTTGTTGTTAGTAACACGGTTTATCATCAGTCTACAGCAGAATATTTGTAAAACAGAAATAAAACTTAGATGAGGTATTAAATCTTTTTATTTTCCCTGAAAGTAATGTTAAATCTTAATAGAAGTCTAAATTAAGTACTAAATAAGAGATAATACTTAAATCTTTAATCTCCTAACTTATTTACAATTAAAATTGGAGGTTAAAAAAAATGAAAAAACTATTAGTAGGATTACTAGCAGTGCTTTTTGCAGTAGTACCAGCAATTGCAGATGAATTTCCACAGACAATTCCACCAGTCAATACTCCTCCGCAGGTCTATATGCTACACTCTGCGTACGATATCTGTGCAAACAATGACGGCGTAGGTGCCCAGCCAAATGGTTTTGATTTACAATTGGATGGATGCATAGGCCTTCCAGCAGAATGGAGATATGAGGAATATGCCTTCACAGGTGAAAACCTTAAATATGAAATTTTAGTCAGAGACTGTAACGGTGCTCAAGATGTTTCTTACGCCAAAATAACAGTCGATGGCTATGTTGAGGCTCTATGTACACAAATAGCAGAACCAACAGTTTCATTAGCAGGGCAAGTTCCAGCTTCATGTGGTGGAGTAGCTCCAGAAAATACATTTAGTACAACTTACGACAAGGTTTACAGCTGTGTATTGACAGTTGAGCCATCATGGTATGGTCCAAAGTCAGTAAACATACAAGCATACGATCAAACAAACACCGCAGCAACACAAGGAATAGCTCAATCTTGGTACTTTAACCCAGCAGTTATTATAGATGTAGATACCAACGACGGTGCTGACTATATCTGGTATGAATTGCCAGCAGGACAAACCGTTGTATTCCCAGGCCAAACAACAATGTCTGGAAACAAATTGGTAGTTACAAACTTGGCTGAGGGTGGAGTAGACTTGTGGGCTTTCATAGCAGCAACAGACTTAACAGATCCAGATCACTCTGGTGCTAGATGTCCAGTCAGCAATGTAATGGAAGCTGAAACAGCTTTAGATTACAGATGCAAGATTGGTTGAATTGCCAGCAGGACAAACCGTTGTATTCCCAGGCCAAACAACAATGTCTGGAAACAAATTGGTAGTTACAAACTTGGCTGAGGGGGGAGTAGACTTGTGGGCTTTCATAGCAGCAACAGACTTAACAGATCCAGATCACTCTGGTGCTAGATGTCCAGTCAGCAATGTAATGGAAGCTGAAACAGCTTTAGATTACAGATGCAAGATTGGTACATTCGAACAAGATACATGGACTGACATGTCAAATAAAGTTAACACAGCAGCATGTAGTGCAACATCTTGTTACGCTGCAAAACCATTGTTAGCAGGTGGTGTCTTAGATATGACACAAAGCATCATAGGCAACTTACAATCAGCAGAGTGTCAATTCCGATTGACAATCCCAACTGAATGTACAGGATCTTTTACACAAGGCAAATTGCAAGTAATCGTAAAGGCTGTATAAGCTTTAAAAAAAATTTTGCTTTCCTTTCTTTTTTTTATTTTTAAAAAAAATGGTGAAAAAATGAAAAAAACATTAGCAGTATTAGCGTTTTTGTTACTCGTTCAATCTGTTTTAGCGTGTACGACTCCTATTCTAAGGAACGAATTCAATGTTCCAATCAACTATTATGGCGGCGGCTACTTCATAGTCAACGGGACAAAATACCCATCTGAAATTAAAATGCTTGATTATAATTTAACTGTCCAGAATAATGGCAGTACGAAATTAACATTTACATTAACTCCGGTGAGCAGCCTCTCAAATTATATCTACGGAGGCACATATGAAATCGGCGCTCTCCAAACCAAAAATATAACCCTCCCAGTCTATATTGACGGGTCATCAAAAGAAGGCCAGATATATGTATCAGGATATTGCAGCGACAGCTTCTCAATTCCGGACGGCTACATGAATGTCAAGATATACGGAAGAGGCAACACTCCAGTCCAGTATTGCGGCAATAATGATTTGTCCTGCGGCGTTTACCCCAACTGCCAAGACATCAGAAATATGGACGGGTGCTACGAAGGCTTCTACAGGGATTATTACTGTGCTTCCAACTCAGTCCAATACTCGCAATCATGCATATCAACCTGCTGCATCCAGCATGCGGGAAGCGATGGGTACTGCAGCAATAATAATTGTATAGACCCAACATCAACATGCACAAACGAATGCTCTTTCACAGGGGATTCCTGCATCAATGGGAAGCTTTATTTCTGCCAACAACAGGCAGATGGCTGCAAAGACCTTGTGTTAAAGCAGGCATGCGAAGCCGGATGTTCAGGCGGAAAATGTGTTTCCAATTCTGATATTATTGGGAAGATCGCATTTTTATGCGGCGACAGTGCATGCCAAGACGGCATAGAGCCGCAAATAATTTCTTGGCTTAGGTCTAAAGGATGGTATGTTGAAAGCAAATCTTACGACCAGTGGACGACTTCCCAATTATCCCAATTCGATCTGATGGCATGCTCTGACGAGACTCTTGGATGCAAGCCAAGCACAAATTCGCCGGCATACATCGCACATAAGACCCTAAATAAAAATTTCATCGAGATCGCGGACTACAGAAGCGCGCAGGCAGCATTCAAATTCAACTATATCAGCAACCCCTACTCTACCCTGGCAACAAGCAGCAGCTTGTATGATACTAACGGGGATATAATAATGGAAGCATTCCAGAAAACAGTGAAAGTATTCCAAGAAAGTGAAAAAATAACTGTTAACCAGGATTTCTATTTATCATCAAATGTTATTGATGTGGCGGATGCAGGATCTGACAACGGCAAGTCTGCAATATTCAAGGTTGGCAAGTCTGGAAATCAAGGGAGATATGCTTATGTTGGATTATTCTATAAAGGGTCTCTGTCAGATTTGACTATGGACGGGGATCAAATCCTGAACAGGACATTTTTCTGGGTTTACTGCGGGGATCAATGCTTAGCCGACCCTAATAAAAACTTCCCGCCAGTTGCAGTCCTTGAAATAACACCCAATTCAATAGCTTATGTCAACCAAATCGTGAATTATGACGCTTCAAAGTCTTATGACCCTGAAGGGAAAGCTTTGACTTATTACTGGGATTTTGGGGACAACATCAATTCAGGCTGGATATCAAACCCGATAATTACACATACTTACAGTACCTCAGGAACATATACTGTGGAATTGAAAGTGAGCGACGGCGAGCTTCATTCAAAACCTGCAACAGCAGCCCTGAAAATAAAGCCAACCATTCAGAACGCAGTTGCATTTGTGTGCGCAGATGATTCATGCGATGATGATACTGAACAGGATTTAATCCTTTACTTGAGAAGCAGCGGCTTCTATGTGGCTGGAAAATCAGAAGGCAGTTGGACATTCAAAGACTTGGGTGATTATGATTTAATGGTCTGCTCTGATGCCTTATCAGGATGCAACATACACTCATGGTCTGCTGTTTATGACAAGCATGTTAATGACGGCATGGGTTTTTTGGAAATATCAGATTACAAGTATTTGAGGGCTGCGAATAGATTCGGCTATATTAACTGGTGGATTGGGTATGAGACTGCTTCAGACCAGATAAAAATCTTAAGCAATGATGACATAACAAAAGGCTACAGCGGGCTGGTAAAAATTTCAAATAAGAAGTCCCAATTATTCGGGCTTTTCCAGAAGAATATCAAATCTGGGTTAGATCTAGCAGATGTTGAAAACAAGGACGCATCAGCGATGTTCAAAGTTCTGCCAGCAGAAAACAGGGGAAGATACGCGTTCATCGGCTGGTTCTATAAGAGATCCACTTCAGACCTGACAGAAGCCGGAAAAACAATGCTTCTAAGGAATGTAAGATGGGTTGAGTGCGGGAAAGTTGATGGATGCATTCAGTGATAGATGGTTTTTTGACCAGATACTTAGTCTATCTAAAAAATACCCTTAATTTCGTATTCAACAATATTTATTAATTCACTGGGCAATTTTATATTATGAAGAAAGCCGACATTTGGGATATTGTTGCATATACTGCTATTGTTCTTGCTTTTATTTGGTTTATATTAAAAGCCATTGGCATAATAAAAACATCTTTATGGCTCGAGCTTCTGCCGCTCCCATTAGGTTTTGCTTTAATGGCAGCATTGTATGTTAAGGCAGACAAAACTTATGATTTAGTTGAGCCAGCTGAATATAGAAAAATAACATTAAAGCAGGCAATGAAAGAAATAGAAAAATACGCTGCTCATAAAAGAGAATCTTTTTGGATGGAAGATATAATTAAAGACCTTAGAATTGAGCCTAAAACAGTTCTTGACGCTGTGCAAAAACTTGAAAAAGAAAAGAAAATTAAGCCTTTTGGAAAGTGATTCAATTGGAAAAAATATACAAGTCTGGTATATTTTATGCGGAAAAAAATAATACTCTGTGCAGAAAACATTAAGGTCGAAAAGAAAAAGATCCAAAGGCATCAAGGCCATCGAGGTGAAATGGCTGTAGGCAATGATTCTGCTGAAGCATGGATTGACAGAGAATATACGTCTTCTAGGTCAGTCCCGCTGATTAGCAGCTGATTTCTTTTACCTTTCAAGAAAGTTCGCTTCGCTCACTAATTCCTGATATCTTTCTTTAATCTTGGTTTATCTGGAAAGAAGACTAACAAACCTTTCCCTTTTATTTTGCCATGCCATTCAATCACATCCACTTTCCCAATATCATACAGTTCATATCTCTTATCAACATTAGAGTCATCATCAAGGTAAATTTTAGACTTCCTGTATTCCTTACTTTTGGTTCTTGTCCTATGCAAAACGACCTTTCCCACCTTCAGAAGTTTGTCCTCAAAATGTTTAAATGTGAAAGTCATAATATATCACAGAATTTAGAGTTATTAAATTTGTGGCTACAATTTTTCATATAGTTGACTATTATATTACTGCTCAAAGTTTTTCTCATCATTTTTGAGTTCATGACAAAATTCCATGGGAAACGTAGCTATACTTTATACACTATAAAAAAAGCTATGAAATTCTATTCATAATATTTTGTTTTAATCAAGAGACAGCTCTTAATGGCAATTTTACATTGACATTTGACAAATTCTTAATAGGGATTTTTTTAGTCACATTTAGCATTTCTATGCCTAGCAACCCCCCTTTTTTATCTAAATCTATTATCGTATCTTCATCTATTTTCTTATTTTTAGCGAATTTACCTTCTTGAAATTTAATATATAATGCATCAGCCTTCAAATCCAAACTTATTTCCATTTTATTCACCCCAGTATACGGTCACAACCACAATTTCATTATTCTCTTCAGCGTATATAACACTGATTTTATCACTATTTATCTTTTTGATTGCTTGTTTTTTCCCATTTTTTACATCAATTGTTTTGTCTGGGTTATTTATAGCCTTTCTAACCCATTCCTTTTTAATAAATCTACAGCTTATTCTTTCTTCTGCATGGGTTGTGTATTTTATTTTCATTTATAATTTATTGATTTTTGAAAAATATATCTGTAGTCCTGATGGAAAATTCATAAAATTGTATGGCATTTTATTCAATGCTAACTCTATCCCAAAAGCATTCTTGAATTTCTGTATTCTTCTGAATTCATTTATCTGGCTCAAAACTTTTCGATTTTTGTGAAAATCAATTCAGGACGTCAATTATTTTAGCACAAAAGTTGGAATAAAAATTGATGAAATCAGAGAAAGAATGCAAAAGTATCAGGTCACAGAGGCTTTGTTAAAGAAAACCCTAGAAAAACCAAATATGGTAGTTGGCGGCTACGGAAATAGAAAAATATATCATAAGAAACTTGACGGCTATGTCTTGAGGGTAATAACCGAAGAAGAGAAAAGCATAAGAGTTGTGGTAACAGTATATATAGCAAGGAGTGGTAGATATGGAATATAAATACGATTTTCAAACTGATATTTTATTAATCACTTTAAGCAAAGACAAGCCAGATTTTGGGGAACAGGCGGGAAATATAATCACTCATTACAACAAGAAAGGCAAGCCGATAGAGATAGAGATAATGGATGCGAGCAAAACCAGCATTAAAATAATGGAAACAATCCTAGAAGCCAAGAGAAATGCGATTCCTCTTTAGTCTATCCCAAAAGCATTCTTGAATTTCTGTATTCTTCTGAATTCATTTATCTGGCTCAAGCCTTCCTTGGTTATTTCATAAAATATTCTCTTGTCGTCGCCGATCCTTCTAATAAAATCCTTCGATATCAGGAAGTCTAGATTCTCTTTCAACACCCCATGGGAAAGATTAGCGCCATACAATATATGGGTAGGCTTAACCTTGCCCCCTTTACTCTGGATTAAAAACATTATATCCATTATCACTTCAAGCCTAGACCTTCTCTTTACCACCATAATTCACCCGGATGAGCATAAGCAATAATGAAAGGAAGCCTAGTATCAGTATGCTATTTGCTAATACAAAGTTGATTACGCTGAATGATGCCAGAAGCAAAAGCAGATGGAACATTGCCAGTGAAAGGAAAGCAAACATCACAAGATAAGAGTCTAAATTCTTTTTCTTGAGGGAATTGATTATTGTTTGGATTAAAACCAGTGAAATAATCCCTACAGAAACAGAATGAAATTTCACAGAGCTGGCATACCAGAGCGGGACAAATATCACGAAGTTTTTCGATTTAAAGCCCTTCGGAATATACATGAGCAGAAACAAAAAGTAAGCGGCAGTAGACAGGAAATAGTAAGCCGAGAACCCGATGTAATTCACATAATTGATGCTGAGGCCGCCTTGATAATTGAATCCAAAATATATGTATAAACTAGGGAGAGCTAGCATAACAAAACCCAAACCCAGCAACAGAAAGCCAAACATCAGAAAAATAACCTTTTTTTTCGGATCAATTTTATAAGCCTTATATGAGAAAAGCACAGCCAGAAAACAAATCACTGATGACAGTAAATAAATAACAGAAGTTATCCCATAAAACCAAAGCGGAATTCTTGCATCTATCATTTGCATTCACAACAATTTTATTTTCAGCAGTGATATTTAATCTGGATTTCAAATCTAGATTCCCTTTTCACAAAGAAGATATTATATGCAAACCTATTAAATGTTAACGGATGAGGGAAGGAAAGCTAGGCGATTAAAAGCCTCCAATCAAAACAAGTTTCGATGACGAAAACGAGAAACTTTTTGATTTTTTTTGTGCAATTCAGCATGATGTAGAAAAAAATTATATCCCCGATAGAGAAAAAGCCATTGTAAATTTAAATGTTTAACTATCAAAAAGTAATAAATTAAGTGATCAGATGAAGAAAATTATCTTTGCATTAGCAATTCTCGTTTTAAGTTTTCAAATAGTAAATGCATGCTCTAACCCAATTCTATACAATGAATTTGACGTTCCAATATCATCATATGGGTCTGGATACCTGACTATTGATGGAGATGACTATCCATCAGGCTCAACAAAAATCAATTATGATCTGCAGGTAAAGAACACAAATAATCAACCCTTGTCATTCAACCTGACACCAGATGCTTCCCTAGCAAGTTATGTTGATCAATTAACTGTTGAGTTGAACCCATCAGAAACTAAGAGCGTCAGGTTAAGCGTTTATATAACATCTACAAAACAAGGCACCCTGATGATAACAGGCCAATGCCAAGACGGCATGCCAATGCCTGAGGGGGCATTAGGAGTTAAAATATACGCTGCAGGCGACAATACAGGAGGGCAGACAGGATCCTGCAAAGGCAATGTTCTTTCATGCGGGATTTACCCGGACTGCCAAGACCTGACAAGCATGAATGGATGTTATGACGGCTACTACAGGAATTATTTCTGCACTGCTAACACTGTCCAATACTCTCAGTCATGCACATCAACCTGTTGCAAAAATCTTTTAGGGCCAAATGGCTATTGCTCTGGCACTGTTTGCAGGACATCCGGAAACAATCCGCCAGTTATTGATTATTACATTCCAACCAATCTTAATCCAACTGTCCAAGAGAACGGAAAAATAGAATTCAACCAAACAAGCTCTGATCCAGAGGGAGATACATTATCATACAAATGGCTATTGAATGGGACAGAAAAATCCACATCCCAGAATTGGACATACGTTCCTGGCTCGGATTCAAAAGGAGTTTACAATGTTACCTTTTCAGTAACCGATGGCACATATTCAGTTTCAAAGGAATGGAAATTAACAGTCCAGCAGCAAACAGCTGCAGATAATGGCCAATCATGCGCTCAAAACAGTGAATGCCAATCCGGTTATTGCGTTCATAGTGTTTGCAGATCATCCAGCACTTACTGCGGCGACAACTATTGCGACTCGGGGGAAGGCTGCAGCTCCTGCTCAAATGATTGCGGGCAATGCAGTTCAGGTAGTGGGTCAAGCGGTGGCGGATCAGGAAGTTCAGGAGGCTCAGGCGGCGGATCATTCGGAGGCTCAGGAGGTTCATCATCAAAGTCAACAGGCTTTTACGGCTTCCCGGCATTTGTCCAGGCAGAATCTGGCAATGAAACTAGTATTGAAGGGAATTTTTACAGCAAATACATAAGCGACCAAACAAATGTTGAATTTAAGATATTAGGAATAGACAACAATTGGGTTAAAGTCACGCCGTCATCCCTTGATAAAATAAGCTATGACGAGGAAGTTGCGATTAAAATCACATTCAATGTCCCTCAAGGAATAAAATCAGATGATTATCCATTCAAGATCTCAACAAAAATCGGATCAATAAACTATGATAAAACAATCACCCTTGTTGTAAAGGCAGCTCAAACACCAGCCACAATCCCAACAACAACTACATTAGAAAATCAAACAAACCTCGAAGGGCAGCCAGAAGGCAAATCACCAGCAACAGGTCTGTTTGCAGGGGCGGTTAACTTTGCGAAAGGCTTCTGGTATGTAGCCTTAATTCCGATTGTTATTGTAGCAGGATGGAAGTTCTCTGGGATATCATTTGTAAGGCAAAATGGAAATTACATTGAAACAGAAGATATTCCTTTAGACAACTCTGAAGAAATCGAAAGATATGTAGAAGTCAAGCAGCCTGAGCAAAAAATTGAGCAGCCAAAACCTGAAAAGAAAAAAGACCAGGCATTAGAAAAAGCAAAGCTGAAAGTGGCTGAAGAGATGAGAAAAAAAGCAATGAGCATGGATAAGAGATAATAATGAATTGGAGGTAATAGAATGAACGGAAATGACTTTTCAAATATTTTAGAAACTATTTATCGAGAATTTGAAAGAAAGCTTTCAGCAGGAGAACAAGAAATAACCGCAATTTTTTCTCAATCAATTCTTGGTTTATCCAGAACAATGATTGAATCATATTTAGAGGGAAGAGGCTATAGATTCGAAAGCTGTACATTAGCCGGTTTAACTGGTGGGGGCACATGCAGTTTTCATGGTGCGGCTTACTTATCTTAAATGAATTATTTTTTTCTAATTCTTTTAAAAAAATTTGTAATCAGGTAGTAAATTCTTTTATTTTTCCCAATAAAGCTCTATTTATATTCATTTTCTATTTAAAGGCAAAATAATTGAGATAGACTTAAATCATTATTTCTATAAAGTTCTATCAGGTTTAAATCAAAAATTGTGATAGATATGGATAATAAACTGCAAATTTTTCTAGCATTTTCTATTATTATTTCTCTGCTTTTAATCGGCTCAGCTAACAGCTTTATTGTCTATCTAAGGCCTCCGAAAATGATCATTTACATGAATGTGACCCCAGGCGAGTATTCATTCGGGGAAGGTGTTGCTGAAGTTAAAAACATGAACAATGAGACGGTGGGCGTTGAATTTCTGCCTCAAGGCAACCTAACAGGCAATGTTATTTTTGACGGCAATTCTTCATTCGATTTGAGCCCGCAGGAAGGGAGAAATGTTACATTTAAAGTCAGGCTCAATCAGTCAGGAGTCTATGATGAGATCATGCTTGTAAAATATTCATCATGGAATAATGAGCCGGTTAATCTTCAGTTGGACATGAGAATAATAGCAAGCAAAATTGAAGCTGAAGGAGAAAACACTATTTTGAAATATATCATAATTGGTTTTATATGTTTTACCACAGTTATTATAGTATTATTTATTTTAAAAAGGGGGGGCAAAAAATGAGCAGCTTGAAATATTTATTAGGCAGTATTTTTCTGCTGTTATTAGTTGGAAATATTGTTTTTGCAGGCAATGTCGCTCTTGTGGTTAAAGATGCCACAAAACTATCGACTGTTCACGAGACAAGGGTTAAAGCAGCATTAGAAGAAATGGGATTTACAGTCAATTTAATAGATAAGAATTCAGCCAATGTTGACTACTCTGATTATGATTTAATAGTTATTGCAGGCAGGCCTGGAAATGTAAACATTAATGAACATCTTGATGATTTTGCTTCACAAATACCGGTGAATGATTACCCTACCCTTGTAATAGGCACTTACTTCTTGGATGATTATGGATGGGTTCAGCCTGGGTCAATGAGCACTGCAACTTCAACGCAGATTCAAAGGATTAAAATTGTTAATAGCACAAACCCAATAACTTCTGGATATAGTTTAGGGGAAATAGTTACAGTTCATATAATAGAAGATAAGTCAATTTTTGATGTTGAAAAAATAAAAAGCAAATTCATACAACTGGCTTCGTTGACAAGCACTGATAGAGTGACTGTTATTGGTGTTTTAGAGCCTGATACAGAGCTTTACTTAGGAAAAGCCACAAAAGCGAGAGCAGTTTTCTTTGGGATAACCAATCCATTATACTGGTCGGATGATGCTAAAAGCCTATTCAAAAACTCAGTACTGTGGGTTCTTGCAGATGGGGATGAAGACGGAATATTAGATTCTAAAGACAACTGCAGGTCTGTCAGCAACCCTGACCAGCTTGACAGCGACGGGGATGGAATAGGGAATGCATGCGACTTGTGCCCGCAAGAAAATGCTATAGGCTACGATAAGAATAAAGACGGCTGCATTGATGACAGCGACGGGGACGGCGTTAAAGACAATGCTGATAACTGCCCTACAATCCAAAATCCGGACCAATTAGATTCCAATAAAGACGGAATAGGCGACAGATGCAATATACTTCCAGGCGGGTTTGTTTATCTGGATGTTGACGGGGATAGCGTAAATGAATCAGCTGCAAATCAAAACAACATAACAGAAGACGGCTATGAAGTCTACAATGACCCGAATGGAAATACAAAAGCCAAAAGCATGGATGGGGACAATGACGGGTTCACAGATTATTTGATTGATATAGGGACAGTTGTTTACAGCAAATACTGGGACCCTGATGATAATATTTTAACAAATGTGGTCAAGCTGAAGGATGAATATTTCATTGATGTTAATGGGGACGGGAAGGCAGACAAGGTTTTGAACACTACCTCCCAGCAAACCTATGGGATAGTTGAAAGGGATGTTGACGGGGACGGGTATCTGGAGAAGGCTTTGGACAAAAATAATGACGGCTCATTCGATGCTTATGTTGATAATGACGGCTCAACCACTCTTTTATCGATTTTAGATGGGGACAGTGATGGGAAAAATGACTTTATAATTGGAAAAGAAAAGCCAGAAAAATACTGGGATCCTGACAATAATGTTTTAACAACTATCCTTGAAAAGGACGTTAATAATGATGGTTTAGATGAGTATCTAGTGGATATAAATAATGATGGAATTTATGAGAAGATTTACAGCAAAAACACACTTTATAACCTTCCAGACCTTTCAGTAGAATCATTTTCTGTCAGCCCGAGATCGCTTACAGAAGGCGGGAGCGTTCATGCTTCAGCAACTATCAAGAACATCGGAGGCTATAATGCAACCAACTTTACTATTTCATTTACTGGCGGCACTCAACTCTTGAGCTTGGCTCCAGGTGAATCTTTTAACATAAGTTTCTCTCGTGGAAATATGCCTGTGGGCACTAATTCAGTTAGTATAACTTTGGATGTAAATAATGTGATTGCAGAATCAAATGAAACCAACAACTATGAGTCAGGAAATGTAGAAGTGACTGCTGTTCCGTATGTAAGTCATGGAGGCGGCGGGTCTTCAGAAAAAAGAATTGCAGAACTGACATGGTTCCCCAAACAAGTGGTTGTTAAGCAAGGCGAATCTGTTCAGGTATCAGGAAAATTCATGAGCAATCTAACTCAAACAATTTCAAATATGACTTTTTCACTTGCAGGAGATGGCTTCAACCAGTCATGGGCAAAAATCAGCCCAGATCAGATTGAAGAAGTAAAGATGGATAATGCTGAAACCGTGAAAATAACCTTTAACATACCAGAAGACGCTGAAATATACACCTATCCATTGACATTGAAAGCAGTCTCCAACAGGAACGGGATAATGCGCATTTACGAGATTGAAATAAGCCTGCTTATACAGGAGAAGGGAGTTGAATCAACCACAACCACAACAACTATTCCAGAAGAGTCAGAGATCAGCGGGAAATCACCATTAACCGGGACTTTAACATTTGTAAAGGCAAATATGCTTTCAATAATAATTGGTGCTGCATTTGCGCTAATTATTATAGCCCTGATAGCCTTCAGAAATAAAATTCCGAAAGTGGAATTCAAAACCGCAAAGCCAACCCAAAAATATTCCTATGAAAAAGGCTGGAAGCAGAAGTAATTCCTCTCCTTGGTTGCATAAATTAATGTTTTCAGTGTTAAGAATATTGTACGTGTTTAGCTACTTTTCCAACGGAGGTCATTTTGACCTCCTTTTCCAAGATTTTCCAAATTTTTGCTAAAAAGAAGGCAAGATTGAGCTCATTTTTATCGAGCTAAACACATACAGAATATTCAATAGAACATGATAGAAAAATTTCAACGAATGCTTAAATCCTTTTCTACTATAAGCATAAAAAGCTTATTCACTAAAAAGTAATTAATTAAAAGGTTTTTGGTGCAATATTATATGAAAGAAAAAACTATTCAAGATATTTTTGACGTGAGCCAGACATTTGCTTCCGGAAAAAGATTATTGCTTCTGTTCATTTTGCACGATGAGCCTATGGGATATACCATGATAACGAAATATTTTGAGAGGGTGGGAGTCCCTATTGGCAGCAGCGAAGTTTACAAGCATTTAAAACAGCTCCTGGACGGAGGCTTTATAACAAAGAAAGGCAATTCCTATTTATTGACGCTCAGAGGATTAAAGGCAGTTGAATCCACATTAGAGATAGTAGACACCCCTCCCACAATTCCGGAATTAAGGCTGTCATTTGAAGGAAGACAAAAAGCTAGATAAATTCATAAATTAAGAATTTAGAGAGTGGGAAAATGGCTGAAAAAAAGTGGTCGGATTATTGGGGAAAGTATAAATCACCTTCTTCTCAAAAAAAATCCTTTAAACCAAAAACAAGTCAAGTTAAAACCGAAAAGCCAGCAACAAAAATTCCAGCCACTAAAACGCCAAACAATTATCCTCAGCCTAAAACGCCAAACCTTTACAAGCAGGAATCATCCTCTAGTGTAAATCTAAAATCTATATTCATGGTTATACTTGCGCTCGGGATCATAAGCCTTGGATTCTGGCAATTTCAAACATCTAAATCTCTTCAGGTTCTAGAGGGCAATAAGACTGAACTTGAATGCCAGCTCGGAAACTGTACGGAGCAGCTGGGATCTATAAACGCCAGCTTAAGTTCATGCGCTTCCAGCCTTGGAATATGCAATAATGATCTTGACAGGAAAGTCAGCAGCTTGAACAGCTGTGAGAATGAGAAAGGAGGCATAAACAGTGATTATAAGGTATGCAAGGACGACCTGTTAGAATACAAGAGAAATTATGAAGATGCCAAGGATAGCTATGATGACTGCAGGAGCTCTTTAACCAAGAAAAGCGACGAGTTGAACAGCTGGAGCAGCAATTACGACAGTTTGAAAAGCAATTATAAGGGATTGTGCGATGCTGATTGCGGCCAAGCCTGCACTTTCAGCGACAGCAGCCAAAAATATACCTGCCCTGCATCCGGGACTACAACTACAACCCAGCCGGCGTCAACCACTACTACAATAACAACAACATCTACTACCACAACAACAGCTTAATTTCTATTTTTCCAATTATTGTTTATGCAGGAAATCTATTTTTTAGCAATGATTTTTCTTTCTCTTTGCCTCTATTATATGCTGAAGAACAGGCTTGCCATCTTCTTCCCTAGTTTTCCCGGGATGGTTAGGATTATTGGAAGGCTTGCTGATATTCAAAAGAGTGATTTAGTCTATGATCTAGGCTCTGGCGACGGCAGGGTTTTGGAAGTTTTCGCCAAGAAAGGAGTTGAATGTATAGGAATAGAGCAGAACGGCTTGTTAATCAAAGCTGCTAAGAAGAGGCTGAAGAAGTATAAGAATGTCAGGCTGATTCATGGAAATATTTTTGATCAGAGCCTATCAAAAGCTGATGTGATTATCGCTTACCTATCAAGGTATGCTACTCGGGATCTGCAAAAGAAAATAAAGAAGGAATGCAGGAAAGGGACGAGGATTATTCTAGTCTCCTATAGGTTTGATGGTTGGGAGCCTGTTAGGATGAAGAAATGGTTTTGGTTGGGGGTTAGGCTGTATGTAAAATAATAAAAGCCAGAATTTCAATAGTCTATCAGGGTGATATATTTGGCAAAAAATAACGATAGTAAAACATTTTTTGGAATCCTCATAGGAATTTTTGGCATATTCTTGCTTTGGACATCATATTCCACTTTCTTGCAAACAGGGGTTTTAGATTTTCTTTCTATAATAATACCTTTTATAGCTGGTTTGTTTGCGTTGTATGGTGCATATAAGTTCATTAACAAGTGAGGCTATGGGCAAATCCAATAAATGGGAAATCAAGAAGAATAGATTAGATATGGATTATCAACATAAACTCCAAGATTATCAGATTATTTCTGGAGCTCTATATGCATTGCCATTAACCATTTTAGGCATTTTTCTTTCTCAGGGGTTTTCCACTAAAAATTTTCTTATCGGCTCTATGATATCTTTAGTTATATTCTTTATACTCTCAGAAAAGAAAGAAGAAATAGAAAATGGGCTTAAGTCCATTAAAGGTAAGGTCGCAAGACTTACTATTTAGGCTGTTCTTTTCCATTCTTTCCCCAGCTCTCCTTGCTTTTGCATTTGTGATCTATGCACATGCTATAAGGCTTCTTTCCTTTCACTTTAACCATGATCATCGGCAGCCCGCATTCAGGGCACTTCTTATTCAAGACATTTATGTTCCCGAACTGAGGCAATGGGTAGCTGCAGTCGCACTTAGGGAAGTTCTCGCAGCCAATAAAACGCTTGCCTGTTCTCTTAGAACGGATTATTTTCAGGTTCCCATCGCATTTGGGGCATTTGCCGATTTGCTTCTCGTCTCTCTTGAACGAGACATAAGCTTTTGAAAGCTTCTCGCCTATTTTATCCTCATTCTTCCTGAAATCTTTTAGTATTTCTACAAGCAGCTGCTTAGCTTCTTTAACTACTTCTCCCCTTTCTTTTCTCTTTTCGCTTACATCTTCCAGCTCTTCTTCAAACTTCCTGGTCAATTCCTCGCTGACAATCTTAGGGCAGTTCTCGGCAAGAACCTCGGCAACCTGTTCCCCGAATGGTGTGACACTAATAGTCTTCTCTTTAATATACCCTCGGTCATATAGTGTTTGGATTATGTTTGCCCTAGTGCTCTTCGTTCCTAAACCAAGCCTCTCCATCTCCTTGACAATCGAACCCTGGTTGTATCGGTTAGGAGGCTGAGTCTCTTTGTCTAACATAAGCAGATCCTTGACTTTAACTGTTTGCCCCTTCGCCAGCTCTGGCAATATTTGCTCCTCAAATTTGGCGTATTTTCCGTAGAATTCAATCCACCCAGGAGCGATAGTACGCTTGCCAGTGAGCAGGAAGTTGTTTTCATTCACGTCTAAAGTCACTTTCATCGCTTCCCTGACAGCGTCTGGCCCGAACACAGATAAAAACCTTCGGACGATCAGGTCATACAGCTTTTTTTGCTGATCTGTTAAAGATCCAGAGAACTCGCCTGTTGGAAAGATTGACGGATGCGCAGGGTCGGTTTTCTTCCCTTCTGTTGGTTTTAATGCCTTTTGTTTCAATAGTTTTCCGCAGCTCTCCTTATATAGGGAATTTTTTTCTAGCTTCTGGATAATATTTTTATACCCGATTTTTTCAGGGATCTTTTGGCTGCTTGTCCTGGGATAAGATATTAATCCTGCATTATACAATGCTTCTGCAATTGACATTGTTTGAGTAGGCGAGAACTTAAAATGCGTGTAAGCGATTGTCTGGAGTGTTGTTGTGTCTAGAGGGAAAGGCGGCATCTGCTTGTACTCTTTTTTTTCGATATTCTTTACTGTTGCATCCTTTCCTTTGCATTGATCAAATATCTTTTGTGCTTTTGGCTTTTTCCATATTCTGTCTTCCTCATGGTTTGCGGATATCTCTTGATTGTTGATCAAGCACTGCAATTCCAATTGCCAGAATGGCTTTGGGATAAATTTTCTTATGCCGATTTCCCTTTGAGCGAGCATATACAATGTAGGGCTTTGCACACGGCCAGAAGAAACTAATACAAAACCGCTTTTCATATGCTCTTTCATCGCAAGCGTTAATGCCCTGGTAGTGTTAATTCCCCAGTAGAAATCTAGGAAATGCCTTGTTAATCCAGCTTCTGCCTGGCCTAATTCAATATGGGGAAGAATATTATCATATGACTCTTCAAGATCGCCTTTTGTCAGAGTAGAGAATTTCATCCTCTTGGCATCTTTTTGCTTGCAAATAAACCTGAGTATATTGTAGCCTATGACTTCGCCTTCAGTGTCAAAATCTGTTGCAACAATAAAATCTTCAGCATCGCCAGCCAGTTTTTTTATGTTGTTCAGGTATTTTTTTGTGTATTCTGATCCTTTGTTTGTGTAAGTAGGAACCCATTCTACTTCAAAATCTGGATATTCCCACCCATTTTTTTTGATGCTATTTAAGGCGAATAAATGCCCTACAGCCGGAACGCAGATATGTTTTCTTCCCTTCCTTTCAAATTCAAGCCAGTAAGATCCTTGAGATCCGACTTTCTTGACTTCGCCTTCTGCCAATGCTTCGGCTATTCTTACTGCTGCGTTTGGCTTCTCAGTTATTATTAATGTAAACTTAGGCATCATTCAAAACTGGTTTAGAAAGTTTATAAAGGTTATTGAAGTTGATCTTCTGAAAGCCTTGCCGTATGCGCTGATTCTATTCTATTATAACAGGCCTGGTTATATAATCCTCTTCAACCTTTTTTATCTCCTTGTCCAGAGAATTAACCTTATTATGGAAGTTATTCACCCTATTTTCCAATTCCCTCAGCATCTGGGGCATTTTTTCCTTTATTTCGTCATTAACGCTTCTGGTGTCTTCGATAATTGACTTTAAAGACGATAATTCGCCTATAACTTCCTCTTGAATTTTTTCCTGGTTTTCCATTTTATCAAATCTTTCTTGAATCAATCCCCTGAACTCTTTCATGCTTACATTAACGAGGGCTATTGTTTTTTCAAGCTCGTCCACCCTCCTTTCCAGCCAGTCAACCCTTTCCCTGATATCAATAGAATTAAATCTGCCTGCTTCAGTCTTTATTTTCGGCTTTTCTTCTACGACCTCGATTTCACAGAACCCGGACGGTTTAGTAAGATCATAATAATTCTTTTCCAACTCTTCCATATTTTCTTCCAAATAAAACACCTGTAATAATTATTGTTTTTCTTTATTTAATTTATTAGGTGTCTGAAATCTAATATCTTTCTTCATCCATAGATACCAAACGCCAACTATCATCAATATCACAGCTTCCTGCCATATAATATTGTGAAATAATTCCAGATAATGCCCCCCAAGCTTTAACCCTATAATAATTGCTGTCAATACTCTGAATATATTGAACAAAAATAATGCAGGAACCCATTTAATTAGGAACTTTAATTTATTCTTTAGAATGCCTGGCGATGCCAATACCAAAGCAAACAGCGAATAAATACTTTTCCACCCGACACAATCCCTGGAAATGTCAACAGCCAAATCCTTAACATAGATAAAAATCCCAGACACATCTGGGGAATAGCCAAGCATTTTGAGCATAAATCCAATAAAGCCGGCAAACCATTCCTGAAAAGAATAAAAATTAACATCAAAATAAATCACAGCATAAAATGGAATGAGCAGTAGATTAAACTTGAGCAAGAAAAAAAGTATTTCCCTTATAATCTCCTTTTTTTGTATTCGTTTACCCATTGAATAAATCCTGACTTTCTAGCTTTTTTAAGCTTTTCATCAAACTCTTCTTTCCTAACAGCAGTTATATCATCAATTTCCTCTTTTTTAATCTCTTCATCGCTGATTATAGGAAAATCAACATTCCTGTAGACTTCTTCATCTAGGTTATTAGGAACTATCAGCGCCTGAATCTTATAATCATTCAGCAGATGAATATTCATAAAACTTTTTGTTGATAGAACCCTGCCTTCAATATCCAGCATTTGATTCAATGTCGCCAACTCTTCAGGCTTAATTACACTCAATTCTATAATAGGGATGTAGCCTTTATTTTCAAGTTTTCTGAAAGCTTTCATTTTTTCCATGGCGATTTTCTGCATTTCGATCTTATTTTCTATCTTATAGATATGCTTATTCATCTCCGCTGTTCTCTCATCATTGAAATTTTCCGACTTGATTTTCCTCTCTTTGAATTTTTCATCAGTTTTTTCCAATTTTTTATTCAGCGTCTCATTGTATTTTTTCAGGATTTGAATATCGTTCTCCTGCCTGTTTATTATATCCCTCATTTTTTCTATATCTTTTGACGAGATTGCATTTATTTTTGAATCTTTCCTTTCAACATAATCTTCTTTTCTTTCCCTGACCTTATTCAAAATCAAATTTATCCCCTCGCTTATATTTTCAGCCTCCCCTTCTATCAATGCTTTAAGGATTTTTCCATAGAACTCGCTGAGTCCAAGGTAAGAAACAGTCTTATCAGTTTTCATGAATAGTTTTGAATAGCTCTGGTACGCCTTTAAAGCTGAGGCAAGTGCGTCTCTTTGATGGTCATTCTTGACAAAATCAAGGTAATCCTTAACTATGTTATACTTTTCAAGGTTTGAAAGATTTTCAGGAGGTTCGTATGTTTTACAGTTTAGGGAGCTCGCAAGCTTTTCAACGGATTTTGGGAGCGGAGACCTGTCGCTGGCAACTATAATAGGCATTCCTTTTTTTATTATTGATTCAAACAACTCCTTTTTCTTGAATTCTTTCTTGCTTTTCAAGTAGAGGATATTCTTGCTTGTATCTATTATCGCTAAAGCAGCAGTAGTGCCTGGATCATATCCAATTATAATCGGCTTCATTCATCATACCTTTCATTCAACAATTTATGGAGCTTATTTGCAAGGGTTTTTCCGATCCCGTCTATTTTTGTGAGTTCTTCTTCTGTCGCTTCGCTAAAATCCTTGACAGTTTTAAATTTTTCTAAAATCCTTTTGGAAATCTTGCTTGAAACCCCAGGGAACCCTGAAATAATATGCTCTTGTAATTTTTTTATGTCTTTCGGTTTCTTTTTTCCCTTTATGCCTATAGGCCTCTGCGATTCGATTTGTTCCTTTTTTGCAAGCCAGTATATTGTTTTCGCCGTGTCTTCTTCGTCTTTAGTTGTTATGACAGATATGCCGTAATCAAGAATAAGGGAAGATAATGCAGCTTTTATTGCATCCTCATTCATGGACTCCCTGAAGTAGTTTCCTTCTATTATCAATATGGGTTTGGTGAAATTATCTATCAGCTCTTCTGCCTGCCTGAACAGCCTGCCATCGATTATTGAATTGATGAAATCCTCGCTAGTCTTTCTTTCCACGCAAACCCTGTCCGAGCATAAATAATCCCCTACCTTGAGGCTCAAATCTTTAACATTCCCTCCCATATTTTTCATAAGGCTTTTGATGTTGCTACCTTCTTCCCTGAAGTCCGCAAATATTACTACTTGGTTAGTTGGCTTTAGTATTTGTTGGATCATTTTCTCACGAAATCCGTTATTGTCTTTTTTTGCTTATAATCCCCTTCTTTCAACCCTTTTAATATTCTATTCATTCTCTTCTCTTTGTTGTAAGCAGACCAGTAATACCATTCGTCCCTGGTATTTTTTGTTATAAGGAATATTACTCTCCCAGCTTCAGTCCTTCCTGTCCTTCCCCTTCTTTGGATTGTTCTGATCTCGCTCGCCACAGGCTCATAGAAGATGACTATATCTACTGCGGGTATTGATAACCCTTCTTCCGCGACACTCGTCGCAACTAAAACATTGAAAAGATTGAGTTCAAACTCGTTTATTATCTCGATTTGGCCTTTCTGCGACAGCCCCTTCCCAGACTTTTTTGCCTGCCCGTAGAATTCCCTGGCTTCTATTCCATTTTTTTCAAGGCTTTTGGCTATTTTTTCTACGCTATCCCGATAGTTTGCAAAAACAATTATTTTGGCGTTTGGCTTTTTCTTTACTTCGTTGTTTACAATCTTTAGCAGCTCTTCTAGTTTGGGGTGTTCTACTCTTTTCTCATTTAATTTTTCCGTCAGCTCAATCGCTTTTTTTATTCTATAATCTTCAAGAAGCCTTCTTGTTGCGGAGGATTGTTTGTCTTTTGTGAGTTTTGTCAAGTATTGTGTGAGCACTGACACGCCTTGAGTCTCTATCAATTCAATCGCATGCCCAACTTTTATCGCTTGTGCGCATGATATAATCGCTTTTAGCGCCTGCCAGTCTTTGTTCTGGTTATATATTCTTCCCAATTCCAGCTGTGCTACAAGCAGCTCTTTTTTTGAGATTTTCGTGGAAGGGATCACTTTTGCCCTGATCAGATCATAGATTTTTTGGTTGTAAATTTTTTCTAGGGTTTCTTTTATTTCTCTGAATTCTTTTGGCAACTCAACAAACACCTTTTCTACTTTTGTTTCTTGCACATATGGTGAGACATCAGCATCCTTTTCTGTTCGTATTTCGACTGCTTCTGCATGCAGATTCTTCTTAACTTCTTCTATCTTGTCTTCGATTCCACCAGGAGATGCAGTTAATCCAAGGACTAATGGGTCAGAGTTTGTTTTAACATACTCATCAACTATGCTGGTGTAAGCGTAATTCTTCATGGATCTATGGCATTCATCCACAACAAGGAGTTTTACATCTTTTAAGTCCAGGATTTTATTTTCTACATCATTTTTAATCAGTTGAGGTGTTGCAAAGAATATTTTCCCGTTTTGATAAAGTATCTTTCTGTCATTTGCATGGATCTTTCCGGTTAATGAGATGAAATCTTCATCTTTTCCGATCAGGTATTTTTTAAAGACTTTCATATGCTGATTAACAAGAGGCCTAGTAGGTGCGAGCATCAGAATTTTGCTTTCTGGAAATTTCTCCAGCCTGTAAGCGGCGACAAGAATCGAAACATGGGTTTTTCCTAGTCCAGTTGGGAGGATGCATATCGTATTCTTCTTGATGGCTGTGCTTGCTATTAATTCCTGATAAAGTCTTGGCTTAAACTCTGGATCAAGAAGCTTTAGTTTCATGAATAGGATTGGGTTTTGAAAGATTTTAGGTTTAGTAGGATAATTTACTCTGTAAATCTAAATGTGGAGAGGCTTGCTTCAAAATTCTTAAGATTAGTTTGATAATAACTTTCCATAGCTGAATAAACTACTAAATAGACAGAATCCTCTTTTAGGATCATTATCTGTTTAAATATAACTGGTTCTACTTGGCCACTCATCGAAAATTCCAAGTAATAAGCTTCATGTCCATCTATATAAAACGAGCCCTCGTCTATCAAGTTGTAATTCCTTGAAGAAAATATTCGATAATGGTCTTGTTTTATAATTTCTATAAAAATATCAAAAGATTGGTTTTCTGGCAGGGAGGATATTTGAATATTAACAACTCTAGTGTAAAGACCATCCTTTTTTGGACCTAAAAACGAAACAATTGATCTATACCCATTGCCCAGGTCAAAGTCCTCTTTAACATCTAAATTCATTTTGTTCTCGATAGAAAACCCATATAAAGTATTCTTATACAAATTAGGTGACTCTTCAGTACAACCACTTAGAAACAGTATTCCAAATAGCAAAATTATCAGAATACCCCGTTCAAGTTTCATATTAAGAATATCTCTCTTATCTTTAAATATATTAATTTAGATGTCCAACCCCTGATCTTAAAATTCCTTGTTGAATTTTCCTTTAATATTTTAACTTTCCCAGAAGTTGCCCTTAAGCAGTTTTTCCCACCTTTCATTTATCTTTTGTTGTATCAGCATTACATTTTTTTTCTCGAGATGCCTAAATCTGACTTGGGTTTTTAAATATTCTTCAACCGGCTTAAGCTTTCCAGGGTTCATGTTAAGCATAAATTTCCCATTTTCCATCTCATACAGCGGCCAGAATCCAGTTTGCACAGCCAGCTTGCCAGTATTAATCGTATCATGAGTTTCATATCCCCATCCTGGCTGGCATGGAGAAAGCAGATGAATGAATTTAGGGCCTTTAATTTTTGACGCTTTCTGAAGCTTTCTTATAAAATCAAGCGGATAACCCACAGCTGCAGTAGCTACATAAGGGATGCCATGTGCAGCAATAATCTTTGCCAATGGCTTTGTCTGTTTAGGATTTCCGACATGACTGTTTTTTCCAGTAGGGGTTGTAGTGGTGTATGCCCCGTAAGGCGTCTCAGAAGACCTTTGGACTCCAGTGTTGCCGAAGCTTTGATTATCGTAGCAAACATAGATAAAATCATCCCCTCTGTCCAACGCCCCAGACAAGGATTGGAATCCAATATCCGCAGTAGCCCCGTCCCCTGCATAAACAACAACATTAACATTTTTTTGGCCTTTCATTTCCAAAGCATGAGAAATGCCAGAAGCAACCGCCCCGCCATTTTCTATGGCAACATGAATCCATGGGATTTTAAAAGATGTTAAAGGATATGTAGGAACTAAAGTCATGCAGCCAGAAGAGTTGACCATGATCGTGTTTTTTCCTAGAGCCTTCAAAACAAGCTTGATCCCAAGAATAGCCCCGCAACCCTGACAAGCCAGCGATCCCCCAACTATCAAGTCTTCCTTTGGGATATCCTTTATTGTTTTTATTTCCTTCATGCAAACACTAATAATATTAGCAGAAGAAGTTAATAATTGTTTTCACAGGCTTCTTTCCAGAGCCCTTTTAAGAAATAATTCCTGGGTAAACCCAATAAATTTATCAGCAACCTTTCCATCTTTTTCAATAATAATAGCAGGGGTCTCTTTCACACCATATTCCTTAGCAGTTCTTTGGTTTTTATCAGCTTCCAGCCTTTCAATCTCTACTTTCCCTTTAAATAGAATCTCAATATTTTTTACAAATTCCTCCTGTATTTTTGAAGGGGCATTATTATCATGAAAAAACAGCATCTTAAGCATAAAACCACTAAACTTATTTCTTAAGAAAGCTTAAATATTTGGTTAAATTTATATTCTGGCCTTGTTAAGTATCTTCATGGCAAAAAACAGATTGCATATTTTCAGGCCGACGCCAAAGAAAGTTTTATTGTTTATTCTGCTTGGGGTAGTAGCATTTGCAATAGGGGCTCTCCAGTCATGGTATGTCATAAACTTCGGGGATAATATAGTAACGCAGATAATTTTTTATGCCGGCATAACCCTAGGGATCGGGACATTGCTCTTAGGATTCTATGCTCTGATCTGTATAGTTCTTCATTATACATAGAAAACGATTCTGCTGATTATCTTTATTTCCCATCATTACAAATATTAATCATGGTTAATGAGAAATCAATAAGATGCGCAGAATGCAACAAAGAATACAATAAATTAGATAACATCTTCCATTGCCCTAGCTGCGGCGGTCCTTTAGATATCTTGTATGACTATAAGAAAGTTAAAGCCAGCCTTGACAAAAAAGAATTCCTCAAACAACCAGCCAATCACTGGAAATATTGGATGTTTTATCCGGTTAAATCCAAGAATAAGGTAAGTATGGGTGAAGGAGGAACACCACTAATAAAATCCAAACTATTTGATAATGTCTGGTTTAAGTATGAAGGAACAAACCCTACATGTTCTTTCAAGGATCGAGGGTCAACAATAGAAGTGACAAAGGCTGTAGAGTTGGGTGTGAAGAAAGTTTGCTGCGCATCTACTGGTAATATGGGGGCGTCTGTGTCAGCATATTGTGCGAGAGCAGGAATTAAATGCAGAATATTCCTTTCTGGCTCTGCATGCGGGAATAAAGTAAAACAAATCCAGGCACATGGGGCTGAAATAATCCAGGTGAAAGGAGACTATATGGAAGCTTTGAAAGAATGCGAAGACTTTGCAAAGAAAAACCGCTGGTATCTTATGGGAGATTATCCTTATCGGGGGGAAGGCGAGAAGTCAGTTGCTTTTGAAATTGCAGACCAGATGGATTGGATAGCCCCTAGTTATGTTCTTGCTCCAATGGGCAACGGGACTTTAATATATGCCATGTGGGACGCCTTTCAGGAATTACAGACAATAGGATTAACTGACCGGTTGCCGAAGATGATAGGTTTTCAGTCAGAAGGGTGCTCTCCAATAGTTAATTCTTATAAAAAAAATCTTAATTCAGTTGAGCCAGTAGAAAACCCAAGAACACTTGCAACAGCAATAGAATGCGGCAATCCATTGGACGGAAAAAAAGCTTTAATCGCTTTAAAGGATTCTGAGGGTTTTGGCGAGACTTTAACAGATAGTGAAATTTTAGATGCTCAAATACTTCTAGCCCGAGAAGAAGGGATATTTGTTGAGCCTTCTGGTGCAGTATCAGTTGCAGGTTACTTGAAAGTTAGAAAGAAGTTAGGCGGTAAAATAGTTTGCGTGTTGACTGGGCATGGGCTGAAGGCTTTGTAGTTATCTTTTCTGAAACAATATCTCAACTACATCATTATTTTTGAGCTCATAATCCGCTCCTAGCTTGATCTTCTTCTTTGCATCCAACCCCCCAATAAACTTTTCCCCGATATCAGAATGGATCATGAACGCAAATTCTTTCATAGTTGTTCCTTTCCTCACTAAATAAGCATCAGGCAGGACATTTCCTTTTTTGTCTGCCAATTTTCCAACATCGGCAACAGGGTAAACCACAATATACCCAAGAACATCAAACACAGCCTTATTCAAGCAATCCTGCACACCGGTTGACCCGTATTTTTCCAGGATATTTTTCTGGATGAACTCTAAACCTTTCTTTTGCTTGTCATCTACCTGCCCGATAATTTCTATTATATTGTTTTGGCATTTGATAACTCCCTTTTCTTTTGCAATCTTCAGCGAGATTTCAGCAGCTGCGCAGGTTGGTATTATTGTTAATTCCGGAAAATCTTCTTTCATTTTTTTTAGGTTTTCCTCTGAGGACGGAAGGTCAATTTTGTTTGCAGCGACTATGATAGGCTTTGATATTTTTCTTAAATGAAATGAAAACTCTTCCAGGTCATCTATGCCATGCTGGTCAAGGGCTTGTTTGATCTGCTCTTTTGATATTCCTAATCCTGACAAGTGCTCGGACAATACTTGAAGCACTTCAACTTTTCCGAATTGTTTTTTCTTGAGATACTTTTCCATCCCCCGCTCAATTATTTTTGCAAACCACAAGTCTATTTCCCTTTCCAGAAATTTAACATCCTCTTCAGGGTCATGATCTTTGGCAGGTTTTCCTTCGGCGTCTGTCAACCCCGATGAATCAACCACATGTATAAGACAATCAGCCTGCCTTAAGTCATCTAGAAACTGGTTGCCCATGCCTTTCCCTAAATGTGCATCTGGAACCAAGCCAGCAACATCAATGAGCTTAACTGGAATAAATCTCTTTCCCTCAATGCACAAAAAATTGTTTGGGCTGCATTTGACTCCATATTCTTTACATACACAATCTATAACTACATAACCCACTCCAGTGTTTGGCTTGATTGTCGTGAATGGATAATCAGCAATAGCAACATCTATCATTGTCGCCGCTTTAAAGAAGCTTGATTTCCCTGATGAAGGTTTCCCTATAACTCCGATTAGCATAATAATTATTTGTCAGAAGAATTTTTATAGGGAACCTACTTGATTTTCTTTTCAAGACTTGCTTCCAAGATAGATATCATTCTTTTTATTTCATTCACCCTTTTCTTGTACTTGTCTTGGTATTAAGAAGACAATCTTTCATTTATTTTTCTTAGATTGAATAAAATTATTTTCTGTAGAGTTTCAAATAGTTTTTTATCGTCTCTTCTCTCAGAACCTTTAGTACATTCAAGATACTCATCTAACAGACCGAAAGGGATATCTAAAACAGGGATTCCTTTGGATTGAAGTAAATGAAAAGTAATCAACCGAGAAGTCCTGCTGTTCCCATCAATAAATGGATGGATATGTTGAAATTCATTATGGAAGAGTGAAGAAAAAGAAATTATCTCCTTAATGGAAACCTTCTTCTTGATGAATCTATTATACTCGTTAATCAGTTGATTAAGCTCTGAAATAATTTCAGTCGGTTTAGAAACTTCAAAATTAGGGTTTCCTTTAATGTGAACATCAATTTTTCTTATTTTTCCGGCAATTTTAGGAAGATGATACATAGATAATGCATGATAATTTAAAATAGTTTGGATAGTCAGAGGCTCTCTTTTGTTGCTATCTTTAAGCATTTGAAGGATAGCATTTTGATAGTTTTTAATTTCATCGACATCTTCGCTTCTAAGGTTATTTGGGATGATTTTATTTTTCAATATCTTAATAGTATCAGGCAGGGTGATAGGGTTTCCTTCCAGAGTTAGGCTGTGGTGGATAAAATGGATTTCAAATTCAGCAACAATTTTTCGAAAACCCGCTTCATTCCTTCTTCTGAGCCCTTTATATGATTCAAGTTCTTTTTTGATAACATCTAAATAGTTGATTTGATTTTCCCTTCTCTCTGGAATTTCAAGATTGAAATAAGACAATAAATTCTTTATGAGGGAATTGTAGAAAAATTTTATTCTCAATGGTTTCTTGGAGATTATTAATAACAAACCATTATTATCCAATATTTTGGTATACTTAGTGAAGGTTCTCGGGTTAATTTGAGTGTTTTTCAGAGTGAGCTCCTTTCTTTCTAGACCCCCTTTGACAAATTCCACTAGCCCCTGATTTAACAACAAATTATAATTTATGTTATTGGCCAAACAGTAATGGATTATAATATACAGCAAGTTTGTTTTTTGGTTTCTTTTAGCTTGAAAGCCAAATTTTGTTTTAATTAAAAAATGATTCTTTTCTAATTCGGTCAAGAGGCGGTGGATATTGTTATATTCTTTTTCAGTCTTGTTTAGATCTTCAACTACTTCAATTGGTTTAATTGGGTTTTTATTCTTATAGACTACTTCGAAGAGATCATATTTAGTGACCATAATAATATAATGTTTTTAGAATTTATAAATCTTACTATTTTGTATTATTTATGGGATTTTTTCACTAAAACAGTGCAAAATAGCATGTTTTATGTGTTTGTAAATATATCATGAGATATGCTACCTAACTCTAACTACAATTTTTTCATGATTAAAAGAGTCTTTTCTCATATATATCACAGTGTTATATTTTTTGATTGATAATGATATATATCATAAGGATTTAAATTTCATTTTACCTTCTTTTGAACAAATTTATATTTTTATACTAGTGTCGCACCTTCGACATTTCTATATATCATAAAAAATTCAAAAATTTGAATATAACTTAAATTTGGTGATTAAATGTACATCTACAATGTTGGGTATCATAGTTATGAAGAGAGTGATTATATTCAACTTTCTCACGAGAAAAAATTCAGTAAAGATAAATTCGAAGAAGCCATAATTGGGGCATCTGTAAATGTGTTGAAAAGAACAAAAATCCATAAGGGGGAGAGACTAACTTTTCAGGATATACTATATGATGTAATAGAAGAGCTAATTAAGAATTTTGGTTTTGAAAAAATAGAATTTACATCGGAATTCAATGTCTTTGGGTGGGCTGATATCATGGATGAGAAGGATTGGGAAAGAGATAGGGATGAACAACTCAACAAATTGACAAAAAAGATAAAATTCAACTATCCAAAAAAATGACATATTCAAGGTAATAAAAATGAATCTAATAGTAAATTCAAAAGAAGAATTCAAGATAGAGTTAATAGAAGGTGAAATCTTAAGTACAAATGGACGAGTAAAGATGATGGGAATGGAAATACCGCCTTATCCAAAACTTCTTCATCTTTCAACTTTAAACAAAAAGATGATTGCACAGAAAAAAATAAATGGGTACAATGTGCGTTTAACCTACCTACCAAAATTAAATAATTTCATAGCCGTGCTTCGCGGAGGGTATGTGTGCGCAAAAACAACTTTCATGCTCAGAAAACATTTTTCAGATTTGTTTATGAATTTTTTCAAAGAGAATCAAAGGAAAATACTCTGCATGGAAGTTCTCGGAAAAAAATCCCTCGCAAACCTACATACTGATTACTACAAAGAGCAGTATGGTTTTGAAGATGTCGGATATTTTATTTTTGATATAATGGATATGGAAAAGCCAGAGGATGAAAGATTTATTCCTTTTGAAAGAGTAGAAAAAATATGCAAAAAATATAATTTACAGCTAATTCCAACAATAGGAGTTTTCGATGGCATGGAAGATTTAAACAAAAAACTTCAGGAAATCCCTTCAGTGTTTGAAGGCGCTGTTGTAAAAAGTCTGGATGGAAGAGAAATAATGAAATACAGATTTGACAGTAGACCAGAAATTTTTATAAATAAAATTCCAACGAGAGAAAAGAGGCAAAAACCCCCAGAAGAAATAGTAGTAACACATTTTTTTCAAGGTTATGAAGAAGCAGAATTAGGTTTGGATAGCGGGATAACTCAAGAAGAAATGGATAAATACCAGCAGATGCTTGATGAAATGGGAAAAGTAATAGCGAAAAATAAAAGTAAAATAAGTGAACAGTCAGACAAAATAGTCGCCTTTCTGATGAAAAGTATAAATGAACATGGGACATTTGAAGAAGATATGTTGAAAGAAATCGAAAAACTTTTTAAGCAAAAAATTGGATATCAGGTTGGAAGATTTTTGAGGATGAAAGATCGCCAGTTTTTGGATTAGTATGCATTAAAACTATTTTGATTAGATTTTAAGAAGAAAATTCTTCATAACATGTTTTATGGATAGGTAAATTTCCCCAACCTACACTATCTGCATAACAAATATTTGTTAGAAGAATTTTTATAATGATAATAAAAAAAGAAAAGATCTATTTCTTTCCGACTTTCTCCTCTTTAAGCACCATTTTCGCAATCATGAACACAACTAATGCTATGATCACAAAGTTTATCACTGCCCCTAAAAATGAACCCCATTTAATCACTATTGGACCTAATGCTAATGCAGCTGTTTGCCAAGATCCGCCTGGGATAAATGGCGTTATTACTGGCATAACTATATCATTTACTAGAGATGTTACTAATGCTGTAAGCGCAGCACCTATTATGAATGCTACTGCCAATGCAATCACTTTGTATTCCTTGAGAAAATCCATAAAATCCTTTATTAAACTCATTCATACACCCCTTAAGATATTATTTACTAGAGATGTTACTAATGCTGTAAGCGCAGCACCTATTATGAATGCTACTGCCAATGCAATCACTTTGTATTCCTTGAGAAAATCCATAAAATCCTTTATTAAACTCATTCATACACCCCTTAAGATATTATTTTTCTTTATATTAAATTTGCGGATAAAAGGTTAAATGCTTAATTAATAATAATATATAATTAATAATGATTATTATTAAGTGATCTTTATGAAGAATAGAATGACAAATCAGAGAATAAAGATCCTAGATTACCTCAGAACAACAAAAAAACATCCATCAGCAGAAATGGTTTTCAGTGAAGTCAAAAAACAACTGCCGGCTATAACACTAGCAACAGTATATCGCAACCTTAATTTATTAGCAGAAAAAGGCGATATTTTGAGGCTAGAAGTAAATGGGGAGTACAGGTTTGACGCCGACACAAAGCTGCATCAGCATTGCGTCTGCAAGAAATGCGGAAAAGTAATAGATTTGTTTGAAAATAGAATAAAAATACCCCTAAATAAGATTAAGATTAAAGATTTTGAGCCAGAGTCTGCTAGTGTGAAAATTTTTGGCATCTGCAAAAAATGCAAAGGCGGTAAAAATGTTAAAGCAGCTTGAAGTCAACAAATATAGAAAGCCAGAATGCGAGGTCGATCCTATATTCGTGAATAGATGGTCTCCTAGAGCTATGTCTGGGCAAGAAATAACTAAAAAAGAGTTGATGACTTTATTTGAAGCAGCAAGATGGGCGCCTTCTTCATACAACAACCAGCACTGGAGATTTCTGTTTGCTATGAAAAGCACGAAAAACTGGGAAAAATTCTTTAATCTTCTTGGTGATTTCAACAAATCTTGGGCAAAAAATGCTTCTGCCCTCGTGTTAATAATCTCCAAAAAAACATTTGACCACAACGGAAGCCCAGCGATGACGCATTCTTTCGATACTGGAGCTGCATGGGAAAACTTTGCGCTTCAAGGCTCTATTCAAGGATTAGTTGTTCATGGGATGCAAGGCTTCGATTATGATAAAGCAAAAAAGGAATTGAAAACACCAGAAGGTTATCAGGTAGAAGCTATTGCTGCAGTAGGGAAGCCAGGGAAGAAAGAAGATCTGCCAGAGGAAATGCAAAAGAACGAATATCCATCAGGCAGAAAAAAAGTATCAGAATTTGTTTTTGAGGGTGAATTTAAAGGAGGCTGATAAAAATGGTTAAAATAAATGAGAAAGCACCTGATTTTAGGGAAGATGCTTTTATCGACGGAAAGATGAAGAAGATTAGTCTAAGCGGCTACAAAGGAAAATGGGTTGTATTATTCTTCTACCCGGCAGATTTTACTTTTGTTTGCCCGACAGAACTTGGTGAATTAGCCGACAAATACGAAAAATTCAAAGAATTAGGGGCAGAAATAATTTCTGTAAGCACTGACACAGCTTATGTTCACAAAGCATGGCATGATAATTCTGAGACAATCAAAAAAATAAAGTTTCCAATGCTTTCAGACCCGGCAAGAAGAGTAGCTGCAAGTTACGGAACTTTAATCGAGAATGAAGGATTATCTTTGAGGGCGACATTTTTGATAAATCCAGATGGTGTTATTAAAGCATATGAATTTCATGACAATGATATAGGAAGAAGCTCGCATGAGTTGATAAGAAAACTAGAAGCAGCAAAATTTGTATCAGAACACAAAGGCCAAGTATGTCCGATAAATTGGATGCCAGGTGAAAAAACCTTGAAGCCAGGATTGGATTTAGTTGGAAAAATTTAGGCGATTAGTATGGTAAAATGGTTTGATGATCCCAAAGATTATTTACAAAGGTCAAGCAGCACCTATAAATTAGAAGAACCTAGAGGGTCATACAATGAAACAACTGGGATATCATGCGGTATATTTTGGTTATGTCCAAAAAAAGTAGAAATGGACTAAATAATAAATGAGGTGAAATTAATGCCAAAGAAAGAAATAATAGATATGTTGAATAGAGCTTTAGAAATGGAGCATCAAGCATTTGTTCAATATTTGAGCCATGCAGAGTTGGTAGAGGGGTTGAATTCAGAACCTATCATTGCAGGGCTAAAAGAGATTGCAAACGACGAAAAAGGGCATCAAGAAAAAATCAAAGAGTTGGTCGGCAGTTATCTCGGCGGGGTCCCATCAATGGGAATAGCAAAAACAGAATCTGCAAAAACAATAGAACAAATCCTAAAAGCCAATTTGAAAGGAGAGATAGAGGCTGTTGACTTTTACGCAAAAGTAATGGAAAAAGTGAAAGAAGACAAAAAAGACTTGCCATATATGTTTTTGAAATTAGAGCATGAAGTAAGGCATATAATCATGGATGAGCAGGAGCATATAATGGAATTGAAGACATTGCTGGGGATGAGATAGTTTTTTTGGCTCTTCTAGGATTATTGGGATGCTGAAATTACCTAAAATAGAGAAAAAGTGAATGAAATGCATCCTAAAACCTAAAATTTGATTTGAATTTTGTTATTGGTTAATTTGAGGTTGATTTTTAGTAATAGATTTGAGATAGGTTTTATCTGAAGCTGCTGGTTTCTTTTGTTTTGTGAAATTCTTTTCCCAGAAATCAATGAAGAACCATTTTTTTATTTATTTCATCCATGAAGTATCAGAATAGGGAACCCTGAATCCCCATCAAAATAACTTACTTTTCTTCCTTCTATCAAAATTTCTTTGAGCCTCACAAATAATAATTTGAATTGTATCTACTTACGTCTAATTCAAAAAAATTATACCCGAACGCCAGTGAGGTAGCCAACGTCCTGAAAAACTGCGTAGCGATAGCGAAGCAAAATACAGCTCACGCTAACTCAATTCTCAAGAAAAAAATTATCACAGGTTTACCAACTTTAGCAATCTAGGTCACTCAAACGATTAGTAGCAGTAGGCTGAACACCTCGAGCGAACTCTTGGTGCGTACACCACTGCTCTATCAACCTCATAATCTATGAGAGTCTTCGCCGCAAAACCATACGTTGCCGCACAGCATTGCGAACGTCTGTCTATTTTTGAGTGCGGCTTCCCACTTAGATGCTTTCAGTGGTTATCCGTTACAGCGTAGCTACTCGGCAATGCAATCACAACCGATCCACCAGAGGCTGCGGGAGCATGTTCCTTTCGTACTTATGCTTCCTTACTCTCAGACAGACAACACCTTCAATAGATAGCGACCGAACTGTCTCACGACGTTCTGAACCCAGCTAGCGTCCCCCTTTGATCAGTGGACACCTGCACCCTTGGCTGCTTCTGCACAGCCAGGAGGGGGGGAGCCGACAGCGGAGAAGCAATGCGCCTCGTCGATGTGAACTCTCGGAGGCCACGACTCCATTTTAGGGGAGAGTTTTTAAAGCTTACTCTCTTTAGGGTATGGATCTGAGACCTTAAAATTATGATCTCAAATCCTTCGAATTTAGACCAGTCACTAATTTAGTTTACAGAACAAACTAGTGAAGCTCTTAGCGGTTTACGGGTTAGATCTCTAAGATCCATTATCCCCGAGGTAGCTTTTCTGATACCACCGGCACCCATTAAGAGTGGCACGATGTATCGCTAACCCACGCTTTCGCGGCTGGATTCCTTATTAGGCAGAATCCAGTCAAGCCAGCTTTTGCGTTTGCACTCTACTCCCGATATTCAGTTGAGATAACTCGGTAAAAATATAATTTTAAATTTTTTTCTTTCGTTTTGATCAGATATGTTTAAAACCCACCTTCTCCTTTTAGTTTTGGATGTAAAGTAGATTGATGATGGTTTTATTATGGCAGAATTAAAATTAAAACTTCGAATCATTTCTTGTATTTGAGTTAATATTTTTGGTGGTTTTTCTAGATTCTTACCTCCTTGAACTATTCTTATATAATCTGAACAACCATCACAGATATAAAATGAAGTTATGAAAGACCTTTTCATTTTAGAATTCATTGAATTTAAAATATCATCTGGAATTTCTATATCCGAATCTACTTTGTTACCTTTAGGAATTTTGAAAATTTCACTCAATAAAACTCCTAGTATTTTTGGGTAATAATATGTTATTCTTGTTCCATAATCATATTCTTGTTTTTCTATATCACCAAAGACTTCTTTTACTAAATTGTCAAACTGATTTAAACTCTTTTTATCATTTGTTGTAAAGTGAACTCCAAATTGATGGTCTATCCCGCCATCTCCAAATAAATATCCTAAAAATTCTGTAAATTTTTCTGTGATTCTAATTGGAATTTTTATTTTCATCGAATTACTGTTTCTTTGAGTTTTAATATTAGCTTGATTTATTTTTATTTTTGTTTTTTTGAGTAGTTTCTTTAGTATTGCTAAAGGATAACCAGAATCGCCTTCTTTGTATTTGTACAAATTTCTCACTGGAATTTTAAATTCTTCCGCCACTTGTTTTATCGATATATTTTTTAACAAATTTTTCCAAAGTTTTTTGTGGTCAGAGTCACTTAAACTCAAATATATTGTATCTGGAAATTCTTCTAGTTGAATTATTTTCTTCATATACATATATAGTGAGTAGAGTGTAATAAAGTTATCTCAATTTCTGTCCGGGATGAGCTGACCTTTGGGCTCCGTTGATCATTTGTCAACGGAGTACCGCCCCAGCCGAGCTGTCCATCTAGCATTGTCCCACTGTCGCGGTGAGCATTATGCTTTCACAAGGGTAGTGTTCCATTGTCGTCTCCACTTGCCCCGAGAGACAAGCATTAGCAACTACTACCTACACTCTGCATGCAAAACCATAATACAGCACCAGACTACAGCAAAGCTCTACGGGGTCTTCGTTTCCCATTGAAGGTCTGTGGTATATTCACCACAAGACAGTCTCACTAGGCCTCAGTTCGAGACAGCGAGGAGATCGTTAAGCCATTCAAGCGGGTCGACATTTAATCGACAAGGGATTACGCTACTTTACGACGGTCAGAGTTACCGCCGCCGTTTACCGGGGCTTAGGTTGGTTGAAACCAACTTTGACACACCGGCACTGGGCAGGCCTCAGGGACTATACTAAGGATTTCTCCCTGGCAGTCCCCTATGTTTGTTAACTGGATAAAAAAACAATTTTTTCCATTTGTTAAACAGTCGCCTCCTCCTTGTTACTGCGACCTGGGATCCCGTGAAGGACCTCAGGCACCCCTTATACCAAAGATACAGGGCTATTGTTGCCTAATTCCTTGAACCGAGTTAACCTAGACGTCTTCTCCTTCTCAGAGAAGGGCATCTGTGTCGATTCTGAGTACGATCACGAAAAATCCTTTAAAAACCATTTTCATTGACTCTAGGAATCAGCAAAACTTCCCATAAGAGAAGCTCTTCTGTCTGCTTTTGGTTCTCTTCTTGATGAATCTCCCCAAATTTCGACAGCTGACTCGCGTTCGCCTATCCCAAAGTGTCTGATTTTTACTTGTGTTGCCACGCGTATTTTCATGGTATCGGAATATTAACCGATTTCCCTTTCCCCAAAAACGGTTAGGAATTGAGTTAGGATCGACTTACTGCCAGATGATCAACATTGCTGGCAAACCCTTGCCCTTAAGACGGTCGGGGTTCAAACCCGACTTATGCTGCTACTCGCATCAGGATTTTCATTCCTCAACGGTCCACAGGATTTCACAACCCTATTTCTACCCATTAAGGACGCCTTCCTACCACATTCTTTTCAGAGTCCAAGGTCTCGGTAATCAACTTAGTGTCTTCCATCTTCAGAACCTAAAACCTCGGTTGGTGAACTGTTACGTACTCTTTAAAGGATGGCTGTTTCTGAGCCTACCTCCCAACTGTCTGAGGTTTTGGATATCTTTCATCGTTTAGTTGATATTTAAACACCTTAACCCTGGTCGCGGTTTTTTCCGTCTCGGGACCCCGGCTTACCCGGGAACCCTCACTTTTGGCCTTCTAAGGCGATAAGAGATTCGGAGTTTAACAGGAAAGCTGAGCCTTTCGACCCTTGACAATCCAATTGGTAGCTCTACCCTCTTATCTACCTCAGGCCAGGCTGCACTAAGATGCATTTCGGAAGGAACCCGCTATTGTCTGTTTCGATTGGCTTTTCACCCCTAACCCCAGGTCACCCGAGAGATTGGTCCTCATCACCGGTAACGGTCCTCCATCCAACTTTCGCCAGACTTCAACCTGCCAAGGGTTAGATCAACAGACTTCGGGTCTTATCCCAGTGATTTATAGGCACTTATCATACCCTGAGCCACGCAAGCTACGCTCATATCGCTTTCGCTAAGGCTTTCACCTCACCACTGGAATAAACTCCCTGACCCATTCCTTTTGTTAGAGAAGGTTTTTCAACTTTATACTTTTAGATGGGTGTTTAAACCCCACTTTTTCGGAAAATATTTTACATTGGTTTTTTCCATGGATTGATATAAGAGAAAAATCACCATCTCCTAGTATAAAACCCACTAAATATGCAATCTCATTCGTAATTTCTGTCATTGTCACCATTAATATTATACAAAAAATATTGTATAAAGTTTTTCACCTTACTCTAATTTCAAAACGGATGTTGCAACATTGATTAACTTTCATGCCGCAACTGTCTATATCTGTTTGGCTTTAGGCTCTTCTCATCTCCCGTTAAGGATACTTTTCAGTTTTCCCTCGCGGTACTAAATTCACTATCGGACTTCGGTTATATTTAGGGTTGGATGTCAATGCCACCCAAATTCTCGATCTATATTTAAAGACCGGTACTCAGGATACTTGGCATTTCCCTTCTTGCTTTACTCTACGGGACTATCACCCTCTTTGGTATCTCTTTCCAGAGAACTTTAAGCTAACAAGTTAGGGAAGGCCCAAGTCCTTTAACTCCACATCCTTACTGACTTTCATCAGAAGTTCGGTTTGCCCTATGCCGCTTTTAATCGCCTTTACTAACGGCATCTCGTTTGATTTCTCTTCCTGCGGGTACTAAGATGCTTCAATTCCCCGCGTCAGACTTCCTTTCGGAATGCCCCGAGAGGCAGGATTTCCAATTGAGAGATGTTGAGATCAAAGGCTGCGTGCGCCTACCTCAACCTTTTCGCAGCTTACCACGTCCTTCATCTCTACCGAAACCTAACCATCCGCCAAACAGAATCTTTGACCTAGATTTTTGCTGTTGGTAAACCTATGATAGAATCATAAACGTCTCCTTTCGTCATTGACTTTCTTCCCTTAACCCTTCGCAGCATCTCAAAGAGTCGCATAATGTTTTTTTTGGCTCAAATGGTGTCCTTTCTCGTCATTTGAAATCAGAGAGACAGTTCGTATATCACAGCCAAAAGTAGTCAAAGGTACCAATGCTAACTTTGGGTTGACATAAAAGCACCTTGATTTACAAGAATAATATTGATAGATGAAGATATAAATAGATTGCTAGGAAAACTAAATTTGAACATCTGGTCTATAATTCACTTCAATTTTTCTTGCTCCGTATTTTAGATTAAATCTTATATGATCGCCAGTATAGATTAATGTCTGATTTACTGAGCCAAATTTCAATTCAAATCCTGGAGGCAACGAATTATTTCTTATGGAAATCCACCTATTCCATCCATCCACCCATCCAAATCAAATAATTTTAAATAATGGGCTCCTAAAATGTCGACTACTTCAAAACCAGACGGAGTTTCTCGAAAAAAAGGATAGTTATTTCCCTCACCTGTATCCCGAAAACCCATCCATACAGAATCCCCCGGTTTGTTCAAAACAGCATATGCTGGTCTTCTAACTGCACCCTGAGCTCCATCATGATAGGTTTTGTGAAGGTTAGTCGTCATAGAATCAAAGGTACGTGTTTAGCTGACCTATTTCCTACACAATAGAAATCACGAAATTCTCGTGTTTCTAAGTATTTTGAATGGATAATTTTGATAACAACATTTGCGACAAATGCAAACCCCATTTTGAAAAACTTCAAAAAGAGATAGAAGACTTGAAAAGAAGACTCTTGACATTTGAAAATGCACATACACCTCCTTCAAAGAATTTTGTAAAAAGAGAAAAAGTTGAGAATCCTAAGAAATCTGGAAGGTCTTATGGTCATGAAGGGATAACGCGTCAAACAAAACAACCATCAAGAACAATTGCATTAACATCAAAGAAATGCCCTTATTGCAATTCTCAGTCAATAACAAGATTAAGGGTAGAATCAAGGGCAATAGAAGATATTCCAGAGCCTGTTCAAACCAAAATAACCAGATACCTAGTGAATTTTTACAAATGTGAACATTGTGGGAAAACATTCAACACGAAACACAGAGACCTGCCAGAAGAAGGTGATTTTGGCAACAATACTCTGGCACAAGTATCATTGATGAAATTCCAGGACAGATTGCCATACAGGAAAATACAGGAAGCATTGGAAAGGCAATACAACTTGAAGATAACGCCTGCTTCAATCCTTGACTTCACAAGAAGAGTGGGCGATAAGCTGGAAAATGCCTACAACCAAATAATGCTCAGAACAAGAAATTCCAGATTTGTTTATGCCGATGAGACAGGGCTCAAAGTAGATGGGAAGAAGTATTGGATATGGATATTCGTGACAGCAATAGGGACTTTATCTATAGTGAGAAAAAGCAGGGGAAAGAATGTTGTTGAAGAAGTTCTTGGAAAAGACTATTCAGGCACAATAATCTGTGATGGTTGGAAAGCCTATCCAAACTTCACTCGCAACATCCAGAGGTGCTGGGCACATCTTCTTAGAGAAGCTAAATTTTTGTCCAGAAAGAATGAAGAAGCCAAACTATTGTCAGATAAGCTTCATGAATTGTATAAAAACCTGAAAACAACTCTTGATAAAGGCCCTCCAAATCATATCCGGATCATCCTGAAAATGAATGCTGAAAAAAGTTTGAGAGAATTGGCAAACAAGAATTATCAGTCAAAAGATGTTCAAAAATTTGTGATAAAGATCAGAAACGGGGCGAATTACTGGTTCAACTTTGTCACTAATCCACTTATTGAACCCACAAATAATATTGCAGAAAGAGCATTAAGAGAGCATGTAATTCATAGGAAAATCATAGGCACATACAGAAATGAAAGGGGCGCTCAAATACATGAAAGAATGATGACTTGCATAGCAACATGGAAACAACATGGATTGAATACTAGAGAAGAATTATTGAAATGTGTAAGGAGCTAAACACGTACAATCAAAGATGTCTTGTTAAAAATAAATACCTTACTTTTCATACTTTCCTGAAACCATTCTCTAATTCCGGCATCTCTTTGATCACGTAGTCGTATTGGTGAATTTTTGTTTTGAGCAGGCGCGAAAATATCTTTTTTTCTTTTACTTTTGAGATTTTCCTGTTTTTTGCTTGGAAATTCAGCTTTAAAAGGGCGTCTTCCTCCTTTTCATCCAGTTTTCTTGCAATCCTGTAGTAGATGTTGTATTCTTTCGGGGACGACCTCATTACACTCCTTATAATCCTCCTCTGGAATTTCTTTCCTTTATTTTCAAGCATTTCTTTCAGGACAGAATAGGAGACAAACTCGCAAAAAACCTCGTCTGATATCTCATTCCTGAAGTGAGAGAAATGGTGTGCTATACCGTGCAAAGCATGCTGCAGACCTGAATAATACCTGTTTTTAAGTAGTGAGGAGTTAATGCAGACATACTTCTTGTTGCCGATGATTATGAAGAACTCGTTGCAGGTTTCTTTCCTTGGGAATTTGAACACCCTGACCCTTATCCTGTCGAGTTTTCCTTTGTTGAAGTCCAGTGGAGAGTAGTCTAGGATAGGTTCTTTTAGTGATAAGAGGTCATTTTTCAGTTTTTTGGCAATTCTATGATCGCAGTCTTTGAATTTGATCTCAGGAAACATAAGAATCATAAAAGAGTTTAGATATTTATGCATTAGCCTGAAAATGAGGCAAAACTTATAAGTTTTTCTGTCTCTTAACTGAAATTAGTCATCCATAGCTTGTTTTACGCTTATAAGCGTCTCTGGAAACATAGGCACTCATTTCATCATAAGCAGATTTCCCAGCATAGGTTGAACCTATTTCTGTGGTTTCAGAATCAACCCTGGCTGGCATAGTTCTGACTTCATCCTTGTAAGACCTAGGTAAAAGACCCTTTATCCTATTTGCGAGTTCATTTATTTCTATAACTTGTTTTCTAATCATCTGCTTCAAAGAATCTGGTATATCAGCTCTTTCCAACTGTTTTAAGGCAAAATTAGGGTTAGAGCCTATGTCAGTTATTCTCAATACGGCACTTACCATTTTTATACCATCAATTTTAGCAGAGTTGATGTTCGTGTTAAAAGCGACAATATAACTGAGATCGGCACCACTAAAATCCGTCTTTGTATCGATTATACTTTCGATTATTGCTGACCAGGAGAGGTTTGAGTTCTTGAAAATTGTTCCCTTCAGGTTCGCCCTGCTCAGATCAGACCAAGTAAGATTGCACCCAGTGAAATTAGACCCAATTAATGTTGAGTTGCTAAAATTAGAGAAGCTCAAGTCAGACCCCGATAAATCAATTTCAGTAAGGTCTTGCCCATCAAACCATCTACCAACACATCTTATTCCAGAGAAATTCCTTTCACCTTGTTTATATTTTTTGATGATTTCAGAATTAGACATTTGTTTTTTGTTATCTATTGCAGAAAGTTCCATGATATGAATTTGTCTCAGGTCAATAAATTCTTGATCCTCTTAAATGAGACCTTTAAATTTCATAGAAATCCCTGTCTATAACGCGATTAGAGAACATTCCTAAAGTTTTTAAGCTGTGAAGCTAAACATATTGGACTATGCCAAAATTCAATTTCAAGTATGCAACGATCTTCTTGATTGTGTTTCTGGATTTGCTAGGCGTAGGAATAGTTTTGCCTTTGCTCCCGTTCTATGCCGAGAAATTCACAAGCAACGCAATAATAATAACATCCATGGTTACGGCTTATTCATTGATGTCTTTTATATTCACGCCTATACTAGGACATTTTTCAGACAAATATGGAAGAAAGCCTATTCTAATAATCAGCCAGTTGGGATCGGTGGTAGGATATTTGTTTTTAGCTTTTGCCAGCAGCATTTACATCCTGTTCCTCTCAAGGATAATCGACGGCATAACTGGAGGAAATATCTCCACAGCTCAAGCATATATCACAGACATAAGCTCAAAAGAAGAGAGGAGAAAGGCGTTTGGAATCATAGGGGCTGCTTTTGGCTTAGGCTTCATGCTTGGCCCTACTATCGGCGGCTTGCTAGGACACATAAACATAATGCTTCCGGGGATATTTGGGGCGGTAATGGCAACTGGGGCTTCAATCCTCGTTTATTTGAAGCTTCCTGAAACTACAGTTAAGGGGAAAGAGGTCGAAAAATACAGTTTCAAGCAAATGTTTTCTGTTTTAAAAAATAACTTTGTAGCAAAAATAATAATAACATCCATCTTTTTCGGTCTGGCATTTTCTGGTATGCAGTCAGTATTCTCTTTGTACAACCAAAAGCTTCTCGGCTTTCAGGAAAGGGAGAACGGCCTTTTATTCGGCTACATAGGTTTAATCAGTATTCTGATGCAGGTCTACTTTCTGAGAAAATTGGAGAAGAAATACGGGGACAAGCCGCTAATAAAAATATCTTTAATTGCTGATATGATAGGGCTGTTCCTGTTGTTTTTGATGCCTTTTGTCCAATTCAAACTCCTCTTTTTGATGCTTGGGATTACAATGTTTGGTTTTGGTAATGGAATTTTCAACCCGACTATACGGGCTTTGCTTACTAAAGGAGTGGATCAGTATGGCAAATACCTCGGCATCTTCGCTTCTTACATAAGCCTGACCATGATTTTCGGGCCGATAATAAGCGGATTCCTCTATGAGACAGTAGGACCGTCCATATCTTTCCTGGCTTCATCTGTTCTGATGTTGTTAGGTGTTATCAGTTTCTGGGGGATTAAAATCAAAGAATAAGAAATCACTAATGGGAAATATAATCATGAACTCTAACAATGTGATAATTATCCCTGGATTGGGGGACGATACAAATAAGCTGCGGATAATAACCAACTGGTGGAATAAGCATGGAATAACCCCTCATATAGTGTCGATTGGATGGCATGACCAGGAGAATTTTCAGCAAAAATTAGCAAAACTTGTAAAAACAATTGATATCCTTTCCTCTCAGGAGACAGTTTCATTGATTGGAACCAGCGCTGGCGCAAGTGCAGCATTGAATGCATTTGTTAAAAGAAGAAAAAAAGTTTATCATGTTGTGAATGTTTGCGGCAGGCTCAGACTAGGGAAATATACCGGCTTCAGGTCTTTTGAAAATAGGACTAGCTCTAGCCCTGCGTTTAAGGAATCTGTCCTGTTGTTTGAAAGTATGGAATCAAAGCTTAGCAAAGCAGACCGCTCAAGAATTATGACAGTGACTCCTAGATTTGGGGATGAACTCGTCCCAAGAGATACCGCTATTCTTGAATATGCCCACAATATTACCATACCAACGATCGAGCATGGATTCAGCATAGCGATGGCATTGACAATATTTGCGAAGCCGATTATAAAGTTTCTTACACCGGAATAATTTCTGAAATAAAGAATTGGTTATTAGTGGACTGAGAGGGATTTGAACCCCCAGCCTTCTGGATGCAAACCAGACGATCTACCGAGTTGATCTATCAGCCCATAACTAACTTAATTTGATAATAAAAGTTTATAAAATAACCTCTCCGTTCCTTTTTTCAACTCCGTTCTTTTATCGCAAGATAGTTTGCAATCAATATGAGAAATCCACCAATAATAACGTTTGAAGCAATAGTTTGGCCTAAAAATATAGCTGCAAGAATAGCTGCGCTGACAGGTTCAAGTAATAAAATTATCCCAGCATCTGACGCTGTGACTTTCTTTACACCAATGTAGTATGATATATGGGGAATTAAGCCTGCCAATATTTCAAAAATCAAAAAATAGAGCCAAAAAATAATCGGAAAATTAAGTGAAAGATTTATTATTGAGGCGTCTTTGATGAAGATAGAAACAATGGGGTAAAATATTAGCATAAAAATAACATAAAATAGGATATTAGAAAACTTTGTTGTTATAGGATTATATTCCTTTTTCCCAGCAACCCTCCCTAATATAACCCATAATGATAGCAAAAATCCCCCCAGAAGAGATAATATAACCCCAGTAAAACTGCCAATCTTTTGGATATTAAGGGGATTTACAATAAAAACAACCCCAAGCAAGACAATAATCATCGAAAGAATCTTTAATTTTGTCAATTTCTCTTTCATTAAAAATTTACTTAAGATCACTGTCCACAAAGGCTGTGTATACAACAGTAAAACAATAATAGATATTGGTGTTCCCAAAAAAATAGGAAGCCACTGGGAAAAAGCTAGAAAAGCGCTGATTAACCCATAGAAAACATAAAGTTTAACCATCTCATTTCTTATTCTGCATTCCTTTCTAAAAACTACGAATGGGAATAACAAAACTATCGTAAACAAACTAGGCAATACTGATATTTGATAAAAAGAAAATCCTAATTCAGCGAGAATCCCAGCTCCAAAAACAACAAAACCAGAAAAAATACCTGAGATTACAACAAGCCAATATTCCTTTTCCATGAGCTAAATTAGTGACTAAAGTTAATAAAAGAAAATAGTTTCCAACAAAATAACACTATGATGCTCTAAGAACAAGAAATCTTCTTGGCCAGATATTGGTCTTTATTATTTTATTTTTCATCTCCAGTTTTCTGAGACAATGTCTGATTCTATGTTCTATTACTTTAAAATTTACTACCATATCATTTACTGTGGCACTTTCAACTCTCTCCAGAAATTGAATCATTTCTTTTTCTGTTATTTTCCTATTAAGCGAAAGAATCTCCAGATCGAGATCCAACCATTTTCTTTTCTTTGGATGTGAAAAACCAATTAATTCTGAAAATTTTCTAATATTATCATGATTCCTAAACCCCCCTGGAATGAGAATTATGTGAAAATTATCATTGTTCTGTACTACAAATTTGATTCCAATCTCTTTTAATCGTGATTTCATAAACTCGGTTATCAAATCTCCTTGTCTATCCTTTTTTTGCCAGATGACTACCTCACATCTTCCATTAACAGACCCTTCTGCATCGAAGATTCCCTGAAGAATTGGTCCTGATATATTTACATTACTCGCTACCAACACATTTTCGAAAAGTTTTTTTATTCTCTTCTTAAAAATAGTGGAATTTACAGTAGATTCTATAGTTTCTTTATTTCTCTTGAACCCATTTCTATTACTTTTGAGTCTCCTTATTTTTATTTTTTCCCTTGGGATATCAAATCTACTATTCAAAACTTCGATCCATTTATTAATCAGAAATTCTTCATTATTCCAAAGTCTAACCATTCTACCAGATAAACTACCATCTCCGATAGTAATACCAATAAACCAAGCAATATCTGGGGTAATTTCTCTCATTCCCACCACTAATTAAAATATCGATTTCAAGGTATAGATGTTTTTGTAGAGGGTAATGTTTGTATGAACAGCTGAAAGAAGGGACTAAAAATGATATATGGTGCTAAAAAACACTCCATATCCCACAAAAATTCATCTAAAGTTTTAATCAGTTATATTTTAGATGAAAAAGTATTTTTATGGCTACAAATGATACAATCTCAGGAAAATACCTTCTGTAGTCCTAGTGTTTGGTGTTTGTTAGTAAAATATAAAGGAGGTGATCCAGCCGCACGTTCCCGTTGCCGAGCCAACAAGAGATACCCAATAAACCAGTTTCATTCTGAAACGTGCGAACACATTTGAATGCAACAAGGCAGAATATTCTGGTTACTTTCGATTAATTCTCCTGATGACTTTACGGCTACCTGTGCAAGAAAGCCAGCACACGACTGAACTTTCATGTTGCGACTTAGCCCCCCTCGCGAAACCCAAATTCGACATTCCCAACAAGAGAGCGCCTCATTTGGACTCCACTCGGATGGCTTGACGGGCGGTGTGTGCAAGAAGCAGGGACATATTCGACGAACGACTCCACATCAGAGTTCATTTTTATTCTCTGATTTAATGACGTTTGTCTACTAGGAATTCCAGCTTCACGAGGGTGAGTTACAACCCTCGATCCGTACCTAGTATGAGTTTAGGAGATTGGCTTCTCCTTTCGGAGTTGCAACCCATTGTCTCATACATTGTAGGCCGCGTGTAGCCGGGGAAATTCAGGCCATACTGACCTACCGTTGCCGACACCTTCCTCTAGTTTATCACTAGCGGTCTCCTATGAGTGCACTCTTTCGAGTTAGCAACATAGGATGTCGATCTCGCTCGTTAACGGACTTAACCGCACGCTTCACAGTACGAGCTGACGATGGCCATGCAACACTTCTCAGCTTGTCTGGTAACCCCTTTAGAGTGACCCTCATCCTGCTGTCGATCCCCGTGAGATTTCCGGCGTTGGATCCAATTGAACCGCAGCCTCCACTCCTTATGTGCTCCCCCGCCAATTAGGGGAGAAGAATACCCATTAAAATTTTAAATTTTTCAACTTTGTCTTGATGAAAACTTCCGATAACTTCTATAAACTCTATAATACATTTCTTTTTTGTAATTCTGAATTCCCATACTCCACCACATCTTGTTAAATTAGTGGGTTCTATTTTAATTTCTTGTAATTTTTTTCTAATGAATTCAAGTGACTCCTTGTTTTTCTGGCTAAAAATTATATATTTCTGAGAATCAATATCTATTTTTCTTGGAAGACCTCCTTCCGCATCGAAAAACCCTCTTATATAACTTGTTATCGTTTCCTTATCACTGCAATTTCTTATGTCTTCTGGAGTACCCCAATTTTCTTGAGGAATCTTTATCCCAGAAATCTCTATAATTTTTGTAACTAGTTGCTTATCATTTATTCTTAATATCCAATAACCTTTCATATGTCGTGTTATTCGACCTTCTTTTCCAAATTCTTTGTTAAAAATACTCTGAATCAATTGTAACCATTGCTTGTTTTTCTGGGATATCTTAACTTCATAGTTTTTGCCTTTTCTAAAATCAACTGTAGCATCTCTCATAGCTCCAAGTAGATAGCCTATATTTGCGTTCATAGAATGTTATTGAGTCTTATTATATTTAAGTGTAGTTTCGGGCTTCTTCTCTTTCCCTTAAGTTTCAACCTTGCGGTCGTACTCCCCAGGTGACCCACTTAACACCTACGCTCCGGCATTACAAACCCTCGTAAGGTTTGTAACACCAAGTGGGCATCGTTTACGCCTAGGACTACCGGGGTATCTAATCCCGATCGCTCCCCTAGGTTTCATCCCTCACCGTCGGACCTGTTCTAGGTAGACGCCTTCTATGTAACAAATTTGAATAAGTTACGCCACAGGTGGTCCCACTGGGATTATAGGATTTTACCCCTTCCCCAGCAGTACCTCTACCCTCTCCCAGTCCCAAGCCTTGCAGTATCCCCAGCAAGCCTACCAGTTTCCCAATAGATTTCACTAGGGACTAACAAAACCGGCTACGGATGCTTTAGACCAACTAAAACCGGATACCACTAGGGGCGCAGGTATTACCGCTTACCGTTCCAAGAGTTATTAACTCTATAGAATGGCGGCTGGCACCTGTCTTGCCCACCCCTTATTCGCCAAGCTTTTTCAACTTAACAAAAGCTTATGCAAAGCATAAGCACTCCAGATTCCCTCATCGCACGTTAATGCATAGTGAAGGTTTCGCGCCTGCTGCGACCCGTAGGTCCTGGATTCATGTCTCAGAATCCATCTCCGGGCTTCCACTCTCATGGCCCGTACCCGTTATAACTTTGGGAGTACTTTACACCCCCAACAGGTTGATAGGTTATAGTCCCATCCTAAGGCGGCGGACCTTTAGATATTCTATCATTCCAGACCAGAATGTCTATCAGGTATTAGCTTCAGTTTCCCGAAATTATTCCTGACCTTAGGTTAGGTTAACTATATATTACTGAGCAGTATGCCGAGTCCCGAAGACTCTCAGCTCGCATGGCTTAGTCGAATCCGGATAGCAGTATCCTCCGGCAGGATCAACCGGAATTGGTTGAAGAAAACACACACATGTTCATATATCTCACTAACAAATTTCACCAACTAGGACTACAAACTTAAGCCATGCTTAAGATTGGCATGCTTACTCTCCCTA
>Ga0210044_10000645_pt1 | contig 52492 bp, 55 predicted proteins | sample CryGey13umfilter_2_FD_183959 | JGI IMG/M metagenome (GOLD analysis project Ga0210044, IMG submission 183959) | Groundwater microbial communities from aquifer in Utah, USA - Crystal Geyser 4/9/14 3 um filter (SPAdes) (version 2) | ecosystem: Environmental > Aquatic > Deep subsurface >...
GCCCGACCAGCGGCGTGATCGCGCCAATGGAGCCCGGCAGGATAAAGCTTTGGCTCAAGTCCAAGTCTGTCTCCAGCAGCCTTGAGCGGATGCGCTCACCGACGGTCCAGACGGTTTTTTCGCCCGGTAAATCGTTCAACGTTTTGACGACAAAATCGGCCATCAAATCGTTGAATTGCCCCACCAGACCCTGGTCGGAGCCAAACACCACGGCGGCGATGGGCCCGGTTTCCCTGCGCGCCGCTGGTGCCGGGGCTGGCGATGGCGCAGGCCGTTCGATCTCGCGCAAGCACGCACCCAGCCCCAGTTGCACGGTGCGGTAGTAATCATCCAGGGCGCGCACGGCGCTCTCGTATTGACCGATGCTGCTGGCGGCCACCGCCTTCATCGTGCGCACGACGGATTGCAGGTCGCCGGCCGTGCCAATCTTGCGGCTCAGGCTGGCGGTGGTGTCGCTCATGACGATGCCTGGTCGGCCGGACTGGTTTGGGCGCTGCTGTCCGTTTCAGCCTGGTACGCCGCCTCGGGCAGAAAGCTGGCAAGCGCCGTGCGGGCGATTTGCACAATCACACTCCGGTCTGCGTCACTCATTTTGTCGGCGGTATCGAAACGCGCCTGCACCTCGTCGGGCAGCTTGGCGGCGGCCTCGCGCACCGCCTGTTCGGCAGCCATCATCCGGTCCAGCGACACGCTGTCAAAGAGCTTCTCGCTTAACGCCATCAGCACGGCAATTTGAGCGGCCACTGCCACCGGCGCAGATTCGGGCTGCTTCAAGCAGGCACGAATACGCCGACCATGCGCGATGATTTGGGTGGTGTCCTCGTCCAACCTGGCCCCAAAGCGGGCAAAGGTTTCCAGTTCCTCGAACTGCGCATAGGCGAGCTTGAGGTCACCCGCCACCGCGCGGTAAGACGCACGCTGCGCCTTGCCGCCCACGCGCGAGACCGATTTGGCGACATCCACAGCAGGCAGAACGCCCAGCTCAAACAGCGCGGGCGAGAGATAGATCTGCCCGTCGGTAATGGAGATCAGGTTGGTCGGAATGTAGGCCGAAATGTTCTGCGCTTCGGTCTCTATGATTGGCAGGGCCGTGAGCGAGCCGCCGCCACGCTCTTCGCGCAGATGGGTGGCGCGTTCCAGCAGGCGCGAGTGGATGTAGAAAATGTCGCCCGGAAAGGCTTCGCGTCCAGGCGGGCGGCGCAGCAGCAGGGACAGTTCGCGGTAAGCGCGCGCATGCTGCGTGAGGTCGTCGTACACGATCAGCACGTCGCGGCTCGCTTCCATGAAATGCTCGGCAATGCTGGTGGCAGCATAAGGCGCAATGTAGGCCAGGCCGGGCGGGTCGTTGCCCTCGGTGACCACCACCACGGTGTAGGCCAGCGCGCCCTTGGCCTTGAGCACGGCGACCGCCTTCGCCACAGCCGACGCACGTTGGCCAATCGCACAATAAACGCACACCACGTCCTGGCCGCGCTGGTTCAGGATGGTGTCAATCGCTATCGCCGTCTTGCCGGTCTGCCGGTCGCCCAGAATCAACTCGCGCTGGCCGCGCCCGATGGGGATCAGGGCATCAACCACCTTCAGGCCGGTCTGCAGTGGCACGGTCACCGGCGCGCGGTCCATGATGGGCGCGGCGGGGCGCTCAATCGGCAATCGTGCGCTGGTGGCCACCGGCCCCAGGTTGTCAAGCGGGCGGCCCAGCGGGTCAATCACCCGGCCCAGCAAGCTCTCCCCCACGCTCACGTCCATCACCCGGCTGGTGCGCTCAACCGCATCGCCCGCCTGCAGACGCGAATAATCACCCAGCAGCACCACGCCGATTTCAGTCTCGTCGACATTGAAGGCGATGCCAAAGATGTTGCCGGGAAACTTCAGCAGCTCGTCATAGCCCACGCCCGGCAGGCCCGACACCATGGCGATGCCGGTGGAGACGCTGGTGATCAATCCCACCTCCTGCGGGCGCAAGCGCGGCTGGTAGCTTTCGCGCCCGTGACTCAAGTCCGCAAAGCTGCGCTCGATGACACCTTGCAGGCTGTCGGAGGGGGCGTTCATGCGGCTTTCACTGGCGCCTTCATTGACGCGTGCGTTGATGCGCCTGCATCGACTTGGCCGTCGGACTGTTCCTTGGTGCGTTCGCCAACGCTTTGTTCCAGTGACACAAGAAAATCCGCAATATTCCAGGCGACCTTCCAGCCGTTCGCGGTCAGTTCGATGCCGCTGATCAGCTCCGGCGTGGTGTCGAATTGAATCTTGATGTCAGATGAAAGCGACTCATTGAGCGCCTGTTGCATGTCCTCTCGTTGGGTTGAGGGCAGCTCGAAGGCACTGCGCACGCGCACCGTGTTGGATGATGTCTTGAGTGCCTCGGCAAGCCCCGTTTTTGCCTCGTCGTCAAGCGCTCGCAAGCGCTGCGTGAACACCGCGCCCATGCGTTCTTCCAGGCTGGTACCCGCCAGATCGGTCAGCACCTTTTGGGCAATGGCAAACACTTCCTCGCGCGAACGGCGGGCGATGTCCTGATGCAGGCTTTGCAACTCGCGGGTCAACGCGTCTTGTTTTTTGGTGCACAAGGCATCACTCACTTGTCGCGCTTCGTCGAGCAGGCGCTGGCGCTCGGCCCGGGCTTCGTCTTTGGCCTGTCCCAGCAATTCATTGCGCTGCCGATCAAATTCTTCGTTCTTTTTTTGGAACGCGTCGCGCTCCTTTTGCGCTGCGGTTTGCTTCAAGGCGGCGTCGGCCAGTGCCAGCGCAATTCGCTTCTCGCGCGCGTCGATGGCGTTCAGGATGGGCTTGTAAAGAAAACGCTTCATCAGCCACACCAGCACAAGAAAGTTCAGCGTCTGTGCGCCAAAGGTGAACCAGTCAAAAAGCATGGCCTACTTTCCGGCAGCCAGGGCCATGGCTTGGTTCCAGAACGGGTTGGCAAAAATCAGAATCATCGACACCACAAAGCAGTAAATGGCGGTGGATTCGATCATGGCCAGGCCCACAAACAGCGTTCGGGTGATGGTGGCTGAGGCGTCGGGCTGCTGCGCCAGTGCCGTGAGCGCCGTCGCCACGGCACGCCCTTCGGCAAAAGCCGGCCCCATGGTGCCGAAACCGGTGGTGATACCAGCGATGACGATGGAGGCCACCGCAATGATTGTCAAACTGTCCATAGCAAATCCTTTGTTTAGGCGTTGTTGTTAAATATTGGGCGCCAGCTTGGCCTTGGCCTTGGGCTTGGGCTTGGACTTGGACTTGCGCACATGCGTGGCAGCGGCGACGTAAACCGCCGCCAAAATGCTGAAAATATAGGCCTGCACCATGCCCGTGAGCAGCCCCAGCACGGTCATCACGATGGGAAAGATAAAGGGCGTGATGCTCAGCAGAATGCCGATGATCATGGCCCCGCTCATCATGTTGCCAAACAGGCGCACCGCTAGCGCCAGCGTGCGCGAGATTTCACTGATGAGGTTGAACGGCAGCATGATGGCGGTCGGCTTCAGGTAAGACTTGAGGTAGCCGCCCAGGCCCTGGTCTTCGATGCCAAACAGCGGCACCGCCACCATCACGCACAGCGCCAGCGCGGCCGTGGTGGACAGCGAACCGGTCGGCGGCTCGTAGCCGGGAATGACGGTGCACAGGGCGGCCATGGCGACAAACAGAAACAGCGTGCCCAGAAAGCCGATGTATTGGCGTGGGTGGCGCAGGCCGACATCTGCAATTTGCTGCTCGATGCCGGTCACCACGATCTCCAACAGGTTCTGCCAGCGCGAGCGGGTGTGGTCGGTGGAGAGTTTGCGCGTGATGAGTTTGGCGCCGACGGTGAGCAAAAGCATCAAGCCCCAGGTGTAAGCAATGGTGGCGTTGAGCTTGAAAAACCCGACTTGCCAGAACACGATTTCATCGGGACTAAGGTGCATGGCGGGCCTCCTGCGGCTGGCGCGGCGGGTTTTCTTTAGGCAATCGGGTCAGCTGTGTCACGAGCTGGCGCGCTAGAACAAAACCAACCAGGCAACTCAGCATTCGCCGCCAGTCGCCGCCCGAGACGAAGTAAAAGCCGGTCATCGTGACCCCCATGCGCAGCAGCAGACTGCCAAACACCCAAAGCGCGGGCTTGGCAGAGGCCAGACTCTTGCGAACCGTCCACCACAGGCCGCCGAAAAAAAACGCGCCCAGCAGCCCACCCGCGAGCCCTGCCAGCACCAGGGCCAGCGTGTCATTCATCGTCATTCTCCTGTTCCTCCCGCATGGCTTGGTCTTCTTGGCTCACCCAGTGCCAGGCATTCAAACAGCCCAGTGTCAGCCCGGCCATCAGCAGGGCCAGCGTCCAGGTGCGCCCGCCTGGATAGCGGCGGTCCAGCCAGAGACCCAGCGCTGCGCCCAGCAGGGTGGGTACCACCACCGACCAGCCGACCAGCCCCATCACCCCCAGACCCGACCACACGCCCGGGGTGGCGTTGCGCTGCGCCTTGAGCTTGCGCGCCGCCTTGGCGCCAACCTGCTCGGCCAGGCCCGCATTCCTTTTGAAGGTTTTTTTGGGCTCGTCAATCATGTTGAAAGGTCGCAAAGCGACGCAAAAAACCAGATTCCAGTTTTGTCAGCACCGAGCGCACGCTTTGCTCATGCGCGTCCAGCGCCAAAAACTCTTGCTCCACCGCCTGGCGCAACTGACCGAGGTCCGCGCCGCCCATGGCCCGCCGCACTGAAACCAGCACGTCTGGCCCGGTCTTGACCAGCACGCCGCCGTCGACGGCGACAAACACTTCGCCCTCAGCCGCTGTCTCGTAGACCAGAATGCCGGGCACCAGCGCCGCCACACAGTCACGCCGGTGGGGCAGCAAGCCAAAAGAGCCAGCGCTGGTTTCCGAAACGATGCGCAACACGTCTGATTTTTCGGCAAACACCTGAAAGGGCAGAAGAATCTTAAGATTCATCAGCGCTCGCCATTTGTTTGGGTTCAGCTTCGGATTCAGCATCGGACTTGGATTTGGTATCAGACTCAGTTTTGGATTTAGCCCGTGCTTCGTCAATCTTGCCGATCATGTAGAGCGCACTCTCCGGCACATCCTTGAACTCATCGCGCAGGATGCGTTCGCACCCGTCCAGCGCATCTTCCAGGCTGACCAGCTTGCCCTCCATGCCCGTGAATTGCTCGGTCGTGAAAAACGGCTGGGTCAAAAACCGCTCCAGCCGGCGCGCGCGCCCCACCACGTTGCGGTCGTCTGGCGACAGCTGCTCCAGCCCCAGCATGGCAATGATGTCCTTGAGCTGGGCATATTGGGCCAGCGTGCGCCGTATGTCCTGCGCCAGCGCGTAATGGCGCTCGCCCACAATGCCCGGCGTGGCCATTTTGGAGCTTGACTGCAGCGGGTCAATCGCCGGGTAAAGCCCCTCACTGGCGCGCTTGCGCGAGAGCACGATGGAGGCCGACAGGTGAGAGAACGTATGCACCGCTGCCGGATCGGTGAAATCATCCGCTGGCACATACACCGCCTGAATCGAGGTGATGGCACCGGTGTCGGTGTTGGCAATGCGCTCCTCCAGGCTTGATAGCTCCGTGCCCATGGTGGGCTGGTAGCCCAGACGCGACGGCATCTGACCCATCAGGCCAGACACTTCCGAGCCGGCCTGGATGAAGCGAAAGATGTTGTCGATCAGCAGCAACACATCGCGGTGCTCGTCGTCCCGAAAATACTCGGCCATGGTCAAGGCCACGTGACCGACCCGAAAACGGCTGCCCGGCGGCTCGTTCATCTGGCCAAAGACCATCACCATGTTGGGCAGCACCCCGGCGGCCTTCATTTCGCGGTGCAGCTCTTCGCCTTCGCGGCAACGCTCACCAATGCCGCAAAAAATGCTGACGCCCTCCTGATGCCCGACCATGTTGTGGATCATCTCGGTCAGCAACACAGTTTTGCCGACCCCTGCGCCACCAAAAAGCCCGGCCTTGCCGCCGCGCTCCAGCGGCAACAGCACATCAATCACCTTGATGCCGGTCTCGAAAATTTCGGATTGGGTCGAACGCGCGGCCAGCGGCGGCGGTGCACGGTGCACAGAGCGCCACTGCACATCGGGGGGCTCCGGCTGGCGGTCGATGGCATGGCCAAACACGTCAAACATGCGCGACAAAATTTGTTTGCCCACCGGCGCCTTGAGCGGCCCGCCGGTATCAAGCACCGGCATACCGCGCGCCAGACCTTGTGTGGGCGTCAAGGCAATCGCGCGCACATGCTGTGCATCGCGCTGGGACAGCACCTCAACGATGATGCGTCCGTCATCGGCGTGCAGTACGGTATGAATGGAAGGCAGTTGGTCATCGAACCGGATATCCACGACGCTGCCGCGCACAGCGACCACGGTGCCTGAATTCATACGCCCCAAACGACGTCCTTGCCCGCCTGTGCGCTGGTTCTGAGCAAATCGATGAAGGGCGCGGCGCGGTGGCGCAACCTGACACTGTCGCCCTCCACCTCAACCACGCGCTCAGGATGCTCGCGGCGACTGGCTTCGGCCGCCTCGTGAACCTCGATAGCGGCTTCCAGTGCCGCGATGGCGTCCGGAATTTGAGCCACGGTGATGATGCCCTGCGCTGCGGGCGCTTTGCCAATGATGGAAAGCATTTGATCACCATTGGTGTTGAGCAAAATGACATCTGCGGCGGCTTGGGATTTGAATTTGTAGATCATGATGGGCTCCAGAAGCAGGTGCACAGGCCGGAAACTGGCCGATATCATGCAGGCTAGCCCAATTTGACTGAGCCGCCAATGATAAAAATCAGTTCCGGTGCGTAAAAGGTAAAGCAGAACGATAGTCTTGCCACGCACGCTCGTCCGTGCGGTTCACCACACAAGCGCTGCAGTCTGACTCGCCGGTTGAAAGTTACCGCCGCAAGCGTCGCACCAACGTGACCACCAGCACTGCCACGCCGCCAGCCAGCACGCCCAGCAGCATATTGAGCAGCAAGCCCAAGCTCGGTTGCAGCAGGCTACCGGCCAAGGTGCTGAGTTCCTCGATGCCCTGCCCCACATCGTGCCAGCCATGCGCCAAAATGCCGCCGCCCACCAGAAACATGGCCAGCGTGCCAAGCACGGTCAGGCCTTTCATCAGCAGCGGCGCGGCCAGCAGCAAGCCGCGACCCAGCTTTTGCTGCAAGGCCTGCGCAACGCTGCCGGTGCGCTGGCTCAGGTACAGGCCGAGGTCGTCAATCTTGACGATGCCAGCCACCAGCCCATACACGCCTACCGTCATCAACACCGCCACGCCTGCCAGCACGGTGAACTGCGTCAGGACCGGCTTGGCCGCCACCGTGCCCAGCGTGATGACGATGATCTCGGTGGACAAAATGAAGTCGGTGCGCACGGCGCCCTTGATCTTGTCTTTTTCCAGCGCCACCAGGTCCACTTTTGGATCAAGCAGCGCTTCGACCAACTTCTCAGGCTCGGCGGCATCGGGCTTGTGTAACAACTTGTGCGCCACTTTCTCGAAACCTTCAAAACACAAAAACAGCCCGCCGGCCATCAGCAGCGGCGTGATCGACCACGGCGCTATGGCGCTGAGCAACAAGGCGCCGGGCACCAGAATGGCTTTGTTGATGAAGGAGCCCTTGCACACCGCCCACACCACAGGCAGCTCGCGCTCGGCGCGGACACCGGACACCTGCTGGGCGTTCAGGGCCAGGTCGTCGCCCAGTACCCCGGCGGTTTTTTTGGCAGCCACCTTGGTCAGCAGGGCCACGTCGTCGAGCACCGTGGCGATGTCATCGAGCAACAAAAGCAGACTACCAGCCATAATTAACCTCTCTAAAACCCATCAATGGGTGATTCATGACGTCACATTGTCGCGGATGTCACATGCGTCGGCAGCTGTCGTCAACCTGAACGGTGGCGCGTTTTAGCGCCAGCTTGTGCCACCACCCTCTTCGAAAGAACCTTATGCATCGCGTTTGTATCAGCAGCACCGGCCTGTATAACCCGCCCGAAGTCATCACCAACGCCGAATTGGTGGCCGCTTTCAACCAGTTTGCCGACCTCGACAACGCCGCCCACGCCGCAGAAATTGCGGCCGGCACGCGTACCGCCATCCCTTATTCCAGCGTCGAGTTCATCGAAAAAGCCTCTGGCATCCAGCGCCGTTACGTGGTGGAAAAGTCGGGCGTGCTCGACCCCACGCGTATGCGCCCGCGCTTGCGCATCCGGCCCGACAGTGAGGTCTCGCTGATGGCCGAGATCAGCATAGCCGCCTCCCGTGATGCGCTGGCCCGCGCTGGCAAACAGGCCAGCGATGTCGATGCCGTGATCTGCGCGGCGGCCAACATGCAGCGCGCCTACCCGGCGCTGGCGGTCGAGATTCAAGCTGCGCTTGGTATCCAGGGCTTTGCTTTCGACATGAACGTGGCCTGCTCTTCCGCCACCTTTGGCATCGAGATGGCGGTCAATGCCGTCAAATGCGGCACAGCCCGTGCCGTGCTGGTGGTCAACCCCGAGATCACCTCGCCGCATCTGGCCTGGAAGGACCGCGATTGCCACTTTATTTTTGGCGATGTCTGCACCGCCATCCTGATCGAAAGGCAAGATACCGCGCCCGCCGGCGCCTTCGAGGTGCTGGGCACGCAATTGTTCACCTCGTTTTCCAACACCATCCGCAACAACGCGGGCTACATGTGGCGCAGTGAAGACCGCAACCCGGACGACCGCGACATGCTGTTTTACCAGGAGGGGCGCAAGGTGTTCAAGGACGTCTGCCCACTGGCCGCCGCGCACATCAGCAGCCACCTGGCCAAACTGGGGTTGGCACCAAACGGTGTGCGCCGCTTCTGGCTGCACCAGGCCAACCTGGCGATGAACCAACTCATCAGCCGCAAACTGCTCGGGCGCGATGCCACTGCCGATGAAGCGCCGGTGATCCTGAACGAGTTTGCCAACACGGCCTCGGCGGGCTCCATCATCGCCTTTCACCGTCACCATGACGACATCAAGGCGGGCGACGTGGGTGTGATCTGCTCCTTTGGCGCAGGCTACTCGATTGGCAGCGCGGTGTTGCGACGCACCTAAATCCCTGTCAGCTCAGGTCGCGCTTGAAGCGGATTTCTTCAACCCGTGTGTCGCCCATGGGAACGGTTTTGATGCTGGTCATTTCGCGCTTGAAGCCAGCCATGTCAAAAAAGCGCAGGGCGCGCTCAAAGCCCAGCGGCACCCAGACACTGACCTTGGTGCAACCTTCATAAATCAGGCCTTCACGGGCGGCGTCCCACAGCGCCAGCCCGACGCCTTGGCCCCATTGCTCGGCTTCGACGTAGAGCGCCCAGATCTCGCCCATGGTGTTGGGCGTCTTGGGGTCGCGTGAGCGGTCAAAACCGACAAAACCCACAACCTTGCCGCCTTGCACAGCCACCAGCACCTGGGGCTCGCTGTACTCGATGGCCTCGCGCCAATACACCAGGCTGTGCTCGGGCGAGCCGCCCACTGGCGCGGCCTCGCCCGGAAAAACGGCCTTGAAGGCGGCCTGGCTGGAACGGGTACGGATTTCGGCAATGGACTTGGCGTCGCGCAGGATCGCGGGGCGCACTTCGGTAGGCGTGATCAGGGACATAACAAGCGCCGGGGACCAGCCCGGCCATCAATCAAAAAAGGAGCCGCATTGTCGCCGCAAGCGTTCAAAGCGGTTAGTACTTGTAAACGCCCTGCCCGGTTTTGCGGCCCAGGCGGCCGGCGGCCACCATTTCTTTCAGCAAGGGGCAGGCGCGGTACTTGCTGTCGCCAAACTCGCTCAGGTAGACCTCCATCACCGCCAGGCACACATCCAGGCCCACCATGTCGGCGAGCGCCAGCGGGCCAATCGGCTGGTTGCAGCCGAGCTTCATGCCGGCGTCGATGTCCTCCGGCGTAGCCAGGCCCTCGGCCAGCACAAAAAAGGCTTCGTTAATCATTGGCACCAGAATGCGGTTAACCACAAAACCGGGTGCGTTCTTGACCGTGATCGGGGTTTTGCCCAATTTTGTCGCCATGGCGTGCACGGCAGCGTGGGTGGCGTCGCTGGTTTGCAGGCCGCGAATGATCTCCACCAGCGCCATCATCGGCACCGGGTTGAAGAAATGCATGCCGATGAATTTGTCAGCGCGGGCGGTCACCGCAGCCAACTTGGTGATGGAAATCGACGAAGTGTTGGAGGCAATGATGACCTCCGGGGCCAGCATGGCATCGAGCTGCTTGACGATTTTGATCTTGAGCTCAAGGTTTTCAGTGGCGGCCTCGATCACCAGTTGCGCGCCCTTGAGGTCGTCGTAGCTGGTGCTGCCCTGAATGCGGGCCATGGCTGCAGTTTTGTTGTCGGTCGTGATTTTTTCTTTCTTGAGCAAACGGTCCAGGCTGCCTGACACGGTGGCAATGCCTTTGGCCACCGCTGCGTCAGAAATATCGACCATCACCACCTTGAGCCCCGACACGGCGCAAGCCTGTGCAATGCCGTTGCCCATGGTGCCCGCGCCAATGATGCCGACTGTTGTGATACCCATTTTGAAAACTCCTGTAATTTGATATCTGGATGTTAACTTCCCGGGATGGTCGCAAGAGACCAATCGTCATTGCAAACGAAGTGAAGCAATCCATGCCCCCCTGATGACCTGGACTGCCGCGCTGCGCTCGCAGTGACGAGTCAAACGCGATAATCCGCCCACATCAATCCAGGAGACATTCGACATGAATCTCACCGAACAACTGCTGACCGCGCTCAAAAAGCACGGTGCGCGGCAGATTTTTGGCATCCCCGGCGACTTCGCCCTGCCTTATTTCCGCATCATTGAAGAGTCGCAAATTTTGCCGCTCTACACCTTGAGTCACGAGCCCGGCGTGGGTTTTGCCGCCGATGCCTCGGCGCGCATCAATGGCAGCCTGGGCGTGGCGGCGGTCACTTATGGCGCCGGGGCGCTCAACATGATCAATTCGGTGGCCGCCGCCTTTGCCGAAAAGTCGCCGCTGGTGGTGCTCTCGGGCGGGCCTGGCAAAAATGAGTCGCGCTCGGGCCTGCTGCTGCACCACCAGGCCAAGACGCTCGACAGCCAGTTCCAGATTTTCAAGGAAATCACCTGCGACCAGGTGCGTCTGGACGACGCCGAGCGCGCCCCGGCCGACATTGTCCGCGTGCTGGCCAACTGCCTGCGCCACTCGGAGCCGGTGTACATCGAGATTCCGCGCGACATGGTGGCCGTGCCCTGTGGCGACGTGGTGCCGGAGGCCGCGTTCAAGGTGGACCCGGACGCGCTCGATGCCTGCGTCGATGAAATTCTGGCGCGCCTGGCCCAGGCCCAATCCCCGGTGCTGATGGCCGGCGTGGAAGTGCGCCGCTACGGCCTCGAAGACAAGGTGGCCACCCTGTCGCGCCGCCTCGGGCTGCCGGTGGTCACCAGTTTCATGGGCCGCGGCCTGCTGGCCGACCAGGACGCGCCGCTGGTTGGCACCTACATGGGCGTGGCCGGCTTCCCGGAAGTGACACACCTGGTGGAAAGTTCTGACGGCCTGTTTCTGCTGGGCGAGATCATCTGCGACACCAACTTTGCCGTGTCCGAGACCAAGATCGACATGCGCAAGACCATCCAGGCGCTCAACGGCCAGGTCAACATTGGCTACCACACCTATGCCAATTTGCCGCTGGATGCGGTGGTCAACCGCATGCTGGAACGCGTGCCGGGGCCTGACAAGGCCTTCAGCGTGACGCCGCAAAGTTTTCCCACCGGCTTGACCGAGGACGACCAAAGCATCACGCCGACCGACATTGCCACGGCCGTGAACGACCTCATGGCCAGGCACGGCAAAATGCCGATGGCCTCTGACATGGGCGACTGCCTGTTCACAGCCATGGAGATCAGCCACACCGCGCTGGTGGCGCCCGGCTACTACGCCACCATGGGTTTTGGCGTGCCCGCCGGGCTGGGCCTGCAAGCCGCCACCGGCGAGCGCCCGCTGATTCTGGTGGGCGACGGCGCTTTTCAGATGACCGGCTGGGAGCTGGGCAACTGCAAACGCTATGGCTGGGACCCCATCGTGCTGCTGTTCAACAACGCGAGCTGGGAAATGCTGCGCACCTTCCAACCCGAGTCGCACTTCAACGACCTCGGCCACTGGGGTTTTGCCGAGATGGCCGCCGGCCTGGGCGGCGACGGCGTGCGCGTGAGCACGCGGGGCGAACTCAAACGGGCGCTGGACAAAGCCGTGGCCACGCGTGGCAAGTTCCAATTGATTGAAATCACCGTTCCACGGGGCGTTCTCTCCAACACACTGGCGCGATTTGTGGCAGGGGTGAAGCGGCTGAATGCGGCCAAATAACGGTTCCCCACCTCACACCCAGGCGCACTCGCAGGTGAAGTGCCGTAAAAACGGCGGCTGTTTGGTGATGCGCACGCCGCGGATGCTGGCGGCTTTTTCTTTCACTTCGGCAATGACTTCGGCCGCGTAGTCAAAGTGGCTTTGTGTGTACATGCGTCGCGGAAAGGCCAGGCGCACCAGCTCCATGCTGTGATACGTTTCCGTGCCATCGGCCAGGCGCTTGCCGAACATCACCGAGCCAATTTCCACGCCGCGTATGCCGCCCTCCAGGTACAGCGCATTGCACAGCGCCCAGGCCGGGTAATGGGCGATGGGCATGTCGGGCAGCACGGTGCGCGCGTCGATGTACACCGCGTGGCCGCCGGTGGGTTTGACAAAACTCACACCGGCTGCCTCAAGGCGCTCGCCCAGGTATTCGGCGGTGCGCAGGCGGTAGCGCAGGTAGTCTTCCTGCATGCCTTCTTCCAGGCCCACGGCCAGCGCTTCCAGGTCGCGCCCGGCCAGGCCGCCGTAGGTGGGAAAGCCTTCGGTCATGATCAGCACGTTGCGCACCGCGTCCATCCACTCCTCGCTTTTTAGCACGATGAAGCCGCCAATGTTGACCATGCCGTCTTTTTTGGCGCTCATGGTGGCGCCGTCGGCATAACTGAACATCTCTTGCACGATGTGCTTGATGGGCGTGTTCTCGTAACCCGGTTCGCGCATCTTGATGAACATGGCGTTCTCGGAAAAACGGCAGACGTCCATGATGAAGGGCTTGCCATGGGACTTGAGCAGCTTGGCGTAGGCGCGGATGTTGGCCATCGACACCGGCTGGCCGCCGCCGGTGTTGTTGGTCACGGTGATCATGCCAAACGGAATGCGCTCGCCCTGCGCTTTCAGCAGCGCATCGACCCGCTCCAGGTCAATATTGCCCTTGAACGGATGCAGGGTGGCGGGCTGTAGGCCCTCGGGGATCACCAGGTCCAGCGCCTGCACACCGAGGTATTCGAGGTTGGCGCGGGTGGTGTCGAAGTGGCAGTTGTTGGGCACCACGTCGCCTTTTTTGCAGACGGCGGTGAACAGCACTTTTTCGGCAGCGCGGCCCTGGTGCGTGGGCACAAAAAACTGCATGCCGGTGATGTCCTGGATGACTTTCTCCAGCCGGTAAAAGCTGCGCGCGCCAGCATAACTCTCGTCGCCTTCCATGATGGCGCCCCACTGGCGGCTGGACATGGCGCCGGTGCCGGAGTCGGTGAGCCAGTCGATCAGCACGTCTTCGGCGCGCAGCTTGAAGACGTTGAGTTTGGCCGCCTCGAGCAGTTGCTCGCGCTCAGGCCGCGTGGTCATGCGGATGGGTTCGACACTTTTGATGCGAAACGGCTCGATCAGGGTTTTGGGCATGGTGTTTCCTTGCGGGATTTCAAAAAAACCTGAAGGTAGCACCGCTTTTGGGGGCGTGGTGTCGGTTATTTCCAACATGGTCTGCGTTACCACTCACTCCTATCCTGGTTTTCAGGCTGCTTGTAGCCCGGATGAAGCGCAGCGCAATCCGGGGGGTACCCCAAACCGCCGCACAATAGCACTGCTATCTGCCAATGATTTTGATTTCAAGAAACGGCGAAACACCATGCCCCAAGGCATCCCAGAATCAGACTGGAAACTTTTTCGCAAGTTGCACCCCGTGCTGGTTGAACGCTTCTGCAAGCAAATACTCTCCGAGCTTGATGCAGTCAGCGCCGACGAGGCCAAAACTTTTCATCAGCGCTACAGCGACATGTACAAACTCATTGAGCGCAGAGACAATGAGCTGGCGTACCTGTTTGACAACCCGCGCCGTTCAAGCGCCATGGGGCAGATAGTTGCCATCTACCAGCATGGTTTGCTAACTGAGGACGAGTTGAACGGCTTTGGTCAAACACTTGTCAAGCTCGTCAAATTTTTGACCGATAAAGACCTTGTCTGATTGACTCATCACCATGACGTTTAAGGGTGGCCAGTAGCAGGCGCTGGTCATCGGTTTTGCGGGCAATGCGGTGTAGCAACCTAGGCACAGGATCGGCAGATTCAACATGACAAGCTGCCCTTCACATTGAGGTCGTTAAGATAAGCCAAAATACTTGCTTCATCTCAGTGCCACTGGCATGGAAGCAAGTATTGACTTAGGCGAGGGCAATCAAAATGTTCACCGCACCGCTCACAGCGTCCACACGGGCCCAGACAGGCGCCAGCAAAATTGCTAATTGGCGTTTTCAAAAGCTGTTTGAAGACGCAGATGCCATGTCCATCCAAGGCTACCTGCGCGACGGAACGGTGGTCTATTGGAACCGTGCTTCAGAAACCATCTACGGCTACAGCGCAGCAGAAGCCATCGGCGGCAACCTGCTCGACCTGATCATTCCAGCCGAGATGCGTGCGCCGGTGGAAGGCGCTGTGCGATGGATGTTCGAGACCGGCCAGGCAATACCGCCAAGCCGCATGACACTGCGGCACAAAGATGGCCACGGTGTGCCGGTCTATTCCAGCCACACCGTGGTCTCAATTCCCGGGCAGCCACCCGTCATGTTCTGCATGGACTCCGACATGAGCGCCTTGGCCAAGGCGGAAGACGATTTGCGCATTGCAGCCACCGCCTTTGAGTCGCAACAGGGCATGAGCATCACCAACGCCGACAGTGTGATCTTGCGCGTCAACCTGGCCTTTACGCAGATCACCGGCTACAGTGCGGTCGAGGCCGTGGGGCAGCACTCGCGCCTGCTCGCCTCGGGCAGCCATGATGCGGCGTTCTACAACGCCATGAAAGAAGATATTGCACAGCAAGGCTCCTGGCAGGGCGAAATCTGGAACCGGCGTAAAAACGGTGAGGTGTATCCGGAGTGGCTCACGGTCAGTGCGGTCAAAGATACAAACGGCCTGGTAACACACTATGTGTCCATTTTTTCAGACATCAGCGCGCGCAAAGTCGCTGAAGACCAGATCAAAGCCCTGGCCTTTTATGACCCTCTCACACGTTTGCCAAACCGCCGGTTTTTGCTTGACCGGATGGAACAGGCGCATGCCAACTGCGCCCGGCGCGCGGGTCAAGGCGCCCTGCTGTTTGTTGATCTGGATAACTTCAAGACACTCAACGATACCGCGGGCTATGTTCAGGGCGACTTGTTGCTCGAGCTTGTGGCCAGCCGACTCAGCGCCTGCATGCGCGAGAACGACACGGTGGCGCGCCTGGGTAGCGACGAGTTTGTGGTGCTGCTCGAATATCTGGGTGAAAACGAACTCGATGCTGCCAAAGAAGCCAGATCGGTGGGTGAAAAGATACGACACGCACTCAGCCAGACTTATACCCTCGGCGTTTTTGAACACCATAGCACGGCCAGCATTGGCATTGCCTTGTTTGGTGCTGAGCAGCCCGAAACGACCGCTGAACCCCTGAAGCGTGCCGAACTGGCGATGTACCAAGCCAAAACAGCTGGGCGCAACACAATTCGATTTTTTGATCCACAAATGCAGGCAGAAGTCACGCAACGGGCAGGTCTGGAAAACGATTTGCGCGAGGCCCTTAACCAGCAGCAATTTCTTTTGTATTACCAGGCGCAGGTGACAAGCGACGGACGGCTGACCGGCGCCGAAGCATTGGTGCGCTGGCAACATCCGCAGCGCGGACTAGTATCGCCTGCTGAATTCATCCCCTTGGCCGAAGACACGGGCTTGATCTTGCCCTTGGGCCAGTGGGTGCTTGAAACGGCTTGCGCTCAGTTGGCGAAGTGGGCTGCGCAACCGGATTTCAGCCATTTGACACTGGCCGTGAATGTGAGCGCCAAACAGTTCCGCGAAGATAAATTTGTGCCGCAGCTGATGGACTTACTGGCCCGCACTGGCGCCAACCCGAAACGCCTGAAGCTGGAACTCACCGAAAGTATCTTGGTCAATGATGCGGACGCTGTCACCGCCAAGATGACGGCGCTCAAAGCCTGCGGCGTGGGCTTTTCGCTTGACGACTTTGGCACGGGCTACTCGTCACTTTCATACCTGAAGCGGCTACCGCTGGACCAGCTCAAAATTGACCAGGGTTTTGTCAAAAACATCCTGACCGATACCAACGATGCGGCCATCGCCCGGATGGTTGTGGCGCTGGCCGACAGCATGGGCCTGGCTGTGATTGCCGAAGGCGTGGAAACTCAGGCGCAAAAAGAATTTTTGGCGCACATCGGTTGCCACGCCTACCAAGGCTATTTTTTCAGCCGCCCGATTGCATTGGCTGATTTCGAAAAGTTTGCCCAGCAGGAACACTAAGGGCTTAACTAAGGGCTTATTCAACCCGCTCGATCTTGTTGGGCTTGAAGCCCAAATCCGCCATTTTTCCCTTGCGTGCCCGCGCAGCGCGTGCGTTGTTGAGGCTACGGATTTCCAGCGTTTCGTCACGCGCCTTGCCGCCACGGCCAATGCCTTCGATGCGCACGCTGCGGGTGTAGGCCGCCGCGCCGGCCAGCGTGTCCTTGGCTTCCAGGTCCAGCAGCATCAGGCCGCGTCCGCCGTTGGTCATCGCCTTGAGCTCGCTGATCTCAAACGTCAGGATGCGTCCACCCGTGGAGGCGCAGGCGACATGTGTGGCTGGCGCAACCGCCGTGGCGGCATGGGCCACCAGCGAGGGCCGGCACAGGGTCTCACCCTCGTTCACGGTGACAAAGGCCTTGCCTGCTTTCTGTCGCGACACCATGTTGCCCACCGTCGCGGTAAAGCCGTAAGCGGCCGAGCTGCTCAGCAACAGCGTCGCCTCCACCGGTCCGGCAAAGTAGTACAGCAACTGGGTGCCCGCCTCCAACTCAATCAAACTGGTGATGGGCTGGCCGTCGCCGCGGCCACCGGGCAGCAGCGCCACCGCCACCGAATAAACCCGGCCGTTGGAGCCAAAGGCCAGCAGGGTGTCAACGCTGCGGCACTCAAAGGTGTCGTACAGCGCATCCCCCGCTTTGAAGGCGTATTCCGCAACGGCAGAGCCATTGAGCCGGTCGCGCGCCCAGCCTTTTTGCGTGCGCACCCAGCCTTTTTGGCTCACCACCACGGTCACAGGCTCGTCCACCACTTTCACCTCAAGCACCACTTTTTTCTCGGCCTGGATCAGCGTGCGGCGGGCATCAGCGAAGGTCTTGGCATCGGCCTCGATTTCTTTGATCATCAGGCGGCGCAGCGCAGCCGGGCTGCCCAAAATTTCTTCCAGCTTGCTTTGCTCCTGACGCAGACCAGCCAATTCCTGTTCAATCTTGATGGCTTCCAACCGGGCCAACTGGCGCAGACGAATTTCCAAAATATCCTCGGCCTGCCGCTCCGACAAATTAAAGCGCGCCATCAAAGCCACTTTAGGCTCGTCGGCCTGACGGATGATGGCGATCACCTCGTCGATGTTGAGCAGCACCAGCGCCCTGCCCTCCAGAATGTGGATGCGGTCCAGTACCTTGCCCAAGCGATGCTTTGTGCGCCGCTCGATGGTGGTCTGGCGGAATGCAATCCACTCGGCAAACATCTGACGCAGCGACTTGAGCGTGGGCCGGCCATCAAGCCCAATCATGGTCAGGTTGATCGGGCTTGAGGTTTCCAGGCTGGTGTGCGCCAACAGCGTGTTGATGAACTCCTGCTGGCCAATTTTGCTGGTCTTGGGCTCGCACACCAGGCGCACGGCGGCGTCTTTGCTGGACTCGTCGCGCACCCCATCGAGCACCGACAGCACGGTGGCCTTGAGCTGGTTTTGCTCCAGCGACAGGTTTTTTTTGCCGGCCTTGATTTTGGGGTTGCTGAGTTCTTCAATTTCTTCCAGCACGCGCTGGGTGCTGACGCCGGGCGGCAATTCGGTCACCACCAGTTGCCACTGGCCGCGCGCCAGTTCTTCGATCTTCCAGCGCGCGCGGCATTTGAGCGAACCGCGGCCACACCGGTAGACATCGGCAATGTCGGCGGCGCTGCTGATGATCTGGCCCCCCCCGGGAAAGTCCGGACCAGGCACCAGCGCAAGCAACTCGTCGTCGGTCAGGTTGGGCGACTTGATCAGCGCCACGCAAGCATCGGCCACTTCACGCAGGTTGTGGCTGGGGATCTCGGTGGCCAGGCCCACGGCAATGCCGCTGGCGCCGTTGAGCAAGGCAAACGGCAGGCGCGCCGGCAACTGGTTGGGCTCCTCGGTAGAGCCATCGTAGTTGGGTGAAAAATCCACCGTGCCTTCGTCGATTTCGTCGAGCAGCAGGCTGGTGATTTTGGCCAGGCGCGCCTCGGTGTAGCGCATGGCGGCAGCACCATCGCCGTCGCGGCTGCCAAAGTTGCCTTGGCCGTCGACCAGCGGGTAGCGCAAGGAAAAATCTTGTGCCATGCGCACCGCCGCGTCATACACCGACGAGTCACCGTGCGGGTGAAAGCGGCCCAGCACATCGCCCACCACACGCGCGCATTTGACCGGCTTGGCGCCGGTGTTGCCATTGGCGCCGCCAAAGCCCAGGCCCATGCGGCTCATGGCATACAAAATACGCCGCTGCACGGGTTTTTGACCATCGGTCACGTCTGGCAAAGCGCGGCCCTTGACCACGCTCAGGGCGTATTCGAGGTAGGCCTGCTGGGCGTAGGTGGCCAGGTTCAGCGCATCGTCACCCTCGGGTTGCGGCGCTGGGACCGAAGGGGTGGTTGTGAGTTGATCAGTCATAACGAACCAGTTTCCAGAAAATCATAAAAATTACATCTGTTGGGGGGTTTAACCCGCGAGGCAGGCCCTATGGGGGGCTTCCTCATACTGGGGTACCAGAAATCGTCGGCCCCCCTTGCCAGTCATGGCGCAGCGCGCACCATAAGAAGGCTGGATTGCCACGTCACCGTCAGCTCAAACATCAATGCCTATCAGAACCAGTGGCACAGATGGCACGCCACGGCCATTACGTATCACGTTATAAAACTCACCCTCGTAATAGGCGACACCTGAACTCATTTGTGATTGCAAAACTTTCATTGGCAAAATCTCGATACCCACATCGATTTCGTCGCGAACATAGAACGCCAAATGTTTGACAAACAGGTCGTACGCGACAAACGAATATTTACCAAATTGCACTTCAACCGCCACGCGGTCTTTCACAAAATCAGTCTGGTTGTAACTCAGGATGGGCACCTCACCCGCGTCCAATATTTCCTGTTTTTGATGCGCAGCATCCATTGATAGAGTTTTTCGAATTAACTTTTCGCTACGGGTTACCCAATAACTCACACGACTCTCAGTCCAACCCATCTTGTTCAAGGATTGCTTAAAGGCTGCGTTCATATCAGTCGGACTAAAAAGAAGCTTGTCCATCGTGCGTTTTTCCTTCGATACCTTGGTTCGGCACGCATTGGCATCAATCGCAGCAATCACCTTTTCAATTTCAGTCCAAAGCTTGGGCCGATGCACCAATAAAAACTCCAACCCATTAAGGTGCGAATAAGTTTCAGATATCTTCATGTGGTGACACCTCGTACATGGCGCGCTTTTGCATCAAACTCAATTGCAACGCTGAGACTTCTGGGATTTTCCACCGATTGGTTGTAAGAGAACTTCCTGCGTCTTCAGGATCAAACACAGGTTTATGCATAGGCCGAGTTGCCAAACGGCCAGCTAATTGCTCTGCGACTCTGGTGCGAGCAATAGCAACGTAATCAGGTGCCAATTCAGCCCCCAATCCACGTCGACCTTGACGCAACGCAGCAACTACGGAAGTGCCTGACCCGAGAAATGGGTCAAATACCAAATCATTTTCGTCCGTAAGCGACAAAACAAAACGCTCAACCAGTTCCACTGGGAACTGGCATGGATGTGCGGTTTTTTCAACATGATTACTTTTAACATTGGGGATAATCCAGACATCACCTGGATTTTTACCAAGTGGATTGCCGGACAACTCGCCAACTTTAGGTCCCTTGAAGTGTCGCTTGCCAGGATATTTTTGAGGTACGCGTACGGGATCAAGGTTGAATTTGTAATCTTCAGTCTTGGTGAACCACAACACAGTTTCATATCGTCCGGAAAAGCGCTTTGAGCAATGCAAGCCATGCTCAAAGTGCCAGACAATTCGATTTCTCAATTGCAGACCATATTTCTCAAAAATGGGGTAAAGAACGATATCCAAAGGAACAATTTGTCCTTTGTCTACAAAATTGCCAACTTGCCAGCAAATACTGCCAGTTGGGGCCAAAATCCTGACACAGGATTCAATCACCTTTGTCTGCTGTTCCAAATAGTCTTTAAGACTTAATTTTCTTTCATAAGGCTTGCCGATGTTATAGGGTGGTGATGTGATCACGAGCTGTGCTGCAGCATTTGGCATATCTCGCATTAGTGCCAAGCAGTCACCCGCGTAAACCACTTCATCCGCATCATGCACGTAGCTGGTGGTAACCATACTTTCATTCCTTCGCATTTAAATTCACCCAATATTGTTCCATTCCAACTCGAAAGCCAGAAATCGACAGCCCCCTAGGGCCTACCTCGCTAGACGCATGTGTTGACACGCGTTGTCAACCAAAACACCGCTCAAAGCCCAGCTCTCGATCACCGGTTTACGGTTTTGAAACTCTGATCAAGCACCCAACTATCGGCGCTGTGACTGGCATGGGTGGTCACCGATTTCTGGTACCCCAGTATGAGGTGGCCGCCCATGCCAGTCATGGCGCTGGGGAACAGCGTAGAAATTGCCAAAGCCCTGGATTGCCACGTCGTTTCACTCCTCGCAATGACGTATCAGTGAGCGGGAATTTTGTGGCTGTCAAACATCAATCTCCACTGAATCCCCATGTAACTCCATCAGTTCCCGCCGCGCCGCCGCCTCGCCCTTGCCCATCAGCTTGGTCATCAACTCTGAGGTCTCAAGCACACTCAAGTTGCCCAAATGCACCGGCAACAACCTGCGGGTGTCGGGGTTCAGCGTGGTGTCCCACAACTGCTCGGCGTTCATCTCACCCAAGCCCTTGAAGCGGCTGATGGTCCAGGCGGCTTCACGCACGCCTTCCTTGCGCAGCTTGTCCAGAATCGCGGTGAGTTCGCCCTCGTCGAGCGCATAGGCTTTGGACGCCGGCTTTTTGCCACGCGCCGGGGCATCCACTCTGAACAGCGGCGGGCGAGACACAAAAACATGGCCGGTGTCGATGAGTTTGGGGAAGTGCTTGAAAAACAGCGTTAGCAGCAGCACCTGGATGTGCGAGCCATCCACATCAGCATCGCTCAGGATGCAAATCTTGCCGTAACGCAGACCGCTCAAATCGGGTGAATCGCTCGGCCCATGCGGATCGACGCCAATGGCCACGGCAATGTCGTGGATTTCGTTGTTGGCAAACAGGCGGTCACGGTCCACCTCCCAAGTGTTCAACACCTTGCCGCGCAAAGGCAGCACCGCCTGGCTTTCCTTGTTGCGGCCCATCTTGGCGCTGCCACCGGCCGAGTCGCCTTCGACCAGAAACACCTCATTTTCAGCAATATCGCGGCTTTCGCAATCGGTCAGCTTGCCCGGCAGCACTGCCACGCCCGAGCCCTTGCGCTTCTCGACTTTTTGACCGGCTTTCTGGCGGCTTTGCGCCGCCTTGATGGCAATCTCGGCCAGCCTTTTGCCGTATTCCACATTTTGATTCAGCCACAACTCCAGCGCCGGCCGGACAAAGTTGGCGACCAATTTAAGCGCATCGCGTGAGTTCAGGCGCTCCTTGATCTGGCCCTGAAACTGCGGGTCGAGCACCTTGGTGGACAGCACATAACTGGCGCGCGCAAACACGTCGTCGGGCAGCAGCTTGACACCCTTGGGCAAGAGCGAATGCATTTCGACAAAGCTCTTGACCGCCGTGTACAGGCCGTCGCGCAGGCCCGACTCGTGGGTGCCGCCGGCCGGGGTCGGGATCAGGTTGACATAGCTCTCGCGCACCGGCTGGCCGTCTTCGGTAAAAGCCACGCACCAGGCCGCGCCCTCGCCTTCGGCAAAACTGTCATGGTGGGCGTCGGCAAAGCTCTCGCCTTCAAACAGCGGGATGACCGGGTCAGCGGGCAAGGTTTGCGTCAGGTAATCGCGCAGGCCGCCCTTGAACAGCCAGGTCTGGGTTTCCCTGGTTTTCTCTTGCACCAAGGTGACCGACACCCCCGGCATCAGCACCGCCTTGCTGCGCAACAGGTGCTCCAGATGGGCCATGGGCCAGGTCAGGGACTCAAAATATTTGCCATCGGGCCAGACCCGCACCGTGGTGCCTGACTTGCGGTCGCCGTCGGCCGCCGGGCGAATCAGCAGCGGCTCAATCACGTCACCCCCGGCAAACACCAGGCGCGCCACCTGGCCTTCGCGGTAGGTGGTGGCTTCCAGGCGCGTGCTGAGCGCATTGGTCACGCTGACCCCCACGCCGTGCAGGCCGCCGGAAAAGCTGTAGGCGCCGCCCTTGCCCTTGTCGAACTTGCCACCCGCGTGCAATTGGGTAAACACCAGCTCAATCACCGGCGCGTGCTCGGTGGGGTGCATGCCGAACGGGATGCCGCGGCCGTCGTCCTCGACCGTGATCGAGCCGTCGGTGTGCACAATAGTTTTGATCTTTTTGCCATGCCCGGCCAGCGCTTCGTCAGCCGCGTTGTCGAGCACTTCCTGAATCACGTGCATCGGGCTGTCGGTGCGGGTGTACATGCCCGGGCGCTGCTTGACCGGCTCCAGTCCTTTCAGGACGCGGATCGAATTTTCGGAATATTCGGGGTTAACAGATGCGGTTTTGGTGGCCATAGCGGCGCATTGTAATCAGGCCACTTTGAAACAACTGGACAAATACCCAGTTTTCAAAAACCTGCAACAAGCCATTTTTGGCTCTTGTTTTGCTGATGGCCACAGCAACGATCCGGGTACAGTGCTGTTTAAAGATAATGTCAAACTCATGAATAAGCCCATAGATACCAACAGCAGCGAGACTGTGCCCCCTGACATCCCTAATCTGCGGCGCCTGCTTGAGGTCTGCATCAATCACATGAACGATGCCATCGTGATCACCGAGGCAGAGCCCTTCGACAAACCCGGGCCGCGCATCCTCTGGGTCAACAAGATTTTTTATGAGCGCAATGGCTATAGCCCGGAAGAAGTCATTGGCAACACCCCACGCCTGTTGCAAGGGCCGGACACTGATCGCGCCACGCTCGACCGGGTGTACGAGGCGCTTTCAAAATGGCAACCAATACGGGCAGAACTGTTGAATTACCGCAAGGATGGGACGTCTTACTGGAACGAGTTTGACATTGTGCCGGTGGCCAACGAGCAAGGCTGGTTCACCCACTGGGTGTCGGTGCAGCGCGACACCACCGAGCGCAAAAAGATGGAAGAACAGGTGCACCAACTCGCTTTTTTTGACGCGCTGACCCAGCTGCCCAATCGTCGCTTGCTTGACGATCGCCTGAGCCAGGCACTGGCTGCCAGCAAACGCAGCGGCCATTTTGGTGCCCTGATCTTCCTGGACCTGGACAATTTCAAGCTGGTCAATGACAGCTATGGTCATAACGTCGGTGATGCGCTCTTGCGCCAGGTGGCCACTCAACTGAAAGCCTGTGTGCGCGAAATGGATACTGTGTCACGTTTTGGTGGCGACGAATTCGTGGTGTTGCTCAGCGACTTGCATGCGGACCGGGCCGAATCGCTGCACCGCGCCACCGTCTTCGCCGAAAAAATTCGCGCCATCATTACCGAGCCTTTTCCCCTGGCCATCACCGAACCAGGACAAGCCGAGCGCCTGCTTGACCACCAATGCTCTGCCAGCCTTGGCGCGGTCATGTTCCAGGGCCAACAGGCCACACCGACCGATCTAATGAAGTGGGCCGACACGGCGATGTACCAGGCCAAAAACGCCGGCCGCAATGCGATCCGGTTTTATCAGCCCACAAAGCAAACCTGAAGCCCGGGTGCTTTTGCTTGTTTCGGTATATTCCGCAAATGCCGAATTTCCCCAAAACGCTTTCCATGACCCAGGTGCTGCTGTGCGGCGCCGCCATCGTCACACTGTCGATGGGCATCCGGCACGGCTTTGGGCTGTGGCTGCAGCCGATGACGCAAAGCCTGAGCTGGAGCCGCGAAACCTTTGCCTTTGCGCTGGCCATCCAAAACCTGACCTGGGGCGTGACCGGCATTTTTGCTGGCATGCTGGCCGACCGGTTTGGCGCGTTCAGGGTCATCGTGGGCGGCGCGCTGCTCTACGCGCTCGGGCTGGTCGGCATGGCTTATGCCAGCACGGCGCTGCAACTGAGCTTGAGCGCCGGAGTGCTGATTGGCATGGCGCAAGCAGGCACCACTTACGCCATCATTTACGGCGTGATTGGCCGCAACATCAGCGCCAGCAAGCGCTCCTGGGCCATGGGCGTGGCGGCAGCAGCGGGCTCCTTTGGCCAGTTCCTGATGGTGCCCACCGAAGGTTTTCTGATTGACTTTTTGGGCTGGCAGCAGGCGCTGGTGGCGCTGGCGCTGGCTGCGCTCTTGATCATGCCGCTGGCCTGGGCCTTGCGCGAGCCGAACTTCAGGGGCGGCGCCGGGCATTTCCGCGAGCAGTCCATCATGCAGGCGCTGCGCGAGGCCTTCAAATACCGCAGCTTTCAGTTGCTGATGGCGGGCTATTTTGTCTGCGGCTTCCAGGTGGTGTTCATCGGCGTGCACATGCCGAGCTACCTGAAAGACCAGGGGCTGGCCTCGAACGTAGCCAGCACTTCGCTGGCGCTGATCGGTCTGTTCAACGTGTTTGGCACCTATGCGGCGGGCGTACTGGGCCAGCGCATGCAAAAGAAAAACATCCTGGCTTTCATTTACGTCACGCGCGCCGTCGTCATCAGCATCTTCCTGCTGGTGCCGCTGTCGCCCATGAGTGTTTATGTGTTCTCCGCGGTGATGGGGCTGTTGTGGTTGTCCACAGTGCCGCCCACCAATGCCACCGTGGCGCAGATATTTGGCGTGGCACATTTGTCAATGCTCGGCGGGTTTGTATTTTTCAGCCACCAGATTGGCTCTTTCATGGGCGTCTGGCTGGGCGGCTACTTGTTTGACCGCACCGGCAGCTATGACATCGTCTGGTACATCGCCATTGGGCTGGGCGTGCTTGCGGCGCTGGTCAATCTACCCATCAAGGAAGCCGCCATAGTCCGCACACCCATACCACAAGGGGTTTAAGCCATGAAACCGATGCAAAAGTACCTGCTCTACGCCGGTCTGGCTGTGGTGCTGGGGCTGGTGTTTGCCATGTACACCCGGCCCGACTTTGTCATGACGCTGGCCAACCAAGTTTGGGGATGTTTTTGATGTTGCAACACAATGTGAGTGAGCCATCCGGCTGGGTGCGGCGCTGGCAGCATTTGATGCCAACCGGCGCGCGCGTGCTGGATGTCGCTTGCGGCTCGGGCCGCCACATGGCATGGCTGGCGCAACAGGGCTGCCATTGCACAGGCATCGACCGCTCGGCCGAGGCGCTGGAGACGGCCAGCCAGTACGGCAGCATCCATCAGGCTGATATTGAGGACGGCCCCTGGCCGCTGCTCAACGACGGTGTGCCGCAACAGTTCGACGTGGTGCTGGTCACCAATTACCTGTGGCGGCCATTGTTTCCGGTGCTGCTGCACAGCCTGGCGCCGGGTGGCTTGCTGTTGTATGAGACTTTTTCAGTCGGGAACGAAACCGTGGGCAAACCCGCCAGCCCTGATTTTTTGCTGCGCACCGGCGAACTGCTGCAACTGTGCCAAAACCTGCGCATCGTGGCGTTTGAAGATGGCTTTTTGCCCAAACCGGCGCGCTTCGTGCAGCGCATTGCCGCTATCCAACCGCCCGCTGCCGCAACGTCAGGCTTGACAGACGCGCAACCCGCGCGCTACCCACTCTCGCTAAAATGAGCGGCTAAACCATTACATGCAAGACAAAATGCCTAACTCAAAGCCCTTCCTGACCGGCAGTATCGTCGCCCTGGTCACGCCCATGCACCCGGATGGCAGCGTGGACTACCCGGCGCTGCGCAAGCTGATCGACTGGCACATCACCGAGGGGACAGATTGCATCGGCGTGGTCGGCACCACCGGTGAGTCGCCCACCGTGAGCGTGCCGGAGCACCGCGAAATCATCCGGGTGGCGGTCGAGCAAGCGGCCAAGCGCGTGCCGATCATGGCCGGTTGCGGCTCCAACTGCACGGCTGAGGCCATTGAGTTGGCCAAATTTGCCAAAAGCGTCGGCGCCGATTGCCAGTTGCAGGTGGTGCCTTACTACAACAAGCCCACTCAAGAAGGCCAGTACCAGCACTTCAAGGCGATTGCCGAAGCCGTTGAGCTGCCCATGGTGCTTTACAACGTGCCCGGCCGCTCGGTGGCCGACATGACGCTCGACACGGTGCTGCGCCTGGCCCAAGTGCCTGGCGTTGTGGGCATCAAGGAGGCCACCGGCAACATCGACCGCGCCCAATGGCTGATTCGCCAGGCGCCCAAACACTTTGCCATCTTTTCAGGTGACGACCCCACCGCCGTCGCCCTGATGCTGTGTGGCGGTCATGGCAACATCAGCGTCACGGCCAACGTGGCGCCGCGCCTGATGCACGCGCTGTGCATGGCGGCCATTGCCGGCGATGTCAAACGCGCCATGGAAATTCAATTCAAGTTGATGCCGCTGCACAAAAACTTGTTTGTCGAAGCCAACCCGATTCCCGTGAAGTGGGCGGTGGCGCGCATGAATTTGTGCGGTGGCACACTGCGCCTGCCCATGACCGAACTGACCCCGGCCAACGCGCCGGTAGTGGAAGCCGCCATGCGCGAGGTTGGCCTGCTGTAACGCAGGGCCAACAACGCTTTTTTTTCCGCTTTTCATTTGCCGACCCGATATCTCACCTGAAGGATTTTTTGTGAACCCTATTTCCAGACTCGCACTGCTTGGCCTGACCCTGACCCTGGGGGCCTGCACCGTTTTAGAAGGTGACAAGGTGGACTACAAAAGCGCCGGCAAGGCGCCATCGCTTGAAGTGCCGCCCGACCTGACCCAGCTCTCACGCGAGACGCGTTACGTGGTGCCCGGCGGCGCTGTTAGCGCCTCAAGTTTCCAGATTGGCCAGACCAGCAGCCAAACCACGCCGACGGCCACGAGCTCGCTGGGAGATGTCCGCATCGAGCGCGCCGGCACCCAGCGCTGGCTGGTGATCAGCCGCCCTGCCGACAAGTTGTGGGAACCAGTGAAAGACTTCTGGATTGAAAACGGCTTTTTGCTGGTGATGGAGCAGGCCAACCTTGGCATCATGGAAACCGACTGGGCCGAGGATCGGGCCAAAATTCCACAGGACATCATCCGCAGCACCATTGGCAAGGTGTTCGATTCGCTGTATTCCACCGGTGAGCGCGACAAGTTCCGCACCCGGCTGGAACGCAACGCCAGCGGCGGCACCGATGTTTTCATCAGCCACCGCGGCATGGTCGAGGTTTACAACAGTTCATCAAAAGACCAGACCGTGTGGCAACCGCGCGCCGCCGACCCTGAGTTGGAGGCCGAATTTCTGCGCCGCCTGATGGTCAAGCTCGGTGTTTCCCAAGAGCAATCCAAAGCCCTGATCGCCGCTGCACCCGTCACCCAAGGTGCCCGCATCGACAGTGTGAACGGTCAACCTGTGGTGCGTCTGGAAGACAACTTCGACCGCGCCTGGCGCCGGGTTGGCCTGGCCCTGGACCGCACTAACTTCACCGTGGAAGACCGAGACCGCAGCAAAGGCGTTTACTTTGTGCGCTACGTGGCGCCCAGTGCCGACAAGGCTGAGCCTGGCTTCTTCGGCAAGCTCTTTGGCGGGTCCGCCAAGGACAACGCACCGCAAAAATTCAAGGTCTCGGTGGTCAGCCAGGACAACGCAAGCCTGGTGTCGGTGCAAAACGCCGACGGCAGCCCGGCCGCCACCGCAGACGCCCAGCGCATCGTGAAAGTGCTGGCCGAAGACCTCAAGTAAGGAAGTGTGTGAACTCTGCCACCGGCACGCGCGGGGTGTGGAAGCTGTTCACCAGCTGATCGGCATCAGCGTAGCCCAGCGACATGCCGCACACCAGCATCTCGTCGGCAGCCGCGCCAATGTGCGGCAGGATGAGGCTGGCAAACGCGTTCCAGGCCGCCTGCGGACAGGTGTGCAAGCCCCGGGCGCGCGCTGCCACCATGATGTTTTGCAAAAACATGCCGTAGTCAACCAAAGAGCCACGCCCCATGACCCGGTCGATGGTGAACATCAGGCCCACAGGCGCATCAAAAAACCGGTAGTTGCGCTGGTGCTGCGTGTGCATCTTGTCCTTGTCGCCCTTGCCGATGCCGAGCAAGTTGTACAAACCCCAACCATTTTCACGACGCCGGTCAATGTAGGGGCTGACCCATTTTTCTGGGTAGTAGTCGTATTCCTCGCGGTACTCGGCTGCCAGCGCCGGGTTGGCGCGCAGCGCGTCGTGCGCGGCACAGACCTTGTCCGCCAGCGTGCTGCGGCTTCGCCCTTGCAGCACATAGACTTTCCAGGGTTGGGTGTTGGTGCCCGAAGGTGCCCGGCTCGCCACTTGCAAAATTTCATGCAGAGTTTGCTGCGAAACGGGTTGTTGGGTAAAGGCGCGGGTGGACATGCGCGAGGTGATGGCGGTGTCCACCGTGGCCACGTGCAGATCAGCAGCAGGCAAATTTCCGATACTCAAGAGTGTCTCTCCAAACAAGTTTAGGGGGCTTGGTGCACTGAGCCGCGCAGCTTTCAAGCGCTGCGCGGTTAGGCGTTCTGGAGCTGGTGCATGGACTATTATTTTCGCTCTTTCAGCAGGTCGCGCAAACGCTTGGGCGCGGGCACCAGCGGCGTGCGGCTGCGCGTCCAGGCACCTTGGTCAGACGGCGACAGCGCGCGGCCGCGGCTCATGAACCACGACGCCAGCTTGTACAAGCCGGTGCGGCTGTACACCTGCGCCCAGACGTTCCACACCGCCGTACCCGCCACGGTGCGGCCGGCACCGCTGCCGCGCAAGGTGGCTTCCTCGCTCTCCGGCTTGGCCTGCGATTCGTTGCGCAGGCGCACCAGGATGTCGGTGATCGGGATCTTGACCGGGCACACCTCCACACAGGCACCGCACAAGGTGGAGGCAAAGGCCAACGGGTAGGTGGCGTCGAGCCCCAGCATGTGCGGCGAAATAATGGCGCCGATCGGGCCGGGATAGGTGGTGCCATAGGCGTGGCCGCCAATGCGCGCATACACCGGGCAGTGGTTCATGCAGGCGCCGCAGCGGATGCACTTGAGCGTCTCGCGCAACTCCGTGTCGGCATAAGCCTGGGTGCGGCCGTTGTCGAGCAGGATCAGGTGCACTTCTTCGGGGCCGTCTTTTTCATCGGGCTTGCGCGGGCCGCTGATCAGGTTGAAATAGGTGGTGACGGCCTGCCCCGTGGCCGAACGCGCCAGCAGGCTGTAGAGCGGCGGCACGTGTTCAAGCTTTTCGACCACTTTTTCGATGCCGGTGATGGCAATGTGCACCTTGGGCACGGTGGTGCACATGCGGCCATTGCCCTCGTTTTCGACCAGGCACAGCGTGCCGGTTTCGGCCACGCAGAAGTTGACGCCCGAGAGGCCAATGTCGGCATCGGCAAACTTGCGCCGCAGCACTCGGCGACCAATGCGGATCAGCGCATCGACGTCTTCGGTGTAGGCCACGCCGGGGATTTCCTTGGCAAACAGCTCAGCAATCTCCTGCTTGGTCTTGTGGATGGCTGGCATGATGATGTGCGACGGCGCCTCGCCCGCGAGCTGCACGATGTACTCGCCCATGTCGGATTCAAAGGCCTCGATGCCGGCAGCTTCCATGGCGTGGTTGAAGCCGACCTCCTCACTCACCATCGACTTGCCTTTGATGATCTTTTTGGCCTTGACCCGCTCGGCAATTCCTAGCGCAATCGCATTGGCCTCATCCGGGTTTTGCGCCCAGTGCACCTGGACGCCATTGGCGGTGAGTTTGGCTTCCAGCTGCTCCAGCAGGCGCGGCAGGTGCGCCAGGCTGTAACGCCGAATCTGCGAACCCAGCTCGCGCAAGCCTTGCAACTCATCCTGATCCGGAAACTGGGCGCGGCGCTTGGCCTGCAAAAAGTCCATGGCGCCGCGAAAATTCTTGCGCTGCCCTGGGTTGTTGAGCACGTCGCGGCTGCGCTCCTTGAAGTCTTCCATCGGGTGGATTTTGATGACCTGGCTCATGCGGCTGCTCCTTCTTTGACGGGGTCGGCATGGCGCAACAGCACCACCAGTTCGCGCGGGCCGTGGGCACCGTAGGCCAGCGTTTGCTGGATGTCTGCCGTCTTGGACGGGCCGCAGATCAGCAGCGCGTTGGTCGGCAAGCCGTCCTTCCAGCCCTCGTTGGTGATGGCCGAATGCAAATCGGCATGGATGGTGGCCACATCGAGCAATACAAAATGCACCGACGGCACCAGACTCATCAGGCGTGGCTCTTGTGGCGTGGGCCACAAAATCAGGCTGCCAATTTCGGCAATGGCGCTTTTGGCCAAGGTGAGCGAGGCATCGACCTCGTCGAACAGCACATCGCGCCAGGTATCGATGGACTCGGCATAGCGCTTGAGTTCCAGATTGGCCGGCTGGCGTGATTCCAGCTCAGCACCGTGCGGCGTGTCAGCGCCGATCAGCAAATTGCGCAAGCCCTTGGCTTCGACCAGGCGCAGCAGCAGGTCGGGCCAGTCGGCTGCCGTGGTGTCATGCACCTCGGTCTTGACGGCTTCCAGCGCGGCGCGCAGGCGGCTTACGCGCTGGGCGCTGTCTTCGTGGCGCTGGTGCGCGTCGAACCAGGCTTTGACTTCGGGCAGCGGCAGCGCCTCAGGAATGGCCGTAGCGCGCAGCCGCGCCAGGATACTGCTGCGGGCGTTAACCTCAGCGGCGTGGGTGGGGTTCAGCGTGGCGTTCATGCGGCGTCTCCGGCGGTGGCTGGTTCGGTGGTTCGGCGCCACAAAAAGCTGGCCATGTGTTCGCCCGGCAACGTGGCCTTGGGCAAACCTGCCAGTTCGTCCTGCTTGGCCGCGCGACCGGTGATGTTGAGCATGCAGCCGCAGTCGGCGCTGACCACGCGCTCGGCGCCGGTGTCGCGGATGGCAGCGACCTTGTCGCTGACGATGGCCTCGGAAATGTCGGGGTAGCGCATGGCAAAGGTGCCGCCAAAGCCACAGCATTCTTCGATGCGCACCTGCTCTACCACCTTGACCTGCGCCAGGCTGTCGAGCAACGCCACGCTGGTCTCGTGCACGCCCATCTCGCGACGCGCATGGCACGAGGTGTGCAGCGCAATGGTGCAAGGCGCGCCCAGGTCGGGCTGGCTGAAATTGACCACGTGCACCAGAAATTCGGTGAGTTCATAGACCCGCTCGGACAGGTCCACGGCCTTGGCGTGCAGCACCGGGTCGTCGGCAAACAGGTGCGGGTAATGCTTGCGGATCATGCCGCCGCACGAGCCCGACGGGATCACCACCGGCCAGGGCTCAACGAACAAATTCAGCTGTTGCAGCGCCACGGCGCGGGCTTCGTCAGGGAAACCGCTGCTGTGCGCCGGCTGGCCGCAGCAGGTTTGCGCCTCCAGGTAATGCACGCGGATGCCTTCGCGCTCCAGCAGGCGCACCGTGTCCACACCCGCTTCGGGCGTGAACTGGTCGATCAGGCAGGTGGCAAACAGGTAAACGTCAGTGGGTTTGGGCGGGTACGTCCGCGCCTCGAAAGTGCTCGGGGTCATCAATCAGTCTCCTCGTTATGAATTGCACGCAATTGGCTTGCAAGCCTTTATTGTGAAACATTTGGCCATTTTGAGCTTGTGATATTCGCCGATTCAATTTGTCAATAATTTCAAAGGCGGTTGAGGTCGCCGCCTATGCACCCGGATTGCGCTGCGCTTCATCCGGGCTACGCCAGCGCTGGGCGTAGGACAAGCCGAGGCGAAACGTGGCAAGCTGAATTTGCACGGTTTCCTCGATTTGCCGTCCATAGCCGCCCGCCATGACAAACGCCAGCGGGATGCGGCGCTGCGCGCACCAGTCGAACACGTACCGGTCACGCGCCGCCAAGCCGTCCTGTGTCAAAGCCAGGCGGCCCAGCCGATCGCCCGCGTAGGGGTCGGCCCCGGCCAGGTACAGAACCAAAGCCGGTTCAAAGCGCAGGCTCAGCGCCTGCAGCGCCTGCGTCAGCGCGGCCATGTAGTCGTCATCGCTGCAGCCATCGGCCAGCGCCACATCCAGATCGCTGGTTTCCTTACGAAACGGAAAATTCTTGTCGCCATGTAGCGACAGCGTAAACACCGTGTCGTCTTGCTGAAAGATGTGCGCCGTGCCGTTGCCCTGGTGCACATCGAGATCAATCACCGCCACCTTCAGGATTTGCCGGTGCAGTTGCTGCCATTCGGCCTGTGCCAACCGGGTCGCCACCGCCACGTCATTGAAAACACAAAATCCGCCGCCCTTGTCGGCGTAGGCGTGGTGCGTGCCGCCCGCCAAGTTGGCCGCCACGCCGCTTTGCTGCGCCGCGCGCACCGCAGCCACCGTGGCACCCACCGAGCGGCGCGCCCGTTCCACCATAAAGTCGCTCCAGGGAAAACCAATTTCGCGCAGTGCCGCCGCACTGATCTGGCCACTGGTCAAGCGCTCTATGTAATCAGGCGTGTGCACCAGGGCGAGTTGACCATCAGAGGCAGCTGGAGCCGCCAACAGTTCTACCTCTGGCAACTGCTGCGCAATGGCTTCGCGCAACATGGCGTACTTGGCCATGGGAAAGCGATGGCCGTCTGGCAGCGGCAGCACGAAATGATCAGAATAGAAAGCTTGCATGGTTCTATTTTGACAAGATGAAACCTTGCGGGTCAGACCACTCGCGTAGCGAAGTGCTCTGACCCCATCTAACTGTCATGGCGAGTTCCCTGAATCAGGCCCGATACCGCACACGTACCCCGAACAAAGGCCTCGTCACTGCGAGCGTAGCGTGGCAGTCCATGCAGTCCGGAATTCATGGATTGCTTTACTTCGTTCGCAATGACGATGGTTTTTCACGTTAATTAGTAAATCGTCTCTAAATTGCTGCAATGCAACAAAAAAAGCTTGCACAAGCTTGATATCCCCATATAATTCGCTCATGCTGCACTGCAACATTAATTGAGGTCCCTCTCAGTTACGGCGCAGATACCTTTACTTAACTTTCTGGAGAATTGAATATGCTGACCGTAGAACAAGTGATGGCCTCACAAAAAGCCAACGTCGAAACCCTGTTGGGCCTGACTGCCAAAGCCTTCGAAGGCGTGGAAAAGATTGTTGAACTCAACCTCAGCGCTTCCAAAGCCGCATTGGCTGAGTCTGGCGACACCGCCAAAGCCATGCTCAGCGTGAAAGACGCCCAAGAATTGCTGGCCCTGCAATCCGGCCTGCTGCAGCCCCTGGCTGAAAAAACCGCTGCCTACAGCCGTCACCTGTACGAAATCGCCACTGGCGCTTCGAGCGAATTCACCAAGGCTTTCGAAAGCCAAACAGCTGAAGCCCAGCAACAATTTACCGGCATGATCGAAGCCGCCGCCAAAAACGCACCTGCCGGTTCTGAAACCGCAGTGGCCGTGATGAAGAGCTCGGTGGCTGCTGCTACAAACGCCCTTGAGTCTGTGCAGAAAGCTGTCAAGCAAGCCACCGAAGTTGCTGAAACCAACTTCAACACGATGGCTTCTTCGGCCACCAGCGCAGCCAAGTCCGCTACCAAAAAGCGTTAATTGACTGAAACCGGCAAGTGAAGACCTACTTAATTAGAGTCTTTGCCTTAGGGCCAAGGGAAAACCCTGACTTGCTTGGTATGATTTGAAACATCGAAGACGAGAGTTTTCACAGAGTTGTCTCCTCGGGTCCTTTCGAAACCTTCAGGTTCAGGGACTCCTTAGGGCTGATCGCAAGATCAGCCCTTTTTTTGTCTTTTTTTTTCGAGTGTTCTGGCTTACGCCAGCGCGACCAAGGTGTCCGCAGTCAAACTGCCGCTGAGCAGTTCCGGCAAACGGTCAATCGGCATTTTGAAGCCGCAGGCTTGCGCATGGCCGCCACCGCCCATGCTGGCAGCCAGCGGGATGCAATTGAAATCGGACCTCGAGCGCAAGCCGCACTTGACCACCCGGTTTTTGTCCACGCTCCAGAGCAGGGCAAAGGTGCCGGATTGGCGGCACAACTGGTCGCCCACCAGACTGTGAAACACACCGGGCGCATTGACCATCAGGCCACTCACCCCGTTGAAAACCACCGGGCTGGCATGCTCGGCGATCAACTCGGCCAGTTTGGAAAATTTCTCATCCATGGCATGGCCGCGCGCAATGAAGCTCGTCAGCTGCTGGGCGTCAAATTCGGCAATCTGTTGCCAGCGCTCAAATTCGAACGGTTCCATGTCGAGCGCCGCCAGAAAAGCAGCACTTTGCTGGTAGCGCCAGAGCCAGATGTCGCGGTCTTCGACGAAGCGGATCAGGTCGGGCATGGGTTTGTCCGGCTGAAAAAATTCCCACGCCAGGTGGGCGCCTGACTTTTTCATGTCGAAGTGCACCACGCCACAACGACAACGAAAGCCGGTCAGCTTTTCGGCGGCGCTCAAATGATGGTCCAGCATGACCAGCTTGGCCGCGCGCTCCTCAATGGCGCGCAGGATGTATTCGGCAAACGAAAAATCCAGAATGTAAACCGCGCGCCCCGCCAGTGGGGGCAAATCATCCACCGATTTGATGTCGCCATGATCAAGCCCGACAAACTCAGCCTTGCCCTCAAAGTAAAGCCAGGCAGCCAGCGCTGCAGCAAAACCGTCAGGACAGTTGTCGTGGTACAGAATGAGTGGTCGGGGGTCATTGCGATCAGGCTTGATCAGCAGATTCAGGGGAAGAACAGTTTTCATAAAGCAGTGATTGAGTGAATTTGAATTTTACAGGTGGTTACAGTTCTGTTTTGATAGCAGGTAAGTCACACACTGCAGAGCGAGAAGTGATTTGTTTCCTTTTTATAATCTAAAAATGACTTCCGACAACCCCACAAAAATCTATATCGGCCGTGCCCAGCCCGATGACCAGCAGTTCGATGCCTGGTCCAACCAGCCACTGCTGCTGTCCATCGAGCAAGGCGGCATCGACTGGCCCAGTTCGTGCCGCAATGGCACCTGCCGCACCTGCTATAGCAAGCTCGAAAGCGGCCAGGTTCGCTACGAAATCGACTGGCCCGGCCTAAGCTCTGAGGAAAAAGAAGAAGGCTACGTGCTGCCCTGCGTGGCCTACCCCTGCTCGGATGTGGTGCTACAGCGCGAACCCTAAACTTTCCCCCGTTACTGCGAAAGTGGCCGTCACTGCAAACCTCTTCGCAATGACGACCAACTTCACAATGACGGGAAGGTTTACGGAGCGTGCCGCCGATCCGGGCGCGGAATCTTTTTGAACCTGATCTTGCGATCAAGTTCAATCGCGTCTTTTTTAACCTGGCGCTCGGCATCAAGGGTTTGCCCCAGCTTCAGCCACTCGGCAAACTCCTCTGGCGTCTCCAGCGTCACGCGGCCCATCACGCCCGAGCGGAAGTCGTAAATCGCGATCTCGGCGGCCTTTTGCAAATTGATCTTTTGGCCACCCTGTAGCGCGCCGCGTTTTTGGCCAATGGCTGCCAATAGTTCTTCATCGGTCATGCCAGCCACGCCGTCGAGCTTGAAGCGCGCCTCAAGCAGCGCCGGGTAGTGCGTCTTCAAATAGTCCAGCAGTTCGAGTGCCACTTCTTCTTCGTCGAAGGCGTTGCGACCCACGGCGCCGCTGGCGGCCAGGTTGTAGCCACTCTTGGCCACGATGATGCGCGGCCACAGAATACCGGGCGTGTCGTACAAATAAAAGTCGCTCGCCAGGCTGATGCGCTGCTCCAGCTTGGTCACCCCCGCTTCGTCGCCAGTCTTGGTGGCGCGCTTGGCGGTGAGCGTGTTGATCAGGGTTGATTTGCCCACGTTCGGGATGCCGCAAATCAGCACCCGCATCGGCTTGACCATGCCGCCGCGATTGGGGGCGAGTTCGAAACTGGCCTTGATCAACGCCTTGGCTGGCGCAGCCATGCTGGCATCCAGGCCGATGGCGCGGGTGCCGCTCTGGCTGTTGTAATGCGCCAGCCAGTCTTGCGTGCGCAGCGGGTCGGCCAAGTCTTGTTTATTGAGAACCTTGAGCGTGGGCTTGCCCTGCGTAAGTTCGGTCAGCATCGGATTGGCGCTGGAGCCTGGCAGGCGGGCGTCGAGCAATTCGATCACCACATCAATGTTTTTGATGCGCTCGGCAATAACCTTCTGCGTCAGGTGCATGTGGCCGGGAAACCATTGAATTGCCATTTTTTAAGAATCCAGTTCGGGCCGCAGCCCATCAATGCTCTTGTTGAACCCGGGCACGCGTGGCCTTGACTTCTGAGCGTTGGGTCTTGGATTCGCGAATACGTTTGCGCGAGGCCCGGGTGGGTTTGGTCGCTTTGCGCGCCTTGGGAGCTTGCGCCACGCTGTTGACCAGTTCGTGCAGGCGAATCAGCGCATCGAAGCGGTTCATTTCCTGGGTGCGGTGCTGCTGCGCCTTGAGCACCAGCACACCGTCTTTGGTGATGCGGCTGTCGTGCAACGCCAGCAACCGCTCCTTGACATCGTCGGGCAAGCTGGAGGCCATGATGTCAAAGCGCAAATGGATCGCGCTCGACACTTTGTTGACGTTCTGCCCACCCGCGCCCTGCGCCCGGATGGCGCTGAGCTCAATCTCGTCCTCCCGCACGTGCAGCGGCTCGGTCACGGCAATGCCAACGTCTCTGGCGCATGCACATAACGCGCCACAAAGGCACCCACAGCGCGCTCGGGCAGGGGCAGCCACACGGTGTGGCCGCTGCCGGAGGCCACCGCTGCGGCGCTGCCATCTGCGCTTTCCATGCGGCTGAGCTGCACATCAAAATTGCCAGCTGGGTGGATGATCTCGAGCCAGTCATCCAGCGCAAAGCGGTTTTTGACCCGCACCTCGACCAGGCCGCGCACGGCGTCGAACGACACGGCGTCGCCGACGTACAAACTGCGCCCGGATTCAGAGTAGCCGCGCAAATAATTTTGCGTCGCCTCGGGCGTATGGCGCTGAAAAAATCCCGAGGTGTAGCCGCGGTTGGCCAGGCCCTCCAACTGTCCGAGCAAAGCCGGGTCCAAATCGCGCCCGGCCACCGCATCTTCAATGGCACGGCGGTAGCTTTGCACCGTGCGCGCCACGTAATACGGGCTCTTGGTGCGGCCCTCGATCTTGAGCGAATCGACACCAATTTCGACCAGGCGTTTGACGTGCTCGATGGCGCGCAGGTCCTTGGAATTCATCACGTAGGTGCCGTGCTCGTCTTCTTCGATCGGCATGTAACTGCCTTCGCGCTGGCTTTCTTCAAGCATGTAAACCTGATCGGCCTCGGGCGAACGCGCAATGTCACCCTGGCCCGGCAACACACCAGCGCCGGTGCGCTCGTCCTGTTCGCGTTCGCGTGCCATCGCCGCCGGGCGCGTCAGCACATCGCCTGACGCATCCACCACGCCTTTTTGCGTCTTGTAGTCCCAGCGGCAGGAGTTGGTGCAACTGCCCTGGTTGGCATCGCGGTGGTTGAAGTAGCCCGACAGCAGGCAGCGGCCCGAATACGCAATGCACAGGGCGCCGTGCACAAACACTTCGAGCTCGGTGTCAGGGCAGTCTTGGCGGATTTCGGCCACTTGATCCAGGGAGAGCTCGCGCGACAAAATCACCCGCTTCACGCCCACAGAGCGCCAGAACTTGACTGCCGCCGAATTGACCGTATTGGCCTGCACAGACAGATGGATTTCCATCTCGGGCCAGGTCTCGCGCACCATCATGATCAGGCCGGGATCAGACATGATCATGGCGTCGGGCTTGAGCGCGATCACCGGCGCCATGTTGTCGATGTAATGGCGAATTTTGTTGCCGTGCGGGAAGATGTTGGACACCAAGAAGAATCTGGCGCCCTTGGCGTGCGCCGTGTCAATGCCTTGTTTGAGCACGTCGATGTCGCCAAAGTCGTTGTTGCGCACGCGCAAGCTGTAGCGCGGCTGGCCAGCATAAATGGCCGTGGCGCCAAAGGCTAGCGCGGTTTCCAGCATGGCGATCGAGCCGGCCGGGGCGAGCAATTCAGGAGTTTTCATTCAGCAATAAGACGTATCAGACGGCTCTGGATTATCCGTGTTCCGCACCGCCAAGGAAGATTTTCGTTTTGCGTGTGAGAATTTTTGTCCAGAATTACAAATTTGTCTAAAATTTAGCCATGCGCACAATAACTGCCTCCCAGGCCAAACAAAATTTTGGTTCGCTCATGGCCGAACTGGGTCGAGGGCCAGTGGCCATTGAGCGACATCGCAAAACCATCGCCGTAGTCTTGTCGCCAGAGGCAGCGAAATCTGTGGTCGACCCGCGTCAGGCTGCGCGCGCGGCACAACAGCAGCGCGAACTTCAACGCCTGATGCACCACCAACAATGCGCGTTGTCATTGTTGTGTGCAACGCCAATCACACGACAAAAACGTTTGAAGGCAGCAGGCCAGGTCGTCAAGCGCTGGCAAGATGAGCAGTTGTGCAGCACCGATTACATTGAGCGCTGGCAACAGTGGCTAGCCCTGCCGGTTCCCGAATTGTCCAAGCTCATGTGCAGTGATGCGGACGGCTGGGGGCCTGCCATGCGGCAGAACTCACCTTTTACTGCCAGCCCGATGCCTCAGACATGAATATTGACGTTCTGATGCGTTTGCTCGCTGCCGCGCAAGTTTTGTGTGGTCATCGAGACTATGTGGTGATTGGCAGCCTGTCTGTGCTGGGCATGGCGCAGGTCGAGGCCGCTCCAGTGGATATGACGCTCTCGATCGATGCAGACTGCTACACACTGGCCGATCCACCAAGGGTGTTCGATCTGTTCGAAGCGTTGGGCGAAGGCAGCCCCTATCACCAGGCCCACGGTGTTTATCTGGATCCGGTATCCCCGCACCTGCCTACGTTGCCGGATGGATGGGCGCAGCGACTTATCTTGGTTAAGCGCCCGCCCGTGGTGGCACATTGTCTGGAAGTCAACGACGCCGCAGTATCCAAGTTGGCCCGCGGCGAACCGCGCGACTTGAGGTGGGTTTGCGCCGGCATACAAGCCGGGCTGATCTCTTTGCCCATGGTGCGTCTGCGTATGCGCCAAACGATATTTCTGGATGCTGACGAGCAACAGGCGACTGAACTACGTGTGGCTGCGCTCTCTTCAGTCAGCGCCCAGCAGCAATCGGGCTCAAACCGCTGACGACATCCCCACACTGGGCGCGCTGGCGCAGCGCGTGCTCCATGACCACCAGCGCCAGCATGGCTTCCAGGATGGGTGTAGCGCGGATGCCCACGCAGGGGTCGTGGCGGCCCTTGGTGACCACCTCGGTGGGCTGGCCAGCCATGTCGATGGAAGCACGCGGGGTCAAAATGGAACTGGTGGGCTTGATCGCCACCGACACTTCCAGGTCTTGTCCGGAGGTGATGCCACCCAGCGTGCCACCGGCGTTGTTACCCACGAAGCCCTGCGGGGTGAGTGCGTCGCCATGCGTGCTGCCGCGTTGCGCCACGCTGGCAAAGCCGGCGCCGATTTCCACACCCTTGACGGCGTTGACGCCCATCATGGCGTAGGCGATGTCAGCGTCCATTTTGTCAAACAGTGGCTCACCCAGGCCCACCGGCACATTCGACGCCGAAACGCGCAGGCGCGCACCGCAGGAGTCGCCGTCTTTTCGCAGCGCCTGTAGGTAGTCTTCGAGCTTGGAAACATCGGCCACCGGGGCAAAAAACGGGTTCTTTTCAACGTGCTCCCACGATTCAAATCCAATCGGCAGTTCGCCGATTTGCGTCATGCAGCCGCGAAACACCGTGCCGAATTTCTCGAACAGCCATTTTTTCGCCACCGCGCCAGCCGCCACCATGGGCGCGGTCAGGCGGGCACTGGAGCGGCCGCCACCGCGCGGGTCACGGATGCCGTACTTCTGGAAATAGCTGTAGTCCGCATGACCGGGGCGGAACGTTTGAACAATATTGCCGTAATCTTTGCTGCGCTGGTCGGTGTTTTTGATCAGCAGGCAAATTGGTGTGCCGGTGGTTTTGCCCTCGTACACGCCCGACAAAATCTCGACCGCATCAGGCTCGTTGCGCTGAGTAACAAACTTGCTGGTGCCGGGCCGGCGCCGGTCCAGGTCGGGCTGAATGTCAGCCTCGCACAGCGCAAGCCCCGGCGGGCAGCCGTCGATCACGCAGCCAATGGCCGGGCCGTGGGATTCACCAAAGTTGGTGACTGCGAATAAATTTCCAAAAGTGTTGCCGCTCATGGGGCGAGATTATCCCAGAGCGGGCGCAAGGCGGCCGAGCGCCTTGAAACTACAGTTTGGGCGCGTCAGCCGGTTCCTGGCCTTCGGGCCAGTCGTGAATGTAGGCCTTGAGCATCTTGTTCTCAAAGTTCTGGCTGTCCACCACGGCGCGGGCCACGTCGTGAAAGCTGATCACGCCCATCAGTATTTTCTTGTTCATGACCGGCATGTAGCGCGCATGGCGGTCCAGCATCATGCGGCGCACTTCGTCCATGTCGGTCTCGGAAGTGCAAGTCAGTGGCGCGTCATCCATAGCGGTACGCACAATCGTCTTGTCGATCAGACCACCCATTTTGACCAGCACTTGGGTCAATTCGCGCACCGTGAGCATGCCCACCAACTCGCCATGCTCCATGACCACCAGCGAACCAATGTCGCGATCTTTCATGAGCTTGATCGCGTGCATCAAGGATTCATCTGGCGACGCTGTGTAAAGCGTGCCGCCTTTGATGCGCAAAATATCACTGACTTTCATGGTGCTCCTCTTAATGAATTGAAGGCCATGCATGCGTGGCCCGTGACCGAAATATAGCCCACAATTCAGCCGTCGCTATCAGTGATTTCCATCAGCTTGCGGTAAATTTTTCAAAAATTGTGGCTGCAAAGCCCTTGTTTACCCCGAAAGGCCTCCATGTCAGGTTATTCAGACCCCGGTTTTGACACCCTCGCCCTGCACGCGGGCGCGGCACCCGACCCTGCCACCGGTGCCCGCGCGCTGCCAATTTACCTCACCACCTCGTTCGTGTTCGAAAGCAGCAACCATGCCCAGTCGCTGTTCAACCTGGAGCGCGCCGGCCATGTGTACAGCCGCATCAGCAACCCGACCAACGCGGTGCTGGAGCAGCGCATTTCGGCCCTGGAAGGCGGCATTGGCGCGATTGCGGTGGCCAGCGGCCAGGCCGCGCTGCACCTGAGCATTGCCACACTGATGGGCGCGGGCAGCCACATTGTGGCCAGCACGGCGCTGTATGGCGGCAGCCAGAACCTGCTGCACTACACGCTGCGCCGCTTTGGCATTGACACCACGTTTGTCAAGCCGAATGACATTGACGGCTGGCGCGCAGCGGTTCGGCCCAATACGCGGCTCTTCTTTGGCGAAACCGTGGGTAACCCAGGGCTTGATGTGCTCGACATTCCAACGGTCAGCGCAATAGCCCATGAGGCGGGTGTGCCGTTGCTGGTCGACTCGACCCTGACCACACCGTGGCTGATGAAACCGTTCGAGCACGGCGCCGACCTGGTCTACCACTCGGCCACCAAGTTTTTGAGCGGCCACGGCACAGTGATTGGCGGGCTGGTGGTGGATGGCGGCAGTTTTGACTGGGATGCCTCAGGCCGCTTCCCTGAGCTTTCCCAGCCCTACGACGGTTTTCACAGCATGGTGTTTTCGGAAGAATCCACGGTGGGCGCATTTTTGTTGCGGGCGCGGCGTGAAGGCCTGCGCGATTTTGGCGCTGCCTTGAGCCCGCACTCGGCCTGGCTCATTTTGCAGGGCATGGAAACGCTGCCGCTGCGCATGGCGCGGCACATGAGCAATACGCAAAAAGTAGTCGAATTTTTGGCTGGCCAGCCGTTTGTGGCGCGCGTTGGCCACCCCATGCTGTCAGCCCACCCCAGCCATGCGCTGGCGCAAAAGCTGTTGCCCCGTGGCGCGGGCTCGGTCTTCAGTTTCGACCTCAAAGGCACGCGCGAGCAAGGCAAGGCGTTTGTGGAGGGTCTCAAACTGTTCAGCCACCTGGCCAACGTGGGCGACTGCCGCAGCCTGGTGATTCACCCGGCCAGCACCACGCACTTCCGCATGGACGACGCGGCCCTGGCAGCAGGCGGCATCACCCAGGGCACGATCCGCCTGAGCATCGGCCTGGAAGACCCGGATGATTTGATCGACGACCTCAAGCGCGCCCTGAAAGCCGCGGAGAAAGTTGCATGATTTATACCGTTAATGGCGCGCCCACCTACTGCTACACCGGCGGCAAAGCCTTCGATGCCGCCCAACCCACCGCCATCTTCATCCACGGTGTGCTCAACGACCACAGCGTCTGGATTTTGCAAACGCGCTACCTGGCGCACCACGGCTGGAACGTGCTGGCCGTTGATTTGCCCGGCCATTGCCGCAGCGGTGGCGAGCCACCGAGCAGCGTCGAAGCGGCGGCCGACTTTGTGCTGGCGCTGATGGACGCGGCGGGGCTGGAGAAAGCCACATTGATCGGCCACAGCTTTGGCGCGTTGATTGCACTGGAGGCCACCTCCAGAGCGCCCAGCCGCGTCAGCCAACTGGTGCTGGTTGGCATCGCCTTTCCCATGCGCGTTTCCCCTGCCCTGCTGGACGCCTCGGTCAGCGCGCCAATGAAGGCGCTGGAAATGGTCAATGTATTTTCCCGTTCAACATTGGCGCCACCGCCATCCGCTCTGGGGCCGGGCACCTGGGTTTATGGTGCGTCGATGGCACTGGGGCGACGGGTCATCGCCAGCAACGCAAAAATCAACGTTTTTTACACGGGTTTCAAGGCCTGCGACAGTTACCAGAACGGCCTGCAGGCCATGTCCCGGGTCACTTGCCCGGTGCTTTTTGTGCTGGGCAAGCTGGACCAGATGACGCCACCCAAAGCCGCGCAGGCACTGATCGAACTGGCCAGTGATGCACAGCTTGTTTATCTGCCTGGCGGACACCATCAAATGACTGAAACGCCTGAGGAGATGCTGGCGGCTTTGATTGGTTTTTTGACAAAGCGCGAAATGGCTTGATTGCTATTGTCGGCCACCACGCCCCACAAGCAGGCCCACAACGAAAGCAAAGCCAGCAGCGATGCCGATCGCCGTCCAGGGCTCATGGTGAACGTACTCATCGGCAACTTGCCCCACTTGCCTGACATTGGTGACCGATGCGTCTTGCAGCTTGCTCAAGTCCTTCTTGTATTGTGTGATTTTGTCTTCCAGACGGAAACGCAGATCCGTCACGTTTTCGCTGGCTTGATCTGCAATCAGCTGAAGAAGTTCTTGCGTATCAGCAAGCAATAATTTGGCGTCTTCAATCAGAACTTGTCTGTTGACAAAACGGGTGTCATTCATGGGGGTTTCTCCAATAAAGCTGAAATGTTACTTGACTCGTAGGTGGCTCACCTGTCGACAGTTAGGGCTCGCAAAGAAATACGTTGCACAGCCTATTCATGAACAATCCCTAAGCGCAACGTGCCCAAAGTGCTGGCGCTTCAGGTGCTGCCCGCGTCGCCCAAATGCGCGTGCTCGGACAGGTCCATTACCTCTTCATTGTTCTTGTCCCATTGAGCGCGGTCAGCCTCGGTCGCCTGTGGCGAGAACAAGCCGGTGACCGCGTACAACATGCCGATCAAGGGCGCCGTCCAGCAGGCAAAAGCCAGCGGGATGTACAGCAGATTTTGCAAGTTGCCTTCCATGATGCCCAGGCCCAACGCGCTGATCACAAACGCACCGCCCGCGTTCCAGGGAATCAGCGGGCTCATCAGCGTGCCGCCCTCCTCCACAGCGCGACTCAGGTTGAGCGTTGAGTAGCCCATGCCGCGGTACAGCGGCGCGTACATGCGCCCCGGCAGCGCGATCGAGATGTAGGGGTCACCAGCCACCAGGTTCGTCGCAAACGCGGTGCCGATCGCAGAACACTGGACTGCGGCGAAGCTCTTCACACGCGACACGATGCTTTTGATGATGGATTCAAGGCAGCCAGTGCGCTCCAGCGCGCCGCCAAAGCCCAGCGCGATCAACATCAGCGAGATGGTCCACATCATCGATTGGATGCCGCCGGCGTTGAGCAGACTGTCGATGGTGGCGACCCCAGTCTCAATCTTGTAGCCCGACTGGGCGTAGTTGAAGACATCGTGCAGCCCGGCGCCCTGGTAGAAGATGGCCACCAGCGCGCCCGCCAGCACGCCCGAAAACAACGCCGGCAGCGGCGCAATGCGGCTCACCGCCAGCGTGATTACCAGCAAGGCCGGCAGCAGTGGAATCCAGCCGATTTGGAAGCGTGAAGCCAGGCCCTCGGTGATCGCGTCGATCGCGCCGAACGAGGTCTGCCCGGGTTCGATGACGTAGTAGCCGGCCACCAAATAAGCCACCAGCGCAATCAGCATGGCCGGGATGGTGGTCGGCAGCATGTTTTTGATGTGGTCGAAGACGTTGACACCAGTGACCGCCGGCGCCAGATTGGTGGTATCCGACAGCGGCGATATCTTGTCGCCAAAGAACGCGCCCGAGACCACCGCGCCGGCGGTCCAGTACACCGGGATACCAAACCCGGCGCCAATGCCCATCAGCGCAAGGCCAACAGTGCCCACCGTACCCCAACTGGTGCCCAGCGACAGCGAGACCACAGCGCACAGCCCCATCGCTGCGGCCAGGAAGATCGACGGATTGAGCAGCTTGAGTCCGTAGTAGATCAGTGTCGGCACGGTGCCCGAGGCGACCCAGACGCCGATGAGCATGCCGACCACGATCAGCACCGACAGCGACGGCAGCGAGACATGGATCACATGGAACACACCCTCGCGGATATCGAGCCACTTTTGCCCCCGCAGCACGCCCAGCACCGCCGTGATGGCCAGCCCGAGGGCCAGCGGGATGTGCGGCGTGAAGTCGCCGTAGTAGAACAGTTGCAACGCCAGCAACCCGAGCGTCAGCAGCACTGGAAGCAGGGCCAGCGGCAGAGAAGGCAAGGCACGCGATATGGCTGTTGCAGACCCGGTTTCGGTTTCGGTTTCGGCTTCGGTTTTCGACATGGCGAGCTTTCAGTAGAGGTGGGACAAAGCCGGTTTCATGTCAATGATGATGACACCAGAAGTCGGTTGATTCGATTACGTCGCCGCCCCAGTGCCACCGCCGCGCATGCGTGTCGGCATCTTGAGACTGTATTCACATGCACAGACTGAGTATGCGCTCTTGTTGTGAGCACGCCCCAAATCCGGCAACTTCATTTCGACATCGCGCCACTTTGTGTGGCCTTCTCCTGCAACTTCAAGAAGCTTCGTTGGAGAAAAAACTGGCGTTTGACTCGGGTATAGGTCCGTCAAACGGTAAACGGTAAGGCGTTGCCGATGTCAGCGCGGCGCAACTGCTACAACAGCTGGCCACTGCCGGGTTGATGTGCTGACAGAAAAGGCATTGGGTAAGGGCTGTGGGCAACATCCCATGCTCCTGGCCTCGGTACAACGCCGGTGGCTTTCGTCAACTGACCGGCGAATGCGCCTTCACACACTACCCAGCAGCGCTGTGATGTTTTCCGACACTTTAAATTCATTCACTTGTAAAACGCCTCCACCCTGCCCTTGAGCTTGATCAGCAGCGGGTTGCCTTTGCGGTCACGCGTTTTACCGGCGGGCACCTTGACCCAGCCTTCGCTGACGCAGTATTCCTCGACGTTGAACAGTTCCTTGTCATTGAGCCGGATGCCAATGTCGTGCGCAAACACGGCCGCCACATGGTGCGGGCTGCGCGGGTCGCTGGACAGGTGGTCGGGGAGCTCTGGTTTTTGCGGCGTATCTGTCATGGGAGTTCTTTGATGGATTCAGTAAAAGCTGCTGATTTTCCAACATTCGGCAACGGTGAATTCAGGGCGCTTCAGAGCGCCTGGCGCATCGTCAACGCCTGCCAGTGTCCGTTTTCCCATAAATGCAGGGTGCTGGGCTCGTAGGGCAACAGCAAGGTGTGCAACAGGGGTTGCAGCGGCGTGCTGTCGGGGTCAGCCAGCAGCACGTAACGCGCTTCGCCGTCGCTGCGCTCTTCTTGCAATTGGCCAATCCAGTCGAGCGCCAGAAGCGCCTCCATCACGGGCTCGAGTTGCAGGGCATCTACCTTGAGCCGCTGGGCGAAGTCGGTCATGGTCAAGCCCTTATCCGGGCTGGCGCGCATGGGCGCCAACTGCTGTAGCACCTCAATGGCCAGCAAAAACTGCCAGCCCTGGGCGCCGGCGCGGCGCTGCACACCGCTGAGCAGGCTGGGCAAATAGGCGGCAATCACCGCGCCCAGCAGCACAATCACCCAGCCCACGTAAATCCAGATCAGCAGGATCGGCAGCGTGGCAAAGGCGCCGTACAGCACCGAATAGGTGGGCACTTTACCCAGATAGATCACCAGCAGCTTTTTAGCGGCCTCAAACCCGACCGACACAAACAGGCCACCGGCCCAGGCATGACTCCAGCGCACATAAGTGTTGGGCACAAAGCGGTACAGCGCTGCCAGCCCCAAGGCCAGCAGCACAAATTGCAGACTGCCCAGCAGCAGTTCCACGCCACCGGGCAAGTCACCCACCAGACCTTTGGAGGCAGACAAGGCATACGACGTCACACTCAAACTCAGCGCCAGTAAAACAGGGCCGAGCGTCATCACCGCCCAATAGACCAGCACGCGCTGGCTGAAGCGGCGCGGCTTACGCACTCGCCAGATGGCATTCAAGGTGCGGTCGATGGTCAAAATCAGCGCTAACGCGGTAATGAACAACACCACCAGGCCGGCACCACCGAGCTTGCTGGCCTGGCCGGCAAATTGCGTCAGGTAACCCAGCACTTGGCGTGCAATGTTTTGAGGAATCAGGCTTTGAATGAGCCACTGCTGTAGCACGCCCTGGAACTTGGCAAATATCGGAAACGCGGTAAAAATGGCCAGTGCCACGGTGACCAACGGCACCAGCGCAATGGTGGTGGTAAAGGTCAGGCTGCTGGCGGTCAGGCCCAGACGGTCTTCACGAAAACGCTCGCTCAGCGTGTAGGCTGTATTTTTCCAGGGAAAGCTTGACAGGTCGTTGAAAAAGACATCCAAGCGCTGGGGCCAGTTTGTCGGTGCTGTGGGTGGGGCGCTCATGGCCGCTATGATGCCACTGTCATGAACACTCCCCTGAACGCCCCCACTTTACCGGCCTCCCGTAGCGTCGCCCTGACCCGAATCCTGGCGGTGGGCAGCCTGCTGGGGTTGATTGTGCTGGGCCTGGCCTGGGAACTGCTGCTGGCGCCGCTGCGCCCGGGTGGCTCTTGGCTGGCGCTCAAGGTATTGCCGTTGTGCGTGCCGCTGGCGGGGTTGCTGAAAAACCGCATGTACACCTACCGCTGGGTCACCTTGCTGGTGTGGCTGTATTTCACCGAAGGCGTGGTACGCGCCTACAGCGACAAGCCACCTGGCAATTACCTGGCCATGGTGCAAGTATTCCTTTGCCTGACCCTTTTTACCGCCAGCGCACTGCATGTGCGGCTGCGCCTGAAGAACGCCGCCGTAGCAGCCAAGTCAGCGCTTGACACCACCGCCCTGTCCGCATCCAACCATGCAAAAACTGCTCTCTGATCTGCAAGCCATCGTCGGCGCCGCCCATGTGTTAACCGAAGGCGACTTGAGCGCCTGGACGCAGGACTGGCGCAAACGCACGTCGGGCAAGGCGCTGGCCGTGGTACGACCGGCCAGCACTGACGAGGCGGCCCGTGTGGTCAAAGCCTGCTCCGACCATTTGGCGCAGCATCCTGAAAGCGGCCTGAGCATCGTGCCGCAAGGCGGTAACACAGGTCTGGTGGTGGGCTCCACGCCGGATGAATCGGGCCACCAGATCGTGCTGAGCCTGCAGCGCCTGAACGCGGTGCGCAGCATTGATGCCGCCAACCTGACGATGACCGTGGAAGCCGGCTGCATTTTGCAAACCGTGCAGGAGCGCGCCGAGTCAGAAGGCTTCTGGTTTCCGCTGAGTCTTGCAGCCGAAGGCTCGTGCACCATTGGCGGTAATCTGGGCACCAACGCCGGCGGCACGCAAGTGGTGCGCTTTGGCAATGCACGCGACCTGTGCCTGGGGCTCGAAGTGGTGACACCGCAGGGCGAGGTCTGGCAGGGCTTGAGCGGGCTGCGCAAAGACAACACTGGTTACGACCTGAAAAACCTCTACATTGGCGCCGAGGGCACGCTGGGCATCATCACCGCCGCCACACTCAAGCTCTATCCACAGCCCAAGGCGCAACTCACCGCCTGGGCGGCCGTGCCGTCAATGCAAGCCGCCGTGCAATTGTTGGGGCTGGCGCACCAGCACTTGAGCGCCAGCCTGACCGGCTTTGAGATGATGGGCCAGTTTGCCTTGAGCCTGGTCGCCAAACACTTCGACAATCTGCGTGTGCCGCTGTACCAGGACACGCCCTTTTGCGTGCTGCTGGAAAACGCAGATGCCGAGTCTGAGACCCATGCGCGGGCGCAGCTGGAGGGCTTGCTCGAAGCCGCCATGGAAGACGGCTATGTGACCGATGCCGTGGTGGCAGAAAACCTGACGCAAGCGCACACCCTGTGGCAGATCCGCGAGAGCATCCCGCTGGCGCAAGCTGAGGAAGGCCTCAACATCAAGCACGACATTTCGGTGCCGGTGTCAAGCATGGCGGCCTTTGTTGCTGGCACTGATGCCTTGCTGACCCAAGCCATTCCCGGCGTGCGGCTGGTCAATTTTGGCCACCTGGGTGACGGCAATTTGCACTACAACGTGCAGGCCCCCGAAGCGCAAGATGCCGCCGTGTTTTTGCGTGAGCAAGAGGCACACGTTAACACCATCGTGTTCGACGCGGTGCTGGCGCATGGCGGCTCAATCTCAGCCGAGCACGGTGTGGGCAGCCTCAAGGTGGACCATTTAACGCACTACAAATCGCCAGTAGCGTTAGACACCATGCGCGCCATCAAGCAGGCGCTGGACCCGCTCAATCTCATGAACCCGGGGCGGGTGGTGCGGCTGGGTTAGCGGATCAGTTAGCGAATCAAAAAAGCCAGCACCCGGTCGGCCAGCTTGCCGTAGGGTGGCCACAGCAACTTGAGCGTGCTGAACCGCGTTTGGTAAAAAACCGGGCGCATTTTTGAGAAAGTCTCGAAGCCTTCGCGGCTGTGGTAGTGGCCCATGCCCGAGTCGCCCACGCCGCCAAAGGGCAGGTCGTGCTGGCCCACATGAAACAGCGCATCGTTCACCGACACCCCGCCAGACATGACCCGGTCGATGAGGTTTTGCACTTGCGCCGCATCGTGACTGAATGGGTACAGCGCCAGTGGGCGGGGCCCAGCGTTGATGTGGTCGATCACCTGTTCCAGCGCCGTGTAGCTGCGCAGCGGCAGGATCGGGCCAAAAATTTCACGCTGCAGCAGCAGGCTACTTTGCGGCGCGTTCAGCACAATGTGCGGCGCAATTTTGCGTGTGACTGCATCAAAGGCGGGTCCGTCCAGCAGCGGCAGCACGGTGGCGCCTTGGTCTTGCGCGTCTTGCAGCGCGTGCAGCAGCCGCTCAAACGCGCGCTGGTCGATGATGGCGGTGTAGTCCGGGCTGTCAAGCCGCGGGTAGTGTTGCCGGGCAAAGCTGCGCGCCAGGCGCACAAATTCATCGACCTTGGCGGCTGGCAGCCAGGCATGGTCAACGGTGGTGCATATCTGCCCCGCATTGAGCAGCTTGACGAACATGATGCGCTCAACCGCCGTGCGCAGCGGGAAGTCGTCGCACACAATGGCTGGCGACTTGCCGCCCAGTTCCAGCGTGACCGGGCACAGGTTTTGCGCGGCGGCTGCCATCACCGCCCTGCCCGTCTGGCCGGAGCCGGTGAACAGCAAATGGTCAAACTTGAGTTGCGAAAAGGCAATGCCTATGCCGCCAGTCTCGTCAAAAAACTGCAGTTTTTCCGGCGAAAAGTAGGCCGGCATGTGCGCCATCAGATAGGCGGCCAAATGGCGCGAGTTTTCGCTCATCTTGACCATGGCGCGGTTACCCGCCGCAAAGATGTAGGTCAGCGGCACCAGGCTCAGATTCAGCGGAAAGTTCCACGGCACGATGACACCCACCACGCCCAGCGGCTGCGGGATGACACGGTTGCTGGCGCCCAAAAAATTGCGCCAATCCACCGCGCGGCGTTGCGGCCTCATCCAACCGTGCAGGTGTTTGATGACATGGTCAATGCCGTCCACCACCGGAAACACCTCGGCCAGCAGCGTCTCATGGTACGAGCGGTGGCCGTAGTCGGCGCTGATGGCGTCACACAGCGCGTCCTTGTGCTCACGCACAAAGCGCTGCAGCGTGCGCAAATCGGCCTTGCGCTCGGCAAGCGACGGCACAGGGTGGGCCAAATAGGCTTGGCGCTGCAGCGCCAGCGCGGCTTCGAGCGGGCTTGGGGTCGGGGTGTGGTTCATGGCATCGAGAAGTTTATGCCGGAAGCCTTGAACCGGATGCGTCTCGATATCCGATTGAACTCATGCCTCTAATTGACACACCCGCCTTGAATTTGAGTTGGCTCACCACAAGGCCTCAAGCCGCCCATCGACCAGGCGCACGGCGCGCGCGGCCATGGCGCGGGCTTCCTGCTCGTCGTGGGTGACCAGCAGCGTGGGCATGCCGGCGGCCTGAATGCGGGTTTTGAATTCGTCGCGCAGGCTGGCGCGCAGGTCGGCGTCCAGTGCAGAAAAAGGCTCGTCGAGCAAGAGTGCGCGCGGCTGTGTGATGAGCGCGCGGGCCAGCGCCACGCGCTGCTGCTCGCCGCCCGACAAATGCCAGACCTTGTGCCGGGCATGGTCGACCAGGCCAAACAACGCCAGCATATCGAGCGCTTTGGCGCGAGCCTGGGACTTGTCAAGCCGCTGCTCGATCAGGCCAAAGGCCACGTTGTCGAGCACAGTCAAATGGGGAAAGAGCGCAAAGTCCTGAAACATCAGGGCGAATCGGCGCTGCTCGGGCGGCAGCCGGGTGATCTCCTGACCGTCAAACCAGACGTTGCCACTCAAGGGCTGCTGCAAGCCCGCCACAATGGCCAGCAAGGTGCTCTTGCCGCTGCCGGACGGTCCCAGCAAAGCCACAATTTCACCGGCCGCCACCGACAGGTTGATGTCTTGCAGCAAGGCACGGTCGCCATAGTTCTGGCTGATGTGGCGCAGTTCAAGCATGGTGCAAAGCTCCCACGGGTAAGGCGCCGATCGCCGGCCGCCTGCGTTCATAGCCCTCACTCACCGGCCACTCGATCAGCAAAAACGCCAGCAGCGCCAGCAGCATCAATACACTCGCCAGCACAAAGGCCTGGTCCAGGCTGGCCGCGCCCGGATGGCCCAGGCGCCGGTAGATCAGCGTGGTCAGTGTGGCCCACTCGGGGCGCGACAAAAACAAGGTTACGGCAAATTCGCCTAGCGCGGTAGCCGCTGCAAACGCCATGCCGCGGCGCAAGGCCGGGCGCAACAGCGGCAGCGTGACGCGCCAAAAGGTGCGCTGCGGGCTGGCGCCCAACGTGCGCGCCGCCTGCAGCAGATGCTGCGGCAAACTGTCCAGACCCGCAGCCATCGACTTGGCGACAAACGGGTAAGCCAGCACCGCATAGGCCGCCAGCAGCAAGGGCAAACTGGCAGTCCAGCTTGGGTACAGCAGCAGCAAGCCAAAAGCCACCGTGACCGGTGACACCACAAAAGGTAAAAAAGCCGCTGTCCGCCACGCCACCGAGCGCTGCGCTGCCAGCGCGTGCTGCACGCCCAACAGCGTCGCCAGCGCCAGCGCCATAGTCGAGAAGCGCAGTGTGTTCCATAGCGCAGCTGTCACTTCAGCGTCCAGCAGCGTGCCCCAAACCTTCCAGCCAGCATCCAGCGCGCGCCACACAATCGCCAGAATCGGCAAGGCGCAAATGGCGAACAACACCGCCAATGCCGCCGTCAACGCCAGCCACTGTGCCACCCCTTGTGGTCGCCGGCGTGCCAGCGGCTGCACGCGGTTGGGCGCGGCCAGCCGTTTTTCCAGCAACGCATACAGCAGCGCCACGCTGCCGGTGAGTCCCAGCATCCACAGCGCCAGCACGCTGGCCTGCCCCAGTTGCAGCTCATGCGCCACCAAGG
>Ga0210044_10000651_pt1 | contig 52355 bp, 44 predicted proteins | sample CryGey13umfilter_2_FD_183959 | JGI IMG/M metagenome (GOLD analysis project Ga0210044, IMG submission 183959) | Groundwater microbial communities from aquifer in Utah, USA - Crystal Geyser 4/9/14 3 um filter (SPAdes) (version 2) | ecosystem: Environmental > Aquatic > Deep subsurface >...
AAAAAATTAAGACGCAATTCGCACTACAAAAACTGTATTACATATAATACATAGTAAATGTTCGGAATTTGAGCGTAATTCATACGGTAAAAAGTGAATTAGATAGTGGATTTTAGTAAATGTTTGGGATTTGAGCGTAATTCATACGGTAAAAAGTGAATTAGATAGTGAATGTTCAAAAATCGAACAAAATTTGAACTCAAAAAGTTGTATTTTTACCTAAATCTTAGTAAATGTTCTGATTTTGTGCGTGATTCAAAAATAAGATTTAAAGAACCGTTAAAAAATGTTCAAAAATTACAAAAAAGCATGTTTCACTTATGGACCTCCAGTTATACTTATTTTGCATGACGAAAATTTTACGACCTTAATGGCTTAACAAGTAATTTTGGAGTTTGCGACCAAAATTACTTGTTAAGGATTGCTTTTTTTCTTGCATTTTTTGAAAAAAAAATTACTCAGTTCGCATTTAAATCGCCCCACGTGCTCATTTGCATAACGAAAATTTTACAGCCTTAATGGCTTAACAAGTAATTTTGGAATTTGTGACAAAATTACTTGTTAAGAATTGCTTTTTTTCCTCTATCGTGAAAAAAGAGAATTGAACAGTTCACCAAATAACACCAACAAAACGTGCTATTTGCGTAACGAAAATTTTATAACCTTAATGGCTTAACAAGTAATTTTGGAATTTGTGACAAAATTACTTGTTAAGGATTTATTTTTCACTTTTGAATCTAGGACAAATGGCGAACAGTTACTAAAGCGTTTTCAATACACCAGTGCCGGGAGGGGTTATTTTCAATAACGAAAATTTTACAGTCTTAATGGCTTAACAAGTAATTTTGGAGTTTGCGACCAAAATTACTTGTTAAGGATTTTTTTTTCGCTAAAAAATCACAAAAAAATGTTTATCTTGTCTTGATAAAGAGCACCGCAGGCAGGGGTTGTTTTTACATTACGAAAATTTTATAGCCTTAATGGCTTAACAAGTAATTTCGGAGCTTGCGCTCGAAATTACTTGTTAAGGATTTTTCGTGTTTTTTTGCCAAAACAGTATTTTCGCCCAAAATATTGAATTTTTGACCCTTAAGCCCGATTTTCGCGCGAATTTGAGTCTTTTGGCAAACTTTTACTAAATTTAGGGCAATTTTTCATTCGAATGTAGGTTATTTGACGAACTTTTACTAGAAAGATCAGGAATTTTTTTTTTTTTACGAAAATTATACACCCTTAATGGTTGTGGAAGGAAAAGAAAAGGCAAGGAATATATAAGTATATAAAAACTATATATAAATATATATATATATATATTTATATATGGTTATATATAAATTACGAAGTAATTTATATATAACCTAGGTTTAAATTACGCAGTAATTTAAACCCCCCTAAAGACGAAGTCTTTAGGGAGGGGGGGGAACCCCCCCTGTTTAAATTACGCAGTAATTTAAACCCCCCCTGGGGGGGAACCCCCCCAGTTTAAATTACGCAGTAATTTAAACCCCTAAAGACAAAGTCTTTAGGGAGGAGTCTTAAGTGTATTTTAAGGGATATGATATTTTACAAGTGTATTACAAGTGTATTATAGGGTATAGGGTATATTACAAGTGTATTACAAGTGTATTATACATATTTTTTTTTCCAACTACCAAGTAGTTATGTTTAAATTCCTTACGTAATTTAAACATAAATCAAAGACCTAGTAGTTATGTTTAAATTCCTTACGTAATTTAAACACAAGTAAAAAACCCAGTACAAGTGTATTACAAGTGTATTATAGGGTATAGGGTATATTACAAGTGTATTACAAGTGTATTATACATATTTTTTTTTCCAACTACCAAGTAGTTATGTTTAAATTCCTTACGTAATTTAAACATAAATCAAAGACCTAGTAGTTATGTTTAAATTCCTTACGTAATTTAAACACAAGTAAAAAACCCAGTATTGAAGAAAAAAACATAGTATGGGTGTATTATGTTGTGTATTATGAGTGTATTATCCAACAACTAAGTAGTTATGTTCAAATTCCTTACAGAATTTAAACATAAGTGTATTTTGGGGTGTAAAATGTATTACAAGTATCTCATAGGGGTATTTTAATATGTTACAAGTGTGTCATAAGGGTATTATAATATGCATTCCATCCACATTGGTAGGTTTAAATTTTATTGTAGTTTTTTATTTGACTTGTATGTGGTAATTCTTGCGGTTTTAGATTCTATGTGAGACTGTTTTAAAATCTTCTCTGTATTGCCCTTAAAATGCCCGAGAAGGGGGGTCAGACCTATTTTAGGTACTTTGGGTCCTGAAAGAATCCAAATGCAATACAGGGGCATTTACGCTGCGCTCAGAGAATTTATGTGTTAAAGAAGAAATTAAGGTGCATACAAACGAATGTTCGGGGTTCTTGCGCAACTCGCACTGCAAAAACTACACATTACATTTTAAACTTTAGCAAATGTTTGGAATTTGTCCGCAATTCGCACTATAAAACCTGCAAATTTCATTCAAAGTAATTTAGTATTTTCTAATCTTCTCTGTATTGCCCTTAAAATGCCCGAGAAGGGGGGTCAGACCTATTTTAGGTACTTTGGGTCCTGAAAGAATCCAAATGCAATACAGGGGCATTTACGCTGCGCTCAGAGACTACCCCAAAAACAGCTATAAATCCTGTTATTTTAGGTAAGTGAAAATATCCTGGGATATAGAAAACTCTACAAGCCTTTTAAAGAGTGATTAACTCAATAGGTAGAGTGTCTCGCTTACAACGAGGAAGTTAACGGTTCAAATCCATTATCACTTAGTTTAACAAGCAATTCGTTGTTTATGTTTTAAATTTATGAGTACTAATACAAATATATCATCAAACAGTCAATATGTATCACCTAGTATCTTTAGAACTTTTCTTGCAACATTGAGTAGTTTAAAGAGCATTTTTCCTTTAAATTTTCCTAGAGCAAATACAAATTATCTTTTCGGTTTTTTAGATAGCCACATCGTAAATTATCCAACCCCGATAACTTTAACATATGCCTGGAGTTTTGGCTCATTAGCTGGAATTTGTTTGGTAATTCAAATGATTACTGGCATTGCTTTAGCAATGCATTACACACCGAATATTGAACTGGCTTTTAACAGTGTTGAATATATAATGAGAGATGTTCCAAATGGTTGGATTATTCGTTACATTCATGCCAATGGAGCATCTATGTTTTTTATTGTTGTTTATGCACATATTGGTAGAGGTTTATATTATGGTTCATACATGGAACCCCGACAGTTTTTGTGGTGCTCTGGAGTAATACTGCTACTGTTGATGATGGGTACAGCCTTCACAGGTTATGTATTGCCTTGGGGACAAATGAGTTTTTGGGGCGCAACTGTTATAACATCTATGGTGACAGCAATACCCGTAGCTGGTCAACCTATCGTTCAATGGTTGTGGGGAGGATTTACTGTAAGCAATCCTACTTTAAATCGATTTTTCAGTATTCACTTTTTTTTACCATTTTTGATAGCAGGAGTTAGCTTAATTCATTTAGCATTGCTTCATAAAGAAGGTTCTAATAGTCCGATTGGTTCTGACACTGGTGTTGACGATGTAGCTTTTTACCCTTACTATGCGTATAAAGATCTTTTTGCGCTATCATGTTTTTTATTTTTTTTTTCGTTTTTTGTTTTATACTTTCCAAATTTTTTAAATCACCCAGATAACTACATTCCAGCAGACCCCCTTCAAACTCCTGCACATGTAGTTCCCGAATGGTATGAGCGGGAAGTTTATCGCGCGCTATCAGAGTAGAGATGATTTTCTTTTTTCTTCTTTTTATAAATGAAAACCTCATAAACGCAACATCTTTAGCTACAAAAGTGTTACGTTTGATTACTCGACTTTTTATTACGCTTAGCGGTACTATAATTTTGCTAGTTATAGAGCTATACCGTTCGGTGGAACCCCTGATTAAGAAGTTTTTAATTTTTATCACTTGTAGAGTGAAAACTCGTTTTGTTTTAAAAAGGTGTAGTTCGGACATTTTGATTTGTATACTTTTTTGTTACAATATATTTCTTTTCGTTTTTTTAAAATTTATTATAAGTTTTTGTAACAAAAATTTCTCATTCAAAATTGCATGATTAACGGATTCGAGTACGGAGTTCAGATACGTAGCACTCATGCAAATTTTTCTCTCACACAGAAAAATATCGCCTCAAAGAAGCAAGTGGGAAAAAATCTTTTAAATGAAGCGTTTGTAGATAAGCCTGTTTTAATAAGGAAGTATGTTGTTAGCTGCGGCTTCGCCTTATTAAAACTGCGAAGAAAATGCAATGGAGTTTCTCCGGCGTGTTTTCTAGTGGACTCTTTTGTAAAGACTAAAAGATTGTCTCGAGAATTTTCTTCTACGGTAGAATTAGAGTCAGGACATTTAAAAAGTTCAATTTTAGAGGATTTGAAAGGTGACAAGTGGCCCACCGATTGCATGACAAAACGCAAAGCTGTGATGAATTACGTGCGACGTGTGCAAGATCAAATTTTACTATGCAAAAGAGAGCAACGACTTGACCTTGTAGCTGCTAATGTTTTTGATATTAGAAATCGAATTTCTTCAATTGATAAAATTTTTTCTGAATCTAAAAGTAGCAACTACGGTTTAGTTGGTTATAGTGATCTTATTTTGAAAGCTCATAAATCTGTTTTATTAGAACAAACTAAATTAATTAATCTTTCAAAACTTCCTCCATGTAAAATAGTCACGGTTGAAATACCTAAAGCTAATGGGGGAAAAAGGTCACTTGGTATAAGTATGCCTATAGACAAAGTTTTACAACGTATGTTCTTAAACTTCTTAGATGTATTAATCGAAGACGAGTTAAAACCCGACGTTTTTGCTTATCGAAAGGCACGTGATGGCAGAATGGCTGTTGCCAGTGTTTATGCCAAATTAAATCGAACAAAATATATGGAGCAAATGTGTGTCTGTTCAGTTGATATTGAAAAGTGTTTTGATAATTTTTTTCATCATCAAATTATAAAGCAATATCCTTTTCCTAAAAGTTACCGTTTTCTCCTTCTCCGATGGTTGACCCCCAATCTTATTGATAAGAATCGTGATTTTAAAAATCTTGGTAAAGTTAATCGTGGAGTTTCTCAAGGCTCAGTTTTGGGTCCAAGTATCGCTAATCTATTACTTTCCAATGCTTTTCCTAAAAATGTTTTAAAGGAAAGAGGTGAAAATAGGCATAAGGTATGGGCAGATATTTTTTCTTATGCAGATGATATTATATTAGTTGCAAACAACCAAGCAATTTTTTATCGCCATTTAACTAATTTAAAAAAAAATTTAAAAATGATTGGTTTGTCATTGAACGAGAAAAAAACAAAGTCTTTTGTGTCTATAAAATCTAAAATAAAATTTCAGTTTTTAGGTTTTGAATTCTTAGTTATGCCAAGAGATCAACTCAAAAGGAGTCCATTACTTTCTAACATGAAAAACCTTCATTCTATCCAAAAAGGCAGTAAAGGTTTCGGGATTATTCTTCGGCCCAGTTCAGAGAAATTTAAAAGCATAAAACAACGATTAAAAACAGTTATAAAAAGAATACTTCACCAACCTCGTAAAGAAATTTACAAATCTTTTCAACAAATAAATTCTGTGTTATCAGGTTGGGGGTCTTATTATTATTTTAGCCAAGGATGTATTTACGGTAAACGAGTTGATAATTATGTTTTTAAATATTTGAGGAAAATTTTGGTTAAGAAATTTAGGTACAATGGTCTATTAAGACCAAAATGGGTAGCATACAATTTTTTAGGTTTAGGCAAGGTGAATCCAAATGGTAAAAAATGGCAACCGCGTGCGTTAAAGTACATTAAAAACTCATCGAAGGTCGCCAATTATGTCCATGTGTGGTATTGTCAAGATTCTTTTTCTCGTTTACCGATAACTTCATTTCTTTTAGACTCTAAAATGTGTAAAAATAATTATTATGCTTTTCGAGAAAATTTTAAAAAAAGTATGAATAAACTAGTTACCGAACGGTTGAAATCTGATTTAAAATTTAAATTACATCGTGAGCAAAATGGTGCCTGTCTTGTTTGTAAAGAGCAAATGACTGAGAACTTGTTAATTTCTCGTTCAACCAAACTGCATATTCATCACTTAGTACCACGTAGTGTGGCAGATTCAACTAAGTTAAATAAGAAATTTTACGAGTCTCGTAAAAATAAAGTGTTATTACACGAGAAATGTCACCTGGCACTTCATAAGAATAAGTTCTTTCAAGATTCTTATCTTTTACGTGTTTCGGTCCCAGATAAGCCTATTACCTTGTAATATTCTTTTTGCACTAAAATAAAACAGTTTTATTAGGTTTTTTTTGTTCGATTAATTATAACAATCCATAAGGAGCTGTATGCGTCGCAAGGCGCTCGTACAGTTCTGGTCAGAGGAAAAAAGACTTAATAAGTTTTTATACTCACTGACAGTTTTTACCTTTTTATGCTATATTAAGAAGCATACCGCACAAGGCTGGCGGAATTTTGGCTATGTTGGCCGCGATTTTAATTTTATTAGCTATTCCATTTATCAATACTTCATATATTCGAAATACAACTTATAGACCCATTTTTAAATTTTTTTTTTGGCTTTTTATTGCAGATTACGTTATACTAACTTGGATTGGTCAAATGCCTGTAAGAAATGCATTTATATTTGTCGGACAAGTTGCAACTCTTTATTACTTTGCGTTTTTTTTAGTTTTAATACCTGTAATTGGAAAAATTGAAACTATCCTAGCAACCTGGAAGGTAGAATAAGACACAGGCACTTACAATTTTATTCAAGTGAAAGTGTTTGGTAATTGGTAACCAGTTAGGCTCATGCCCTGAATCTTGCAGGTTCGAATCCTGCCGCTTTTAGATTTAAATATTCTAAAAGTTTACATTCTATGTTCCCATCGTCTAGAGGTCAGGACTCTGCTCTTTCACGGCAGTAACGTGGGTTCAAATCCCATTGGGAATAGAAAGGTAAGAAAAGTGGCTGAGTGGCTTATAGCGAAGATCTGCTAAATCTTTATACAACATTTTGTATCGTGGGTTCGAATCCCACCTTTTCTAAGGCAAATGTATTTATTATTAGTATTCTTACCGTTGTTAGGAACCTGTTTGGCTGGATTATTCGGTCGGCAGCTAGGGTCTTGGGGTGTATCTATTGTTACAACAAGTTGTTTGTTTTTATCTTTCTTTTTGTCTTTATTCTCTTTTTATGAGGTTGCTCTTTCAGGAGGTTTTGTATACATTAAATTAGCAACTTGGATAAACTCTGAAGTTTTGAATGTTGATTGGGGGTTCATGTTTGACAGTTTAACTGTTACTATGTGTGTAGTAGTGACCTTCATATCTTCCCTGGTTCATTTATACTCAACTGAGTATATGTCCCATGACCCTCACTTAGCACGTTTTATGTGTTATTTATCACTGTTTACATTTTCTATGTTAGTGTTGGTTACAGGAGATAACCTTATTCAAATGTTTCTTGGATGGGAAGGAATAGGTCTAGCATCATATCTACTAATTAATTTTTGGTTTACTAGAATTCAAGCAAATAAGGCAGCTATTAAAGCAATGATTTTAAATCGAATAGGTGATTTCTGTTTGGTTATGGGTATTCTTTTAATTTTCGTACATTTTAAAGCTGTAGACTACGCTACAATTGCTGTTTTATCACCCTTTTTTAAAAACCATACTATAAACTTTTTAAATTTGGACTTAAGTCTATTAACGACAGTAGGAATTTTCTTATTTCTTGGTGCAGTCGGAAAGTCAGCTCAACTAGGACTTCACACATGGCTTGGAGATGCGATGGAAGGGCCAACGCCAGTTTCTTCTTTAATCCATGCTGCGACACTTGTGACTGCGGGTGTGTTTTTAATTAGCCGTACTTCTTTTATTTTTGAGCAAACAAATAATGTTTTAGATTTCATCGCAATCCTAGGAGCACTAACATCATTTGTAGCTTCTACTACTGGTTTGGTTCAAAACGATTTAAAAAGAGTCATCGCTTATTCAACATGTAGTCAGCTCGGTTACATGATTTTTGCATGTGGGCTTTCTAACTATTCTGTTGGAATTTTTCATTTAAGTAACCACGCTTTTTTTAAAGCTTTACTGTTCTTAAGCGCTGGTTCCGTTATTCATGGAGTCAACGATGAACAGGATATGCGTAAACTGGGTGGTTTAAAAAAGTTGTTACCGTTTACTTATTCTATGATGATAATTGGCTCATTAGCTCTAATTGGTTTTCCCTTTTTAACTGGGTTTTATTCTAAAGATCTAATTCTAGAATCAGCATATGGGAAATATACACTAGTAGGTTATTTTAGTTATTTTTTAGGAACTCTAGGCGCTTTTTTAACGGCTTTTTATTCAACTCGATTACTTTATTTAGTTTTTTTAACAAAGCCTACTGGCCACAAACAAATTATAACGTTTGCAGGGGATTCTAACGTTCAGATTTGTTTAGCTTTAGGTAGCTTGGCTATTCCAAGTATTTTTGTAGGCTATTATACAAAAGAAATGCTCGTTGGAGTTGGAAGTGATTTTTTTGGTACTGGAATCTACACAAGCATTACATCATACAATATATTTGACGCAGAATTTATCAGGTTATTCTACAAAATTTTACCCGTACATTTTAGTTTATTAGGAGCTTTTTCAGCGTTTTTTTTATATACTTTCAAAGCACAGTTGCTCTATAGTTTAAAAATCTCGTTCGTTGGTAAAAAACTTTACAATTTTTTAAATCGAAAGTGGTTTTTTGATAAAGTTTATAATGAGTATTTAGGTCAGTTGTTTTTTAAATTTAGTTATTCGATCAGTTACAAATTGGTAGATCGTGGTATTTTCGAAATTTTAGGTCCGACAGGCCTCTCGTCTTCAGCACTATCGATTGGTTCGAGTTTACACCGTCTTCAAACAGGGTCAATTTATCACTTAACTCTAACAGTTCTAGTTGGCATAACAATACTTTTTAGTTTACGACAGCTTTTTTTTATCATTTCAACTGTAGATATTTACTGGTTGGACTATAAACTAGTTGTTTTAGTTTTAATTTCAATTTTATTCTTAGCAAATTATTATGACTCTAGTTATACCGAATAGTTTTTCATGTAAAGGCGGGTATAGCTCAGTTGGTTAGAGCGTCAGATTGTGGTTCTGAAAGTCACAGGTTCAAGTCCTGTTATTCGCCAGTGACGAGTTTTTATATTAAAAAAGTTAACAAGCATTAAATGGATACCTAAACATCAAAATACTATGGGCGTTTAATAACGAAATGTTGCAATAAGTTTATACTGTGACTTGCAACTTCCCGTGATTGGAAAACTAAACCTTTAAATGGTTTGCTTTATTTGCAAAAGTAAAGCATAAATCTAGTGAACTGAATCATCTAAGTAACTGGATAAAAAAATCAATCGAGATTCCGTCGGTAGTGGCGAGCGAACGCGGTATAAGACCCAAAACTAAGTTTTTTATCTAATATAAGTTTTAGCCATAGAAGGTGTAGCCCTGTAGGATAATTTTTAAAAAGCTTAGTAAAAAAGTAAAATGATACAAGTTATGTATTGTTTGAACAATGAGGATCCACCCTCAAGTCTAAAAATTTTGGTGCTTGATAGTGCACTAGTACTGTGAAGGAAAGGTGAAAAAGATGCTCGCGAGACCTGAAAGAATATTGAAATTTAATGCTAACAAGCAGGTGTAGCTTATAAAAGTGACACTTTACCTTTTGTATAATGGATCAACAAGTTTATTTTAAAAGCGAGCTTAAGTATTTCTTATGTAGGCGAAATGAAATTGAGCTTTAAAAAGCATTTTAGTTTTTAAAATAAGACCCGAAACTGGATGATCTAACCATGAACAAGTTGAATTTTAAGCGGTAACGCTGATTGGAGGACTGAACTCGTGTATGTGGAAATATACTGAGATGATTTGTGGTTAGGAGTGAAAGGCTAATCAAATTCAGAAATAGCTGGTTTTCTGCGAAATCTATTTAAGTAGAGCGTTTAAAGTCTTCGATTTAAGGTAGAGCACTCGATGCGTAATGGGGACGAAAGTTTTACTGAGCGTATTGAAACTCCGAATATAAGTTAAAAGAATTTAAGCAGACAGACCACGGGTGCTAAGATCCGTGGTCAAGAGGGAAACAGCCCAGACTAACAACTAAGGTCTCAAAAAGTAGTTAAGTAATGAAAGTGTGGGGAAATAATGACAGCCGGTAGGTTAGCTTAGAAGCAGCTACCCTTTAAAGAATGCGTAATAGCTCACTGGTCGAGTTTTTTTGCGCTAAAAATATAAAGAGATTCAAATTACTTACCGAAGTTGTAGATTTAAATATTAATGATATTTAAATGGTAGCAGAACGTTCTATACATCTAAAAAGGTTTATAGTTATATAAATTGAAGAAATTAGAATTGAGAATGTTGATATGAGTAACGATAAACAATGTGAGATATCAACTAAACATTGTCGCCTAAGTCCTAGGTTTCCAAAACAAGGCTAATCCTTTTTGGTAAAGTTAATCGGTCTCTAAGAAAATAACGAAAGTTTACTTCGATGGGTAAAAATTATTATTCTTTTATTTTTTTAAAGTGACAAAACATAAATATTATTTTTATTAAATGGTATACTAATAAAAGTTTTATAGTGTTTTCAAGAAATAGCTTAAAAATTTTAAACCGTACTTAAACCGACACAGGTGGACAAATTGAGTAAATTAAGGCGCTTGAGTGAATTATGTTGAAGGAACTCGGCAAAATGACTCTGTAACTTCGGAATAAGGAGTAACTTCATTAAGGAAACTTTTTAAAGTTGTCACAAAATCGGGGACAGCGACTGTTTAACAAAATCACAAGTCTCTGCAAATTTGTAAAAAGACGTATTGAGACTGACGCCTGCCCAGTGCTGCAAGATTAAAAGAAAGAGTCATTTGGCTTTAACTTGAACTCCCAGTAAACGGCGGCTGTACTCTGACGGTCCTAAGGTAGCGAAATTCCTTGGCATTTAATTGGTGTCCTGCATGAATGGCGTAACGACTGTCCCACTGTCTCCAGCATAATCTCAGTGAAATTGAATTTTCCGTGAAGATGCGGAATACCCACGGCTAGACGGAAAGACCCTGTGCACTTTTACTATATTTATATATTGTACTACGAATTCTTATGTGTAGAATAAGTGGTAGTTATTTTTAACCTCAAATAAAGTTAAAAGAAATTTTTGCGCAAGCAAACAATTTAAACGTCTTTGAAATACCACTCTTAAAAGTTTTTAGTACTAATCTTTTGAAACAGTGTATAATTGGTAGTTTGACTGGGGCGGTCGTCTCCCAAAGTGTACCGGAGACGCGCAATGGTAAGTTTGGGTTGATAAAATAACAATTTGTAAGCGTAATAGTATATACTTGCCTGACTGTTAGATTGACAAATCAAGCAGGGACGAAAGTCGGTTATAGTGATCCGATGATTCTGTGTGGAAATGTTCATCGCTCAACGAATAAAAAGTACGCCAGGGATAACAGGCTAATCATTCCCTAGAGACCCTATCGACGGGATGGTTTGGCACCTCGATGTTGGATCGACACATCCTGGAACTGTATCTGGTTCCAAGGGTCTAACTGTTCGTTAGTGAAAGTGTCACGTGATCTGAGTTCAGAACGATGTGAATCAGTTTGGACCCTATCTACCGTGGGTGTTGAAAATTGAAAGGAGTAAACTCTAGTACGAGAGGACCGAGGAAAGCGAATCCCTTGTGCATCGATTGTTAGACCACTAGCATCGTCGAGTAGCTAAATTCGTAATAAATAATCGCTGAAAGCATCTAAGCGAGAAGTTAGCCTTAAAATAAGTTTTCAAACAACTGTAATAGACTATTACATTTATAGGCTCAGAGTAAAAGAATTGCAAAATTTTCAGCTAATGAGTACTAAAAATCTAATTTTATACTTTTTTAATATTTTTGTAGATAATAGAATAACAAATCAATCATGGATTTTAATTCTAAATAACTTAATTTTATGTAAATACTTCAAGTTTTAATTATATGAGTTTGATCCTGGCTCAGGATGAACGCTAGTAGTATGCTTTACACATGCAAGTTTAACGAAGTCTTTCGTAGCGAACGGGTGAGGAGAAATAGAATGCTACCTTTTAGTTCAGGACAAAGATATTGTAAAAATATTAAATACTGAATAATTTCAAAGGTTTATGTTTTAACAACATAATTCCGCTAAAAGATGGGTCTGTGTAAGATTAGGTAGTTGGTAAATCTAACAGCTTACCAAGCCAGTGATCTTTAGTTGGTCTTTGCAGATGACCAGCCACACTGGAACTGAAATAAGGTCCAGGCTGAGATTTCGGCCAGCAGTGAGGAGTATTGGAACAATGAACGAAAGTTTGATCCAGCAATACTATCTGAATGATGACGGCTAGTTTTAGTTGTAAAGTTCTTTCGTAAACGATGATAATGACATTAGTTTAAGAAGTAGTCCCGGCTAATACTCGTGCCAGCAGCCGCGGTAAAACGGGAGGGGCAAGCGTTATCCGGCATGACTGGGCGTAAAGGGTCCGTAGACGGTAGAATCAGTTCTTAGTTAAAGATTAAAGCCTAACTTTAAGATAGCTTCGAATACTGTTCTACTTGAGTTTTATACAGAAGACTAGAATTCTATACGGAAGGGTAAAATCTGTAGATATATAGAGGAATATCAGCAGCGAAGGCGAGTCTTTAGTAAAAACTGACGTTGAGGGACGAAAGTATAGGGAGCAAAAAGGATTAGATACCCTAGTAGTCTATACTGTAAACGATGAGTGCTGTAATTTAACTGCAAACAATAGTGAAAATAATTTCACAGTTTTATTAGATTTTTAAGCTAACGCCATAAGCACTCCGCCTGAGAAGTACGATCGCAAGATTGGAACTCAAAGGAATTGACGGGGGCTAATACTAGCGGTGGAGCATGTGGTTTAATTCGATAATCCGCGTAGAACCTTACCAATTCTTGACATAAAACTAACAATTACTATTTTACGTTTTAGGTAAAAGTGTTGTATTTTGTTTTACAGGTGTTGCACGACTGTCGTCAGCCCGTGTCGTGAGATGTTTGGTTAATTCCTTTAACGAGCGCAACTCTTATTGTTAATGTATCGATTCTTTGTCCAGTATAAACTTGATAGAAAAAGTTTTGACAATACAGTCAATGATAAGTTGAAGGAAGGTGAGAACGAAGTCAAGTCAATGTGACCCTGATGAATTGGGCTACACACGTGCTACAATGAAAATCACAAAAAGTAACAAAAAATTTAGTTTTAAGTTAATCTTTAAAAGTTTTCCCAGTTCGGATTGTGAGCTGAAACTCGTTCACATGAAGTTGGAATCGCTAGTAATCGCAAATAAGCATGTTGCGGTGAACTGTCAATTAGCCTTGTACACACCGCCCGTCACATGCAGAGAATCAGTTCTGCTTGAAGATATGTCTTTGGCAATATCAATTGAAGGACTGGTAATTTGGATGAAGTCGTAACAAGGTAGCTGTACGGGAACGTGTAGCTGGAAAAAATAATAGTTTTAATTTGTCATTTTGGTTTATTTTATTAAAATTCTACCTGAAATCTTTTCGAACTCAAGTGTTTATTAAAAAATTTTTAGAAAATACTAATTTATTGTTTGGGAATCGGTTTAAAATTTTTTAATTGTTTACTTTCGAATTTATGTTTAAAACTTTCATAAATTTATATATTTTACGTTATGTTCAGTGTTAATGTGTTATTTTATTTTTTCAGCGCGGTTTTAGTTTTTAGTGCAATAATGGTTATTATTGCTTCCCATTCAGTTTTTTCTCTTTTATTTCTAGTTTTAAGTTTTTTAGCTTCAGCGATTCTATTGTTTATATTAGAATGTGAGTTTCTAGCATTAATCTTCATAGTAGTTTATGTTGGAGCAATAGCTGTTTTATTTTTATTTGCTGTAATGATGTTAGATGCAAAGTTGCATAATCTTACAAGAAATGTTTTTAGATATTTGCCAATTGGTTTTCTTTTTGCCTTTGGTTTTTTAGTACCGTTACTTTATCAAGTTTTTTCTAACACTAAAGGTAACACGCATTTCTTTATTAGAAGCAGGTATGTAAATTGGTATGACTTAATAGATTCAACTTCGGATGTCGAAGTTTATAGTCAAATATTATATTCTTATTTTGTTTTACAATTTTTGATCGGTGGTTTGATTCTACTTGTGGTACTAATAGGTGTAGTTTACATGACAAATACGTACACTAGTAATAAAACCGTAGATCAATCTACATATAAGCAACTTTCTGTTAGTTCAAAATTTTTTTATTAGTTACATTACGGTAAAATATGGTTTTTTCAAATTTAGCAGAATTAAAGACTTTCAATGTGTTCGCAGAATATTTCATAGCTATTAGTGCCTTATACATTCTTGTTGTAATAGTTTTAATTACTTACAACGTGCACGGACTCCTTGTTCAAAAAGCTTTAAGTGAATGTATAGGTTTAACTTTACTACTTACGTGCTATTTAATCTTAAATGATGATTTACTTTTTAATGGGGGTGATTTTGAGTGTTTCTCTATTTTAGGCTTTTATAAGTCAGTTATAACTGACTACTTTTCTTTTTTCACCAAGTTTATAGTTTGTCTTTTTGCAGCTTTCTATTTTCTTGTGATAGCTGACTTTTTAAAAGAATATCGGTTAACTTCTTTTGAATACTTACTAATTTTACTTTTTGCTATTTTAGGTTTAATGTTGCTTTGTAGTAGTAATGATTTATTAACTGCTTATTTAGCAATTGAGCTTTTAAGTGTATCATCATATCTATTAGCTGGGTTTAGAAAAACATCAAGCTATTCTGCTGAAGCAGGCGTAAAATACTTAGTTACAGGTGCAATCTCGTCAGCGTTTTTCTTATTTGGAAGTTCCTTCATGTACGCTTATAGTGGAAGTATAAATCTAACTGATTTTTGGTTGATAATATCAAATGAAGGTTGGTTTGATATTAATACAAACGCAGGCTTATTAGAACCACTTTTCGAGATTGGTCTAACATTTGTTGTATTCAGTCTGTTTATAAAACTGGCTTTAGTACCTTTTCATATCTGGTCTTTAGACGTTTACGAAGGTTCTCCAACCATTTCAACGTTTTTTTTCGCGATAATTGCCAAATTAAGTTTTTTTGTTTTCTTAGTGCGTCTAAGTTATATCACAGCATCTAAATACTACGAAGCTTGGCAGTTCTATGCTATCGTTATAGCTCTTTTTAGTATTTTTATAGGGTCATTTGGAGGCTTACGTCAGCGAAAACTAAAAACATTATTAGCATACAGCTCTGTGAGTCATATGGGTTACGCTTTACTTGCTTTCAGTGTTGGGAGCCGGTTCGGTACTGAAATGCTTTTATTTTATTTGACAATCTATATGCTTTCGGGTTTAGGTTTGTGGTTTGTAATTCTTGCAACTCGAGTTATTCGAAAGCGTTATACTGATAAGTTTAGTAAAGAGCTTGGAGATTTAATTCTACTTAAAAGGTCAAACCCTGCACTTGCTATAGCGTTTACATTAACAATGTTTTCGATCGCAGGTATCCCCCCGTTAGTGGGTTTTTTCGCAAAAATGGGGGTTTTCCTTTCTGTATTACATGCTAAGTACTATTTTGTCGGTCTACTTGCTCTTTTATGCAGTGTGGTCTCTACGTTTTATTATATTAGAATAATTAAACTTTTGTATTTCGAAAATCTTCTAGTTGGAAAACTTTACCATCCTCTAATCAGCTCTAAAACTATCTTATTTAGTATCGTAATTTTTTCTCTATTATTCTTGTTTGTAAATCCTGCACTTTTATATTTAACAATTTACAAAACTGTTCTGTGTAGTTTTGGTGGAGATACACTTGCATAATCATTTTCTATGGTTTAAAATTTATTTGGGTGGAATAGTTCAGTTGGTTAGAACATTGGAATCATAATCCAGGTGTCAGGGGTTCAAGTCCCTTTTTCACTAAATTTGGGCATTCTTAGCTCAGTTGGATAGAGCAACAGTTTTCTAAACTGATGGTCATAGGTTCAAATCCTGTAGAATGTAGATTATTAATGTTTTTTACTCAAAATCTACTAATTTATATACTAATGTTTCCAATTATTGGAATTTTATTGTTATTATTAGTTCCTTCACGTGAATCAAGATTGTTAAAGTTTATAGCACTAAATTCAACGTGTTTTTCTTTCATTGGATCTTTATTGCTATGGATCAATTTTAGTAAATCCGTAGGATTTTTTCAATTTTTATTTAAGTTAAATTGGTTTCCTTTACTAACTTTAAATTTCACACTGGGCGTGGATGGAATCTCTCTATTTTTTATTCTTTTAACAACTTTATTAATTCCCCTGTGTCTTCTTGCAAGTTGGAACAGTATAGGACACAGCGTAAAAGAGTTTTTGATTGCTTTTCTCGTTCTGGACTTTTTATTAATCGGTGCTTTTTGTGTCCTAGACTTGTTATTTTTTTATATTTTTTTTGAAAGTGTTTTAATTCCTATGTTTTTAATTGTCGGAATTTGGGGCTCAAGGGATCGAAAAATTTTAGCGGCCTATTACTTTTTTCTATATACCCTATTAGGATCAGTTGTGATGTTGCTTGCAACTTTATACATTTTAGAACATGTTGGAACAACAGATTACGAAGTGTTGCTAACCTTTTCGTTCTCTGAAGTTGAACAAAAATTTCTTTGGTTTGCTTTTTTCCTATCTTTCGCTAGTAAAGTTCCTATGATTCCAGTCCATCTTTGGTTACCTGAAGCACATGTCGAGGCGCCAACGTCTGGTTCTGTTATTTTAGCAGGAGTTTTGTTAAAACTTGGAACTTATGGGTTTATCCGGTTTTCGTTGCCTTTATTTCCAGAAGCGTCATTTTTCTTTGCTCCATTAGTTTATACTATCTCAGTAATTGGAATAGTATATACTTCGTTTACTGCTATTCGTCAAACTGATTTTAAAAGAATAATTGCTTACACATCGATTGCTCATATGAATTTAGTTATTTTAGGAATTTTCAGTTTTAACAGTGTTGGTGTTGAAGGAGCTATTTTCCAAAGTTTAAGTCATGGTTTTGTTGCCAGTGCCTTATTCTTAGTAATTGGAGTTGTTTATGATAGATATAGAACACGACTGGTTCAATATTATGGTGGTCTAGCAATTACTATGCCTATTTATGTATTTGTTTTTTTGTTCTTTACTATGGCTAATATAGGTCTTCCCGGTACTAGCAGTTTCATCGGAGAGTTTTTGATACTAGCAGGCTCATTTAAAGTAAATACAAGTGTCACTTTTATAGGAGCTACGGGAATGATTATAGGAGGTGCTTATTCACTGTGGTTATTTAATCGAATATCTTATGGTAACGTAAAAATTCAGTACACAAGTAAATTTTTAGATCTAAGTTTTCGAGAGTTTCTAATATTTTTGCCTTTAATTTTGGGAACTTTATCGACAGGTTTATACCCAACTATTTTTCTTGCTTCGATTCATATGAGTGCTAATAGTCTTATCGAATTGTTATATTTTTAAAATTAAATGGTTTACTTGTTTGATTCTGAATTACAGAGCTCTAAGATGTTTCCACTTGCTTTAGTCGATATATACGGAATAGGAAAAGTAAACGCAGTTTTTGTATCTAAAAAATTAGGATTTTCCAAAAATCTGAAAGTAAAAGATCTTTCTAAAGAGCAATTAAATAAACTTATCAAAACTATAGAATCCTTAAATATTTTAGTTGCAGAAGATTTGTTAAAATCTAGATTACTCACTGCTAAGAAATTAGTTTCTATTAAATCTTATAGAGGCTTACGTCGTTATCAAGGTTTACCTATACGAGGTCAACGAACACATACAAATGCAAAAACATCTCGAAAAAGATTCAGGTGAAAATAAGCAAAACCGAATTTTAAAGACATCGTATATTGTATGTCTACTCTAAATTTTTTTCGTTAGTAAAAGTTTGAATATTTTCCTATATTTGCAAATTTTTAGTTTCAAAATGTACCTATATAAATCATTTACTCATTTAAAAACAACTCATTCTTACCATGTAGTTGACCCTAGCCCTTGGCCTATTGTTGCAGCATTTGCTGCTTTTATGCTGACGACAGGTAGTGTACTATATATGCAACGCTTCATAGGGGGGTGGAGTCTTTTTGTCACTGGTTTCCTTGCACTGATATACGTTATGTATACTTGGTGGCGAGATATTGTTAGAGAGGCAACTTTTGAAGACACACATACTGTTGTTGTTCAAAAAGGGTTGAGATTAGGAATGATTCTTTTTATTATTTCAGAAGTTATGTTTTTTTTTGCATTTTTCTGGTCCTTTTTTCACTCGAGTATTGCGCCTGCTTATAATATTGGCGGAGTTTGGCCGCCGAAAGCTGTTACTACTATAAACACTTATACTGTACCTCTAACAAATACTTTTCTTCTGTTAACTTCGGGAGCAACTGTAACTTGGGCTCATCATGCAATTCTTGCAAGAGCAAAACGACATACTATTGTAGCATTAATCGTTACTTTAGTATTTGCTGTACTTTTTACAGGTTTACAAGGGTTAGAGTATGTAAATGCGCCATTTAACATTAGTGATGGTATTTTTGGCAGTTGTTTTTATATGGCCACAGGTTTTCACGGTTTCCACGTATTTGTAGGAACTATTGCTTTATTCATTTCCCTAATTCGGGTTATTTTAAACCATTTTACAAATAAACACCATTTTGGTTTTGAATCTGCTATCTGGTATTGGCATTTTGTTGATGTGGTATGGTTATTTTTATTCATCAATGTTTACTGGTGGAGCAATAAATAGTTATCTGAAATTTTATGGATTTATATTTTTATCCTTTGTAAAAATTGTTTACGTCCCGTATTAAAAAATCATGAGAGTATTTGAGTATTCAGTTGTTGTAAAAGACTATCTTGCACTTTTTATAATGCTAGTAATCGCTATTCTTTTAACAATGGTCATTCTTGCTTTTTCATATTTATTGGCAAGGCAGAATCCAGATTCAGAAAAGCTTACTGCTTACGAATGTGGATTTGAGCCATATGAAGATAGCCGACATATATTCGATGTCCGGTTTTGTGTAATTGCGATTTTATTTGTTATTTTTGATATTGAAATGTTATTTTTAATTCCATGGTCTATGTCTATTTCTAAATTAAGTCTTTTAGGATTTTGGTCTATGATTGATTTTTTCTTCGAATTAGGCATTGGCTTTTTTTACGTATGGTACGTTAACGCACTAGATTGGGAATAAAATAACAACTATTTATTTATTTTCTATTTATGGTATCTCTGATAGATTTTACACCTATGATATGGTTTGGTGATGCAGCTGTAGCGTATCAATTAGGTTTTCAAGATCCTGCAACAACAACAATGGAAGGTATCTATTTATTTAATTTACACCTTTTATTTGTCATTATTAGCATTGTAATTGTCGTTGGTTGGTTATTGTTTTCAGTTCTTACAAATTTCACTGAATTTGATAACAGTAACGTTGCCACATTTGTACATTCAAATTCAATTGAAATCATTTGGACTACTATTCCTGCTCTTATTTTACTGAGTTTAGCATCTCCATCGTTTTCTTTACTTTATAGTTTGGATGAAATTTCTAATCCAGAGTTAACCCTTAAAATTCTTGGACATCAATGGTATTGGAGTTACGAAATCTCAGATTTTAATTCATGTTCTGAGGCAAATCAAAGTCTAAAATACTCTAGTTATATGTTAACTAATGAATTCTTACAAGAAAATAATTCAATTGGATTTTTTCGAGTTTTAGAAACTAATAAAAGAGTTGTACTTCCAACAAATACTCATTTAAGACTTTTGATTACTGCTGTAGATGTGCTCCATAGTTGGACAATTCCATCTTTTGGTGTAAAAGTGGATGCTTGTCCTGGAAGATTAAATCAAGCTAATTTATTTATAAAACGGTTTGGTGTATTTTTTGGGCAATGCAGTGAAATATGCGGCGTCAATCATGGGTTCATGCCAATAGTGCTATTAGCCATGCCATCAGCTCAGTACCATTATCTTATAATGACAAATCTTCATTTAAATTAACAAAGCTAGAAATTACAAATGTTGAATTTGCTATGCTGTAAACAGCTAGTCATATTGCTTAAGAACCAGGTTGAAAAAATATCCTATAACAACTACTTACTACAAAAGCCTATAGCTCAGGCGGTTAGAGCGTGTGCCTGATAAGCGCAAAGTCAGTAGTTCAAGTCTACTTAGGCTTAATATTTTTATACTCAATTAAATGATTGCAAAAAAGAAAAATGTTCTTCGAAAAATAAAAAATTTTACTATTAATTTTGGTCCCCAACATCCTGCGGCTCATGGAGTTCTACGGCTATTGTTAGAGCTCTCAGGAGAAACTCTTATAAAGGCTACTCCCCATATTGGATTATTACATCGAGGTACGGAAAAATTGATTGAATACAAAAATTATCTTCAAGCACTTCCCTACTTCGATCGATTGGATTACGTATCCATGCTTGCTCAAGAGCATTCTTATTGTTTAGCAATAGAAAACTTACTAAATTGTAAAATTCCAGAACGAGCGCAATATATTCGAGTAATTTTTGCTGAAATTACTAGAATTTTAAATCATTTGTTAGCAGTAGGTTGTCATGCAATGGACGTAGGAGCTATGACTCCCATGTTGTGGGCATTTGAAGAAAGAGAAAAACTTATGGAATTTTATGAAAGAGTTTCAGGAGCTAGGATGCACGCTGCCTATTTCAGACCAGGTGGAGTTCAGTATGATCTTCCAGCCGGACTGCTTTCAGATATTTTTATTTTTGTATCACAATTTAAAACCAAGATTAAAGAAATTGAAGAAATGTTAAACGAAAATCGAATCTGGAAGCAAAGGCTCGTAGATGTGGGGGTTGTTAGTGCAAAAGATGCAATGGATTGGGGTTTTAGTGGTGTTATGTTAAGAGGTTCGGGAATTTGTTGGGATTTGAGAAAAAGCCAACCGTATGAAATTTATAATAAGTTAAATTTTAATATCCCTGTAGGTCGAAATGGTGACTGTTATGATAGATATTTAATCCGAATTTTAGAAATGAAACAATCTTTAAACCTTATTTTACAATGCCTTGAGCAGATACCTTATGGTATTATTAAAACAAATGATGCCAAAATTGCTCCACCTACGAGAACTGAGATGAAGCAATCTATGGAAGCATTAATTCATCATTTTAAAATATACACAAATGGTATAACAATTCCAAGTAATGAAACCTATGTAGGCACTGAAGCGCCTAAAGGCGAATTTGGCATATATCTAGTTTCAAATAACACCAATAAACCCTTTAGATGTAAAATAAAAGCGCCAGGTTTTGCACATCTTCAAGCTTTAGATTTTATGGCAAAGGGGCATATGATTGCAGATGTTGTTACTATCATTGGGACTCAAGATGTTGTCTTTGGTGAAATTGATCGTTAAACAATGAAGCAAGTTAAAGTTAAGTCTATTAAAATTTCAACAGATGGAAGCATTTATTTTTCTTATTTGAACGTTGAAGCTTTTAAACAAACAATTTTTTATGAAAGGGATAGTAGAATGTTTTTATTATCAAAAAAAGTTGGAAAAAAACAATTTATTAGGAACTCACAACCAAACTTTTATAAATCTAAATACAGGTTTTAAATTAACTAATTATTATTCTAAATTTAGCATTTCAATTTAAAACCAAAACCAAAGAAATAAATTTATAAGACTATTTAGTTTTCTAAGTAATTTAATGTCAAAGTTAAATTATTAATAATCCAAATTATGTTAATTAGTTATCATGACATTGTAAGAATTCTTCCTATTATACAAATTGGTCTTTATAACGGGCAGTATTGTTTTCTAATTCAAGTAAATTTATTAAAAAAGCTTCTTTTAATTGTTAAACATCATTTCCGATATCAATTTAAAGTCCTTACTTGTATTTCAGGGATAGATTACCCAAAAAGCTTATATCGATTTAAACTAGCCTACGAACTGCTTAGTATTAAGTATAACGCAAGATTAAGGATTAAAATTATCATAGATGAAGTTAGCCCTGTAAGTTCTATTGAAAAAATTTTTGCAGGAGCTACTTGGTGGGAATGTGAAGTTTGGGACATGTTTGGAATCTTTTTTTTAAACCAAAAAAACATTACAAGGTTGCTAACTGACTATGGCTTTCAAGGATTTCCACTGAGGAAAGATTTTCCTCTCACAGGTTTTACTGAATCTCGTTATAACGTAACTCAAAGTCGTGTCGTTTATGAAAATGTAGAGCTTGCTCAAGAGTATCGAGTCTTTGATTATTTGTCACCGTGGGAAAATCTATATCAATCGTAATTAAATAAAATTATGAAAAAATTAATAGTAAAAGATAATAAACTTCGTTTAAAATTAGAACTACAAGAAAAACAAATTTTTATATTAAAAGCAATCTTTCAAAATTTAAATCTATTTGCATTAATTCGATGGAATGCATATTTTCGATTAAAAGAACTTAGTAAGATTAGTTCTAAAATTTCTATTTCGTCTAGATGTCTTTATACAACTAATAGAAAACGTTTTAACAGTTTGGCACCATTTTCAAGGTACGTCCTTCTAAAATTAATTCGTTCTGGTAAAATTTCTGGATTAAGAAAATCACATTGGTAGAAATATGAATAAACCAATCATATTTTGTTTTTTAATATTTATGTAATTTAATGTAAAAAATTAAATTATCAAGAGTTAAAAATATGGGAGCAACAACATCAAATAATAAATTATTCAATTTTGCTACTAGATGGCTATTTTCGACAAACCATAAAGATATTGGTATTTTATATTTAATTTTTGCGGCGGTTTCTGGGGTTGTCGGAACAGTTCTTTCTTTATATATTAGAATTACTTTATCGACACCAAATTCAGCATTCCTAGAATATAACCATCATCTCTATAATGTTGTTGTAACAGGCCATGCATTTGCGATGATTTTTTTCCTGGTAATGCCGGCTTTAATAGGTGGATTTGGTAATTTTTTTGTGCCACTAATGATAGGCTCGATCGATATGGCCTTTCCGCGTATGAATAACATTAGCTTCTGGTTGTTGCCACCTTCGTTATTGTTATTAATTGGATCAGTTCTATGCGAAGCTGGTGTAGGAACGGGCTGGACAGTATATCCTCCGTTGTCAAGTGTTACTGGTCATTCGGGTGGAAGCGTTGATATGGCAATTTTCAGCTTACATTTATCAGGAGCCGCTTCAATTCTTGGAGCAATAAATTTCATATGCACGATCACTAATATGCGATCAAAGAGTTTGCCTTTTCATAGATTGCCGCTATTTGTTTGGTCAATCTTTATAACGGCTTTTTTATTATTACTATCTTTACCCGTTCTGGGTGGGGGGTTGACAATGCTTTTAACGGATCGGAACTTCAACACTACTTTCTTTGATCCTGCAGGCGGAGGTGACCCAGTGCTTTTTCAACATCTTTTCTGGTTGTGCGGCTAAGAAGCTGCGCGTAAATTATTTAATTTAAAATGTAGACTGAGGTTCATTTCTTTTAGCTTGTGTTTGCAACTATAAAGCCTCGATTATGGGATTAGCTTACTTTAAATATGAAGAATGTTTAGGGGACCGTAGCATGCTAACTTATTAGGATGGATATGAGAACTTAAGGAATTAAATGCGGACACATAGGACTGGGCTCAATAGAGTCTGTGCGTAAGAGGACAAAATTCGAACCATATGGAGTCCAATAGGATATCTGCGCACCTTTACTTTCGAAGAGATTGATAAGCTATTCCAAAAGAGCCAACTCATATTCAAATTGTTAAAGTTCTCTTTTTTCTACTTTGACATGCCTCTACGCGCGTAGAACTTAGTGAAAGCTCACAAGGAGTAATTTCTGAACTTGTTTCAAATATATACCAAGTCAAGTTTAATTTGGCAAAAGGGCCACGGATGTAGGGCAGTAATCTATGGAAAACTATTGAGCTATAAATGTATACAGAGGCTCCGTTAATTTAGTAAGTAAATTGATGAACATCTACTAGTCAAAATTTTTGGGAAGTGTATTGGATTTCTTTCGTATATGGCAATTTATTGCTCATGGCTCGAAGGAATTCCCGAAGCTTTCAACAATTACAAAAAGTGCCAAGAAAATCGAAACTCATTTAAATAGATTAAAAAGAAAATAAATGTCTAAAGAACAAAATTTAGAGGCAAATACCAACGCAAATCTTATTAAGAGTCAAAAAAACATTATCGAAAACACTGTCAGATACAAAGATATAATAAGTATCGACAACTTAAAAAACGGACTATTACGTACGAAAGGAAAGATTGCTCCTGGTTTAGACGGGGTAATTAAATCTAATTTCACAGAGAAAAATATACAAACACTACATAAATTGTTAAAAAGTCAAAGTTATAAACCAACTCCGGTAAAAAAAGTTAATATTCCAAAACCTGATAGCGGAACGCGTTCTCTAGGAATTGCGTCCCAAAGGGATAAAGTAGTACAAGCTGCCATCCTTTGTTTACTCGAACCGGTGCTTGAAAACCTTTTTTTAGACTGTTCATACGGTGGGCGAAAAAACAAAAATTGCCATCATGCTTTAAAAAATATTAAAACCAAATGGCAAAATGTAACTTGGATTATTAGGATTGATATTTTAAAATGTTTTGATAACATGCATCATGAAATACTATTAGGTATGCTTTCGAAATATTGCGACCAAGCTACTATTGAACTTATAGGTAAGTTACTAAAATGTGGGTATATTGACATTTATAACCATCCAGAAACATTGGAAAAGACGGAAATTGGTACTCCACAAGGCTCTCTAATTTCTCCAATTCTTTCAAATCTCTACCTCCATGCATTAGATTCTTTTATTGTTGAAGAACTGTTGCCAAAGTGGAATCGCGGGGACGAACGGAAATATATTTCTGGATATCAGACTCGTAAAAATTTAACAGCGGACGAACAGCGTCTTGTAAATTCACTCAATATTGAAGGTCTTAGTGAGGCTATTGAAAGATTGAAACATAATCAGTGGGTCAAAGAGGGATTACCTTCCCGAGACCCTAAAGATGAAAATTTCCGGCGTATGTATTATGCGAGATACGTAGATGATTTCATTATTGGTTTTACCGGTACCAAAGCAGAAGCTGAGGAAATTAAAGGTATTATCGAAGCGTTTCTTTATGATGAGTTAAAATTAAACATTAACAAAACTAAAAGCTACATAAAACACTTTTCTGAAAAAGGAATAAAATACTTAGGTTTTTTTATTAGATATATACATAATAATAAAATAGTAAAAGACCTTAAAATTCCCTATAAAGATGGAGAGGGTAAGGGCTATCAACTTAAATCTACTGCTATAAATCAAGCCCAGCTACGAATTCCTACAGAGCTTTTATTACGACGTGCCGTTGATCGTGGATACGCGAAAATACGAAAAAATGGTACTATCAGACCCACATCATGTCGTAAACTTTCTTCTCTGGAAGATAAATTAATAGTCCAAAGATTTTCAAGTATAATTAGAGGGTTAATGGAGTTTTACTCTCCAGCTAATACACGTAGTGACCTTTGGCAAATAGTCGCATTTTATCGCAAGTCTTGTGCTTTAACAATTGCAGATAAACATAAACTGAAAACTGCGGCGGCGGTCTTTAAAAGATACGGACCCAACTTAAAGATTTCTGATCCTGTTAAGAAAAGGGAAACCGTTCTTTATTATCCGACCACACTAAAAACTACTGGTGACTTCAAACTAGGTAAAATTAACGTGTCGTTATCAGAAGAAAATTTAGATCCTATTAAAGGGTCTTACAGGCAAAATATTAAGACTTCAAAGTTTTGTCAGTGGCCACATTGTGATCGTACAGAAGGTCTCGAAGAACACCATATAAATCCCGTAAGAAATATCAAAGGTAAAGGACTTTCTGAATATGAAAAGTGGTTAAGGAAAAAGCAACGACAAACTATCTCTTTATGCCGCGAACATCATCTTGAAGCTGAAAAGCTTACTCGTAAAAAGTAAAGGCGATGAAAGTTACACTTGTCGTGTGCGTACAACAAAAGTTGTATTTTGAGGACGAGCTCAGTGCAGGATGGCTTCTTGCATGCTGTAGTTCAGAGACGGGGGGAAAGCCCTATGTCTACTTTTGGTCATCCAGAAGTCTATATTCTTATTCTACCTGGTTTTGGTATTATCAGCCATGTAATTGTTACTACTTCTAATAAACCTATTTTTGGATATTTAGGGATGGTGTATGGCGCGCTGTTGGGTTTGTTTATCCGTTATGTATTTTAGCCAAATACAGATGAATTCGTTCTCTAGAGTCATGATCCTTCTTGAGGTAGCGGTCGATAAAGGCTGTGGAAAAGCATCAAGTGACACCAGGTTGAGGCGTTGTGTAGGCACGCTAAGACTACCCGGGGAAATGTTAAATAAGATTACGCTAAGAAATCTGATACGTTCTGCTGGGGCCGCATTACCCATTTGGTCTACCTACAATAATGGCCATCTTATTCTGTGGTTGTATACATGCGTACAGGTATATAACCAAGAGAACACAGATACAGCACTCCAGACAGGAGTTGGGGCGCAGAAATCTAAGTTTAACAGGCTTAAAAATCGGATAAATTTAAAAACTACTGGACTTAACCCCTTTGAAATACGGGGAAAACGGACTATTCATAGTACCCACCATAGCGTATGTGGGGAAGGAATACAGGCAAATTTCCATTCTTCGTTCCATCGCCGGTTATTTACAACAAACATTCTAACTAATAAATCGGAAGTTAGGGTCCTAACCACGAAAATGATCAAGGATGTGCAAAGTAGTAAGAATAAAGATGGAAGATATTGCAACTTACTCCAAATTATAAGTTCAGTTGACACTCTTATTCTTGCATATTTAATTATTAAAGGTAAAAAAGGGGTATTTGCAAAAGGTATTGATCATGAAACTCTTGATGGAATTAATATGGGGTATTTTCACAGGATCTCAAAAGAATTAAAAAGAGGTACTTTCCAATTTAGTCCAGTTAGAAGAGTTAATATTCCTAAAGCAAATACTAGTACCACACATTCTCTAGGTATAAGTAAACCGAGACAAAAAATAGTTCAAAAAGCCATGGATCTGGTGCTAAGTGCCATTTTCGAAGAAAAATTTTTAGATTGTAGTCATGGCTCAAGACCCGGGCGCAGCTGTCATAGTGCTCTACATAGACTCCAAGTCATTGTAGGTAATGTTTCCACATTCACATTTTGTATTGAAGGTGATATTACAGGCTGTTTCGATAATATTCCGCATGTCGAAATTACCAAGGGTATTAGTAAAGAAGTTGATTGTCCTGCCACATTAAATCTTGTTAGAAAAATCTTAGGAGCTGGTTACGTTTTAGATGAGGAACTAAAGAAACACGGTAAAAATGCCAAAATATATAAGTCAAAAATAGGTACTCCGCAGGGAGTTGTGTTAAGCCCACTTTTTAGCAATATAGTATTACATGAACTAGATTACTACTTATGTGAAATCCTGGACAAAGAGTTTAGTAGAGGTAAATTACGAAAGGCTAATAATGAATACCGACGAATTAGGTATAGAATTAAAGCCGAAAAAGATCTAAAAATTAGAAGAAAATTAATAAACAATGCTCTTTCGGTTCCTTCGAAGGTAATAAATGACCCAAATTTCAAGAGAATTTTTTATACTCGCTATATGGATGATTGGGTTTTGTTTGTTGCTGGGAGCATGAAAGATTCAAAAAATCTTCGCAGTAAAATTTCTTATAAACTTCAAGGGTTAGGGCTAACCCTTAATTTAGAAAAGACCCGTATTACTTCGCTAAGAGAGGGTGTATGCCATTACTTAGGAGTTGATTTTAAGATTCGAAAGCTCTCTGAGGAGCATTTCAAGCCAGTACGAGTTGTAAAGGAGGGTAGCACATCTATCAGACAAAGATTTACACCAAGACTGATACTTATGGCTCCAATTCCGAAACTTTTGGAAAAATTACTCAAACAAGGTTTTGTTAAAAGAAATAGTTTAGGTGAGTTCTTTGCGAAAGGAAAGGCGGGGTTAACACCGTTATCTCACCCACAAATTTTAAATTACTTTAACAGCAAAATACGTGGTGTGTTAAACTACTATAGTTGTGTTCATAATCGTAATTCATTATGGAGTATAGTTAGGTTTCTCAGATATTCTTGTGCGTTAACCCTCGCAAAAAAATTTAAACTAGAAACTTTAAATAAAACTTTTAAAAAGTTTGGTCCTAAATTAAAATTTATTAATGATAAGAAAAAAATTTATGAAATTTTTCAACCAGAAAACCTAAAACTTCTTCCTATTGAGGAAAGATTTAAAAACGATCAGAACTATGAAATTGACAAATTACTAGCTGCCTATAAGGGTAAATATAGACGTTATAATTAAGACTTAATAATATAAAACTACTTTAAAGTATTTTTGCTGGCGAGCCGTATGATGGTAAACTATCACGTACGGTTCTGAGGGCAAGATATAGTATATTGTTTCGATAATATACATACAAATATACTGACCCCTACCCATGCTTTCTATCGGCGTTTTGGGTTTCTTGGTATGGGCTCACGGTCGACCTGATACGCTAAGATTCGAAATCGCATTAAGGATGGCTCCTAGATTTCAATATTTTTTGCAGCTGGAAAACAGCAATGTATTCTTGGTAAGTATGCAATATAAAATTCTACTTTTTCTGAAAGATAAACTAAGTGAAAGCGAACTGAACTTAATTTCTCAAATTAAGCTAATCGATGACCCACAAAATTTAGGACACTCTTCATCTGAAGATTTGGAATCGTTACGGTGCCGAACCAATGTGGCTTGGATAGGTGAGCTAAACCGGATTCTTGTGGCGGAGACAGTAGTGATCTTAAGAAAGTGTGCTGAAATGCATCGTAGGAATTTTAGTGAAAGCAGGGTAAGCCCACTAAAGGTAGTTTCTCAAAATTACTTCCCAAATACTGGGATTAGCAGTCGTAAGGCTAGCTTATTGAAACAAGTTCTTTTTTCATACTCAACTAGAACTTTGTGGGTGCAGGATGTCCACCAAGAAGTATTTCTAAATTGGACAAGTCAACGTAGAAGCAATTCAAATATGACTCAGCGAAAAGACTTTGACTTAAGCTTGGAGAGTCAAAAACGTATTTGTGATAAAATTCTGAATAACCTAAAAACCGGAATCTGGCCCATGTACGATTTTGAAATAAAGGTTTGGCTAGAATCTTGGGTTGCTAATATGCAACTTGAAATAGCTTCTAAGGCTGAGAAATCTACTTTACAGATAGTAGATTCAAATCTTAAGAATTACATGAGATCTTATGTCTCAAAAATCTTTCTTGTAGTTTATGCAGTAAATCATGTATTAACCAACAAAGGTGGCAAAACTCCAGGTGTGGATGGAATTCGTTATGAAAGGTCACGAAATGGAACAATAAATAAAGGTTTTCAAAATGCTACAAGCCTCGTATTTAAAATTAATTATACATTTTTAAAAACTTACAAATGTAAACCAGTCAAAAGGGTATATATTAATAAACTAAATAGATCTAAATCAAGACCTTCGAACATACCAACGATAGTGGATCGCTCAGTACAAAAATTGTTTCAATTGGTAATCGATCCTGCAATTGATGTATTTTCTGACCCTAATTCATATGGCTTTCGAAAACATAGATCGTGTCATCAAGCCATTGGTTCGGTAGCTAATCGATTAGCTAAAGCTTCAGAAAATATGGTAGTTATTCAATTAGATATAAAAAAGTTTTTCGATACGATAGATCATAATTGGATTCGGTCAAATTTCCCAATGCCTACAGGCTTTGAACATGTTTTAGACTCTTGGCTAAGCTCCGGTGTACTTGTTTATAAAAGTTTACATAAAGACGAGTATGGAGTTCCGCAGGGTGGTATCATCTCCCCTTTAATAGCAAATTTTACTCTTAATGGCATTGAAAAAGCTGCCTTTCAAAAAGTTGTAAAATCAGTGTCTATTAATGTACCTGAAGAAAGAAAAAAAACTTTGGAACTTACGTCTGGTCTCGTGAGATATGCAGATGATTTTGTAATTATTTTAAACCATCCCAGAAACCTAGGATTAGTGAAAGAAAATGTAAAAACATTTTTAAACGAAAGAGGTCTTCGGATAAATAGCAAAAAATCTAAAGATATTTTTTTTTCAAGGAAAAAATTAAGAAAAGAAGAATCGTCCCCTAAGTTTAATTTTTTAGGCTTTACCTTCATGTTTCAATCAAATGTCAAAATTTCTAGAATCGTTTCTAGAAGAGACATGACTGGTAAGAAAAAAGTTGTTATTCATCCAAGCCGAGAAAATATTATTGCTTTTAAAAGAAAATTAAAATCTATTATAAGAAAAATGACTAATAATACTGCAATTGAACTTCTTAATAAACTTAATCCTATATTAAGAGTTTGGACTAGATATTTTGCAATCTCTGTTTGCGCAAAAATTTTTAGTGAAATTGATAATCATGTCTATAAACGATTATGGAGATGGTGCATTCGAAAGCATCCAAAAACTGGTAAGCGAAATCTTGCCGATAAATATTTTCTGATGAACGGTGAAAATGGTGTTATTTCACCAGTCCAAAGAAAATGGCACTTTTACGGGCGGTCTAAAAGTAATTCTAAAAGAGTAAAAAATGATAATTTTAAGTTTTTAGTCTTTACAGTGTTAGAAATGAAGATTCGTGCTGGTATAAAGCTTGCTTTACCGTCCAAACTAAGGAATAAATCAGGTTATTTAGCTGAAAAAGAATACCTTGATTTTAATGCTAAAATTGCAAAACAAGGAACGCGGGATAACTCAAATGACTTCCGTGTCTTATACAACCGCCAAAAAGGTAGATGTGAATTTTGCAATAAGTTAATGGAACTTAGTTCTATTAGCGAAAATAAAGAACTAGAGCCTTTAGAAATACATCATATAGAACCATTGTCTATTGGAGGAAAACATGAAGGTTATAGTAATAAAACATTACTTCATAAATCTTGTCATGCTAGAGTTCATAAAATTTTTGGTAAAACCCAAATTACTAAAATGCCTTTTAGAAATTTTTAAGATTTGAGGTCTTAACGAACGTTTATTCGTTCGTTTTTGTTGGCTCGAGCCTAGTTCGTCGAAAGGTGGACGCTGAGGTTCCAAGGGGGGATTTAAACGGTAACGTCTTCATCTTATCCCCAACCACATGTACACTATAGGTTTGGATATTGATACGCGAGCATATTTTACTGCGGCAACTATGATCATTGCCATTCCCACAGGAATTAAAATTTTTAGCTGGTTAGCTACTTTATGGGGTAGTTCACTTGAATTAAAAGCTCCTTCTTTATTCGCACTAGGATTTATTTTTTTATTTACTGTTGGAGGTGTAACAGGGGTTGTTTTAGCTAACTCCGGAATTGACATTTCCTTGCATGATACGTATTTTGTCGTAAGCCATTTTCATTATGTAGGGCGATCGAAAACTTTAGCACCCTTCCTTTTTAACCATACACAGTTTTGGATACCAGGAATTGGTGTCTCTTGCTTAGGTTTATTCCTAGCAAGATTACGGCATAAGAGCTTATTTTCCTGGGGAACGCATGGTTATTTAGATCATATGACAGATAAAAATGGGATCGTGGAACCCAGTTGCTATTTGAAAGCAACTCCAGAGTCTTCTTTTTGTGAGAGCACGTTTGTCACGAGAAGTGTGTACAAGAGCTGGATTATGCCGTTTAAGCATTGTCATAATAACCTAAACGTTCGCTATAAAGGTGCACGAGGGAATTCGATATATGCCGCTTGTTACAGAAACTTTTCTAGCAGCGGTAGAAGCGAGGAAACAGTAATGGCCAACAGTACTGAAACCAATGCACTTGTGCCTTTTGTTTACAGACCAACAGGTTGTGAAGTTCCTCAGTTGGAATCGAAATATGCTCGAGCAGGTGAGTCTGCTCTTAAGCTATTCAAATTATATGAAAAGAGAATCAATAAGGCGTCAGAAAAGGTTCGGCAAACTTTTACTTTAATTAATTTTACCCTGGCCTATTTTGAATTAAATCACCTTATTGCAATTACTGAAAGTTATAAAAAATCGGCAGGTGCGTTAAAACTGCCGCTGTACAAAACCTTATGCAATCCTTGTGTTTTACTTATAGCCTATTCTTCGCTTAAAAGTAAAAAAGCTAGTGGAGTTGATGACGTTCCTATTGAGAATGTCACCCTAGCTTCGATTCTTTCTTTGAGCAAAGAGTTACAAAATAAAAAATACTCTCCTAACCCAACTAAAAGAATATTTATTCCTAAAGCTAATGGGAAAATGAGACCACTTGGTATAGCGTCATCAAAGGATAAAATAGTGCAAAAGGCATTGTTGATAGTTCTTACTCCTTTGTTTGAAAACGTTTTCCTTGAGTCTTCTCATGGCTTTAGACCCAATCGCAGCTGCCACAGTGCTTTAAAAAGTATTTATTATCAATGGCGCGGTATTAAATGGTTTATTGAATGTGATTTTGTTTCATGCTTTGATAACATAAGTCATCCAATTGTACTTTCTATTTTTAATGAATATCTTGAAGACTATTGGACATCTAATTTATTAAACCGGTTTTTGAAAAAAGGCTATATACATTTTGGTGACCTTTGTGACAGCCAACTTGAACTTAAAATGGGAACACCGCAAGGATCAATCATTAGTCCTCTTATTTGTAATATTCTTTTACATAAACTTGATTGTTTTATGGCTGAATATATAAATAAATATTCTAACTTTGACTCTAGCGAGAAAAATACAAGTGAAGAATATAAAGAAACGCAGAGATATATGGGAACTGATTGGGAACCTGTATGGAAAATGGTTCGTGCCTTAGTGCATAAAGATGTGTCTGGTGCAAAGATACGGGCTGGGCTTCGAGGAATTAGAAAACTTGATGCAGCGGCCAGAGGTATCAGATACTACCAAGAAAATACCGAAATGAGAAAAATCCAGTATATACGTTATGCTGACGATTTCATTATTGGTCTCATTAGTGATAAAAAGTTCGCATTTAAGACACTTAGTGTCGTATCGCTGTTCTCTGACAGTCTTGGAATGAAACTTAACGTAGAAAAAACTGGTGTGAAGCACCACGAAAAGGGCACTTTATTCCTTGGCTTTAAAATTTATGGAGACTATGGTTTTAATGTTAAATGGCGTACAAATAAAGATTGTCATTCTCAGAGAGTTGGTGATGTTGTATTAAAATTTGGAATACCACTAGAGAGACTCTTTAAACGATACGCCGATCGAGGCTTCTTTCAAAAGGTTAAAAAGAAAAAGTCTGAAAAGTTTGTTGGTCGCAGACAGGATAAATGGCTTTTTTTGGATCATGAGTATGATATTATTCAACGATTTAATTCAGTCGTTAGAGGTATAAAATACTACTACTCTTGTTCTACTTATAGAAGTGTGCTCGATAGGTTTTGGCACAACCTCAAAAGGTCAGCCGCGCTTACAATTGCGCATAAAAATAAAAAGCGTAGTGCTAAATGGGCCTTTGATAAATATGGTAAAGATCTTACCGTAACTAATCGTAAAGGTGATAAAAAGGTATCTTTTGATATACCAACTGCAGGTGATAAGATTAAATTTGCCAATGGTGAGCTCAGCTACATGCTAGTTATTCCTAAAGGAATTCCTTTGCCAATCACTCTAACTGCTGTTTGTTCAGCCTCAGAACTAAATTGTGCAGTACCAAACTGTACTCTTAAAGCCTCGGAGTGGCATCACATAAAACACCGTAAAAAGATTAAAGGGAATCAAAAACAACGAGCTATATATGCCTATACAGCCAAGCAAATCCCTTTATGCAAAAATCACCATAATTTAGTACATTCTGGAAAATATGATGGACCTTCACTTAGAAAATTGCCTGGTTATATACCTAGTGATTTCGATTAACTTAAAATCTTGGTTTAGCATCTATTATTTTCTTTTTCTCTTTTTTAATCCGACGGAGCGCGTAGTGCCGTCGAAAGATCGCTCGCTACGTGCGGATGGCAGCTAGTTCGGTTATACAATAATATTGTTTAAACTTTATTATCTTGTTATCTGGGCTTTCTAAGCCATATCTTTCTATGGGAGCTGTTTTTTCAATCTTTGCCGGTTTATATTTTTGGATGGAAAAACTTACTGGCGTGCAATATTCTGAATTTTTAAGTCAGTTACATTTCTGGGTATTTTTTGTAGGTGTAAATTTAACATTTTTTCCTATGCATTTTCTTGGAGTAGCAGGGATGCCTAGACGAGTGCCTCAATATCCAGATGCCTTCTATGTTTTTAACAAGATTGCTTCGTGGGGTTCATATATCTCTGCATTCTCATTAATAATTTTTGCACTAGTTTTAGTTGACGCGTTCTTTTCAGAAAAAAGCCACTTAAAACCTAAAAGTAAATGGAATATAGCCAAGTGGTAAGGCAATCGTTTTTGGTACGATCATTCATAGGTTCAAATCCTTTTATTCCAACATTTTAACTATGATTAAAGCTCCATTAGAACAGTTTCAAATTTTATCAATTTTACCTTTAAGACTATTTGGTTTAGATTTTTCTATAACTAATTTTTTATTAATGAACGTCTTAGTTTTGATAACTCTCATCAGTATTATATATTTTAATAGTTCGTATAACAACTATTTGAAAGAAGCCTCATTTTATTTTCTTGCGAATTCTTGGCAAAAAATCCTTGAATTTATATCAGAGATAACAGCGCAACTGGTCTCCGATACTATTACAAAAGATAACGAAAAGTTTTTCCCCGTTATTTCAGTGTTGTTTAATTTTATTTTGTTCAGCAATTTATTAGGACTTGTTCCATATAGTTTTACTGCAACAAGCCACTTATTTGTAACTTTTACTTTGTCTTTCTCAGTTTTTATTGGAATTAATGTGATTACAATTAAAAAATATGGTTTTAAAACTTTCTCTTTGTTTTGTCCCGCAAATACCTCATTTTTTCTTGCCTTAGTTCTCGTTCCAATTGAATTTGTTTCTTATATTGCTAAGCCAATCAGTTTAGGAGTTAGATTATTTATTAATGTTATGGCAGGTCACACCCTATTGAAAGTTATTATAGGGTTTTCTTGGAGCATGTTATTATTGGAGAACTTTACTTCTTTTGGATTAATTGTTCCAATGCTAACTTTAGTCGTTCTTTTTGGACTTGAGCTTGGTGTAGCTTTAATTCAGACTTATGTTTTTGTAATTCTGACATGCATTTATATTCAAGACGGTAGTTAATAATATCTGTTAAAATGAGACAATATTTTCTGAAAATTTCATCCAAGAATGAACAATCCTTAAACAATTTTTTGTCTTTCTTTTCTGCCTGCTTAAAATCTAAGTTCAATATTATTCAAAAATTAAGTACAGGGCATAACAATAAAAAAGTAATTACTTTATTGAAATCACCCCACGTAAACAAAATTGCCCAGGAGCATTTTGAATTACGCATTTTTTCCAAACAAATGCTTGCAAAATCTTTTTGTTTAGGAAAAAACCTTATATTTATTAAAAAAGTTTTAAATAAGTTATTTAAAGACATTTCAGTGACCTTAGAGTTTATAGCAAGTAAAAGTATAAATTGTAGCAATAACTTATGTATATTGTATCCGGATAATTTTAAATTGCCTATAAACAAAATATACAAAACAAATCTTAAACGACATAAACAGAAGAACAACCTAAAAAAGGTTAATTCTAGACAGAACTCTTTACTTAATTTAACAAAGTTTTTAAGTGTGATAGGTATTTTTGGCGAAGTGCTAATAATAAACTAACTCTATCCTTTCTTAACTGAATGTCATGTAGTACATGAATAACCGCTGTCCGACACATTATTCGATCTCAATATAAATAAGGCTTAAAACGAACACCCAAACAGACGAATTAACAACTGTATTTGAAAAGGGGCCTGAGCGCCACGTAAATGCCCCTCTATTGCATTTGTATTTTTTCACGACCCAAAGTACCTAAAATAAGTTTGACCCCCCTTGTAGAGCTTTAAAATGGCCCTGATAAAAATAAGTTAGTAAAAATAGGTAATAATTCTTTACAAATAGGACTTAAAAAGCCTATCGACAGTGATATTGTCAAAACTCTACTGACTCACCCAATAACAGTTAGTCTGAATAGCTCAGCGGTAGAGCAGAGGACTGAAAATCCTTGCGTCGGCAGTTCAAATCTGCCTTCAGACAAAAATAAGCTGCTTATGAAAAACTATTTATGGAATATGTTTGCCAATATTAGAAATGGACAAATTAGTGGACGTAGCATCATCTTTCAAAAACGAAAAAAAATTTGTGAAGCTTTCCTAAAAATTCTTTGGGCTGAAGGGTTTATTTTAGGCTATAGCATTGATGAAAACAATGTAAATCAACTTAAAATATTTTTAAAATATAATAAGAATAAGCCCACAATTCATTCAATTAAATTTTTATCTAAACCAAGTCGCCGATTATATTACTCAGCCAAACAGATTTGGAAAATTGATTCAAACAAATCATTTATTATTTTTTCAACCAATAAAGGTTTAAAATCCATACTAGACTGCAAAAAAATGCATATTGGAGGAGAACCATTTATAACAATTAATTAATGAAAAAAATAGAAAGAAAACAAACCATTAAAATTCCTACTAATATTAAGGTGTTTTATTGTAAAAAGAAAAGAATTATTCTTTGTAAGGGTCCTGTAAATAATAAATCATTAAAAATCCATAAGTTATTAGGAATTTGTTGTAAGAAACAGGAAATAACTGTCGTAAATAAAAGTAAAAAAAAGCTTTCAAATAGTGAACAAAAAAAAATATATACTCTCAAAAGAACAACAACTTCTCTTATCCAACAGCTTTTAATTGAGACAACAGCTACGACGTACCAAAAACTTAAACTTGTCGGGGTAGGCTACCGGGCTTTTCCAGTAAAAAACTTTGAAAATCAGTTAATTCTTTTAAAGCTTGGATACAGTCATTCTATACATTTTAAAATAATGCGAAAAACAAATATATTTTGTTTAAAACTTACAAAGTTATTTGTATATGGTTCTTCATATCAACAGGTAACATCTACAGTGGCAAAAATACGACTAAATAAAGTTCCGGAACCCTACAAAGGTAAAGGCGTTCTTTATGATAACGAAAAAATTGTAATAAAAGAGGGAAAAAAAGTCTGAAAATATGAAATTGTCAGTTTTACACAGATATAAAACCAAACTATTCAAACTAAAAATTTTAAAGACGAAAATACATAAAAGTCAAAAAAACTTTAACTATTTGTTATTTAAAGATATAGAGACAAGATTAAAAAAAATTTTGCATGTAATTTATAAGTTTCATGCAAATAATAAGAAAATTTTATTTGTTGGAACCCCTTTTAAACTGAATAATCAAATAAAGCAATTATTGAAAGGAAAAAAGCATAGCTTTGTGCCTGAGTCAGTATGGATGGGCGGAGTTATAACAAACGCTGCATCTTCTTTTAAACATTTAGTGAAACGACATGCTATGAGTAATGATAGAACCTCTAGGCTTTTATTCAGTTTAAGAAATCAAGCAGACTTAATTATTGTATTAAATGAGAACTGTAATATAACTGCTCTTACGGAGGGTTCGTTAAAACGAGTTCCAACTATCTCATTAAATACAACCTATAACCTAACTGATTCTAGTTTATCTACTTATAAAGTCCCAGGCAACTATAATTTCAGTACAAAAGAGGTTAGGACTAATTTATTTTTTCTTCTTTTAAACTCATTGTTGAAAAAGGCAGAAAGGGCAAGGGAAAACCAAATAAACCAAAAAGGATTTAAACGGAAAAAAAGAAACTAGACTTATATTGGTAAAACATACGATGCCATTTCGAAGAAAAAATAAATTTAGACCAATATTTAAACAATTTATAAGATTAAGAGAAAATATACAAAATCGCCAAAAAGTATTAAAATTTAAAAAACAAAAATGGAAACTGTTCTTAAAGTTTTACATAAACAAGCTTAGAAACGTTAAAAAATTTAAGTCCTTAGATCATTCAAGGTATTTTGTAACAAAACATGGAACAAGAGGAGTAAGCTATGGTAAGCGGTTTCGCGATACATTGCACGCTGGGAAAAAACTTCGGGGGGTTTATGGGAATTTACTTAAGAAACATTTTAAAAGAAAAATAAAAGTAGCTTTAAGCACAAACAGATCTAGTTTGAAAAATTCGATCAGACTTGACAGTACTTTTTTAAAAATCTTTGAGAAAAGATTGGATACCGTTTTGTATAGAGCTAAGTTTGCACCGACTATGCGAAGTGCACGACAATTAATTCTACATGGTAAAGTATACGTGAACCAAGTACAAGTTAAAACGAAGGCATACGAGTTAAAATGCGGTGATAATATAAATTTAAATCTAAATTGCTTAGAATTATACGAAAACTGTATACTACACTCTATAAAATGGGCGATACCTCCCAAACATTTGGTGATAAACTACAAAACTCTACATATATTATTTTTAGGTAATATTGAATCTACTAACATGGCAAATGAATTTTCATTTAATTTGAGACTTCCCAAAATTTTAGTTAGTTACCCTAGACAATAATTTTTATTCTCCAGTAGCTCAGCGGTAGAGCAAGTGGCTGTTAACCACCTGGTCGTTGGTTCAAATCCAACTTGGAGAGTCTTGTTTAATAAAAATAAAGAGTTCGCTTTTGAATCGCGTACAAAATTGTAACAATCGCTAAAAGTAAAGTGAAAACCTAGCCATTACAATGTCAATTACGCTTAAATATCGAACATTTACTTAATGTATGCGCATTAGTTTTTTCTTCAACATATAATTTTTCTGAGCACAGCGTAAATGCCCCTGTATTGCAGTTGGATTCTTTCAGTACCCAAAGTACCTAAAATAAGTCTGACCTCCTTCTCGAGCATTTTAAGGGCAATACAGAGAAGATTAGAGTTTAAGAGTTTACTATGTAATATATGTAATACAGTTTTTGTAGTGCGAATTGCGCACAAATTTCGAACATTTGCTTGTATGTTTTTGGATGCTTCGTTATAAAATCTACTATGTAATTCAGTTTTTTACCGTATGAATTACGCTCAAATTCCAAACATTTACTATATATTATCCTGTAGGGCATTTAAAGGGCAATACAGAAAAGATTAGAAAATACCAAATTACTTTGAATGAAATTTACATGTTTTATAGTGCGAATTGCGTCTTAATTTTTTCTTCAACACATAAATTATCTGAGCGCAGCGTAAACGCCCCTCTATTGCATTTGGATTTTTTCACGACCCAAAGTACCTAAAATAAGTTTGACCCCCCTTGTAGGGCTTTTAAATGGCCCTAATAAAAATAAGTTAGTAAAAATAGGTAGTAATTCTTTATAAATTCACAACTGTATTTGAAAAGAGGCCTTAGCGCCACGTAAATGCCTTTTTTTCGCATTTAAATTGTTTCACCACTTCAAGGGTACCTGAATTAAATTTAACCCTTGTAAAGCATTTAAATGACCTTGAAAAAAAATAATTTTTACGGCTGTTTTTTGGAGATAATCGGACTTGAACCGATAACCCTACGCTTGCAAAGCATATACTCTACCATTGAGTTATATCCCCAAACCTTTAAAAGGTCTTATGGTCTTACAGTATTACTTACTTTAGAAATAAAACTTGTATTAAATGAGTGAAAAAAATGCAATGAGTTTAATTTTTTCTCTCTAAATTTTCCAATCCCCGCAAATTGAGGAATTAAAACTTCGATAGATAACTGATAATATCCAGCTAAAACTAAAGTCAATGCCCATATTAATGGGAAAATTATTAATGAATCAAACTGTGCCATATATTAGAAAGATTAACGCTCGCTTGGTGGAATGGTAGACACGTCAGACTTAAAATTTGATTCTAGCTTAGAGTATCGGTTCAAGTCCGATAGTGAGTAATTTTTTAAACCTAAAAGAATTTTTTTTATTTGTGCCAAAATGATGGAATCGGTAGACATGCTAGGTTTAGGTTCTAGTTCTTTAGGGAGTGGGGGTTCGAATCCCTTTTTTGGCAAACAAAAATATTTAAACTAAACGTATATTGTAATGCCAACTTATAATCAATTATGTAAGAACAGACGGAAAAAAAAAGATAAGTTAAATAAAACTCCAGCACTTGAAAAGTGCCCACAAAAAAAAGGGATCTGTACGAAGTTAGTTATTAGAGCTCCAAAAAAGCCAAATTCAGCTTTGCGGAAATTAGCAAAACTAAAATTAAGCAATTCCCGAAAAATCTATGCCTATATTCCAGGAGAAGGCCATAATTTACAAGAATATTCAACTGTGTTAATTCGCGGAGGGCGGGTAAAAGACTTACCAGGTGTTAAATATCATTTAATCAGAGGAAAATTTGATCTTTTAGGCTTGAAGAATCGTAAAACATCTAAATCTAAATACGGGACGAAGAATTTAAAAAAATATTTATGATTGAACAAAAAAAGAATTTTAGTATAAAAAACAAACTTATCAACCATTTAATTGTTAATGGTAAAAAAAGTAAAAGTGAAAAACTTGTTTGTAAGAATATTAAAACTTTGCAAATAATCTCAAAGAAGTCTTCGAAAAAACTAGTACAATTTGCTTTATTATCAACAACCCCTATTTTCAAGATAAATACGATAACCGAAAAGAAAAGAAAGAAAAAGAAACAAAAATCTAAAATTATACCTGCGTTTATAAAAACTAAAATTTCTCGAATTTCTCTTGCAATTAAATTTATCGTAACAGCAGCAAACAAAAAAAGAAACAAGACGTTTCTACGAAAGCTTTCGGAAGAAATTTTGTTAACATTAGAAAATAAAAGTAATGCTCTCGAAATAAAAAGGGAAATGCAACAACAGGTTTTTTTAAACCGTAACCTTTTTAAACATTATAGGTGGAACTAAAGGGACCACATAGCGCTTTTACGTTTAATAGGAGTTGAACCTATAGCCTTTGGGACCGAAATCCAACGCTCTATCCAATTGAGCCATAAACGCATTCTAAAAATGATTCAACAACAAACTATATTAAAAGTTACAGATAATTCTGGTGCAAAAACTGTGAGATGTATAAAAGTTTTAGGAGGATTTAAAAAAAAAATTGCTAAATTAGGTGACACTGTCATTGTTTCTGTTCAAAGCTTAAGAAATAAGTCAAAAAAAACATCTAAAATAAAGAAGAAAGATGTTTGCAAGGCATTGATAATAAGAACAAAATCAATGTACAGAAAAAATACGGGGGTTTTTCTGGGATTTAATGAGAATGCAGTAATTTTAATAAATAAACAAGGAAATCCCATAGGCACAAGAGTTTTGGGTCCGATCCCCAAAATACTGCAAAGAAAGTCTTTACAGAAATTTATTAGCCTTGCAAACGGACTTATCTAATTTTTTAAAATAATGTATTTCTTAAACGATTTTTATAAAAGAACACTAAAATTTGATTTAATCAACAAATTCTATTACGTAAAATTACAGAAATTACCAAAACTAAAACAAGTTATTTTAAGTTTTGGTTGTAAAACAACGGAGGTAAAATCTATCGCTACTAGTTTATTAGCTTTAGAATTAATAACAAAACAGAAAGGAATTTTGACTGTTTCAAGAAGACCAAACCTTTTGTTAAAGATTAGAAAAGGAAATCCCACAGGTTGTAAAGTAAGTTTAAAAAACTCTTCGAAGCTAATTTTTTTTTCTAAAAATTTAAACGAAGTATTCTCAAAAACGAAGAGTTTTGAAGGGGTAAATGTAAGTCGAAAGGCTGAGAAAACTGTTGTTTCATTCATCATAAAGGATATTCTAAATTTTGCAGAACTTACTGACCACTACTATTTATTTAACAGTTTATCAAACCTTAACTTATCTTTTATAACAAATAGTAAAACAAAAGAGGAAACGTTCTTTCTACTTAAATCTCTCCAACTTCCTATAAAATCTGGAAAATAACGCAAGTATAACTCAATTGGCAGAGTGTAATCTTGCCAAGGTTAAAGTTAAGGGTTCGAATCCCTTTACTTGCTAATATAATTGGATGAGTGGCTGAGTGGTTTAAAGTGGCAGTTTTGAAAACTGTTATATTGACAAATATCGTGGGTTCGAATCCCACCTTGTCCTAAATGTTATAATTTAGTATAGGCTAAGTAACATAACTGGCTAATGTATTAGATTGCAAATCTTAAAATATCGGTTCAAATCCGGTTTTAGCCTTACTTAAAATGGAAACAATGATTTTAGTAATAACAACCTTAGTATTAAGAATTTTAGGAATAGTTGTTCCTTTGCTGATTGCTGTTGCTTACTTTACAATAGCAGAAAGAAAAATTATGGGTTCAGTCCAAAGAAGGAGAGGCCCAAATGTTGTTGGTTATATAGGACTGCTTCAACCACTTGCCGATGGGTTAAAGTTATTCGTGAAGGAAACTACACTACCAAATAGCAGTAATATAAGTGTATTTTTATTAGCCCCCTCTGTAGCATTTATTTTAAGCTTAATGGGATGGGCTGTCATTCCTTTCTCTGAAGGACTTGTCCTTTGTGATTTAAACCTAGGAATACTATATCTTTTTGCCATATCAGCTTTAAATGTTTATGGAATCTTATTTGCAGGTTGGTCTAGTAACTCTAAATACCCTTACCTAGGAGCTTTAAGATCGGCAGCACAAATGATTTCTTACGAAATTTCCCTTGGATTTACCGCTTTAAGTGTTGTAGTTTGCTCGGGAACATATAATTTAAGTGAAATAATTATTACACAACAAAAAACCTGGTTTCTAGTTCCACTCTTTCCGATGTTTTTAATTTTTTATATTTCAATGTTAGCTGAAACCAACCGGCATCCGTTTGATTTACCAGAAGCAGAAGCAGAATTGGTTTCGGGTTACAATGTAGAATATTCTAGTATGACCTTTGCTTTATTTTTTTTAGGCGAGTACGCTAATATGCTTATAATGAGTGCTTTTGGTGCAATTTTATTTCTGGGTGGGTGGCTTCCTTTAATGAACAACACTATATGCAATATAGTACCAGGAAGTCTTTGGTTCAGTCTCAAAATTTGTATTGGAGTAATCTTTTTTATTCTAGCAAGAGCAACATTACCGAGATATCGATACGATCAATTGATGTATCTGGGATGGAAGTGTTTTTTACCATTGGCTTTGGGGTATTTACTTTTTACAATAGGATTACTTTCTGGCTTTAACTGGTTACCTAATTAAACCCTCGAAGTGAAGACTGAAAACAGCAGCATAAATTCATAAATAGCTGTTAATAGTACTGTCATCAGAATCTGGCTTATTATATCTGGAGGGGTTAAAAACGTCGAAAATATGAGAAACAAATAGTAATGAAATTTTCGATATCTTTTAATGTACAAGTAATTCTGTTGAAAATCAGCTAACAGAATGAAGAATACTGTAAATAATTGACAGTAAACTACGCATACAAAATAAGCATTACTATAGAAGTCAAAATACTCATTTATTCGAGCTTCAAAATAAAAACCTTGCTGTGACTGAAAACTTAAAAAAAAATTCCAACCAAAAGGTACAATAACATAGCTTGATAATAAAATAGATATAAACCAAAGAAGCGTTCCGCTCTTGAATAAAAAGCTGATAAATTTAAATTCTTGAAAATATAATGCTGTGGATAAAAAAGAGAATATGTGATAAAACGAGTACCATAATGTTATTTGAATCCAAAAGAAAAAGATTACTTGAAAATAGACAGAAAATAGCTCTGTCACATCAGTAAAAATAAAATAAAGATTTTCTTCATTTAGATGCATTTGTGTTACTAAAAATAGTAATAAATCTTTATACCAGTAACAAACAAATAAAGTTGAAAGGACTGTTAGAACTAGCAAAATAAATTTATTTTGTATTTCGAATAAATATTTCAACATAAGATAAAAGGAAAATAGTTCAGCTGGTAGAACATTGGTTTCCAAAACCAAAAGACAAGGGTTCAAGTCCCTTTTTTCCTGTTATTTTTTAAAAGGAAGTTTTTGAAACTCTTTTTTAATTTCTGCAATTTTTTTTTAACATTAAATAAATCTCCAAAAAGAAAAAATGATATTAACAAAAATATTAAAATTTGTTTAATACTTATATTTCGCATAATTAAATTGTAATTTTAAAGGCTTATAGTTTAGTGGTAGAACGTACCGCTCATAACGGTTTAGCCGTAGGTTCAAATCCTACTAAGCCTAAATATCGTAGTTATTAATACTAAAAATGAAACTAAGTGTAAAAGACTATAAAACAATGAAAACAAAAGAATATTTCAAATGGAATAACTTCTTTTTTATTCTTAATGGAATAAATAGAAATTCACTGGATTGGCTCTTGACTGAACAGGGATTAAAAACAATTGGATTTAATTACTATAAAGTTTTAAATCAAACAACAATTAAAACTTTAAATACTTCGATTTATATTAATATTAAATCTTTGGTAACTGGTTCCACTTTTTTCATAAAGCCAGAACCAAGTAAGTATTTTTTAAAACAAATAATTTTGACGACCTTCAATCCACTGTTTTTTGAACTTCTTATTATTAAATTAAATAATAAAGCGTATACAATAAACTCTTTAAAAAACACGTATTCTTTAGAATATAAAGGAACAAAACTACTCTTCTGTCAATTTCTTTTAACACATCTTAAGACTTGTTTAAAATTTTCGAAATAATGTGATTCGAACACATGACTTCCTGTTCCCAAAACAGGCACGCTACCGCTGCGTTATATCTCGATTTTAATATTCTGTTTAAGCTGAAGAAAGTAGGATTTGAACCTACGACAGGAGTACCTAACAGATTTACAATCTGCCGCCTTCAACCACTCGGCCATTTCTTCATATATTTAAAGATCTACTTTTAAACTTTTTTCTTTTGATCTTTTTTGTCCTACATCCATTGTAGGGATAATAATTAAAATGTTTTACGACAGTAATAAACAATTTTTTTTTTAACCTTTTCAAAAACCAAAACAAATTGGAATCAGTATTTTTGAAGTGGATAGCCACGGGAACTTTTCTTAGAAATTTCAATTTTAAAAGTAACATTCTGTAAAACTTTCTTAGAACTGCTGAGCGAGATATTTTATCCTTACCTTTCTGTTGAAAAGAACCTGCTGAGTAGAAAAATTTTGTATTTCCCAAACAGTCACTTACGCGGAATAATGTATTTTTTTTGGAAAAAGAAATTTCAAGAATATACATTACAAAGGTAGTTTTGGAGGGTTTTACTAACTTTGCAGGAAAGCCTGAACCTATATTTTTATGAGTTCTTTCTTTTAGTTCATTAACCAAAAGAACTTTATTTTGTACTTTTTTGAAAGATTGTTTTTTTAAGTAAATATCTTTTAAAAATCTATTTAAACTAAATTTAGATGAATTTTGATTTGACATGATCTGTAGGTAAAAACCAAATGATTTTAAAAACAAAAAAATCTGTTACTCCGTCGCAACGACAATTGGTACAACTAAGTCAAAAAAATATTAGAAAAAAGCCTTTACTAAAAAAACATATAAAAGGCTTAAAAAACTCTTGTGGTAGAAACAATTCAGGGAAAATAACTGTTCGACACAAGGGTGGAGGACACAAAAAAAGATACAGAACACTTGATTTTTTTCGAGTGCATCCTTTGACGGGAATTATTTGCAGTACAGAATATGATCCTAATAGAAATACAACAATTGCATCTGTTTTTTGCATATTTACACAAAAGTTTTCCTATATTCTTGCACCCAAAAATTTAAAAGTAGGTGATATTATTAAATCTGGACCTAACGCTGAAACGAAGATTGGACATTCACTGCCTTTAGCCAAAATCCCTGTTGGAAGCTACATACATAATATTTCACCGAAAGCAAAGAAAACAGCCCAGATTTCTCGATCTGCTGGCACATTTTCACAGCTTACAGAAAAAACTCTTGATTATGCTAAAATCGAACTGAGCTCAGGTGAACAACGTTTTCTATCTGTTAACTGCTACGCAACTATTGGTATAGTTTCTAATCAATCTAGTTTTCTGAAAAAACTTAGAAAAGCCGGGCAATCAAGGTGGCTAAATAGACGACCGAGCGTAAGAGGAGTTGCTATGAATCCAGTAGATCATCCTAACGGCGGTGGTGAAGGAAAAAAATCGGGGATAGGTCGAACCCTTTGGGGTAAATCAACAAAAGGCAAAAAAACCAGCCGGACGAAAAACAAATTAATTATCAGAAATAAAAATGAGTAGATCCAAATGGAAAGGACCGTATATCGATAAAGAAGTAACTTTTGAAAAGCCCACAAATAATTATCTGAAAAAGAAAGTTTCAAGAAACACTATAATAACCCCAAAATTCGTTGAACAAACGTTAAAAATCCATAATGGAAAAATTTTAATTGAAGTTCCTATTACAGAAGAAATGGTTGGTCATAAGTTCGGTGAATTTTCTTCTACAAGAAAAAAGTTTTCTTTTAGAAAAACAAAAAAATAAGCATTAATGGGCCAAAAAACAAATCCAAATATTTTAAGACTAGGAAAAATAAAAGAGTGGGAATCCAAATATATTGAAAAGAAACCTACAGAATCTTCTGTAATAATATTTCGAGATTTAGAAATTAAAAAATTTATTCTGCGGTTATTTGATCAAAATAAGCTTAAAGTGCAAAATTGTAAAACTTATTATTCCGAAGATTCTTTACATATTTATATTTCTTACTATAATACAACAAAATCTACACTATTAAATAATAAAATTAAAATACAATCTACAAAACGTAAGTCGAAAATATTTAAAACAAAGTTTGCCATTCTTAAGAAGTTAACCTTAAGAAAACGATTATATTTAACAAAAACATACCAAAAAATTTTTAAGAAACATTTGAAAAGAAAATATTTTAAAAATCCGTATTCTTCAATTAAAAAAACTCAAAGGCTTAAAGCCATTAATAATTTTCAAGATTACATCGATGGAAACAACTTTAAAACATGTAACACGCTAAATAAGCATTTATTTCTTTCTAAAGTTCTAAAAGGCTTAAATCTTTTTACAAATAAAAAACATAATATATTTTTAAATTTAAAACAAATAAATAAAGAAGCAATTCTTTTTCAAAAAATATCAAAAGAGACAAAACATGAAGTTGGAAAAAACCTTACAAAATTACGAAAATTTCAACGGAATGAATTTTTTAAAAAGGGATTTAATTTACTTTATCATTTTGTAACAAATAAGCAAAATTCAACATTTTTAGCTGAGTTTATTGCACTTTTTCTTGAGAAATTAAAACGTCCAAATTTCTTTTTACGATTTTTAAAGCTAGCTTTGAGTACACTTACTACCAAAAAGTTTTCTCAATTTCAACGAATACAAATAAAAATTAAAGGAAGATTCAATGGAGCTCCACGATCTACTCATAAGTTCATAAATATTGGTAAAAATATTCCAGTGTTAACTTTAAATTCAAAAATTGACTATGGAGAAGCTATTGCTTATACATCAAATGGTACTTTTGGTGTAAAAATTTGGACTTACACAACGAATACTAAAATTTATCATGTTCAACGGGCCGAAAAAATTAAAATTTAAAAAAACAAAAAAAGGAAAATTAGTAAAATTAGAATTTAAAAACATCAAGCTTTCTTTTGGTATAATAGGTTTGAAGGCTGCAGAAGCTGGTATTCTAAACTCTCGCCAAATTGAAGCAGTTCGACAGTCTATTGCACGAAAAACTAAGCGGAAAGCAAAAATATGGATTAAAATTTTCCCTGATTTACCCATAACTTCAAAACCTACAGGGATTCGAATGGGTAAAGGAAAAGGAGCATTCTCGCATTGGAGTGCTCGTGTTAGAGGAGGTACTGTCTTATTTGAGATCTGTGGTGCAAACTTAAATATGATTGTAAGTGCTTTGAAAACTGCTAGTGCTAAATTACCTATTAAAACAAAAATTTTTCAGTAAATAGTAAAGATAAATTACAACTAAAAAAAGTTAGCAATTAACACCTTTAAAAAAATAATATTTAGGCTGCTTTTTGTGTTCGGTTAGCGTAAACCGTCTTTGATGGTTTATGCTATTACAAGCAGCCAAGTGTATAGGAGCAGGTTTAGCTACAATTGGATTAGCAGGTGCAGGAGTGGGAATCGGTAATGTATTCGCGGCTTTAGTGCTAGGGATCTCTCGAAATCCTTCATTAAAAGATGAATTATTTAGAATGGCAATTTTAGGATTCGCATTAACTGAAGCGATTGCTTTATTTGCTTTAATGATTGCTTTCTTATTACTATTCGCTCTTTAATTTTTTAATTTACAAAATTCTTTTAAAAACTCGTAAATGGGTATATAGCTCAGTTGGTAGAGCAGTGGGCTTTTAACCTACAGGCCCTGGGTTCAAACCCCAGTGTACTCAAAATATGTTATGGTAACAGTAAGTATAAGTTATATTTTAGGCCTAACAGGTACAGTATTTTTCATTGGATTATTCGGTGTAATACTTAATCGTAAAAATATTTTAACAATTTTAATGTCAATAGAATTATTATTATTAGGAATCAACCTAAACTTCGCCGCACTCTCAATTTATTTAGATGACGTGATTGGACACATTTTTGTAATCTTTATTCTAGCAATTTCTGCAGCAGAATCCGCTACTGGTTTAGCCTTGATTACAATTTTTTATAAACTAAGAAATTCTATTGAACTAAAACCGATTAAAAAAAGGTTAACAAATAAAATTTAAGTTTTCGAAAAAAACGGGACTTGAACCCGCAATCTCCGACGTGACAGGTCGGCGCTTTAACCTAATTAAGCTACATTTTCAAACATAGAAGCATCATGAAAATGGTTGATCTTATAATAACTTTTTGTTTATCTATAAGGTAGAGGTTCAAATCCTCTTGCTTCAAAAAGTTCGATGAAAAGAAGAATAAATAATAAAATTTCACTTATTGCTTATCTTATTGCAAATGGTGTATCTGTTCCTCATTATTGTTATCATAATGAGTTATCAATTGCAGGTAACTGTAGAATATGCCTTGTAGAGCTGAAAAACTCAATGAAACCTGTAGTATCTTGTGCAACCAATGCCCGAGCAGTTTTACAAAGTAGCAATGTTTATCATGACAGCGCTTTGGTTAAAAAGGCAAGGGAAAATATTATGGAATTTTTACTCTTAAATCACCCGTTAGATTGCCCAATTTGTGATCAAGGTGGGGATTGCGATCTTCAGGATCAATCACTTTTTTTTGGGTTCGCTAAGCGACGGTTTTATAAATTTAAACGAGTTGTGAGTGATAAAGAGCTTGGACCAATCGTAAAAACTGTAATGACTAGATGTATTCACTGTACTCGTTGTGTTCGATTTGCAGCAGAAATCGCTGGAACTGAAGAGTTGGGTATGTTTGGCCGTGGCACTTCCAGTGAAATTGGAACATATATTGATCGCGTGCTTACCAGTGAACTTGCTGGAAATGTTATTGATTTGTGCCCTGTTGGTGGGTTCAGCAGAAAAAAGTTGTCACTAATCACAATTTATGACAAGTAACATAATTTATGGGAGCATTAACGCTTAAAACTTTTCCTTTCGAACTGAGAGGATGGGATATTCAAAACTTCGAGAGTATTGACCCAACAGATGGATTCGGCTCAAGTACCAGAGTTTATATAAGCAAACAACAAATTATTCAAATAGAACCGGACCATAGTAACAACACGTCAAAAGTATGGTTGACGGACAAAGGCCGTCAGTTCTTTGATGGAATTTTTGGCTACTGGGGTAACAAAAGTGAAAATAACAAGGATTTAGTTCTTAAAAAAGAATCTTGGAGGAAAAATACAAAAACTTTATTAAAAACTTTATACTTGTTTGAACATTGTGCCTGTAAAACAAAAAAAACTCATTTCTTTACAATTGTATTTGAGAACCTAGGAATTGAAACTTTAAGTTTATTAAAAGTAATGGAACAAAACTATTCTTTTTTAAAAGTTAGACGAGCAGAAAACCTTTCAACTTCTAACGATATTGAATTCAATTTTCAATTAAACGCGGTAACAAACCTAAGTAAAATAAAATCATCGACTTTGTGCTTACTTATTGGGACTAACCCTCGATATGAAGGGTCTACATTGAATTTAAATTTAAGACAAAGATATTTTAAAGGAAACTTTAAATGTTTAACACTAGGCTCATTAGTAGATTTAACTTTTCCAAGCACATTTCTCGGAACAAGTCTAAAAATTTTAACAGACATTGCTGAAGGAAATAGTTTTGCATGCCAAGATTTTAAAGCAGCTAAAAATCCTCTTTTGATTTTCGGCAACGAATTCTTTAAACATATGGATAGCAAAAATGCTCTGGAAATGTTGGGCACGTGTAAACATACGAATGTATTGAATAAAAATTGGAATGGGGTAAATATATTAAACTCAACTTTAACTGAGACTGGTATACAAAGTGTTGCTAACTTTGCACCACTTACTAGTAAGGATATTAATGAACTTAGCTCGTTATACTTTATAAATTTAACTGCTCAAAATATTCCAAACATAAAAAAAATAATTGAAACTAAACTTTTAAAATATACAAATGTTAATATTTCAAAATATAACATTAAAGAACTATTTTTTGACCAAAATAGTCGTATTAAAAACAATAAAATTTTTATTCAAAGCTTTTCAAGACCTACAAAAAGTAAAGAATATAACTTTTTGCCCGTTAAAATGTTTTACGAGAATGAAGAAACATTTATAAACACTGAGGGCTTAATTAAACGAACAAGCAAATTAATTACCAAGAGAAAAACACGTGAAGGATGGAAATTATTGAGAAATTTAGTAAAACATTTTCAAAACCAATATACGTCATTGAATCATAAGAGTAATTCAATTTTAATCTTTAACGGAAAAAAACAATCAAACTTTAGCAGCTTTACACACTTTCATTATTGTGCTGTTGAAAAACTTAGTAGCTTTACTCTACCCGCAACACCCCAAAATCAACCGTTTTTTGTTTGGAAAACGAATGTCACTTTTAAACAAAGACCTTTTAAAATAAATAACATAAAGTCAAAATACTGGCTAGACGATTTTTTTACTGGCGGTAAAGACGAATACACTAGAAATTCGTTAGTTCTTTCCAGTTGTTCACAAATTTTACGAGCACAGATAACAAACTTTTTCTAGGGCAATCTTTATTTTAGATCTTAAACTTGGTCTTTTGCACATATAACTTACGTTTATGGCTTGTAACCTTTATTATCGTTGGTTTAATGTTTTTTAACTTTTAACCTTTCGGTTTTAAACGGCGCTTTTCCATTAAGGACGCAAGATTTTCGTGTCTTATTCTTATTATTAGTTAAAATGGTTCAAACTGCTTGAGTTATAGGTAATTTTCTTAATAGTGGATTTTAGTAAATGTTTGGAGTTCTTGCGTAATTCGCACTATAAAACCTGTAAATTTCATTCAAAGTAATTTGGTATTTTCTAATCTTCTCTGTATTGCCCTTAAAATGCCCTACAGGATAATACATAGTAAATGTTCGGAATTTGAGCGTAATTCATACGGTAAAAAACTGAATTACATAGTAGATTTTATAACGAAGCATCAAAAAACATACAAGCAAATGTTCGAGATTTGTGCGCAATTCGCACTACAAAAACTACACATTACATTTTAAACTTTAGCAAATGTTTGGAATTTGTCCGCAATTCGCACTACAAAAACTGTATTACATATATTACATAGTAAACTCTTAAACTCTAATCTTCTCTGTATTGCCCTTAAAATGCCCGAGAAGGGGGGTCAGACCTATTTTAGGTACTTTGGGTCCTGAAAGAATCCAAATGCAATACAGGGGCATTTACGCTGCGCTCAGATAATTTATGTGTTGAAGAAAAAATTAAGACGCAATTCGCACTACAAAAACTGTATTACATATAATACATAGTAAATGTTCGGAATTTGAGCGTAATTCATACGGTAAAAAGTGAATTAGATAGTGGATTTTAGTAAATGTTTGGAGTTCTTGCGTAATTCGCACTATAAAACCTGTAAATTTCATTCAAAGTAATTTGGTATTTTCTAATCTTCTCTGTATTGCCCTTAAAATGCCCTACAGGATA
>Ga0210044_10000653_pt1 | contig 52339 bp, 38 predicted proteins | sample CryGey13umfilter_2_FD_183959 | JGI IMG/M metagenome (GOLD analysis project Ga0210044, IMG submission 183959) | Groundwater microbial communities from aquifer in Utah, USA - Crystal Geyser 4/9/14 3 um filter (SPAdes) (version 2) | ecosystem: Environmental > Aquatic > Deep subsurface >...
ACGAGAATACACCAGTGGCGTAACCATAGATCAAGACCTTCAACATCATCGAAGGTTCGTATGGCTGCTTACGCCGGCCATCGCCCTCGTAAGGGGCATAGAAAGCGGCAAGGTCCATGGCCTCAATGGTGTCGGAGATGAAATACGCCAGGTGATCCTCGGCCAACCAATCACGAGGATCAGGCGGCAGAAGGAACGGCTGGTCGGGCTGGTACGGACGGAATGAAGTGCTCATCCCCGTACTTTACAACAACTCTTCCTGGAGTTCTACGGCGCAGGCTCCTAGGGCAGTTTCCCTTCCAGGAAGAACACCTCGAACACCTTTTCGTGGAAGATCGGTCCGTGGCCGAAGTAGCCGTCCTCGCCGAACAGCTCGCCGTGGTCGGACATGACCATGAAGTAGGTGTTCTCCGGGCAGCGGTCCATGAAGCGGCCCACCACGCCGTCGAGGTGCTCCACGCAGGCGATCTGCTTCTCGTAGAAAGCGCGGAATTGCTCGGGGGTGAAGAACTCGTCCTCCTGCTTGCCCTGCAGGAACTCCGAAGGGTTCTTCAGGAAGTCGTCGAGGTGCTTGAATACCCCGTGGACCCCGCTGATGTGGGGTAGGTCGTCGGCCTTCTCGCCCGGCAGCAGGTAGGGGTAGTGGGTCTCGCCGGTGTTGATGAAGAAGAAGCCCGGTTTGTCCCGGTCCGGCTTGATGCCGGCGAAGGAGTCGCTGCCGTCGAAGATCACGCTCAGGTCGTTGTGAGAGGGCGCGAGCTCGTAGCGGTCGAAGTGGGCGCTCATGCTGGTCGTGGGATTGAGAACGGGAAGGCTGACCACGCCTTCGGTGCGCAGGCCCTGGCTCTTCAGGAAGTACGGCAGGGAGAGCTGGGGGACGAACTTGCCGAATTCCACGTCCGGGACGTTCAGGCGTCGGGACCACTGGGCGAATTCATCGCGGTACACATTGGAGGCGAACACGCCCTTGGGGCTGAGGTGCGGCACCATTCCCATGAGGAACGTGAAATGACTGGGGCTGGTCCAGCTGGCATAGCTGTAGCGCTTCTCGGCCTTGCCGATGCGGTCCAGGTTGGGCGTCTTGGCGGCCTGAAAGGCGTCCCAGCGGCAGCTGTCGAACACGATAAAGACCAGGTTGTTCAGGCGGGTGTCGCCCTGGAAAATCTTCTTCACGCCGTCGATGAATCCGGCCATGGGTTACCTCGGGGCAAGGGGTCATGGGTTTCCAGAAACTAATGTCATGCTCGAGTTGTGGATCGGCAAGGGGAAGCCGGAACAAAGCCAAAACCGCCGGAACCCGAGGGGCTCCGGCGGCCAAGGTGTCGGTTCCGAAAAAAAGGTCAGACGAGTTCGTCGAGCGCCGCGGCCAGGTCGGCCTTGGAGCGCAGTCCCACGAAGCTCGCGGCAACTTCGCCGCCCTTGAAGATCATCACCGTGGGGATGCCCCGGATGCCGAACTGGCCGGCAATCTCCTGGTTGTCGTCCACGTTGATCTTGCCGATTTTCGCCTTGCCGTCGTATTCGCCGGCGAGTTCCTCGACGATGGGGCCGATCATCTTGCAGGGTCCGCACCAGGGGGCCCAGAAGTCCACCAGAACGGGAACGTCGCTGCCGATGACCTCGGCCTGGAAATTGTCGCCGCCAAAATGCATCACTTCCGCCATGCTTGTATCCTTTCCTCCCCGCAGGGAATCGCCGCTCGTCGCGGCGGGCTGATTCACCATTTTCCGGGATCTGATGCAGGGGCTGTGCCGAAAGGGGCCTGGACTCGCGGCAAAGAGTCCCGTGTCACCTAACATGTTCATGAATAATCAGTTAAAATATCTCTAAAAAATGGCCGGGATGATCTGGAACAAAAAACGATTGACGTTCGGTGGGAATGCAACGTTATTGTTGCAACGAAAACGATGAATGCAACATGGAGGATTATGAGCCACGATCAACCCACTCCACCTCGGGCGGTTTCCATCGCCCGCCTGCTGTCCCGGGTCCGGCTGGAAAGCTTCCTGGCCCTGCTTTCGACGCTCAGCGAGGGCATCATCGCCGTCGACGCGAATCTGCGCATCATGACCATGAACGCCGCTGCGGAGAAGATTCTCGGTCGCTCAGCAGTGGACCTGAGCGGCACTGGAGTCTGCGATCTGTTCGGGTCGCAGTCGTGTCCTCGCGACACTCTGGAGTCGGCCCTGCGTTCGGGCGAACCGATCGTGGATTTCCAGACGGCCGTGGATATGTCGGACGGCCGGCGCGGGCAGGTGCTCCTGTGCACTGCGCGCCTGGAGGATCGCCGCGACCGCACCATCGGGATGGCCCTGATCCTGGGGGACGTGACCGAGGTGACCGACCTGCGGCGGCGCATGAGCCGGCGGTACCGTCTCGGGCGCCTGGTGGGCCAGGGTCCCCGCATGCGGGAACTGTTCGACCTGATCGGGAACGTGGCCGACAGCGATGCCTCGGTCCTGATCCGGGGCGAAAGCGGAACGGGCAAGGAACTGGTGGCGCGGGCGGTCCACGAGGCGGGCTCGCGCGCGAGCGGTCCGTTCATCCAGGTCAACTGCTCGGCGCTGTCGGAGAACCTCCTGGAGAGCGAGTTGTTCGGTCACGCGAAAGGTGCCTACACCGGGGCGGTCCAGGATCGCATCGGCCGTTTCGAGGAAGCCGACGGAGGCATTATTTTCCTGGACGAGATCGGGGACGTCAGCCCGGTGGTCCAGGTCAAGTTGTTGCGGGTGCTGCAGGAACGGATCATCGAACGGGTGGGAGAGAATCGTCCGCGACCGGTGAACGTGCGCGTCCTCTCGGCCACCAACCGGGACCTGGAGCGGTTGCTGGCTTCGGGCCGCATGCGTGAGGATTTCTTCTACCGGATCAAGGTCGTGTCCCTGACGATCCCGCCGTTGCGGGAGCGACGCGAAGACATTCCGCTGCTGGTGGAAGAGCTGTTGGGCCGCATTTCTCGCCGGGGCGGACAGGACCGGTTGCCGGAAATCAGCGCAGAGGCCATGGCCCGGTTGATGAACCACAGCTGGCCGGGCAATGTCCGGGAGCTGGAAAACGCCCTGGAACACGCGCTGGTGCTGAGCCGCATGCGGGCCATCGGGCCCGAGCACCTGCCTCCGGGCCTCGGCCGCAGAGACGGTGCGGCGCCTCTTACACTCAAGAGCGTCCAGGGCGATTCCGAACGGGAGCGGGAGCTGCTGCTTGAGGCGCTTGCGGCTACCGGCTGGAACCGCACCCGGGCCGCCCGCCGGTTGGGCATCGACCGCTCGACTCTGTGGCGCAAGCTCAAGACTCACCGTCTTCAGGAACCGGAGTAATGGTTGTGAACAAAGCCGTCAAACAGGGATGCATGTGGGGCTGCGGTCTGATGACCCTGGTCCTGGTAGCCGTGGTGGGAACGACGAGCTGGTACGCCGTGCGCATGACCACCGATTTCAAGGCGGTCAAGGAGGGTGAGGAGAGGCTGTTGTCCCAAGTGAAGGCCGACAGCGCCTACGTGGAGGATCGACGGCATCCCCCGGCACCAGAAAGGGTGGAGGCGTTTCTGGCGGTCCGACGGGGCCTGCACGAGCGCCAACTCGGCATGGAACAGGCGGTGGCCGATTTCGTGTCCGCCGGCGGCGTCAAGGAAAGCGGGCCGCTGGGCTTCTTCAAGGGCCTGCGGGCGGCATCCGAACTGGCCCCGATCTATGCGGGCTTCTGGGAGAAGCGCAACGAGCTGCTCCTGCAGCAGGGCATGGGCCCGCGTGAGTACTCTTTCCTGTACCGGCTTCTTTATCAAACCTATCTCGGTCATGATCCCGCGGACGGGTCTCTGGCGCCGGCCGGACCTGTCGGCGGGGCCGTTCCGAGCCACCGACTCGACGCCGGAATTCCCGCGCCTGTCTGGGAGGGCGATCCTGCCCAGCTGGATTCCGCCCTGGCGGAAGTGCGCCTTGAACTGGAGGCTCACTACAGTCCGGTCACCAACCGGCTGGAAACCCTGTTCGAAGAGCCCGGCTCGCCATAGGTCCCGGCCGGCGCAGATTTATGCAGGAGAAAATGGACGGGAACGGATGGTGTGGTAGGATGTCCGGCATCGAGAACATCCCATTTATCCCTGAGGAATGATGCATGTCCGAGAACGATCACGGCGTGGAGGATTCTCCCGCCATCGAGACCCATGACCTGGTCCGCTCCTTCGACGATTTCCTGGCCGTGGATTCCATCGGTCTGAGGGTGCCCCGGGGCTGTTTCTTCGGTTTCCTGGGACCCAACGGAGCGGGGAAATCCACCACCATCAAGATGCTCACGGGCCTGTTGCGCATAACTTCCGGGGGGGCTTCCATCCTGGGGCACGACGTGGAGCGGGACGCCCGGGCGGTCAAACGGCTCATCGGCGTGGTGCCCGAGGACCTGCCCCTTTTCGAGGGGCTGACCGCTGCGGAGAATCTGGCCTTCGTGGCGCGCATGCACGGATTACCGCGGGCGCAGATCGCCGGCCGCTCCGGGGAATTGCTGGAGATGATGGATCTGACGGCGGGGAAGAAGCTCGTGGCCGACTTCAGCCACGGCATGCGCAAGAAGCTGGCCCTGGCCTGTGCGTTGATCCCCGGGCCGCGCGTGCTTTTCCTGGACGAGCCCTTCGAGGGCATCGACGCGGTGGCATCGCGCCACATCCGCGCCCTGTTGGAGGATCTGACGGAACGCGGGGTGACGGTCTTTTTGACGTCCCACATCCTGGAGATCGTCGACCGGTTGTGCACCCACGTGGCGGTCATCCATCGCGGCAAGCTGGTGGCGCAGGGAGCGGTGGCGGAGATGGGCATCGACCGGACCCTGGAGGAGATCTTCCTGGATCTTGTGGACGCCGATCCGCAGGACCGTCCGACCTTGTCGTGGCTGGCGTGATGTCCGGGGGAGGGACCGTGTCCCAGGTCCTGGCCATCGTCTGGCTGCGCCGCCGGCTGCTGATGAACCGGCTGCGCCGCGGGGAAGGTGTCTGGGACCTCGTCGGCACCATCCTGCTGGGCGTGTTGTGGGGCGTGGTCGCCGTGGGTGCGGCCATCGGCCTGGGTGCGGTGATGCTGCCGGCGGCCCGCGCCGGCGACGAATCCCTGCTGTTCAAGCTCCAGGTCGGAGTGATCGCGGCAGCTTTCTTTGCCGGAACCGTGCTCCCACTCCTGGTGGAGAAGGAGACGGGAGAAGTTGTCACCGAACGTCTGCTGGTCTTCCCTCTGACCCCGGCCCGCCTATTCTGGATTGCTCAGGCCGCGCTGGCACTATCGGTCGATCATCTCTTCTACCTGCCGGCCCTCCTGGTTGTCGCGGCGGCGGCGGTCCTCGGAGCGGGGTCCGTTTCCGCAGGCCTTGCGGTCGTGCTGGCGGTCTGGCTCGGAGTGCTGGCCTGGGGGCAGGCGGTCCAACTGGGCACCGAGGTGCTGTTGCGCGGCCGCCGCAGCCGTGAGGCCTTGGCGGTGGTGGTCCTGGTCCTCATCTTGGCCATGGGCATGGGACCGGGTCTGGTGGGCGAATACCTGGATCACCATCCCTTGGCTGACGGGGCGGTGCTGCGGCAGGGAGTGACGGCGGCCCTGGCGGTTGGTCGGTCCCTGGCGCCCTGGCAGGCGGCGTCCGCGCTGCAAGCCGCGCGGACCGGCGAGACCGGGACGTGGCTGATCAACCTCGGCGGCACGACCCTGTGGCTGATGGCCGGCCTGCTGGTCTCGCGCTGGTTCTTCCTGCGTTTCTATCTCGGTGATCGGGGGAGAGCGAAGGGGGCGGGCCCTGACCGGGCCGTGGTCGGAAAGTCCTTTCGACCGGTGGAGTGGCGATTGGAGGTCGGATGGATTCCCCCGGAAACCGTGGCCAACGCGGTGAAGGATCTCCGGATCATCCTGCGGAGCCTGACGGGGCGCATGCTGCTGATTCTGACGCCTGCGATCATGGGGTTCATGGGCTGGAGCGTGTTGGCGGACATCACCGAGCCCTATCGGGGACTCGGCCCGGATCAGCTGCGGTTCTACGGCATGTTTTTCTCCATCTCCCTGATCACCCAGGGTCTCAACAACAACATTCTCGCTTTCGAGCGGGGTGGCGTGCAGGGCTACTTCCTGCTGCCGGGGCGTTTGCCATGGGTGTTGCTGGGCAAAAACCTGGGCCTGTGGATATACCAGTTCCTGATTCTGGCCATCTGCCTGGTTGCGATCTTGATCGTCGGCACGCGGATCGAGGGAATGATCCTGGTGACGGGCTCCCTGGTCTTCATCGTCATGGCGGTCTACCGCGCCCTGATTGGGAACCTGCTCTCCTGCCTGTTTCCCGTTCCACGCACCATGTCTTCTCGCCGCACGCGACAGTCGGCAATGGGAAACCTTTTGTCCTTCGTTGCGGTTTTTCTCTTCCTGCCCCTGGTGTGGTTGTGCGCGGCTCTACCTTCCCTGTTGGGGGATCCGAAATGGGGTTTGTGGGGGGTTTCGATCCTGCTCGCCGTGACCCTGGGCCTGTATTTTGCCAGCTTGGGGCCCGTGGCCGCATTGTTGAGCGAACGCAGGGAACGCATCCTCATGGCCTTGAGCAAAGGGGACAAATAGGCGGCTCAGGGCCTCCGCGCAGGCCGGCGTCCGGCCTGGGGACGCGGCGGGCCGGCGGGAGGCACGAGGCAATCCGCCCCTGAGCCGACAAGGTCCCCCCGCCCCATTTCCTGCAAGGCCTTGCGCAGCAGCGGCCAGTTCTTGCGGTCGTGGTAACGCAGGAAGGCCTTGTGCAGCCGACGCTGCCCACCCTTCTTCACGGTTTCGACCTCGTCGCCGGTCCGCGCGCGGCGCACGACCTTGCGCAGGGGGTTGCGCCCGCTGTGGTACATGGCCGTGGCCGTGGCCATGGGCGAGGGCAGGAAGGTTTGGACCTGGTCCACCTTGAAGCCGTTGCGCTTGAGCCACAGGGCGAGGTTCAGCATGTCCTGGTCGGTGGTGCCCGGGTGGGCGGCGATGAAGTAGGGGATCAGGTACTGCTTCTTGCCCGCCTTGCGGCTGAACTTCTCGAACATGGCGCGGAACTTGTCGTAGCTGCCGATGCCCGGCTTCATCATCTTGCCCAGGGGCCCGGCCTCGGTGTGCTCCGGCGCGATCTTCAGATATCCGCCAACGTGGTGGGTGACGAGTTCCTCGACGTACTCCGGCGAAGTCACCGCCAGGTCGTAACGCAGACCCGAGGCGATGAGCACCTTTTTGACTCCCGGCACGGACCGCGCGCGGCGATACAGCCCGATCAGCGGGGCGTGGTCGGCGTTCAGGTTGGGACAAATTCCGGGGTAGACGCAGGAGGGCAGCCGGCAGGCCGCCTCGATGGAGGGCGACTTGCAGTGCATGCGCCACATGTTGGCCGTGGGACCGCCCAGGTCGCTGATGGTCCCGGTGAAGTCCGGGTTCTTGTCCCGGATGGCCTCGATCTCCCGGATGATGGAGTTCTCGCTGCGACTCTGGATGATGCGCCCCTCGTGCTCGGTGATGGAGCAGAAGGTGCAGCCGCCGAAGCAGCCCCGCATGATGTTCACCGAGTTCTTGATCATGTCGTAGGCCGGGATTTTTTCGCGGCCGTAGGCGGGGTGGGGCAGCCGCGTGTAGGGCAGGTCGAATACGGCGTCGATCTCCGGGGTCGTCAGGGGGATCGGCGGCGGATTCAGCCACACGTCGCGGTCGCCGTGGCGCTGGACGAGGGCGCGCGCGTTACCGGGGTTGGTCTCGGCGTGCATGACCCGCGAAGCGTGGGCGTAGAGCACGGGGTCGTCCATGACCTGCTCGTAGTCGGGCAACCGCACAACCGATTTGTCGCGATCCTTCAGCAGGGGCCGCAGGTCGGCCAAGGGCGGTGCCGGTGCCTCGGCCTGATCGCAATCCGGTTCCATGGCGTAGGGGTCGGGGTGACGGATCAGGGCCCCGGGGGTGTCCAGGTCGGTGGAGTCGATTTCCAGGAATCCCTCGGGCACGCCCCGGCGCATGAAGGCGGTGCCGCGGATGTCGGTCAGGTCCTTGATGTCTTCGCCGGCGGCCAGGCGATGGGCGATCTCCAGGATCTGCCGTTCCCCGTTGCCGAAGACCAGCAGGTCGGCCTTGCTGTCGGGCAGGACCGAACGGCGGACCTTGTCCGACCAGTAGTCGTAGTGGGCGATACGGCGCAGGCTGGCCTCGATGCCGCCGATGACCACCGGCACGCCCTTGCAGGCCTCGCGGCAGCGCTGGGCGTAGACCAGAACGGCGCGGTCGGGACGCCGGCCGCCCTCGCCGTCGGGGGTGTAGGCGTCGTCCGAGCGCAGTTTCCGTTCGCTGGTGTAGCGGTTGACCATGGAGTCCATGTTGCCGGCGGTGATCCCGAAGAAGAGTGCCGGCGCCCCGAGGGCGGCGAATGGTTCGGCGCCGTGCCAGTCCGGCTGGGCGATGATGCCCACGCGGAAACCCTGCGCCTCGAGCACCCGCCCCACCACGGCCATGCCGAAACTGGGATGGTCGACGTAGGCGTCGCCGGTCACCAGGATCACGTCGCACGCCTCCCAGCCGAGGGCGTCCATCTCGGCGCGGGACATGGGCAAGCGAGGGGCGATGCCGAAGGACGCGGCCCAGTATGGGGGTCGCGAGAACAGGGGGACGGCGGTGGGCATGGCGATGGATTTCATGGCGACACGAAAGCCTCTTTCATCGGCACCGTCAAGACCAGGGGGATCATCGAGGTCTGGCGGGATTGAGTGGGTTTTCCCGGAATGGACGAAGAAGCGCCCGAAACAATCCGCAGGCTGAAAGCCGAGGACCGTTTCGGGCGCTTCTTCGTCCATTCCGGGAAATCTAGGCTTCTTTCTCCCGCCAGACCTCGATGATCCGCAGCAGCGTCTCCACGCCCAGCTCCATGTCCTTCACGCAGATCCACTCGCCGTAGCCGTGGAAGGCCTGCTCGCCGGTGAAGACGTTGGGTGTGGGCAGGCCCTTGGCCGACAGGACCGATCCGTCGGTGCCGCCGCGGATGGACCCCCGGATGGGCTCGATTCCGACCCTCTTGACTGCCTCCAGGGCGTATTCCACCGCGCGGGGCTCCTTGGCCAGGTCGTACTTCATGTTGCGGTAGTATTCCTTGATCTCCATGCGGAAGCCGGACCCCGGCCACTGGGCGCAGGCGGCCTCCGCGTACCCGCGGATCGTCTCCGCCTTGGGCTTCAACTGGTCCAGATCGAAGTCGCGGATCAGCAGGGTGACATCGGTCTCGCTGGTGTTGCCCTTGATGGCGATGGGGTGGATGTAGCCCTGCTTGCCCTCGGTGGTCTCGGGCGCGCCCTCGCGCGGCAACCCGGCGAGGAAAGCGCCGGCGACCTTGACCGACGGGACCATCTTATCCTTGGCGAAGCCGGGGTGGATGTCGCGGCCGACGAAGGTCACGATGGCGCTGTCGGCGCAGAACGTCTCGTCCTCCACTTCGCCCCGCCGGCCGCCGTCCATGGTGTAGGCCACCGTGGCGCCGAACTTCTCCACGTCGAAGTGCTGGACTCCCTGGCCGACCTCCTCGTCGGGGGTGAAGGCGATCTTCACCGGGCCGTGCTTCCACTCGGGATTCTCGAGGATCCGCGTCAGGGCGTCCATGATCTCGGCGACCCCGGCCTTGTCGTCGGCGCCCAGCAGGGTGGTGCCGTCGGCGGTGATGATCGTCTCGCCGAGGCACTGCTGCAGGTAGGGGTTCTCCGCGGCGAGGATCTTCCGCCCTTCCTTGGGCAGTTCGATGTCGCCACCCTGGTAGTTCTCGTGGAAGGTCGGGACCACGTTCTCGCCGCCGACCTCGGGATAGGTGTCCATGTGGGCGATGAAGGCGATCGCGGGCACGTTCTCGCAGCCGGAGCTGGCGGGCAGGGTGGCGGTCACGTAGCAGTGTTCGTCCACGCCGGCGTCGGCCAGCCCCAGGGCCTTCAACTCATCCACCAGGACCCGCGCCAGATCCCACTGGCGCTCGGTGGACGGGTAGGTATCGCTTTCCTCGCTGCTGGTCGTATGGATCTTGGCGTAGGTCACGAAACGGTCGACGAGGGAAGGGAACGGGGAATCGGTAAGGCGTTGCAGCATGGTCGTCCTCCGGAAGGCGGGACCGTGGGGCCGCGGAGCCCCGGATTTGACTGGTTGGAGCCAAAATGACCCGCGCTGCGGTCGCACGCAAGCGGGAATGCCGGATTCCGGGTCAAGAGAAGCCTTGTCCCCCGGCACCCTGAATGTTAGGGTTTCGGGCAAGAGACAAGGGTTGCCGGCGGCAACCCGCTTTTCTGATTAATCGTCGCCTGCGGAGGTATCCATGGAAGTCGGGCACAGTAAGACACTCCCCGAGAACGCATACAGGAAGCTGGAGCCGGGGGAGACCTACCAGCCGGTGGTACCGGCCGAGAAGATCGTGCCGGAGATCACCGCTTACTCCGTGGCCATGGGGTTGTTCTTCGCGGTGGTCTTTTCGGCTGCCGCGGCCTATCTGGGGCTGAAGATCGGCCAGGTGTTCGAGGCCGCAATCCCCGTCACGATCCTGGCCATCGGGGTCTCGGCCATGTTGGGCAAGAAGGACGTCCTGCAGCAACACGTGCTGATCCAGTCCATCGGCTCGGCCTCGGGCGTGGTGGTGGCCGGCGCCATCTTCACCCTTCCGGGCATCTACATCCTGGACCTGGCCGACCGCACCAACTTCCTGCAGATGTGCGCAGCCTCCCTGCTCGGCGGGTTCCTGGGCATCCTGTTGCTGATCCCCTTCCGGCGCTACTTCGTCAAGGACATGCACGGCGAGTTCCCCTTCCCGGAAGCCACCGCAAGCACGGAAGTGCTCATGGCCGGCGAGACGGGGGGCGAGCAGGCCAGCGTGCTGGTCAAGAGCGGCGGCATCGCCATGCTCTTCCAGTTGCTCAGCCACCAGACCATCGGCTTGTGGCGCGAGACGTTCTCGACCACGGCCTTCGGTTTCGGTCGTTCCATCAGCGAAAAGGTCAGGCTCGAGTATCACATGCTGACCGAGGCGGCGGTTCTGGGCCTGGGCTACATCATCGGCCTGCGCTATTCCTTGATCATCGCCTGCGGCTCCTTTCTCAGCTGGTGGGTGATGATTCCCATGATCGGCATGCTGGGCAAAGGCGTGCACGTGGATGGTGTCCTCTACCAACTTCCGGCCCTGGCTGCCATGGACACCGGTGACATCTTCAAGAACTTCGTGCGGCCCGTGGGTATCGGCGCCATCGCCATGAGCGGGATGATCGGCGTGTGGAAAAGCCGCGCCATCATCGTCGGGGCGGTCAAACTGGCCTTCAATTCGGGGGCCCAGACCGGCGGCGCTACCGAAGCCGTGGAACGCACCCAGCACGACCTGCCCTTGAACATGGTCACCTTGATGACCTTCCTGGTGCTGGCCGTGGTGTTCTTCTTCTTCTGGGCCCTGGTGCCGGGCGTGAGCCTGGTCCAGGCCATCGTGGGACTGGTCATCGTGGGCGGCATCAGCTTCCTGTTCACGACCGTGGCCGCGCGGGCCATCGCCATCGTGGGCAGCAACCCCGTTTCGGGGATGACCCTGATGACCCTGATCATCAGCTCGGTGCTGCTGAAGGCCGTGGGCCTCAGCGGCAGCGACGGGATGGTGGCCGCCCTGCTCATCGGCGGAGTCGTCTGCACGGCGCTTTCCATGAGCGGCGGTTTCGTCAGCGACCTGAAGATCGGCTACTGGCTGGGCACGACCCCGGCCACCCAGCAGCGCTGGAAGTTCCTGGGTACCGTGGTGGCCGCCGTGTCGGTGACCGGTGTGATCATGCTCCTGAATGCGACTTACGGCTTCCAGAGCGAGGCCCTGCCCGCTCCCCAGGCCAACGCCATGGCTGCGGTGATCGAACCCTTGATGACCGGCCAGCCCGCACCCTGGCTGCTGTACATGGCCGGTGTGTTCATGGCCTTGATCCTCGAATGGACCGGTTTGCCGGCCCTCGCCTTCGCCCTGGGCATGTATCTGCCGCTGTCGGTCAACACGCCCGTCCTGGCCGGCGGCCTGATCGCCCATTGGGTGGGTCAGGGCGGCACGGAGAAGCAGCAGACCAAGCGCAAGGACAAGGGCACCCTCATGGCCAGCGGTTTCGTGGCCGGCGGCGCCATCATGGGTGTGCTGGCTGCCCTCGCGAAATTCGCAGGCATCAAGGCGACCGGAAACCAGGAATGGAGCGTTGCCGGAGCCCTGGGTCTGAACAACTGGGCCGAACACATGGAACTGTCGGCCGTGGTGACCCTGATCGTCTTCTGCCTGTTGGGATACTACCTGTACAAGAGCGCCCGCAACGCCGGTTGACGGTGCGTCGTGACATGCTGACAGGACGGGCCGCCACAGTGCGGCCCGTCTTGACGCCGGAGGTCGAGAATGAACTGCCATTGCGGATCCGAGAAGCTTTTCACCGAATGCTGTGGACCCGTCATCAAGGGTGATCGTGTCGCCGCCACCGCCGAGGAGCTCATGCGCGCGCGCTACTCGGCCTTCGTGGTGGCGGATGTCGATTTCCTGACCGCGTCCATGCATCCGGATGCCCGCGAAGACAACGACCCCGAAGCGACACGGGACTGGGCGGAGAACAGCAAGTGGCTGGGTCTGCAGATCGTCGAGACCCGGGACGGCGGTGAGCAGGACGAAACCGGTGAGGTGGAGTTCATCGCCAGCTTCGAATACGGTGGAGAGTTCAGTCCCTACCACGAAGTCGGCCATTTCGAAAAACTCAATGGAGCGTGGTACTTCAAGGATGGCGAACAGGGAGTCAACAAACCGGTGGTGAGATCCGAACCCCGGGTCGGGCGCAACGACCCCTGCCCGTGCGGCAGCGGCCGCAAGTTCAAGCGGTGCTGCGGAGCCTGATATGAATGCAGCCGGCAGGATGCGGACTTCGACGGCCTTGGCGCTGGCCCTGGCGTCGCTCCTGTCGCTGACCTTGCCCCGTGTCGCCCCCGCTGCTCCCGCGGCCTCTGCCGACAGCTCCGCAACCTCTCCGGTAGAGGGGCGGTCCTGGCTGAACCGCCTCTTCGATCGCTACCTGAGAACGAGACCGCATCCCATGGAAGACCTGCGGGGGCGGGCCGAAGCCACCGCCGACCGCTATCTGGAATTCGCCGGCCGCACCATCGATGTCGTCCTGGTCAGCCAGGTCACCGTCTTCGACGAGGATTGGCACGCCAAGGGAAATCTGAGCACCCGCCTGTTCAAAAGCTTGACCACGCCGCTGCAATCCACGACGGGGGACGGCACCATCCGGCGCCAGCTCCTTTTTTCGCCCGGTGAAGCCCTGGACCCCCTGGCCCTGGCGGATTCCGAGTTGTTGCTGCGCTCGCTGCCGTTCATCGACGACGTGCGCATCATGGTCATCCCTTTGGTCGGCCCCGAGAGCAACGTTGCGGTGGTGGTGGAAACCCGTGACAGCTGGCCCCTCGGCGTGGACGGCAAAGTCGTCGCCCCGGACCGCTTCGACGCCGGCCTCTATTCGGTCAACCTGCTGGGCCACGGGCTGGCCTGGTCCAACGAGTTGGTCCACAACGCGGCATCGCCGCACGAGTGGGGTTATCACGGTCATCTGAGGCAACCCAATCCAACCGGGCATTTCATCGACATGGACCTGGATTTCGAGGATTCCTGGCGCCGATTGCGCCGGCGTTTCCAGGTCACCAAGAACCTCGTCCATCCCGGGGTGAGCCTGGTGGGGGGCGGCATGCTCGAGGGCACGGATGACCGTGACAACGAGGGGGTTCCCCGTCGCTTCGTCGCCGCGGACGGCTGGTTGGGGCGCGCTTTCCGCATCGGCCGGGTGGGTGACCGCGCGACGACCGCCCGCATCCTGCTGGTGCCCGCGATGGGGATCGTGCGCACGCACTTTCGTGCCCGCCCGGAGGTATCCCTCACCGAGAACCGTGGTTATCACGACCGCACCCTGGCGCTGGCCGGGCTTTCCCTGGTGAAGGTGCGCGATTTCAAGACCAACTTCTTCTACGGCATGGGCGAGACCGAGGATATCCGGGCGGGGTGGAGCCTGCGGATGACCCTGGGCTACGAGGACGGCGAGTTCCAGGCCCGGTCGGGCAGCTGGCTCGGGGTGGGACGGGTGTCGGTGTTGCAGGGGGGACAGGTCCTGGCGGGGTCCCTGGAGGGTGGCGGCTACTGGCGCAACGGGAAATTCGAGGAGGGCGTCATCGACGCCGGAGGGCTCCTGGCCAGCCGCCTGTACCTGCTGGGTGCCTACAGCCAGCGGTGGTATGTTCGCGCCGGCTACACCCGGGGAATCAACCGTTTCCCGGAGGATCGCATCAGCCTCGGCAACCGGGAAGGGCTGCGCGGTGTGGATGACGGGGTGCTGACCGGGGACGAGCGCCTTGTGGCGAGCCTGGAAACGCGGATTTTCACGCCCTGGACACTGCTCGGGTTCCGCTGCATGGTACTGGGGTACGGGGATATCGGCTTCATCGCCGCGCACGACGGCAGCGGCGGTGGTCGCCATGTTGTGGACGGCGGCGGGCTGGGTCTGCGGCTGGACAATCCCCAACTGGTGCTGCCCCCGCTGCAGGTGCGGTTGGGAGTGAGGGATGATGCCGACGGCGGGGATACCGTGGTGGAAATCGTTTTCGGTGGCGGCCGCTCCCCGGAAAACTTCCTGTTCCCCTCGGTGAAGCCCGAACCCGTGGCTTTCCGGTAGTCCGCAGACGCGAAGGAGCTTTCATGCAGCAGATCTGGATGCGCCGCAAAGGCGGCCCCGAGGTCATGGAAGTGCGGGACGTTCCCGCTCCGGAGCCGGGTCCCGGGGAAGTGCGCATCTCAACTCACGCTGCCGGTGTGAACTTCGCGGATATCATGATGCGGCGCGGCCTGTATCCCGACGCCCCCAAGTTGCCGGCGGTGGCGGGCTACGAGGTGGCCGGAGTGGTGGATCGGACCGGCGCCGGTGTTGCGGAGGATCTCTGCGGACGCCGGGTGCTGGCCATGTGCTCCTTCGGGGGATACAGTGGTTCGGTTTGCGTTCCGGCCCACCGGATCCACGAGTTGCCGGCGGGGGTGGACATGCGGTCCGCAGCCGCCCTGCCCGTCAATTACCTGACGGCCTGGCAGATGGTGCGGGTGATGACCTCCCCCGGGGCGGGGGACACCGTGCTGGTGCATTCGGCGGCCGGCGGGGTCGGCCAGGCGGTGATCCAGCTTTTGCAGCCCCTGGGTGTGCGTCTGCTGGGATCGGCGTCGCCCGGCAAGCACGATTACCTGCGCGGGCTGGGGGTGGAAGCGGTGTGCGACTCCCGCCAGACGGATTTCGCGGCCTGGGTGCGGGAGAACACCGACGGCCGGGGGGCCGACGTGGTGCTCGAACCGCGCAACGGGCGCTGGATCGCCGAAAGCTACGCCGCCCTGGCCAAGTGCGGCCGCCTGATGCTGTTCGGGTTCTCCGATGCGGCCCGGGGCGGGCGCTCGGGAATTTGGACGGCGCTGGCCACCCTGGCCCGGGTGCCGTGGCTGAGCACCAGCCCGTTGCGGTTGATGAACGACAACCGCATGATCGGGGGCGTGAACCTGGGACGCATGTGGGATCAGGGTGAGAGGATCGGCGTCTGGATGCGCGAGATCCTCGCCCTGACCGAAGCGGGGAGTATCGCCCCCGTTATCGACAGCGTGCACCCCTTCAGCCGGGCCGGGGAAGCGCACGACAGGCTGGAACTGCGCCGGAATGTCGGTAAGGTCCTGCTGGTCCCGGACGGCAAGGAGTCGGGTTGAAGGTATCGGCGGCAATCATCACCCGTGAGGCGGCGGTCGACCTGGACCGCTGTCTGGCTTCACTGGATTTCGTGGATGAGATCGTCGTGCTCGACCAGCACAGCGCCGACGATACGGCCGCGGTCTGCGCACGCCACGGGGCCCGGTTGCATCAGACCGAATGGTTTGGGTTCGGGCCCACGAAGCAGAAGGCCGTTTCCCTGTGCCGCAACGACTGGGTTTTGAGCATCGATTCGGACGAGGAAGTCGATGCGGGGCTGCGCGAAGCCATCGCCGGTCTGCCCGAAGCGCCCGGATTCGCGGCCTACCGGGTGAACCGTCTCAGCCGTTTCCTCGGCAAATGGATCCGGCACTGCGGCTGGTATCCCGACCCGGTGGTGCGGCTGTTCGACCGCCGTCACGCGGAATTCAACGAGCGGCCCGTGCACGAGGAAGTGGTCGTGTCCGGTTCCTGCGGTCGCCTGGAGGGGCATCTGCTGCACTATGCCTACAGCGACATGGAACAGTACCTGGCGAAACTCAACCGGTACACGACCCTGGCCGCGGAGCAAATGCACGCCGACGGTCGCAGGAGCGGCCTGGCGGAAGCCGTGGCTCGTTCGGTCACGGGCTTCTGGAGGATGTACCTCCTGCAGGCGGGAATCCTGGACGGAGCCCACGGCCTGGTCCTGTGTACCGCCTCGTCCTTCTCGATCCTGACCAAGTACGTGAAGCTCTGGCGGCTGGGGCGGTCGTGAAGATCCTGATCACGCGCACCGATCGACTGGGGGACCTGGTCCTGGCCCTGCCTGTGGTGGATCTGTTGCATAGGATCAGGCCCGATTGGGCGTTGCACCTGCTGATCGCGCCGGGGCTTGAAGCGGTGACCGCGGCGCAGCAGGGCATCGCCGGGGTTCACACCTGGCGCGACGATTGGCCCCAAGACAAGCTGCAGAGTCTGGTTGCGGCGCTGGCAGCCGAGCGATTCGACGCCGTGCTCATGCTGCAGTACCGGCGCGAACTGGCGCTGATGCTGCGGCGGGCGGGAATCGGACCCCTGTGGGGACCCCGGTCCCGGATCTCCAGTTGGTTTTTGCTGAGGCACGGCCGCCGGCAGGGGCGTTCCCGCAGCGGCCGGCACGAAATGGATTTGAATCTGGAACTGGGCTGTGCCCTGGCCGGGCTCTCGGGGCAGGAAACGCCGAGAGCCATGGCGGATGTGCGGCACCCCCGACTGCAGCTCGATCCCGCCCAGGCCGCCTGGGGCAGGAATTGGCGGGATGAGGAGGCTGCGGGAGCCGAGCGGGTGGCCTTCATTCACCCCGGATCGGGCGGATCGGCCCTGGACTGGGGGCCGGAGCGATTCGCCGCGGTGGCCAATCAGCTGAGCAGCAGGAAGGGCACACGGGTGTTCATGACCGGTGCGGCCGCCGACGCCCACCTGGTCCGCGCCGCTGCAGAGCACCTGGACCGCAAGGTGGGTGTCCTGCTGGAACGCTTCACCCTGGGGCAATTCATGTCCGTTCTGGCGGCGGGGGATCTGCTGGTGGCTCCTTCGACGGGGCCGCTGCATCTGGCGGCCGCCCTGGGGGCCGCGACGATCGGGCTGTTCCCGCCCGCTCCGGTCATGAGCTCCCTGCGCTGGGGGCAACGGGGACCCTTGGCGGTGCAGGTGAGCCCTGAGGTCGTCTGCCCGCAGAAACGGGTTTGCGTGCGGGAAAAATGTCCCCTGTTCAATTGCCTGGAACAGATTTCCCCCGCCGCTGTTGCCGAGCGGGCGGCATCGCTTCTGGATGAGTTGGACCGTGAACCGAGGACTTGAGGAGAGGATCGTTATGCTGGGGAAACCGCGTCGCATTGCCGAGAGCCTGGTGGCTCTGGTTGTGGTCGCCCTGATCGCGGGCGCCGCCTGGGAGACCTGTGTCGCCGCCGATGACACCGGGCCGGGGGTCGAGGTCAAGCGACTGCTCGATGAAGCCAAGGACCACGGCGCCAAGGGCCAGTTGCCCACGTCCTGGTGGGAACTGGACCGCCGTTTCGAGGCCGCGCAGAAAGGGGAAGCGTCCCCCGCGGAATGGGACGGCCTGGCGCGGGATGCCCGGCGCCTGCTGAACGAGGCCATTTTCGTGGAGCAGATGCGGAAGCGGAAGAGCGGCATGGAAGCCCTGCTCGGGCGCTTCGACCAGGCCCTGGACGAAATCGCCGCCCTGACGGGAATTGACCTGTCGCCGCAGTTGAGCGGAGACGAGCGTGCGACGGCCCTGCAGACGGCTCTGCGCACAAGGTTGACCGCCCTGACCATCCGTGCCGATTCCCTGACGGTGGCCAACCGCCATCTGCAGGCCGCGGTCGGAGGCCGCATGGCGGCCCAGGATTCGGTGATCACCGCTCTGCGCGTCGAGAACAGTTCCCTGCGCCAGAAGCTGTGGGAAACGCAACTGCGGGCGGGAGTCGCCGAAGCCGACCGCTCCGCCGCCGAGTCGGTTCTGAGCCGCAAGCAGCGGTTCGAGGATGCGGTGGACAGTCTGCGGGGGCGTTTCACGCCGCAGGAGGGCAAAGTCCTGCTGGAGGCCGACGGGAGCATTCATGTGCGGTTGCATGGCGTGTCGTTCGCCGTGGGCAGCGCCGAACTGGCCGGGGGCCAAATGGATCTGATCAAGCGGGTTGAGGACGGTCTGCGGGCTTTTCCGGGTGCGACCATCTCGGTCGAGGGTCACACCGACGATACGGGCGGACGTGAGGCCAACCTGCGCCTTTCCCGCCGCCGGGCCGAGACGGTGGCCCGGTTGCTGGAAAGGGATCTGGGCCTGCCCGGAGATTCCCTCACCACCGCAGGGGTCGGTCCGGACCGACCGGTGGCTCTCAACGATACCCCGGCCGGCCGCGCGCTCAACCGCCGGATCGATGTGGTGATCACCCCGGCGGGAACGGCGGGGTCGGAAGGCAATTGACGCCGGAGAATTCTCGGCTACCATGGCCGAATGTCGCAAAGGTCGGGGGGACGCAACGCGGAATGCGGCCCTGTCCGGCCTTTTTCACCACCATTTTCCCCTGGAGGAATTCGATATGACCGCATTTCTGGGGCAAGCGGCCGCAGCCGCCGATAGCACCACCGCCAAGCTCACCGATCCGGGTTTCTGGGTGAACCTGCTGGATTATGCCAAGGAGCAGGGGCCGGGCCTGGGCCTGAAAGTCCTGGGCGCCATCGCCATTTTCTGGATTGGTCGCTTTGTGGCGGCAAGGGTGCGCGGCGGCCTGAATTCCCTCATGCAGGCCCGCAAGGTGGATACCAGCCTGGCGGGCTTCGTGGCCAGCCTGGTCTATTTCGCCATTATCGCCTTCACGGTTGTCGCGGTCATCGGACAGTTCGGGGTGGAGACGGCCAGTTTCATCGCCCTTTTGGGCGCCGCCGGTTTCGCCGTGGGTATGGCCTTGCAGGGAACCCTGGCCAATTTCGCCTCCGGGGTGATGATCCTGCTGTTCCGGCCCTTCACGGCCGGCGACTTCATCGAAGCCGCCGGGATCAAGGGTACGGTGAAGGAGATCCAGATCTTCAGCACGACCATCGCCACGCCGGACAACATCCGCATCACCGTGCCCAACGGCGCCATCTTCGGCGGGACCATCAAGAACTTCAACGGGTACGAGACCCGGCGGGTGGACATGGTCATGGGTATCGGATACGACTCGGACATGGACAAGGCCATGGCCATCATTCGCGAGGTGCTGGACGCGGATGAACGGATCCTGAAGGATCCCGCCACCAAGGTGGCCGTGTCCGAACTGGCCGACTCCAGCGTGAATATCGTGGTGCGGCCGTGGGTCAACGCCGCCGAATACTGGAACGTCTTCTTCGACTTCCACAAGAACTGCAAGGAGGCCTTCGACCGGTCGGGGATCGAGATTCCCTTCCCGCAACGGGTCGTCCATATGCAGCAGGCCTCGAACTGAATCCAAAGGAAAGGATACAACGCATGAAATTCCGATTGATGATCCCGGCTGCGGCGTTGCTGGCCGCCGCCGCAGCGCAGGCCGCAGAGCCGGCCGTCGGCGTCTGGACCCACAAGCTCGACGTGGGCATCAACCTGCTGCAGAGCAGCTACAGCAACAACTGGAACGGCGGAGACAAGGGTTCGGTCGTCTGGAGCGGGGTGATCGACGGAGCCCTGGAGAAGCAGTTCAACGAGTCGTTCAACTGGCGCAACACCATGAACCTGGCCTATGGCCAGACCCACGGCCAGGATCGCGACTCCTCCGGGATCCTGTACTGGAAGCGCCCGGACAAGACCACCGACAACATCGAACTGGAATCCCTGTTGCGCTGGACCACCAACGGCGGGTGGGATCCCTTCGTGTCCGCAGGCTTCAAGTCCCTGTTCGAGGATCTGACCTCGGATCCCGGGCGGCCCCTGACCTTCAACCCCAAGGAGTTCAAGGAGTCCGCCGGTATGTCCCGCCAGCTCCTGGAGAAGGACGGGCAGACCCTGCTGGTGCGCCTGGGGCTGGCCCTGCGGCAGAACAGCCGCGAGTACCATCCCAACCCCTCGCCCGACAACGCGACCGAGAAGGTGACCAGCACTTCCGCTTCCGCCGAGATGATCACCGAGTACATGGTCAAGGCCCTGGACGGTCGGGTGGACTGGTCGAGCAAGCTCACCCTGAGCAAACCGTTCAGCTACTCGGGCAAGAAGGTCTTCGAGGACGACATGGTCGCCGACGGCTCGGTCCCTGCGGACATCGCCGACTACACCACGGCCGTGGATGCGGATTTCGAAAACACGTTCACCACCCACGTCACCCAGGCCATTTCCGTGGTGCTGAGCATGCGCTGGGTGTACGACAAGTACGACAACACGGTCAAACCGGTGGTGGATGAGGACGGCGCCTTGACCAACGGTGACCTCGTGCGCGGGGCCATCCGCAAGGGGGGGCAGTTCAAGCAGACCCTGGCCTTGGGATTCGGATATTCCTTCTGATTCCGCAGGGTGTGATGCGATGTCCCCGACTCCGGTCGGGGACGTTTTTCTATTCGCGCAACAGGTCCTTGAGTTCGCGGAAGCGGGGGTCGTCCGCCCGTTCGAGAATCTCGAACATGATCATCTGGGCACCGGGGCACTGGACGCCCAGTTCCGCCAGGGAATTCAGGCCCAACTTGCGGTTCTTCCTGCTGCAGGAGGAGACGGCGTCGGCGGCCACGGCCACCTGCAGCCCCTGGCGCCTGAGGTCGGCCGCGGTCTGGTAGATGCAGACGTGGGTCTCGATGCCGCAGAGGATGACCTGGTCGCGGCCGGTGTCGGCCAGGGCGGTGTTGAAATCCCCGCATCCGCAGCAGCTGAAGTGGAGCTTCTGGATGGGCCGGAAATCGTCCCACAGGGCGGCGATCTCCCCGGCGGTGGCGCCCAGGCCCTGGGGGTAGTGTTCGGTCACCAGCACGGGGATGTCCAGAATCCGCGCGAAGCGGACGAGGCGTTCGGTGTTGGCCATGACCTCGTCCATGTGATGGATCAGGTCGCGGAAACGCTCCTGGATGTCGACGACCACCAGCACGCAGCGGTCGGCCAGCAGGCGGTCGGGAACGGTCGGGGTTGTCATTTCAGGCCTCCGCGACTTCGGCGAGGGTGAATTCCCAGGAGCAGTACCAATCGTCGGGGTGGTCGTCCGGCGGGCAAGCCAGGCAGTTGCAGCGCAGCCGCGGGTCCACGGTCTGGGCAAAGGCCGAGTATTCGACCATGCCGACGGACTTGCAGGGGAAATCGGGCAGCCCCTTGCGCCCCCGAGCCATCTGGACGCGACATTTCTTCATGCGAAAAACGCAGCGCGTCTCGGATTTCTCCACCAGTTCCTGCTCGTTCAAGTGGGCGTAGAGGCGGTGCTGCAGGCAGGTGAGGAGGGCGTCGATGCCCCCGCCGGGTGCGATGCCCAGTCGCTTCATGATCCGCCCGGCTTCCAGCGGCGAAAATTCCATCCAGGCGGAGGCGTCGTGGGCGATGGCTTCGGCCATGCCTTCGGTGGACTCCACCGCCTGGAACCACAGGCCGTCATGGGCGAGCCAGAGGCGGGCGGCGTCCTGCAGCCAGCCCAGCAGTTCCTCGCGGCTCATGGATTCGAACGGGTATTCCAGGTCCATGGTCGATCTCCTGACTCTAGTTGCGCCGTGGCGGGCTGTACTGGCCGCACGGATCGAGGGTTTGGGCGTAAGGGCCGCGCCAACTCAGGTTGAAGAAGCGATCGGCGTCGCGGGGAGCGCCGGCCCCGGCGGCGATCAGGCCGACGTTGCGCGAGTCGAAGAAATAATCCCGCGACCAGTTGCTGGTGCCGATCCACAGAGCCCGGCCGTCGCAGGTCAGGTATTTGGCGTGCTCGACCCGGGCAAAGGGGATGAAGCCGCCGGAATGTTCGGGGATCGACGTGACGCGGATCTCGATTCCCGGCACCTTGGCCAGGGACTGCAGCCAGGGCAGGCTGTAGCGCGAGGTGCTCCAGTTCGAGACGATCATGCGCACGTCTACGCCGCGCACGGCGGCCCGGCGCAGGGCGCTGTCGAGGTCGTCGAACAGGCGCTTCTTTCGATCGGTCACCCCGTAGGAGAGCAGCTGGACGTGGACCGAGTCGCCGGCCGCGTCGATCATCTCGACGATCTGGGGCAGGTCCCAGGGGATGCCTGCCGGCAGATGATCCCGCGGGCTGGCCACGATGTGGGCCGTGACGGTGTCGCCGGCTACGGTCACCACAGGAGCGGTTGCGCCCGGTGTGTCGGATCCCTGGGGCGGGTCCTCGCCGGCGGCCAGACTCCAGTCCAGGTCGAAGACGCGCCGCAGATCCGCAGCCAGGGCCGGTTGGCGGACCAGCACGCCGAGCTCGTGGATCTGGCCCAGGGCCCGCCAGTCCCAGTTCTGACTGCCGATGTAGAACTCGTCGTCGTCCACCAGGAAGTACTTGGCGTGCAATACCCCGCTGCTCCCGAAGGCCGTCTGCGCATCGAAGGTCCGGGTGGTGATCCCGTCGTGTGCGTCCAGCCAGGCGGGAACCTCGGGGTAGGTGGAGTTGAACTTGGCGTCGGCCAGAACCCGCACCGCGGCTCCGCGGTCCCCCGCAGCACGCGCCACCGCGTTCAACACCGGCGTCAGGCGATCCGTCACACGCTCGGGGCCGTAGGAATCCTCCCCGTCGCCGGGGCGGCTGAAGTAGAAACTGGCGATGTCGATGCGCGACCCGGCCCGATCCATGACCTCCTGCCAGACCACCGGAGCGTCGGGGATGTTCGGCAGGTCCAGGACGGTCTGCTCGGGCCAGCTCTCGACGAAGGTGAGGGTGGGGGCCGACCCACCGGCAGGGGCTTGGGCGCGACTGCAGGCGGGCAGCAGGAATAGGCCGCCGACCAGGAGCGGCCAATGGCGGTCAAGCCGAGCACGCATAGGGGTCCTTTCCGGTTGAGAAAACGGGACGAGAGGGGGGAGGATACCGAACCTCGCGGGCACGGGCAAGGGGGCAGGTCGGATTCAGCTTCGGCGAGCCGATTATCCGTCGTGGAGGGGAGGGTTCACTTGATGCGATTCAGGATGCCACCCAGGAGAACGAAGTCGACGCTCTCCTGTTCCTGGACCATGGCAAGGACTTCGCATTGCAGGCAGGTGACGATCGTGTTCTGGAGGGCGCCAATGCAATCCGATTCGGGGATGGCCCAGCAGCAGCGTCCCCCATTGTGGCCGTTGTTGATCCCGTCGGTCCGATGATCCACCGCGGCGGGGCATAACCCGCCCGCCGAGTTGGAACCGCCAGGTTCACGACCGCATTTCTTGAATTCCCAGCAGTTTAACTTTTTCATTTAATAATTACCCTTAGGTGATGTCCCAAGTTCGAGGGTTCTCATCAAGTGGACAAGACTATCGGGTGTGTAAGGGATTCCTTAAGGTTTTTTCGGTCTGGTCGGGAATGAAACGAGCCCCCGGCCGAAGTCGGGGGCTCGCGTGCGGTCTCCAGGATCGGATCAGTCCCGGGCCTGCTCCAGCATGACGCCGAGGATCTCCATGCGCTTGTCGTGGTCGCGGGCGAACTTCACGACCCCGTCCCGGATGGAACCCGGATCGATGTGGGCGCTGAGGCAGACCTCGTCCAGGGCGCCGCCGGGCCGCCACTGGTCGTCCCAGTCGCTGCTCATGGCATAGCGGTCGGCCAGCGGGTTGAAGGTCCAGTCCTTCATGGTGCGGCGGGCGCCGTTGGTCAGGTAGGTGCTGTTGAGCATGTCGCCCTGGGAGAGCACCGACCGGCGGTACTCCTCGGGCTGCATGGCGAACAGCTCCGGACTGGGCACGGCGACGAACTTCACGTTCACCCCGGCCTGGTCGATCTCCGGCAGGGCCTTGATCAGGTTGGCCGTGCTCATGGTGCCCAGGACCAGGACCACCCCGTGCTTGGGCTCTCCGTTCCGATAGTCGCGTAGGATGTAGGCGCCCTTGGCCGCGTCCAGGTGCGACCCGAGCCCCAGGGCCTGCCGGTCGGGGATCGCCACGCCCGGTCGGGTCAGGTGCAGGGCGATGATGGGCTTGTCGGTCTTCATGGCCGCCGCCAGCATCACCGGCACCTCGTTGTATTCCCAGGGATAGAGGTTGATGACCTGGCCGTCGGGGAAAAGCTGCGTGGCCATGGGGCTGAAGATGCCGAAGTGGGTGCGGCTGTCCTCGGCCGTCTCAGGCCCGCTGTGGCCGGCGACCCAGATCGTCTTGCCGACCTTCCATTCGCAGTCCTGGGCCAGCTGGCTGTACAGACGCATGGCACCGTACTTCAGGTAGCTGAACGAGCCGTAGGTGCTGCTGGCGGTGCAGAACCCGTTGAATTCACTTTCGGGATCGTCGGCGAAATTCACGGATGAGGCGCCCACCATCAGGCCGGCGTTGGTGAACTCGGTGATGCCCTGGGGAATGATCACCCCGTCGGGATTCTTCTCACGGTCGTACCAGCCGGTGTTCTTCATGTCGCCGTAGTCGGCGCCGAACCCGGCGATGTTGGTCGATCCGGCCAGGTCGGCCGAGCAGACCAGGAACAGGGGGCGGCCGTACTTCTTCAGGCTGTAGCTGTTGATGTAGCTGCCCCACCGGGCGAAGGCGGCCCGGTTGGGCTGCTTGTCCCCGGGCTTGGCCCACATGTCCTCGGGGTAGGTGGCCACGTCGAACAGGGATTCGTCGTGCAGGGGATTCTTGTTCACCTGCAGGCTGAAGCCGGCGGTGTCGGTGGGCACGCTGTCGCCCAGTTCCACCAGGCGGTCGGCCAGGTAGGCCACCAGGTCCTCGTCATTGCGCAGCACGTCGAGAGCGACGTTGAGGTTGGCGGCGAACTGCTCGCGCTGGGCGTCCGCGCCTTCGGGCGCCGGCTGATCGGTGCCGACCCACTCGGTACGGTACTTGGCGGTAAAATCGGCCCGGCACTGCCAGAACTCGGTGCTGTTGAGCTTGTGGGGCGCGCCGTGGCTGGGAGCGTCGAACTTGTGGTAACCCCGCCCCTTGCGGGTCTTGCCGAACATCATGCCGGGGCGCAGGACGGGATTATCGCCGCAGGTCATCTCCAGCAGTGCGCGCGCCACGTCGTTCCAATCGCTGCCGTTGGCGGCTTCGTGAACGTGCCAGCCGTAGGGGGCGAACCAGTCGCGCGGCGTGCCGGCCACGATGCTGCTGGTGGGGTGGGGGTCGATGCCGAAGTCGTTCCAGTCCATGATCATGTAGAGATTGTCCAGGCCCAGACCGTAGGCGGTGTTCTTGGTCTCGTGCCAGCAACCGGCCGTGTGTCCACCCTCGCCCTCGATCCCGAAGACCTTGACTTCCGGCGCGCCGGCCCTCTTGAGGGCCAGGGCCTCGCCGGCGCAGACGGGAGCGCCGTGGCCGCTGGGGCCGGTGTTGAATTTCACGAAGAGATTCTTCTCGGCCATCTCGGCGTGACCGGGCAGGCCGCCCATGTTGCGGAAGCCCAGCAGGTCTTCCCAGGTCAGCATGCGCTCGCGGCCGCCGGCTACCAGGTATTTGTCGTTTCCGGTCTTCTCGTGCATGACGCGCAGGGCCTCGTTGAACACCGACAAGGTGGCGTACACCAGGGGAACGGTGTGGCCGGCGACCAGGATGAAACGGTCGCCGAAGCGCTTCTCGGGGTGGCGGATGTCCCAGCGCATGGCGCCGCTCAGCAGCAGGCTGATGAAGTAGTGGGCCTTGGCGCGGCTGCCGCCGGGGTGTCCGCTTTGCCGGTAATTGAGCATCAGGTCGATTTGCTGATCAACGATATCCTTGAGGACTTCCCAGCGGGCGAAATTCGCCTGCTGTTGCTGAAAGATCTGATCGGCACGAGACACGGGTTTCTCCTCTCAAGGGGCCCACGGTTCAAGGCGTGCTGGTAACAATAAAGTGGTGGAACGCCCGCGAGGATTCAAGGGGAATCGGGTGGTGGCCAAGGCCCCCCCGGATCGGCTATGATAGGGTGTGGGCGCCGATAAGATATCGGAAGCCAAGGGGTTGTCACCGGGAGGTGCGATCGTGGATGAACCGGATGCCGGATAGACCAGCCTGGTATCGGGACAGCTGGTGGTGGGCGGAGGCGACCCCTGGACCCTGGTCTACGAGGGCCACCCCTATTACTGGAAGAGCCTTGGCCGGATCTGGTTGTCGGCCCTGACCTTCCTGGTTTTCGGAGTCAACGTCTGAACGGTGAGGAGATGGATACCGCCCTGGCCCTGGGCATCATGCTGGCCCTCTATCCCCTGACCCGGCCCTACCGCCGCGGCGATCTGATGCCGAGCGGATTGGCGATCGCCTATTGCGGGTTGGTCAAGCACATCGCGTTCGTACCCATCGTCCTGTTCATGTTGGGGGCGGGGGGTTTTCTGACGGGATGTTGGCGCCCCTGGTCGCGGCGTGAACTGGTCCGGCCGGCCGGTCTGCTGGTCCTGGTGGCCCGGTCCGGCGACATCCCCCCCCTGCGGGCGGCGCTGGAGGCCATGGGCCCCGGCGTGGTCATGACCCCACTGGTGCGCACGCGCGATCTCCAGGCCTGGGAGTTGTCGCGACCTGAGATGCTCAGTCCAACGCCCGGCCCAGGTGATGCATCTGCAGGACCGCCGCGGCCGCCTTGGCGTCTTCCACCGCGCGGTGGGACGTGAAGCGTCCGGCCAGATCCATCTTTTCCAGGATCGAGTCGAGGGTCAGGCCGCTGGTGCGGTGGTCGTTGGCCGCCAGCCACACCGTGGCCACGGCGCGCAGATCGAAGGCGCCGCCGGCGATGTTGGTGCGGTAGTCCAGGCCGTAGCGGGCGCATTCCTTGCGCAGCAGGGGGATGTCGTAGTAGGCGCCGAAGGCGGCGATGATGGCCTTGTTGCGGGGCCCGTACCACTCCAGGAACCGCGCGCCCACCGCGGCGAAGTTGTCCTTGCCGGCCACCATATCCGGGGAGATGCCCGTGATGCCGGTGATGAAGGGCACGATGGGATAATCTTCGGGTCGGACCAGTTCGCTGAATTCCGCCACGATTTCCAGGCTCCGCCGGTCCAGCCGCACCGCGCCGACTTCGATGATGCTGCTGCGCTCGATGGTATTGTTGCCTTCGTCCTCCACCGGGCAGGTCGCCTCGAGGTCGATGACGACGATATCGGTGGAATATCTCATGGTCGGCCCCTATGGTTGCGGACGAATTCCGTGCCCGCCGCAGCGACGGGCTCCGCATGCGAGGATGCATCCGAGACCGGCCGATTGCAAGGACCCGGTCCCATACCGCCTGTCGAAAGAGTCAACATGACCCCGACTATGTGGAAGATCCTGGGTTTTTTGGGGCAGGGGGTGTTCGGGTCCCGTTTCCTGGTCCAGTGGTTCATGAGCGAGCGCCGCGGTCGCAGCTATTTTCCCCGCTATTTCTGGTATGCCAGCATCCTGGGCAGCACCCTGCTGTTCGCCTACGCCGTGCACATCAAGGACCCGGTATTCATCGTCGGCCAGTCCATGGGCATGATCATCTACTACCGCAACCTGGTGCTGCTGCGGCGCGAGCAGGAGTCGGTCAGCGAATAGCCAGGCCGTCCCCCGATTGCGCGAAAAGCTGGATGCGATCCGGCTGCAGGGTCAATTGCAGCTCATCGTCGATGGCCGGCAGCTGCGAGCCGTCGGTGCGGACGATGACGGGCGCTTCGCCGACGGTGAAGTAGAGCAGGGTCTCATTGCCCAGGGCTTCGACCACCTGAACCTGCGCGGGAAAGGCCCGCGAGAAATCGCCAGCCAGGCCGATGTGTTCCGGCCGCACCCCCAGGACCAGTTCCTGGTCCAGAGCGGCGGCGGGGGGGGAGAATCCTTCCGGCAGGGGCAAGGGTTCACCGCCGGATGCGAGCACGAAGACCAGGCCGTCCTGCCGCACCAGTTTTCCGGTCAGGAAGTTCATGGCCGGCGAGCCGATGAATCCCGCCACGAATTTGTTCACCGGCCGCTCGTACAGTTCCAGCGGCGGCGCGACCTGCTGAACCACCCCGTCCTTCATGACCACGATGCGCTGCCCGAGGGTCATGGCCTCGGTCTGGTCGTGGGTCACGTAGATCATGGTGGCCCCCAGGCGGTGGTGGATGCGGGCGATCTCGGTGCGCATCTGCACCCGCATCTTCGCGTCGAGGTTGCTCAGGGGTTCGTCGAAAAGGAAGGCCGCAGGGTCGCGGACCAGGGCCCGGCCCAGGGCCACCCGCTGGCGCTGGCCTCCCGAAAGGGCGCGCGGCTTGCGTTCCAGCAGCTCGGAGATGCCCAGGAAGTCCGCGGCTTGCCGCACCCGATCGGCGATTTCGGCGCGGGGCATTTTGCGCATCTTCAGGCCGAAAGCCAGGTTGTCGTGCACGCTCATGTGGGGGTAGAGGGCGTAGCTCTGGAACACCATGGCGATGTCCCGGTCACGCGGCTCGACGTCGTTGACCACGCGGTCCCCGATGGTGATGGTGCCGGAGGTCGCTTCCTCCAGGCCCGCGATCATGCGCAGGGTGGTGGACTTCCCACACCCCGATGGGCCCACCAGGACGGCGAACTCTCCGTGCTCGATGTTCAGGTCCACGGGATGGACGGCCTGCACGCCGCCGGGATAGGTCTTGCTCACCTGATCGAGGATGACTCTGGCCACGGCTCTGCACTCCCTCGCTGAATGGGTCCACGGGAACCCGCAGAGGCTAGCACAGTGCGGAGCGTGGGGCCACGGCCAAAACGGGCTGGGTTGCGGGCTACGGCACTCCCGATACGCCGTCCTCGCGCACGAATACCCACCCGGTGGAGGCCGGAACGGTCAGGGCGAGGGAACCGCCGGTGACGGATGTGACGGTGACGGTGCCCGCGGCCAGATCGTATTTCAACCAGGTGCCGGCGGCGGGGAACGGCACGTCCCACGCGTGGTCGTTGTGGTCGAAGTTGCAGGCCACGACGATCTCGGCCTGGCTGGAGACGTTGGTGGACCCCCGCCAGTAGGTCATCGTGTATTCCGTCTGGTCGATGTTCCCGCCGCGCCACTGGAAAAAGACGTTCTCCGTGGCCAGGGCTGGATGGTTCAGGCGCAGCCTGATCAACCGCTTGTACGCCCGGCGCAGGTCCTGGTCGCCACCGATGTAGTCCACCTTGTAAATCGAGGTCCCTTCGGGTCGGTACTCGCTTGAGCCCATCTCCTGGCCGCCGAAGAGCATGGGGACGCCCACGCTGGTCATGTTCACCACCGCTCCCAGGAAGGCCTTGGCGGACCCGCCGATCCCCTGGGCGCCGCTGGAGCCCAGGTTGTCCACGGCCCACACCAGACGATTCTCGTCGTGGCTCTCGAGGTACTTGATGTCGCTGAACCCGTCGCCGGTCGCGGCGCCGGCGTAGTTGCTGTTGCCGGAGATCACGTTGGCCACGGCCCACATGTTGTTGTAGGCGGGCCCGAAGGCGCCAATGCTGTTGCTGAGCTGGCCGCGCCAGGCGAACCCGCTTTCGGTCAGGGCCGTGATCAGCACCTGGTTGAAGTTGTTGCCGCCGCCGCCCCAGCTGTCGGTGTGGTTGCCGCCCCACTGGGCGTCATAGCCGTAGGTGACGGAATTGGCCGGATAGCCGAAGTCCTCGGCGATCAGCAACAGGTCCGGAAAACGCGCCCGCAGCTCGGTCTTGATGGTCACCCAGGTGGAGTAGGGCTCGCCGCTGATGTAGTCGAAGCGGAAACCGTCCACCTTGTAGGCGGAGACCCAGTGGCTCAGGGCGTCGATCATGTGGGCGCGCAGGGCCGCGTTGGCCCAGTTCATTTCCACCATGCCGAAGGGATTGCTCTCGGTGGTGGTGAAGTCGTTGCGGCCGGTGAAGTCGTCCAGCTGGCGCAGGGGTGTGCTGCCGGCCATGTGGTTCATGACCACGTCGAGGATCACGGCCATGCCGTTGGCGTGGGCGGCATCCACCAGCAGGGCGAAGGTGGAGGGCCAACCGAAGCTGGGGTTGGGGGCGAACTGCAGCACCGGGTCGTAGCCCCAGCCGTTGTACGACGGCGCCGTCACGGGCAAGAACTCAAGAGCGTTGACGCCGAGGTCGGCCAGGTTGGCGCCGGACGTCAGTGCACCGTAGGCCCCGGCGAAGGAGCCGGTGCTGCTCAGTTCGTTGATGTTGGTCTCGTAGATCACCAGGCGGGCGCGGTCCAGGGGCTGGGGCAGGGCCTGGGGAGTGACGAAGGTGCGACCGCGCACGGCGTTGCCGTAGGAAGGGCTGCCGCCGCCGGGGTCGACCTCCACGGCGGACGGATCGGTCAGCCAGGCCATGGCGGCGCCCTTGCGGATGATGAACTTGTAGGAGATCAGGCCGTCGGGGACGTCGGTGATCAAGCGCCAGGTATAACCGTCGGCGTCCAGGGTCAGTTGCCAGGCCGGATCCTGGGTGCTCCAGTTGTTGACCGTCCCGGCCAGGTAGACCGAGTCCAGCGCGTAGGCCCGCAGGGTGAAGGTGTCGGAGTGGGTCTTGGCGAAGGGGTCATCGGATCCAGGCACCGGTTTCACCGGGTCGTGCTCGGTGCAGGCCGCCAACCAGGAGCTCAGGGCGATCAGGGCGGCAAGCAGGGCAATAATCCGAATGCGGGGCATGGTGAACTCCATGGAAAAAAAGGAGGTTGCCCTCCGTCCAGGTGATGTTGCCGCTGTTTCTGTAATTATAACACAAAACCCAATACCGTGCCGGACCGGCTTGACGGGCGATCCTGGTCTGTTAATCTGGCGGGCAGTGTCTTTCCGGTTCGCGGAGGCATCCTTTTTTCAAGGAGATTGATCCATGCGCGCAGCCCGTTCCCTGATCCTGGTCGTGCCGGTCCTGCTGGCTCTGGCCCTGCCCGTTCAAGGCGCCAAGGTGACCTTCCAATACGAAGCCCCCGCCGCGGGAAGCGTCTTTCTGGCGGGCGAGTTCAACGGCTGGAGCGATTCGGCTAACCCCATGGCGAACAAGGACGGCGTGTGGACCCTGACCCTGGATCTGGAACCGGGCAGCTACCAGTACAAGTTCGTGGCCGACGGCCAATGGGGCGCCGATCCGGCCAACCCCAACGGAACCGATGACGGGTTCGGGGGCCAGAACAGCGTGCTGACGGTGCCCGCGGGCACCGCCGCCATGGATGCCGCTTCCGGCGGCGCGGCTCCTGCCGCCGGTGAAGCGGCCCCTGCGACGGGCGCGGACGACGGCACCGCCCGGTCGGTGGAGTTCTCCTACACGCCGGTCATCTCCGGTGTGTCCAATGTTTTTCTGGCCGGATCCTTCAACGATTGGAACGATTCGAAGACCCGCATGACCGACCCCGACAACGACGGCACCTACACCGTGACCCTGCTGCTTCCCCAGGGCACCTACCAGTACAAGTTCGTGGTGGACGGCCAGTGGCAGCAGGATCCCGCCAACCCCGTGGGTGCCGAGGACGGCTTCGGCGGCCAGAACAGCGTGCTGAAGGTGGATGACACGTTCTCCTCCATCACCATCGAGCTGGGGGACGACAAGATCTTCAGCGACGACATCGAGCCGGTTTTCGACTACTCGACCTGCAACCCGGTCACCGCGACCGAGGTGATCATCACCGCCCGTGCCCATCAGGGCGACGTGACCAGGCTGGAGCTGCACTATGCCGTGAATCTTCCCGCGGGACAGGCCCTGTCCGGCGACACCATCAGGATGGAGCCCGTGGAGTCCGACGCCGCGTTCCAGTACTACCGGGCGACGGTCAAGCTGGATGACCCCACCGACACGATGGAGTACGTGATCACCTACCACGACGGGGATTACATGGAATACTTCGGGCCGCAGGGCATGGAGCCCAGCGCGCCGGCCCGCGGATTCGTTTACAGCGCGGCCGTGCACGAGCCCTTTCCCACGCCCGAGTGGGCCAAGGACGGCATCATCTACCAGATCTTCCCCGAGCGTTTCGCCAACGGGGACAAGGGCAACGACCCCGATTTCAGCGAACCCTGGTACGAGGGGGCCAAGGAGCTGCCGGCCTCGGGCAAGACCAACGGCGAATACTTCCACCTGGACAAGGATTGGTACGATGTCGCCCCGCTGGTCCACAGCCCCTACCGCACCGACGGCAAGCCGGACTACTTCTCCTTCTACGGCGGGGACATCGCCGGCGTGCGCGAGCACCTGGATTACCTGAACGACCTGGGCATCACCGTGATCTACTTCAACCCCCTGAACCAGGGGATGAGCAACCACAAGTACGATCCGGTCGACTACCTGAAGATCGACCCGCACTTCGCCGACGAGCGGGAGTTCAAGGACTTCGTCCAGGATTGCCACGCCCACGGCATCCGCATTGTGGTGGACATGGCCTTCAACCACACAGGGAACTGGCACTTCGCCTTCCGCGACGCGGTGGAGAAGGGGCCCAAGAGCGAGTACTACAACTGGTACGAGTTCCACCGCTGGCCGCTGCCGAATACGCGGGACTTCAAGGCCTCCGACTACTACGACTGTTGGTGGGGATTCGGCCTGCACCCCAATCTGAACTACGACCTCAAGCTGCCCAACGCGGCGGAGAACAACATCACCGACATCACCCGGGCCACGCCGAACTGGCCCGTGGTGAACTACGTGCTGAGCGTGGCCGACTACTGGCTGGGCGACCTGGACATCGACGGCTTCCGTCTGGACGTGCCGAACGAGGTTCCGCACTGGTTCTGGAAGCTGTTCAACGAGCGCTGCAAATCCATCAAGCCCGATTGCTGGCTGGTGGGCGAGCTGTGGGGCAACGCCGGCGCCTGGATCGGGCCCAAGGGGTTCGATTCGACCATGAACTACAAGTTCTTCCGTGACCCGGTGATGGATTTCTTCGGCAAGGGCGCCATCAGCGCCGCGGCCTTCGACCAGCGTCTGAGTCCGGGCCGCTTCCAGTATCCGCCCCAGTCGGTGGCGGTGATGATGAATCTGGCCGACAGCCACGACACCATCCGCTTCCTGACCAGCAGCGGTGACGTGCGCCGCCTGATGCTGGCGGCGATGTTCGGCATGAACTACGTGGGAATGCCCCATATCTGGTATGGCGACGAGGTGGGCATGACCGGGGGCAAGGACCCCGATTGCCGCCGCCCCTTCGACTGGCGATACACCGGCGACCCCCGCAAGACCGCCCTGCGCGACTACTACGGGGCGATCACGCGGTTGCGCCGGGACACTCCCGTGCTGAGCCGCGGTGCCTTCACCACTCTGGCCACCGAGCGCAAGGGATACGCCTTCGCCCGCAGCCAGGGCGGGGATCTGGCCGTGGTTCTGCTGAACGCGGGCAGCACGCCCGTGACCATGACCCTTCCGGGCGACCTTCTGGACCGATTGACCGATCCCCAGGGCCTGGAAATGACCGTTGTGGTGGGTCCGGAGGTCTTTCCGCGGGCCACCGGAGCCCCCTTCCGGACCGGGGACAAATGGAATCTGGGTTCCACAGAATCCCGGACCGTGACCCTTCCGGCCATGAGTGGGACGGTTTTGCTGAATCATCCGAATTAACGCAAAAATCCCCCACTAATCGGGGTAATTGTGTTATCATTCCTCATGGGGCCAGGTCTGGCCCGGTGGTTTCTGCGGCCATCGGGCTCGGATATCGTGCCCCCCGGTAATCTTTTGCCCCATGAACTTCATTTCAGCTCGGGAGGGTACCATGAAGAAATTGATCCTGCTGGCGAGCGCCGCCATGCTGCTGTGTGCAGCGGGTAACGCCCTCGCCGTCATCGGCTGGGCCGGCAATGTCTGGCCCAACAGCGGCGCCATCGTCACTCCCGTGAGCCCCGTGGACGTCTACGCCCAGGTCTGGAAGGGCGGCGTCACCGACGCGGCCGGCCAGGGTGCGGACATCTCCGCCGACATGGTCATCACCAACGACTTGGGCGGCAACATGAGCGTGGCCATGGCCTTCCTCGGCGACAATGGAGCCAACGACGAGTACACGGCTCAGGTCCCGACCAGCATGATGGCCGGAGCGGCCTGGGTCGCCGTGGACATCACCTTCCACGATCTGAGTGACATGACGGACTACTCCGGTCTGCTGGACCAGGCCAGCAATGCTGCCCCCCAGACCTACACCGTGTCCAATGTCCTGCCCAGTCCCATCGACGTGACGTTCTCCGTCTGTCTGAGTGGTGCGGTCACCGCCGGCGACGTCTGCGTCATCGGTTCGGCGGCCGAAATCGGCACCTGGGGTACGGGCGTCAACCTGATCAACACCAGCGGCGACCTTTGGGAAGGCGTCGTGACCTTCCCGGCCGGTTCCAATCCGTATTTCGAGTACAAATTCAAGAAGGATGGCTGCGCCACCTGGGAAAGCCACGCCAACCGCGCCGTGACCCTGCCCACCGACGGCCTTTCCCCCTCCGTCGTGCTCGACACGCAGAGCTGGGAAGACCTGCCCATGGGCTGCGGCAACGAGACCTTCCTGACCGAGGACAAAGTCGTCTGCATTCAGGTTTGCCTGGGCGCCGCGACCACCGACGGCGGCGTGTGTGTGACCGGTGGACTGGCCGAGCTGACCAACTGGGGCGACGGCAAGCCCATGGTCATGATCGGTTCGAACCTGTACCAGGCCTGCCTGGTCTTCCCGCAGGGCACGCAGATCCCCTTCACCTTCGAGTTCAAGTTCAAGAAGGACGCCTGCCAGACCTGGGAAGGCGTGGGCAACCGCTCCTTCACCGTGGACAACAGCATCCTCGCCGAGACCGACCTGTTCTTCGGGTGGGATGACGGCGCCATCGACTGCATGCCGGTCGATGCCCAGGACAGCAGCTGGGGCTCGCTCAAGAGCATGTTCCGGTAAGCCATTCCCCTACGGGAAGTTCGCAGCCCCTCGGCCTTCGGACCGGGGGGTTTTTTTGTCGGCATGGTGAACGAAACAGGCCCGGCTGAAGCCGGGCCTGTTCCTGTTTCGGGGTGGGAGAGACGATTGGTCAGTGCAGGATCAGGATCGAATTGGATCCTCCGAAACCGTCTTCCTCGGACAAGGGATTGTTCTGGTCGGATTCCCAGCGGATGCCCCAGTCCACGGCGAACTTGTACTGGTAGCGACCGGCCTTGAGAGGGACGGTGACCTGCCAGACACCGTCGTGGTCCTCATCCTGCATGGCGCCGATGGTCTGGTCGAAGCGGCCGGTGCCCTGAGTGCCGCACCAGGTGTTGTCGTCCCAGTTGCCGCACAGGTTGACGTGCTTGGCCTGGGGCGCCTCGTACTGGAACAGGACCGCGTTTTCGAAGTCGTCCACGCGGTGGGGCGACGGCAGGCGGCTGCGCAGGATCCTCGTGTAGCTGCATCCCACCAGCAGGACAGCCAGCAGCAATATGGTTGCGGTCAGGGTCGCGGATCTCGCGGCGGATAGGTCCGGTCGCATGTTGGCACTCCTTAGAAGGTCAACTGGGCGCGCAGGGTGAAGACCCTGGCGTTCTCCAGGTATTGTTCCGCATCCATCAGGCCGGCGTCGGGGTTGTCGAACAGGTAGCGCTGGCGGTACCACCAGCGGCCGAACTGGCGGCCGTTGTAGTCGATGCTCAGTTCCACCGGATCCACCCCGTAACCGAAGACCAGGTCCAGGTTGGCCTGGGGCTCGTACTCCAGGCCCAGGAACGGGGCCCAGAAGTCGTCGTTGACGGTCGCGTCGGAGCCGGTGACGTCGTAGGCGATGTGGCGGACGTCGGCGATGGCGTCGACCGTGCGCGAGACCTGTCGGCGCCAGCGTCCGATGAACTCGTAGGACTTGGCGTCCTGGTCGCCCACGTCGGGGTCCATGAAGGTCAGCCCGAATTCCAGTTCGCCGTGGCCGAAACGGGAGTCGGCCTCACCCTTGCCGACCAGGCCGGACAGGTACAGGGTCCCCTGGGTCCGGTCGGTGCGGGTGGTGTCGCCCGGCACGGTCCGCCCGACGGCGGCGAAATCCTCCTGCAGGGTCGAGTACCAGCAATAGAGTTTCAGCTGGCGGTCTCCGCTGGTCTTGTCCAACTCGAATTCCGTCCAGTTCCAGGTGGTCGGGGCCGGAGCGTCGGCGATGGCGAAGAAGATGTGGTTTTCCGCGATGGCTTGGTCCACGAAGCCGAGCAGCAGGGTGCGCTGGTCGGCGGTGGCCCCGTGGGTGTTCTGGCGACGGTGCTGCAGCCTCACGGATGTTTCCACGTCCGGGTCGTAGTCCAGGCGCAGGGAGGCGAGCAGGGCGCTGCGGTCGTCGAAGGGCACGTCGATGGTGCCGTTCACGTTGTTCTGGCCCGCCTGGTTGCCCGTCACGAAGCGTTCGGCGGTGTCGACATAGAGGACCTCGGCGCCCAGGCGCATGGTCTCGTCGCGCAGGGGCATGGTGGCGTCGACGCCGAACTTGTAATCGTGGTACTCGGTCTCGAACCAGGTGCTCGAGTCACCCGAGCGCGCCAGGTAGTCGTCCAGGGCGGGGATGCCGGTGGACGGCTGGCCCACGATGGATTCGAAGTTCATCCAGATGAGCTCACGCTGCAGCCAGATGGGAACCCCCAGATCCACCGACCCGATCTTGTGTGAGAAGCGGCCCCAGATGCGGTCCCCGCCCGTGTTGTCGAACAGGCGCGGGTCGTTGTAGTAGTCGAAATTGTGGACGTTGGCGAAAAAGCCCCGGAAATGCACTCCGAACGGGTCGGCGGTCACGACGGCGCCCGCGGTTCCCTTGCCCAGTTGCAGGTGGTCGTGCCCGATGGACCCCGGGTGGTTGGTGTTGCCCGCGAGGTTCAGGGGATCGGTGCTCGTGAAGATCTCCCGGTTCCAGTAGGCCTTGACGTCGAACTTGTCGGGATGGACCCACATCGTCGCCTCGTCCAGGTTGCCGGTGATGTTGTTGAGGATCACGTTGTCGTTGCTGTCCATGCGCAGCCGCGTATAGGCGTCCACCAGGTCGTTGACCTGCGTGTTGAAGTTCATGTCCACGCTCATGGAAGGGCGCAGGAGGCGGTACCGCGGGTCGGAGTTGACGTTCTTGGTCAGCTCGAACCGGGTCAGGTAACGCCCGCTCATGGTCATCTTGGTGGTCAACGTGGTTCCCGTGGAGGCGGAAGCCGGCGCGGCGGACGCCGCGACGACCTTCCCCTTGTCATCCACCGCGACGACGGAGTTCACGCGGCCGTAGGGGTCGGCCGAAGTGTCGGGATTCTCCGGGTCGGCCACCCAGTTGCCGTCCACCACGAACTTGTACTCGTAACTGCCCGCATCCAGCTTCTTAACCACGGACCAGTTGCCCTTGCCGTCCTTCTTCATGGGGGTGTCGGTGGCGCTCCAGCCGTTCAAGGTCCCCGCCAGGAAGACGGCGCCGGCGCCCGGATCGCGATAGGTGAACAGCACGCCGTCGGCCGTGGCCTTGGGCCGGCCCACGGCGATCTTGTCGGTTGCGGCGGGCGCGGGGGTTCCGGCCTGGGCGGGTGCGGCTGCCGCGGCATCCGCCTCGGGCTTTCCGTCGGCGCCCACGACGACCAGGGAGTTGAAGCCTCCGAAGGGGTCTGACTTGCGGCGGGAGTTGTCCGGGTCGTCCTGCCATTGGTCATCGACCACGAACTTGTACTCGTACTCGCCGGGTTCCAGGGGAACCGTCACCTTCCAAAGGCCCTTGTCACCCTTGACCAGGGGCGTGGCGGTGGCGTCCCACCCGTTGAAATCACCGGCCAGGAACACCGCAGCGGCGTCGGGTGCGCTGTAGGTGAACAGGACCCCTCCGTCGCCGGGTGTTGGTGCAGCGGATGCGGCCAGTGTGGCCAGCATCAGGCAGGCGCCCAGGCTGAAGGCCGATAGGCGGCGCAGGCCCGACCGGAAAGTGGAATGCCGACTTTGTGCGTTGACGCTCATGGCAGTCTCCCGCTGCAGTTGTTGAAACGGATCCGCAGTCTGCAGCCGCGGTCCGCCGTCTGGAACGATTCTAGAACCACGACGACAGGCTCAATTTGATCCGGTCGCGCAAGTTGTCTCCGTTGCTCTCGTTCACGAACCAATCGGTATACACGAGGTTGTCCGACTGGCCCGGATCACCGAATTCGAGATAGAGGTCCGCGCCCCAGCCCAGGTCGTACTTCAGCTGGGCGAACAGGGTGTGCCGGGCCTCGGTCTTCTCGTTGACGTTCATGGCCCGCAGGTAACCCTTCAGCTTGGTGGTGATGTTCACCTGCATGTCGAAGCCGAACGCGGTGACCTGGCGGAAGGTGCCGGCGTCGTGGACGCGGCCCTGGATCCTGATCTTGGCCAGGAAGTTCTCCACCGAAACCTCCCCGAACCAGTCGGGGTAGGTGTAGAAGTCGTTGATCTCCAGGGATCCGTCATAGCCGCGCCACTGCTTGTAGGCGAAGCGGGACTTGAAGCCGTTGATGTATTCCATGTAGAGCTCGCCGTAGAGCTCGGTGGCGGGGCGCAGACCGCCGCCCGGTTCGTCGGCGATGCGCTTGCGATAATGGTCGTAGGTGAATTTCGCCGTCACCGACTTGCGCGGGACCAGCCAGATGGCTTCGGCGTGCTTCTGCACCCGGTTGTACTCGTGGCTGTCGTCGAATCGGTTGGACAGGTAGCTGCGGAAATCCTCGCCGAAGTCGTTGTACCAGCCGTTGAGGGTCAGGTCACCGATGACGATGTTGCGCATCTCCATGGCGATGGCGCGCGCACGGGCGCGGGAGGCGCCGATGCTGGCCTCTTCGCCGGGCCGGATGCTCCAGGCGGTTTCGGCCGTCCAGCGGGATTGCTCGAGGTTGATGGGGCCGAGCTGGAGTCCGGTGTCGACCAGGTTGCGCGGGGACAAGGTCACGTCGGCGGAATAGACCTGGTTGTACGATTTGCCGGTGGAGTCGAAGCCGAAGTCCTTGCGCAGGAGCATCGCTCCGGAGGTGATGCGCTCACCCCAGACCTTGTGGCGCAGCCGGGCGACGTAGTAGGTGTCGCCGGCGGGAACGGTGCTGCCCGAGTCGCTGACGATCAAGGTGCCGCCCAGGCCCTTGACTCCCAGGAGGTCGGTATCCCAGAAATCCACGCGGACTCCCTGGGCCATGGGGCCGTAGGAATCGTTCTTCAGCTTGTTGTCGTCGACCAGGCGCAGCAGCGGTTCGTCGTTGATGTAGAACCGGTTCTGCCGGTAGAAGATGTACGACTCCCACTTGGTTTCCCGGATCTTGATGTGACCTTCGGCGCTGTACCAGGGTGGGCGGTAGAATTCCACGTCCGAGGTGCTGCCGTCGTCCCGGTTGGCCCAGGCGCGGAGTTTGGAGAAGACTTCCAGCCGGTCGTTGGGATTGGAGAAGAACTTCAGTTCGGCGTAATGGCTGGGGATTCCGTTCTCGTCCGGAGCGCCGAAATGCCAGCGGGTGTCCTGCTTCTCGGCGGCGATGGACAGGGAGTAGTAGCCCTCCATGCGGTTGCCGGCCTGGGAGGTGCAGGGCAGGGCCAGGGCCGCGACCAGCACCAGGAGAGCCAAGGGATGGCCCGCGGCCAACCTGCACCTGCCTGCCGTATAACTGTTCAGTCGCATCGGTGGCCCGTCACTTCCTGAGGGTGAACGAAATCTCATAGATGTCGCCCAGCTTGTTGTTGGTCTCCAGGGCCAGCCCCAGGCGCCAGTGGGCGTCCTGCAGGCCGGCGCCCAGGGTCACTTTGCCCTCGGCCATGCCCGCCCGCAGCGCCAGGGTGTTGAAAAACCAGATTTCCGCGCCCCAGTTGATGACCATGTTGTTGAGTTCACCCTCGCGGCTGCGCAGGTCGGCCGTCGCCAGCAGGGTCTCGCGGAACAGGTAGCTGCCGCCCAGGACCCATTCGCTGTACACGGGATCGGGATCCGTGGTGGTGCTGATCAGTTGCAGCTTGGGGGACAGGACGTTGTAGAAGGTTCCACCCAGGGTCCAGTTGCCGCCCTTGTCGTAGAGCCAACCCAGATCGAAGCTGAAATCGTGGTCCCCGCCCAGGTAGTTGGGGTCGTCGTACTGGACGTATCCGGGGGCGTCCAGGAGGAAGAGCTTGCCGGCGATGCCGACCGACAGCCCCTTCAGCCAGGGTGCCTTGGCGGCCACCGCCAGGTTGATGGTGTCCTCGGAGTAGATGTTGTCGATGCCCAGGCGGACCCAGCTCGCGCCGAAGGAAAGGAGGCGACCGGGCACGCCCACGGCCACGTAGTCGTTGTTGATGTCGCTGGTGAACAACCGGGTCCGCGTGCCCATGATCATCGGGGTGGCCAGGCGGGTCAGGCCGGCGGGGTTCCAGTACACGGCGTTGGCGTCGTCGGCCAAGGCCACATAGGCCGAACCCAGGGCCATGGGACGCGCCCCGATGTGCTGTTGCTTGAAGTCGGCGCGGGCCGCAGGCGGCGATAGCACGGCCAAGGCCGCCCAGAGCAGCAGGCACGTCCCGGCGGGAAATCGTGTCGATCGTTTCGTCATTTGATCACCGCCAGGGAGTGGTTGCTGCGGATGGTGCGGGTCCCGCCGGCCTGGTTGTAGGTGGTCTCGATCCGCAGAATGTAGATCCCGTAGGTCACGATGTCTCCGGCGAAGTCGCGGCCGTCCCAGATCAGTCCCGCCACGCGGTGGGGAACGCGGCCGTCCTGCTCGTCACCCGAATAGTGGAAGGTCTGCTCCAGGACCCGCTGGCGCTTGCCCCGGGAGTTGAAGATCTCCACCGTCACCGTCGCCTCGCGGTCGAGGTAGAACGAGATGTGGGTCTCGTCGTACAGGCCGTCACCATTGGGAGAGAAGGGATTGGGGGAGACCAGAATGCCCGAGATGACATCTCCGCCTTTGCGGGTCAAACCTTCGGTCAGGAAGAGGCCGTAGGTCCCGGTGCGGCTGATCGTGGCGGTCACCAGGTTGCCCGCGGTGGCGACCGTGCCGCCCAGGAGCAACCAGCGGTTGTTGGCGGCCTGGTACTCGTAGATGCCGATCTTGCTCTCGTCCGCGCCCCGTGGGATCCAGGCCTGGGGATAGTGCAGGGAAAGGCGCATCACGCCGGGCAGATCGCCGCTCTGAACGAGAGTGCCGCCGAGGGAATCGGAAGTGGACAGGCCGATGCCGCGCAGGACTCCCAACGGCCGGCCGGGTGGGGTCTGCGGCGCTTCCTCCAGGATCGAGGGCGTCGCGTACAGGCTCCAGTCCAGGGAGATCCGCGAGCCCATGGTGTCGGCAGCCACATCCGTGCCGGTCCAGGCCGAGGCGATGTGGTTTTGCAGCAGTTTCCTGCGCAGGCTGTCGGGAATCTCAAGGGTGGAACCTTCGACCTGCAGCAGGCTCATGTCGCCGTCGTTCATCGCCTTGGAGGTGGTGCGGGACGAAGCCGCCGGGGCCACCTGGAGGGTCGTCACGGGCGTGACCGAGACCTTGTTGCTGTCGTCGACGGCGGTGACCTCGAATTCCATGTAGCGGCTGCTGTCCACCGGGGAGTAGACCAGATTCGAATCCAGCCAGGTCGGCAGAATGTCGGTCACCCACAGGTTGTTGCCGAGGGATCCCATGGCCACTTCGCGGTCCCAACCCTGGCCGGTGAAACCGGAACTGCGATAACGCATGGATGCCCTGTTGACCCGGGTGTCGTCGGTGATCCGCATGGACATGGCCACGGGCGCATCGACCAGGGGTTCGACGCGGGTCAGGATGGATCCGCCGCCGCCGGTATCGATCACCGGTGGTCCGGTGTCTTCGGGGGCGCTCATCTCGATGGCCACCGGGGTCAGGCCGAGGTCGAGTCTCGCCAGGGCGGCTGCGGATTCGTAGTCCAGGATCTCCTCCTGGCTCTTGCCGGGGCCGTGACCGGACCCGGGGACCAGGAGCAGATCCATGAGATTGGAATCGCGGTCGCTGTTCTGGCCGCCGCCGAAGTTCCACTCGCTGCGGGCCTCGTTCACCCAGCGGATGCCGCCCAGCACCTCTTCGCCGCCGAAGTCGTGGCTGGACATGCAGACGGCGATGTCCCAGCCGAGAATATCATCCACGGTGGGGTCGCCCAGGGCGGCCCGGGACACGAGGGCGGTGACCGTGTTGCGCGCGGGATCGCCCAGAAGAATGATGTCCTGGTCCGTGCGCAGGGCGTTGTCGCGCCACGACTGCAGGGTGTTCTGGCCCAGGCTGGGAATGACGGCCTTGTACCAGCCGTCCAGGATGATGGCGTAGTCCCAGGCGTCCCAGGACTGGAAGGCTGCCTGGCGGTTGGGCAGGGTGGTGGTGGCGCCGCCGGGGCCGCTGTCGATGAGGATGTCGATCTTCTCGAGGTTCAGTTCGGCGTAGAGCGGGTTCCAGTCGGCCGTGCTGGGGTCGGCGGGGTCGGGAAAATCGACCATCGAGACCTGGAACGCGAACATGTCGATGGTCTGTCCGGCGATGGTGGTGGAGGTCTCGTAGACCGTCAGCCCCGTCAGGTCGAAGTTGCCCTCGCCGAACACGATGTTGGTGGGATAGGTGTAGAACTTCCGCGCGGTCCCCGGTTGATTGGGGCCGTGATCGTCGCCGACCGGATCACTGATCTCGAGGATGGGCTCGACGATGGCGGTCACCGACAAGGTGGCCTCGCCGCCGGCCGTACTGGTGTTGCCGGCGTCGAAGGCGGAAATCTTCAGCACCTGGTTGCCGCCGGGATTCCCGACCGGAACCAGGAACTGGATGCTGTAGGTCCCGTCGCCGGCCGCCTGGTCGCCGTGGCTGGGTGCGCCGTCGTCATACATCCTCACCAGCGCGCCGCCGCCGGCGGGGGACAGGTCGGCCAGCACGTCGCCGATGCCGTCGCCGCCGTCGGTGACCCGGGCGGTCACGGTGATGGGCTCACCGGCGTTCACGGCCGCGGGGGTGATCTGGACGTTGCTCACCGCCGGTGCGGCGGGGAAGTCGGTTTTCACCACATAAGGTCCGCCCCACGCGGACAGGGTGACGGGACCCAGGGCGGCGACCCAGTCGTTGGGCCCGGGGTCGAGGTAGTCGAAGGTCAGGTTCAGGGTGGAGTCCTGGGGGGCCGAATCGAAGGCGGAGCGCTTGACGCCGCCGTCCTCCTGGGTCAGGTAGGTCTCCAGCCGGAGGGAATCGGGCATGCCGCCGAAAGCCGCCCAGGGAATCTCGATGTGGAACCCGTCACCGTCCTTGCGGGTCCAGAGATTCTGAATGTTGTAGCCCTGGACGGTCGTATAGGTGTCGGAATCGGGGTCGTACCACTCCCACGCGTTGAGCACGGTGTTCCAGCGACGGAAGTCCCCATAGTCGTCGGCGCTGTACTTGCACGTGATGGCGAAGTCGGGAAGCAGGTCGTGGGCGTAATTGACCGGCTGCACGAAGGGGTCGGATGTCGCACCCGCAGCGTCAAACTTGGTCTCGAAGATCACATGCATTTGCAGGCCGGCCCAGTCGGACGCGAAGGGGATGTCGAGGATCAGGGCGCCCGGGCTGTTGTCCACCACCAGGGCGGTCAGGTCCGTCGGCGGAAAGACGTGACGGGTGCCGGGTTCGTGCTCCCAGTCCGGGTCGCTGATGACCATGACGTCGCGCAGGCGCAATCCGGCGCCCCGCACGGGATAGGCACCGCCTTGTCCGCCAAGGGTGACCAGCCCGGCGGCCCCGGCGGGGGTGAAGGCGCTGATGGCGCGGCCGTTGGTGTCGGTCACGGCGCTGGCCGGAGAGAAGCCGCCCAGCGCGGTGGGGCTGGCTGCGAAGGTGAAGCTTTGGCCTTCCGTGGGGGAAGGATTGCCGAACACATCGACCAGCTGGGCGGTCACGTTCACGGGGGTGGACAGGTCGCTGAGATTGCCCGGAAGGATGATCTCCCAGCCTGTCGGCGGGCCGGCCAGCGTGGTGATGGACAAGAGGGCCTCGCCGCTCTCCAGGGATCCCGCAACCACGGTGAGGGCGACGTTGTTGATCACCACCGATGCGGTGACCAGCAGGGTGCCCGAACCGGTGGCCGACAGCTCGGCGGTCGCTTGGCCGTCGGCGTTGGTGGTGGCCGAGGGCACGATGAAGCGGCCGTCACCGGTGGAAGCAGGCGATACGGCGAACGTGACCGGGATGTCGGCCAGGCGGCTGGGGTTGCGGGCCGAGTCGTAGAGTTGGGCCGTGATCTGGACGGTGGTCAGACCATCGGCGGCGAGGGTTTCCGCAGCCGTGGTCAGCACCACGGTGGTGGGTTTGGGATCCTGGAAGGCCACGATGATGCGGCCGGCCACCGGATCCTTGCCCGGCTGGGCCAGGTAGACTCTGAGCACCTCGACGGCGGTGTTGGTCATCCAGAACTTCGCGCGCCCGTCCTGGAAATCCACCGTCGTGGTGGTGTCTTCGAGGTCTTCGGAGGCGTAGAAAGTCGGCGTGCCGCGGGGTGTGCTCTGGTCGTCCATCTTCAGGGCGCTCAGGACAAAGCCGCCGAGACCGCCGTCCAGGTCGAACAGGTCGTCCCGGCCGTCGGCGTCGCGCGCGGCCAGCGTCACGGGCGTCAGGAACCACAATTCGTCGGCGGGAATCGAGACGGTGCCCCGGACGTCGGGTTGGGTGATGCCGAGGGCGTTCACGATCTCCAGATGGTCGGCGCGAACGGCCTGCAGGGTGAGGTCGCCCAGGTCCAGGTCGTCGAAGCCCACGGTCAGCGCCTGTTCCAGGGGCTGGTATCCGGGAGCGGTGAGGCTGAGGCGGTAGGTGCCGGGATTCAGGTAGAAGGAGAAGGTGTCCCCGGCGGCGGCAAAACTGCCGGTGTCGCGGACGGCTCCGACCAACTCGTCGTACAGTTCCAGGCTGCCGGCGGAGACCGGTCCTTCGAATTCCACGGCGCCGAATACCCGGGGGGCCCGCGGAAGCGCCATCTCCAGCCCGGTCAGATCGGTGCCCGCGCTAACGGTAATCTCCATTTCCGTCGTGACATAGGTGGGCGCCGAGGCCGAGAGCACGAAATCTCCTCCGGTGGCCGTGAAGAAGGAGAAGGGGCCTCCGTTGGCGGGGAAATCGGTGAAATCGAGTTCGGTGCCCTGGGTGTCGAGCAGGCGGATGGTGCCGGCGGCACCCGGGCCGGAGTCGAAACTCACGGTGCCGCTGATCTCGGTCTGCCTCGCGAGGAGAAAATCGACGCCGGTTACGTCGGTTCCTGCGGGCACCGTCACGGGGATCTCGCCGGGGAGATAGGTGTCGGCTTCGGCGCGCACGGTGTACTGGCCGGCCTCGACATAGAAGACATAGGCGCCGCCCGCGGCGGTGAAGGTCTTGGTCTGCAGGACGGTCCCGCCGGAATCCAGCAGGGTCAAGGAGCCCGCTGCGCCGGGTCCGGAGGCGAAATCGACCGTGCCCCGGATGGCGATGGCCTTTTCCAGGGTGAAGTCCGCCCCTGTGGTGGCTTGCCCGCCGGCGACCGTGAACGACCCGGATGACGGCAAGTAGCCCTCAGCGGAGATGCTGGCGGTGTAAGTGCCGTCGGGCAGGCGGGGCAGGGTGTAGGCGGTGACTCCGGCGGTGGTGGTCACCGCGGAGAGGGCGGAGCCGGGATCGCGGCCCGCAAAGCCGGTGATGACGGCAGTTGCGCTCACGGCGGTGGCGCCGTCGTCGCCGGGCAGGGTCACCGTGCCGGAGATGGACCCGGTGGCCGGATCGGGGGCGCCGTCGCCCGAGATGTCGAGGATCGAAGCGTGCAGATTCGCCAATTCAACCTGGGCGCTGCCGCCGTCCAGGCCGGCGTTGTTGGGAGCGGAGTCGATTCCGTTGAGATCGGCGCTGGACTTGGTCGCCACGGCCACGGCCTTGAGCACGGCCAGGTCGGGCATACCGTCGGGGTAGATCACCGACCAGGGCAGGGCGAATTCCGCGTTGAACCAGAACGGCAGCGCGGAGGCATCCTTGCCCACGCTGACGGCCTGGGCGGAGGTGATCAGGTCACCGATGTCGATGGTGGCGCCGGTGTCGTCATTGACCAGGCGCACGCCGGGGGCGGGGCCGCCGAGGTCAACGCTGTCGCCGGGCAGCCGGCCCAGGACCAGGTCGATGCCGTGGCCTTCGGGCAGCAGGAAGTTGCCGGCATAGGTGTCCAGATCGGCGGCCGAGCGCAGGCCGATCTCCTTGTCCAGGTCCAGGTAGACGGCAAGAGCCTCGTCGGGCCCGAAATCCTGATAACTTATGCCCAGATAGAGGTTGTCCTGATCCCAGGTCACCCACAGGTTGCGCACGTTGGCGGTGCGGGAGGTGTTGTCGTCGGCCCGGTCGTTGACGACCAGATCCGCGGGGTCCCAGTCGGTTCCGTCGGGCGTGATCACGCCGTTGATCACCGGGGCGTGATAGGGGACCGCCACGGCGGCCGATGCGCCGAGGAGGGCGATCAAGGTCACGAGCAGGAAAATCCGGTTGCGATGCGGCGGAAACATGGTCTTGGACATGGTGATACCGTCGATCCGGAGCTTGGGTAAAAGGCCGGGCGCGCTGGGGAGGGAAGATACCCGATCGGCCATTGTGATTCAACGCAAAACGATGTAATCTTCCCTGCCATGACAGATACAACTACTTGGATCAGGCGGGTTTTGCGGGTGTTGGCGCCCTTGTTATTGGCGGCGCTGCTGTCGGCGTGCGGTCATGTGGATCGCAGCGGCCAGGTGATCGTCTGGGAACAGATGGACCCGCAGGAACAGACCCTGTTCGACAAGCACGTCGAGCAGTTCCGCCAGCAGCATCCGGAATTCGCCGAATTCGACATCCAGCGCGTCCATTACCGCACCGAAGACCTGCAGACGCAGTTCCAGACCGCGGCCTTGGCCTACGGCGGCCCCAGCATGGTCTACGGTCCGGCCGACAAGATCGGGCCGTACCAGATCATGGGGCTGCTCATGCCCATCGAAGACCTTTTGCCCGCCGGCGAAATCGCCCGCTTCGACCCGGGCGCCCTGCCGATTCTCGACGGCAAGACCTGGGGGCTGCCCGATCAGGTGGGCAACCATCTGACCCTGGTGGCCAACAAGGCGCTGGTGGACTCCATCCCCGTCAATACGGATGACTGGGTCGCCCAGCTGCGCGATACGACCCGCGATCTGGACGGCGACGGCAAGACCGACCAGTTCGGGTTGGTCTTCAACCTGCTCGAACCCTTCTGGCTGGTGCCCTGGCTCGGCGGCTACGGCGGCTGGGTCATGGACGACCGCGCGGTTCCCACCCTGGGTACGCAGGCCATGGTCGGCGCCCTGGGGTTCATGCAGAACCTGCGCCGGCTGGACGTCATGCCCCGGGAGTGTGACTACCCCCTGGCCGACACCATGTTCAAGACGGGTCAGGCGGCCTATATCATCAACGGTCCCTGGTCCTGGAACGGTTACCGCGAAGCGGGCATCGAGATCGAGCTGGCGCCCATGCCGATGGTCAGCGCCACCGGGCTTTGGCCCACGCCCATGACCAGCGCCAAGTGCTACTCCATCAACGCCTACCTGGATCCCGCCACGAAGGAATGCACGGCCGCGCTGCTGGCCTGGTTGACCGGCTACGAGGCCCAGGTGGACCTGGCGCGCAAGCTGAGCGTGCTGCCCAGCGACCTGGAGGCGCGCAAGCTGCCGGACTTCGAGACCGATGCGACGATGCGCGCCAGCAACGCCCAGATCGCCAAGGGCCGGCTGATGCCCATCGTGCCGGAGATGCGGGCCATCTGGGACAGCATGCGCCCGGGCTATCAGAACGTGATGAACGGGGAGATGACCCCGCAGGAAGCGGCGCAGTTCATGCAGAAACGCGCCGTGGACATGATCGCCCGCATGCGGGAATAGGGGGAAGCGTGAAACTCGGTCGGTCCCAATCCCAGCTCGCATTCTGGTTCCTGATGCCGGCGGCGGTCGTGCTGATCGCGGTGGTCGCCTATCCCTTCCTGTTCAACGTCTATGTCTCGCTGACCAACTGGAACATGTACCATTTCCGGGATCCGCAGCTGAAGGGCTTCATGCACTACGCGCGGATCTTCACCGAGCCCGACTTCTACCACATCTTCGGCAAGACCATCGCCTGGACGGTGATCAACCTCATCTTCCACTTCACCCTGGGCCTGGGCGCGGCGCTGCTGTTGAACCGTAAGTTGCCGGGGCGCAACGTCTACCGCGCCCTGCTGATCCTGCCCTGGGCCGTGCCGCAGTACATCTCGGCGCTGACTTGGCGGGGGATGTTCAACGTGGAGTACGGTGCGGTGAACCAGCTGTTAACTTCGGTGGGCCTGCACCCGGTGTCGTGGTTCGCCAGCGAATCGGCGGCGTTTTCCGCCGCGGTGATCACCAACATCTGGCTGGGGTTCCCGTTCATCATGGTCATCGCCCTGGGCGGGCTGCAGAGCATACCCCGGGAGCTGTACGAGGCCGCGCGCATCGACGGCGCCGGGCCGGTGAAGCGTTTCTTCAGCATCACCCTGCCCATGCTCAAGCCGGTGCTGCTGCCGGCCCTGGTGCTGGGCACGATCTGGACCTTCAACAACCTGAACGTGATCTGGCTGGTGACCGACCAGGGCCTGCCCGCGGACAAGAGCCACATCCTGGTGACCTACGTGTACAAGGCCGCCTTCTTCTACTACCGCTACGGCTACGCGGCCGCCTTCAGCGTGTTCATCTTCCTGGTGCTCGTGGTGATCGTGCGGGGCTACGACCGGGTGTCCCGACAGGAGGCCTACTGATGGCGCGACCGGGTCGGATCAAGTCCATCTGGGGCATGGTGTGGGTCCATGCGCTGGTGTGGTTGCTGGTGCTGTTCGCCCTGTTCCCGGTGATCCAGGTCTTCGGCATCAGCCTGCGGCCGGGTGACCAGCTTTACAGCACGCACCTTGAGATCATCCCCCAGGGCGCCACCTTGGATGCCTATCGCATCATGTTCACCGAGAAGCCGTTCTTTCTGTGGCTGCGCAACTCGGCCATCGTGTCGCTGGGCACGGCGCTGATCGGCGTGGCCCTGGCGAGCCTGGGCGGTTTCGCGCTGTCGCGGTACCGATTCAAGGCGCGCGGGGCGGCCCTGCAGGGCATCCTCATGACCCAGATGTTCCCGGCCACCATGCTGCTTTTGCCGCTGTATCTGATGATGCGCAAGTTCCACCTGGTGGACACCCTGGGCGGCGTGATGATCGCCTACGTGGCCACGGCCCTGCCGTTCTGCATCTGGACCATGAAGGGCTATTACGACACCATCCCCGTGGATCTGAACGAGGCCGCCCTCATCGACGGCTGCAGCCCCCTGCAGGCCTTCGCGCGCGTGACGCTTCCTTTGAGCGCACCCGCCCTGGTCATCACCGCGTTGTTCAGCTTCATGACCGGCTGGAGCGAGTTCATGGTCGCCCGGGTGATGCTGACCAGCCGTGAGCTGATGACCCTGCCTCTGGGCCTGGAATCCCTGTTCACCACCTACCAGACCGAATGGGCCAACTACGCCGCCGGATCGCTGCTGGTCAGCGTGCCGGTGGTCGTGCTTTTCCTGGTCCTGAACCGTTTCCTGATCAGCGGGTTGACCCTGGGGAGTGTGAAGGGGTAGGGGAGGGTTTCGAGTCCCATCCGGGGAGCCAAATCTCTTTTGCCTAGAAATCGAAGCGCGAGAGGTTGACAGCGGCCTCGATCCTCATTGGGATCGGGGTCGTTTTTGTTGTTTGTAACACAAGGAGTTACGGGGGCCGAAATTTGGGGCGCCGGGGCCCCGAAATTGAGAGACGGCGTGAGAGAGCGGCGGGCTGCAGAAACGGCCGGGGAATTGTCTCTCAGTCTCAGAATCCACCCGTGAGATCATTTTGGTTGACGGAGACTCGCTATAATAGATCCCATCTTGACCACCTTAAATGTGTATTCGTTGCCGGACAGCTGGTTACGCGGTCGCTGTAGGGGCGACTTTCTCAGTTTCGTCGGAATTTTATACCTTCGGCTATCTCTTCCGGGTCGGCGAGCCCTTTCATTCTGAGGGTTTGTAAGATGGCGAACTGGTCCTGAGTGACTTCGGTCGCGGCGTAGGTCGGCTCGATGGCGTGGTCGGATGTGATCAGATTCAGGCGACAGTCGCGCAGCTGCTCGAAGCTGGCGGCGGCGCTGTGGGCAAGCCCGGACCGCTTGAGGCGGCGCTCGATGGAGCGGTCGAGCAGGAGGGCCAGCATGCAGAGCGAGACGTGGGCGCGAACCTTGGCGTCGGTATGGTGGTAGAGGGGCCTGAGCTTGACGACGCTCTTGATGGTCTGGAAGTCTTTCTCGACGGTGTCCTTCTGGCGGTAAAGGCGAGCAATCTCCACCGCGCTGTAGGGCAGCTCGGGATGGCCGACCAGAAGCACGAATCCGGCGTACCGTAGCCGACGGAGCCATGCCTCGGCGTTGAGCATGAGACGGACGTGCCTGTACTGCTTGCCCGTGGCCTTGTCCTTGGTGGTGTTGACCTGGACATCGAATGCGGAGCCGAGCTTCCAGCGGGCGATCTCGTTGTGGACCTCGACACGGATGTTGTGCTTGTCGCGCAGGTGTACCGAGCGGCAGAGCCGTTCGTTCAGTTCGGCGACGTAGCTCTCGACGCGTTGGCGTCTGCGGTCGAGGCCGCCGCGCTGCTCGACGAACATGCGGGGGTTGAAGTAGGCGACCAGGCGGAGCGGGACAACCTGTCGGCCAACGCGGCGGGGCGGCTTCCCGGCGGCCCGCACTGGACGCATGATGCGGGCGTTGGCTTCCAGGAGGGTGCGTTGTTCTGCCTCGCGGTCGATCTGGACGCACTGACGCAACAATCGCTCGGGCACGTATCCGAACTCTCCGGCCAGTATCTGTTCCTGCAGTAGCGGCGCGATCTTCAGCGTGTTCATGATCTGGGTGACCCGGGCCCTGGTCATGCCCTCCTTCTCGGCCAGTTCGCTCTTGTTGCGATACTCGTGCTTGCTGAGGCGATCGGCAAAGATGCGGGCCAGGGCGATGAACGAAGCGCCGCCCTCGAGGGCGTCCGGGTCCCAGGCCGCGCCACTGAACTGATGCTGGGGGCGCTCGAACGAGAAGGTCCGCTCGCAGACGCCCAGGTCGTAGACGTAAAGCTGATCGTCGACCTTCTGCAGGCCGGCTTCCTCGGCGGTGCGTGCGGCGACGGTCATCTCGTCCTCAAGGGTGGCCTCGGAGCCGACGGGGTTGAGCCCTCGGAACGGCTCGTCGGGGATGGCGTCGGTGTAGGAGGCGATCTCGCTGCGGGTGGTGGCGGTCAAGAACCGGATGCCGCTGTCGACGAGCCTGGCGACGGACTTGGCCTGGCCCATGGCGCGGTCACAGACCAGGGGGGCGTCGCCGATCCAATCGGCATCCTCGATCTGGTCGAGCATGTCCTGCATACAGAGCTGATCGCGGCGCTTGCCGGGTACGACCCGCCACCTGAGGGGGTAGCCGTGCTCGTTGCAGAGCAGGACGATGCCGATCTTGTGGCGGTTGGTGAGCCCCTCCTTGGTGCGATCGCGCTGGGCCAGGTCCGGTCCGCGGCCAGCGAACCAGGCGTCGGTCACGTCCATGAAGATGGTGGCGAACAGGCCGTCTTTGCTGCGGTACCGCTTGACCAGTTCGTCCTGGAGAGCGTTGCCGACGCGGTCCAGAGCCTCGAGGGTGCGGTGGATGCGGGTGTTGCCGAACTGCTTGGGGTCGATGCCCAGCAGCTCAGGCAGGGCCGTGCGTGGGAACCAGCGTTGGGCGTAGAGCTTCGATCCGGGGTCGGTGCAGCGGTGCAGGACCAGGGCGGCGATCACGTCCCCGGGCGGGACGGCCTCGTTCTTTTGGGGCAGGATGCGGTTGAACAGCCCCGGCAGCCTCCACCGGTTCCATGTCTCCAGGGCGACGGCCAGGTCGAGATAGGCGAGGCTGGCGGTGATCCTGGCGGGAAGCCTGCAGAGCGACGCGCAGGTTGGCGATCTCACGGTCGGAGAGCTGACCGAGGTTGGCGACAGTCCGGCGGCTGGGAACGCCGTCATCCCGCCGGAAGCTCTCGACGAGCTGGACGTACTGGTAGACCTTGCCGTCCTTCTTCCTGGTGGAAATGCGGAGATGCATGAGTCGCTGGCTCCCTTCGGCTGGGGGCGAGTTTATCATTTTCGCGCCTACGTGTATATGGACTAAAGCAGATCTCACAGGCGTTAACCGTCATAACTGTCTTACATAGTCGCCCCTACAAGAATGGCATCGCCAGTGTTGTAAAGCTTTACATGACTATATGTTGCTGGAGTTTCGACGCGAAGTGGTGGTCAAGATGGG